>Ga0302046_10004926_pt1 | contig 11811 bp, 4 predicted proteins | sample RVTome_11_FD_200261 | JGI IMG/M metagenome (GOLD analysis project Ga0302046, IMG submission 200261) | Soil microbial communities from uranium-contaminated site in the Upper Colorado River Basin, Wyoming, United States - RVT147D111 (version 2) ... | reverse complement strand
GTCGTCGTGGTGGACGGTGAGCATGACGACGTGCACCGCCGGGGCGAGCGTCTTGATGCGGCCGACGCCTTCGAGGCCGCTCATGCCCGGCAGGCCGATGTCCATGAGGATGACGTCGGGCAGGAGGTCGCTTTCGAGGGCAGCGAGGGCTTCTTCGCACGCGGCGAAGGCCATCGTACATTGCACGCCCGGCGCGTCGTTGAGGAGGTCGGCGATAGTCTCCCGGAACAGCGCGTTGTCCTCAACGAGCCAGACGTCGGCCTGCGCGTCGGGTAGGCGATATGGTACAGCGGATGTCAAGGGGTCTGTTCGACGCGATAACCGGGTGCTATGGCTGTGTCTCGGGCGGTGACCGGAGCAAGATGATACAGGCCCCTGCTTTCCTGGTAGCCGGTTAGCCGGGTCCATTGGGGTTATCAGGGACGCAAATGTCGCTGCCGATGGAACAAAAGCTCCGGCTCGGCCCCGGGAGGTTGCACCAGGTGCCCGTATTCACCACACAGACATCCGTTCCTGGAACGGCGCCACCCCCCCTGTCGCAACACCGATTGTTATTCCACCAGGCAAAAAGACCCACGATGCGGATGCTTTGCACCGCTGCGGTCACGTTTTGCGGCGTCTCCTCCTTGGATCGCGTGAAGAGTTCTTGGAAGGTAAGGTCGGGCGCCGCCTCAACCAGTTGTTCGAGCGCAACGCGGCGCGGTTCGGGAGAACGCCCCTCGGACAGGGGAAGGGGTATCTGAATACCCTCGCGCCGGATCTGGATCAGCAGCGTGAGCGTATCCGGCGCCACCTGGCTCCGGGGGCTTATGAAAAAGTCTGCGATGGTGGATTCGCGGGCTCTTGATTGCAGGGCGCCGGCCAGTTCTTCCACGCGGTCGGGATTTCTCAGGAGCCCGTAGCCGGCCGCCTGGCTGATGCGGGGCGCTATGCGTGGCACGAGGGAACCCATGGGCAAGCCAAAGAGATCGATGAACGCGATGTCTCCGATCAGCAGCACCATGCGGTTAACGGTGTCGTAGATGCACTGGAGGCAGTCGTCGTCCAGGGCGGCGTCGGGCACCGAATCGCGTATGTCGAAGGGTGGTTTGGGAGCAGGCCGGCCGGGCATCGTCGTGTGGCCGCATCCAACCATCGCCCCGAGGGCGGCCATACTGCCCCCCGTGAGCATGGCGCGCCTTGTCATGGATGTTCTGCCCTCCTCTTGTCCTTCAGGGTGCGTTTCCTTCCGGTAATGCCGACTCTTTTTCATGGCGATGACCCTCCTGATGATTTCTCGACAGGGTACGGTCGTGAGATCATTCGCGCATGACGCGTTTACGCCGTTTTGCGTTTACCGCTCGTCCTGGGGGCGACGAACAGAATGGTGGTGCCCGTGCCGGGCCGGCTCGTGACGGCGAGCGTACCGCCGATGCGCGCGGCGCGTTCTTGCAGGTGCTTCAGCCCGTTGCCGGTGGACGGGGCGGCGGCGTCGAAGCCGACGCCGTCGTCGGACACCGTCAGCCGCAGGTGGCCCCCGTCCTCGTCCAGGCGGATCGTCACCTCGGTGGCGCGGGCGTGCCGGGCGACGTTGTGGAGCATCTCTTTGTAGCCGAGGAACACGTGGCGCCGCACGTCCATGTCCAGCCGGGCGGCGAGGCCGTGCGGCGGGCTCTGGAACGTCCACCGTGTATCGCCCAGCAGGGAGGCCGCCGTGTCTCGCATCCGGCGGACCAGGTCGTCCGGCCGGTCGCTGTCGGGGTCGATCGACCAGACGATGTCGCGCAGGGCGTCCACCATGGCACGGGCCGAGCGGCTGATCTTGGAGAGCTGCCGTCGTTCGCGCTCGCCCAGCTGCTCGCGTGCGCGCACGATGTCGCTCAGCAGGGCGATGCTGCTCAGGTTGGAACCGATGTCGTCGTGGAGGTCGCCCGCGATGCGCAGCCGCATCCGTTCCACCTCCAGCAGGCGCGTCACCCGGTACCGATACCCGGCCACCAGCAGGCCGGCGACGGCGGCCAGCGCCAGCAGCCGGAACCACCACGTCTGCCAGAACGGCGGTAGGACCCGGACCCGCAGCGTAGCCCCTTCCTCGTTCCAGCGCCCGTCGTTGTTCGAGCCGATGACGCGGAAAAGGTAGGATCCCGGCGCGATGCTCGTGTACCGTGCGTAGCGCCGCGTCCCGGTCTCGATCCACGTGTCGTCGAAGCCTTCGAGCCGATACCGGTACCGGTTCTTCGTCGGATTCGTGAAGTTGAGCGCGGCAAACTCGAAGGCGACCGTGTAGTCCTGATACGAGAGCACGAGTTCCTCCAGGCCGTGCGGGTTGACGAGGGTGGTCGTGTCCCGGTTCGACGTCTCGATGCGCGTCAGCACGACCGGCGGCACCACGAGGTTGTCCTGGATGGCGGTCGGGTGAAACCACGTCAGCCCGCCGAGCCCGCCGAAGTAGAACGTCCCGTCGCGGCTCCTGTAGGCCGCCCGGCGGTTGAACTCCACGTTTTCGAGCCCGTCGCCTGTGTCGTAGACCCGCACCTGGCGGCCGTCGGGGAGGCGGTCGTCGAAGCGGGCCAGGCCGTGGTTGGTCGAGAGCCAGAGGCGTCCCAGGAGGTCGTCCTGCAGGACGGCGTAGACGATCGAGCCAGGCAGGCCGTCCCGCTGGGTGATGTGTTCGACGGCGCCGGAGCGCGGGTCGAAGTGGGTCAGCCCGAGGTCGCTGCCGAGCCAGAAGGTAGAATCGCCGGCCTGATGGATGGCCCAGATGGCTTCGCTGACGAGTTCTTCGTCCGGCGAGAGCAGCAGGGGGTACCGGGTGAAGACTTCGGCGTCGGGGTCGAAGCGGTAGAGCAGGCCGCCGAAGGCGCCGATCCAGAGCGACCCTGCCCGGTCGAGGTAGAGCGATTGCAGAAAGAAACCGGTGGAACGGCTGTGCGCATCGTCGCCTGGCCGGGCATACCCTTTCACCTCGCCTGTTGATGGATCGAGCCGATACAGCCCGACATTGCTCGCAATCCAGAGCCGCCCCCGCTCGTCTTCTCGGATCGCGTTGACCGGCGGCTGGGCCGTCTGGGCAGGACTGATCGGCAGGGTATACCGGGTAAACCGGCCCGTAGGGCGGTCGAGGGCACACAGCCCCGCGTCGGTGCCGATCCAGAGCACCCCGCGCCGGTCCTCGTAGAGCGACCAGATCAGGTCGTGGCACAGGCTGTGGGGGATCGCCGTCCGATGGCGGAATCGGGTGATGGTGCCCGTAAGTGGGTCGAATCGGTTGAGGCCGCCGCCGAGGGTACCGAGCCAGAGCATACCGTCGTTATCTTCCCAGACAGCCATGACGGTGTTATTGCTCAGGCTGTTGGGGTCGGTAGGGTCGTGGCCGAGGTGACGGAAGGGTTTGGCGCGGGGGTCAAGCCGGTAGAGCCCGCTGAAGGCGCCAACCCAGAGGGTGCCGGCGCGGTCTTCGTAGAGCGTAGTGACGTTGTTTTGTAGATAGGCGCCGGGGGTGGGCTCCATCCTCACCTGCACCGTTTCGCGCGTCGTAGGGTCGACCCGGAAGAGCCCGTCGTCGGTACCCATCCAGCGGATCCCCCGGCGGTCGTCCAGAACGGCCCGGATGACCCGGTCCGACGGTACATCAGAGAGCGGGGTGAAGCTACTGCCCGTGTAAGCAAACGCGCCATTTTTGCTGAAGGAGTTAGAAAGCCAGAGCCGGTTGGCCTCGTCCTCGTAGACGATGACGGCGTAGCTCCACGCCTCGGGCAACGTCAGGCGCACAAAATGATCGGCTAGCGGATCGTAGCGGTGGAGGGCATTGCCTGCCGTGGCGACCCAGAGCGCGTCCTTGCGATCTTCGAAGAGGCTCCAGAGTTGGTCGCCAGCGAGGCTGTTGGGGTTGCCGGGTTCGTGGCGGTAGGCGACAAAGTGATCCGTCGCCGGGTCGTGGCGGTACAGCCCGTGGCTGCCTACCCAGAGGCGCCCGGCGTGGTCTTCCAGCAGCTGGAGCACGGCCTTGCGCGGCGACGCCGGCACGTCGGCGTCGAGGACATAACGAACGAATCGTTCGGTGCCGCGGTCGAAGCGGTCGAGGCCGCCGTCGGTGCCGACCCAGAGCGCGCCCTCGCGGTCTTCGAGCAGGGCTTTGACCGCGTTGTTGGAAAGCGACGCGGTGTCGAGGCGGTCGTGGCGGTAGACGACGACGTCGTAGCCGTCGTAGCGGTTGAGGCCGTCCGAGGTGCCGATCCAGAGGAAGCCCTGGCGGTCCTGCAGGAGAGAGGTGACCGTGTTGTGCGAGAGCCCGTCGAGCCGTTCGAAGCGGACGTCCTGGGCCGGCGCGGGCGTGCAAGCCGCGAGCGCCAGCAGCGCCGCCCAGAGAGCAACCGTATGCGCCTGCGAGAGAGCCATGAATCGACCTGTCCGGGCTTGACCGGGGAACACGTTTGCACATGGTAGGTGGCCGGGCGAGCGCTGTCAAGGGGCTGCGGCTACCGGCCCGCCAGAAACCGGCGCCATGCAGCCTCTTCAGGCAGGATACGCAGGGCCCCGGGTTAGCCAACCTTGCGGACGGATGTGAAGCCGGTGATGATGTCGTTGCCGTCCCCGCCAAAGTAATCGCCCTGGGTGCGGAGTTCACCCATCGTACCCAGGGCGGCCCCGTCAAGTCTGCGCAAGGTTCCAGGTTCCGGGTTTCGAGAGGATGCGTTCACTTATTTCACCACGTCTCCGGCAGGGGATATTGCATGTACCCTTTTGGCGTTAGCTTCGGCCATTTTTTCTCCGGCGCCGGCATGTTTCCCTCAGGCGGGCGGTACGGCTCGCCGCCCTCCGGTTTGGTCGTTGCATCCATGGTGTCGTGCCCCGCTCCGTCATCGATCACTTGCTTGAGTAAGGTCATGAGTTCCTGCCACCAGTACCCATCTTCACCTATTTGTTTTTGGCAGTTCTCTGGTCTTTTTCCCTGATCCGCGCCCTCCATCTTATCGATCTGATTTCTCAACTTCCCTCCCGGTGCCAGGGCGGCATCATAGGCTGCTTTCACGGATTGCACATGCCTCATCTCATGCCCGTAGATCCCGAAAGAAGTAGGGACGGTGTTGCCTTTTTTGTCCTTGAAAGAAAGTGCGTCCTTGGGTACCGCGTTTCCGGATTCATCGGTTAACGTACCTTTCTGGATGGCTTCAAATTGCTTCTTAAACGATTGCTTCAAGATAATTCTAAGTCTGACATCGGCGTCTATGAACTTGATAAACCAATGCCCTTTGTTAGGGCCGTTCTTCTCGCATACGCACTGTAGACGGATCCGGTAATAGGCGTACGTTCGGCCTTTTACGCCGCCTGTAGGCGTGCCCCATTTCCATCCCAGATATTGAAAATCCAGCCCTAGCGGGTCGACGGCATCCAGCGGGTTGTGTGCGGCATAGGCATACAGGTTCAGGCCATCCACGTAGCCGAGCGGGTCGCGGGTGAGGAAGCGCCCGCTGCGCGCGTCGTAGTAGCGATGGCGGTTGTAGTAGAGCCCTGCCGGGTCGTCGAAGCGCCGCCCTGCGAAGCGGTAGACGTTGCCGAAGGCCGAGGCGGCCTGTGAGGCGCAGGCAGGAGGCGCGGCGTGGTGTTCCAGGATCGTCGGTGTCGCGGCTTTTGTCGGCGACGGGGTGAGCAGGTTGTCGGCCCGGTCGAACGGCGTGTCTTCGCGGCCGCCGGCGTCCAGGGCGGGCAGTACGGTCGCCTCGCCGTAGACCGTGTAACGGTAGTATTCGAGCACCCGGTCGGCCCGGTCGGCGTCGAGCAGGGCCATGACGCTGCCGAGGCGGTTGTTGAGGAAGTAGTATTCCTGATCGGCCAGGGCATCCGGCCCATTTTTGGGGACGCTGCCGCCGGGCGCGTCGTCGCCGCCTCGGTCGATGGCTGCGAGCAGCGGCTCGTCGATCTCCATGCCGTTGACGTAGATGCGTTCCAACGTCGAGGGTGCCGCTGCGAGCGTCGCGCCGTCGTCGAACAGGCGTTCCTCCACGACTTCCCATCCGTCGTAGAGGTAGCGCCGTGCGCCCGGCCGGATGGCCTCGCCGTCGCGTTCGAGGGTGACGATCCGGCGGCGCAGCGCATCATAGCGGTAGTGTTGCAGCGGCGTGACGCCCGTGTCGATGTCGAAGAGCAGGTTGAAGGCGTCCCACCGGGCCGTGGCGAGGGCATCGGGCCTGGGGCGCGGCGTCACAGGCTGCACGAGGAACTGCGTCGGGTTGCCCGCGCGGTCGTAGGTCTGGGACGCCGTTCGCCCGTTGCGCCGGATCTGCGTGTACTCGTTGGCGCGGTTGGCCGCGTAGCTGTCGAGCGTGTCGGCACGCGCCCCGAACGGGTCGCCGAAGCCGGCCTGCGTGCGGTTGAAGACGTCGTCGTAGAAGAAGCGCGTGCGCGGGTTGGCCGGCGGCGTGGCGCTCGGGGCCCGGTATTCGACGCTGATGACCTCGTAGCGATCGTTGTAGTAGAAGTGATCGTAGCGGCCGCCGTCGTGCGCAAACTGCTCGAACAGGACGTTATCCATCCCGTCGTAGTCGTATCCGAAGCCGACGAGCAGGCCGGCGGGGCCGGTCCACTCGTGCGAGCGGACGCGGCGTTTGGCGTCGTAGGTGCGTGTGAGCACGGCGCCGTGGCCCAGCCTCTTCGTCCGCACGCGTCCCGGGCCGAGGTAGGCATAGGCGGCGATGGCGTGCATCGGCGTGCCGAAGTACTGCGCGTCGGTACGCTGTACGCGGTTGAGCGCATCGAAGGCGGTATCCACGTCGAGGTCGGCCTGCGCGCCGTCGCGCACCCGGCACGCCGTCCGGTTCGACTGCCGGTCGTAGGCGTGGCGGATCTGGATGGGTGCCTCCCATCCCCGGACAAAGCCGGATCCGTCGAGGCGGATCGACTGCGTCTCGCCGACAAGCCGGGACAGGGCGTCGTAGGCCTGCTCTACGCGGGCGTAGTCATTGTTCGCACCTATGGTGCGGTTGAGCGCGTCGTAGGCGTACGCCTGCTGCGCAACGCCGGGCACGGTCACGGGATGGGTGATGCGTTGCTCCGTCAGGCGGTTGCCGGGGTCGAAGGCGTTGTCGAAGTCCACGCCGCGCTGCTCGGTCAGGCGGACGAGGTTGGAATTGGCGTCGTAGCGCATCTCCACGCGGTCGAAGACGCCGTCCGGGCCGTCGCCGCTGCCGTCGATGGGATCGTCCGCATCCGGATAAACGATGCGTACGTTCCGGTCGAGGTCGTCGTAGGCGTAGCGAGTAATCTGCACGCTGGCCGGGTCGGTCACGTCCGAGAGGGCGCGTTCTTCCGTCACGCGGCTGTTGCGGTCGTAGGCCCATTCGTAATGCAGCAACTCCCTCGGATGGCCGCTGAAGGGATCGCCGTCGAAACGCTGGGCGATGATCTTGCGGTCGGCGTCGTCGAAGGTAGTCAGGTTTACGTTGCCCTCGGCGTCCTGCACGAGCCGCTGGTTGCTGCGCGCGTCGTACGCGAAGAACCAGGCGTGGTCGAGGCTGTTGCCGTTGAGCCCGAGGATGTGCTGCTCCGTGAGGCGGTTCAGTGCATCGAAGGCAAACGTCGTCGCGTACGTCTCCGGCTCGCCGTCGGCGCCGGGGCCGGGGATCTCCGTCTCTTCCAGGCGGACGACGTTCGTGTTGGCATCGTAGGTCTGGGTGCGCACGTTCCCCAGCGCGTCTGTTACGGTGAGCATCCGGTCGGCGGCGTCGTAGGTGTAGGCCGTGCGGTTGCCGTTGGCGTCGACCTCCGCGACCGTTCGTGAGCCGGGGTCGAACTGCGTCCGGTAGTTCGAATTGCGCCCGTCGTCCGGATCTACGGCGGCGCGTTCGTCCGAATCGAGGTGGATGTCGAGCACCTCCTGGTAGCGTCGCCCGACCTCGTCGAAGCGGCGGTAGGTACGTTTGAGCACCTGCGTGATCGTGCCGGTCGTTGAGGAGACGGCGCCGCCCTCGGTCGTCAGGATGTTAGAGGCGTCGTCGTAGGCACGCACCCAGCCGTTGCCGTTCGGGTCGGACGCAGCGACTTGCCGGTTGTAGAAGTCGTAGAACTGGTTGGTGACGTTCCCGCGCCCGTCGCGGTGGCGGACGGGGTTGAGGCGGGCGTCGTAGGTATCGACCGACAGGCCGACGAACGGGGTGTCGCCGAGGTCCAGGGCGCGTTTATCGGCCGGATAGCCTTCGCCGAGGGTGGCGCCGGGCGCGATGCCGTAGAAGGTTTTGAAGCGCAGGCGGCGTTCGTCGTAGAGGCGGAACGCGCGGTTGCCCTCGGGCTTACGGGTGACGACGAGGTCGTCGTTGCCGTCGTAGGCATAGCGGGTGATGAGGTCGTTGGCCGCGTCGGCGTCGACCTCGGCGCGCTCCGAGAGCAGATTGCCGACGTCGTCGTAGCTCATCGTGCGGTCGATCCAGGCATTGACGGGCACGCTGCCGTCGAAGTCGATGTTGCTGCGGCGTTCGAGGACTTTGTTGCCGGCGCCGTCGTAGAGGCAGTGCGTCTCGTAGCGGACCTGCGCGCCGGTACGCAGCGTCACCGGCGGCTCGATCCAGCGGGTCCGCTCCTGGAGGTCGTTGTACTCGGTGTCGTAAACGAAGCCCTTCGGGTCGATCTCCCGGGTCGTCATCCCCAGGGGGTTGACCTTGTAGATCGTCGTCAGGTCGGTCACGGCGTCGGCCGAGCCGTCGGCGCCGACGGTCGTGCTGGCGAGGTAGCCGCCGAACGTGCCTTTCGTGTTGATATCGCCGCCGGTGCTGGTCCCGTCGTAGTAGGTGTTGGCCGTAACGTTGCCGTTGGGGTCGACGTGCTGGAGTACCTGGCCGAAGGTGTTGTAGGTCCAGCTTTCCGTGATGGCCTGCGGGGTATCGACCCCGCGTGTGACCGTCGGTGCGTCGTGGCGGATACGGTTGCCGCGGGCATCGTAGGCGTAGGCGTGTTCGAAGGTGAGCCCGGCATAGAGGGGGCTGTCGTCGAAGGCGCGTGGGTCGGTCCACCGGGTCTTGCGCGAGAACAGCCCGTGTTTGCCGAAAGCTTGCTCCTGATAGGCCGTCTCCGTGCGGATCGCGTCGAGGCCGTCCGTGTACAGGTCGACGAGGACCTGGCGAAATCGGTTGTAAGTGTAGATGGTGCGCGGCCAGTTCGTCGGGATGCCGTCGTCGTCGAAGGCCAGGGTTGGGGCATCTTCGCTGCTGAAGGGTTGCGTCGCAACGCGGGGCGAGAGGCAGTTGCAGTCGTGCAACCAGCGCTGTTCCCAGTAGGCCGGTTCGTCGTGGCGGAGCGGCGCGTTGCCCTTGCCGCGCTCGGTCCAGGTCACCTGGCGGCGCAGCCCGAAGCGTCCCCGCCCGTTGACGCCGCTGCCCGCCGCACCGTGGATCTCGTAGTCGGCGGTGTTGCCTTCGCGGTCGATGACGCGCGTGACGCGGTTGGTCGGGTCAAGCTTGTCCAGGGCGAAGGCTACGTTATAGTGGTAGGAGATGGGTTTTCCGTTGATGAAGGTCGTCTCGACGCGGCCGTGCGCGTCGTAGGTGCGGGTTTCCGGCGTAGCCCCGCGCGGGTCGGTGATGGCGGTGACGTGGCTGGGGAATCGCTCGTCGGCGTAGCGCAACGTGGTCGTGCGGGGCTGCTTGACGAGCACCGTCGGCAGGTCGTCTTCGGTGATCTCCCGGCAGGCGGTCACGTCGGCGAAGAGGGTGGCCGGGGTGCTGATACGCGTGAGGCGGTTGTGCCCGTCGTAGCCGAACTGCCAGGCGCGCCCGAGGTGGTCGGTGAAGGTGCGGAGCCGGGCGCCGTCGTCGTAGGCGAACGTCTGGATCTGGCCCAGGTCGGTGGTGATGCTGTGGAGCAGCCCCGAGGCGTCGTAGCCGAGGTACGTCGTGTTGCCGTTAGGGTCGCAGATCGAGATCGGATAGCCCGGCTTGTGGAGGCTGCCCTGGAAGAAGTCGACTGCGAGGCCGGAGTAGTGCGTCAGCGTCCAGCGGCGGCAGGCGGCGTCGAGCCGGAGCCTGGCGAAGAAGCCGTCGGGCAGGAACCAGGTGTGGCCGTCCTCGGAGTAGATCGCGAAGCACCGCAGGTCCGCCGTGACGATCCGGCCGGTCCGCGGGCCGTCCTGCACGATCATCATGTTGAAGCTGTGCGAGACGCCCTGGCCCCAGGGGCCGTCGTAGTCCACCAGCGCGCTGTGGTGCAGGGCGAAGGAGAAGCCGAGCCGGCGGGTGTCGAAAGCCGTGATGGGCCAGGATTGCCGCAGCTTGCCCGTAGCCAGTTCGACGCCGTGTGCGGTGGGCGTGAAGCTGTGGGCGTACCCTTCCAGCGACGCGCCCGTCAGCGTGTCGTCCAGCGCACAGGCGGTGCAGGTGCAGATGCCGGGCTCCGGCGTCTTCGGCTCGCCCGGCACCGGCTCGGCGGGCACCTGGTTGACGGGCACTGCGCAGGCCGGGTGATAGGGGCTTTCCCGGATGGCCTGCACGGTGACGACGGGGCTCTTTCGCTTGCCGTCGGCTGAGCGCGTGAGCATGGAGAAGACGCCTTCGGGGGCCAGGTGCTGCGCGTCGAGGGCGAAGGCGTAGCGGCCGTCGGCGCCGATGCACACCTCCTGTTCGAAGGTGCCGTCGCCGTCGAAGTCGAAACACACTACGGCACCGGGGTCGAAGCCGTGCGGGTCGTACTCGACGAGGACGAGTTGGTCGCCCCGGTAGCGAAGGGTCCGTTGGTATGATCTGCTGGAAGGATGCTGATGCATGATTCTTCTCTGCAAGCGTGTGAAAGGGGGGCTATAAGGACAGATTGGTAGGTGTCGTTCGAGACGATAGGGCCGGGATGCACTCACTATCCAGACCAGTACCTACTCATTGTCCGCTCAATCCATGCTCAATCGACGGTTTGATCGGTGCGTAGCTGCGGAGAGATCGTGGAGGCCGAGCCGCTCTACCGCGAAGCCCTCGCGATACGCCGCAACGCGCTGGGGAAGGATCATCCAGACGTGGCCGCCACGCTGACCCAACTGGCGTGCGGCTCAAGCAGGCGTACGCCGAAGCCGAGTCGCTCATCCGAGAAGCGTTAGCGATCAAACGTGCCGTGTATGGCGACGAGCACCTCGAAGTCGCAACCAGCCTCAACGGCCTGGCACAACTGCTGACCGTCAAGCGAGACTATGACGCCGCCGAGCCGGTGTACCAGGAGGCGCTGGGCATCTATCGCCGGCTCCTGGGCGACGAGCATCCGTACATCGCGACGGTGTCTTTTAACCTGGGCCGGATGCTGATGGGAAAGAGGGACTTTGCTGCCTCCGAAACGGTGCTCCGCGAGACGTTGGCGCTGCGCCGTAAGAGTCTGGGCAACCGGCATCCCAACGTCGCGACCGCCGCGCTCCACCTGGGGCGGGTGCTTATGATGCGCGGCCGGGCGGACCAGGCCGAGCCCCTTCTTCGGGAAAACGTCGTGATACGGGAAGATGTGCTGAGCACCGACAACTGGCGCACCTCCTATGCCCAGGTGGAACTCGGCATCTGCCTGATGCATCTCGGGCGCTATGCCGAAGCAGCGTCCTTGATCCGGCCCCATCACGACCGCATGAAAGCCCGGCCGGGCGAAGCGCATATCCGCGTGCAGCAGGCACGCGACACCCTGGCCTATCTGAACACCGTGTGGGACGCGACGGCTACGCATGAGGGCTCGTAATACCGGGACCGTTGATTCTTTTCCGGGTCGCCTACCCCGATGCGTGCATCGGAAAGCAACCGCTTCCTTCGACGGATACCGCGGAGCTTGCTCCCAGGAGGGTCATTGTCGATGTGTGGGCGGGTTCGGGAGGGTTTTCCGCTCCCA
>Ga0302046_10004924_pt1 | contig 11813 bp, 9 predicted proteins | sample RVTome_11_FD_200261 | JGI IMG/M metagenome (GOLD analysis project Ga0302046, IMG submission 200261) | Soil microbial communities from uranium-contaminated site in the Upper Colorado River Basin, Wyoming, United States - RVT147D111 (version 2) ... | reverse complement strand
CGGGACCGTGAAATGGCCGCGCTCGTCGCCGCGCTCGAGCGCGCCCGCAGCAGCGGTCAGGTGGTCGGCGTCGTCGCCGAGGCGGGCACCGGCAAGTCGCGCCTGTGCGCCGAGTTCGTCGAGAGCTCGCGCGCGCGGGATCCCGATCCTCGAGGGACGCGGCGTTGCGCACGGGAAGGCGATCCCGATGCTCCCCATGCTGGAGATGTGGCGCGCCTTCTACGAGATCGGGGATGGCGACGGTCCCGAGACGAGCCGGGCGAAGATCGCCGGCCGGCTGCTCCTGATGGACGAGAGCTTCCGTGAGGTGCTGCCGTTCGTCTTCGACCTGTTCGGCGTGCCGGACCCGGCGAACCCGTCGCCCGCGATCGACCCCGAGCAGCGGCAGAAGCGCATCCACGGTGTCCTGAAGCGGATCCTCCACGACCCGGCATACGGTGGGCTACGGGTGATCCTGCTCGAGGACCTGCACTGGTTCGACGGCGCCAGCGACGCCTATCTCGAGACGACCGTCGAGAGCGTGCCCGCCACCCGCGATCTCCTGGTCGTCACCTTCCGTCCCGAGTACCAGGCGCGCTGGATGCAGCGCTCGTACTACCAGCAGCTGCCGCTCCAGCCGCTCGAGCCCGAGGCGATCCGCGCGCTCCTGCGCGATCAACTCGGGGAGGATCCGAGCGTCGCGGCGCTGCCCGAGATCATCCACGCGCGCACCAAGGGCAATCCGTTCTTCATCGAGGAGGTGGTGCAGTCGCTGGTGGAGGGCGGTCAGCTGGCGGGAGGGCGGGGCGCCTACCGGCTGGCGACGCCGGTCGAAGCGCTGCAGGTGCCGGCCAGCGTTCAAGCCGTCCTGTCGTCGCGCATCGATCGGCTGCCGGAGCGCGAGAAGCAGGTGCTCCAGACCGCCGCGGTGATAGGCAAGACGTTCGGCGAGGCGCTGCTCGGCCGGGTCATGGCGAGCGTCACGGCGATCGACGAGACGGCGCTCGGTGCGGCGCTCTCGGCGCTGGCGGCGGCGGAGTTCCTGTACGAGGCGGCGCTCTATCCCCAGCTCGAGTACTCCTTCAAGCACCCGCTCACCCAGGAGGTCGCGCAGCGCTCGCAGCTGCGCGAGCGGCGCGTGCGGGTGCACGCCGCGGTGGCGCAAGTGCTCGAGGAGGCGGGTGGCAACCTCGACGAGCGCGCCGCGGAGATCGCTCAGCACTGGGCCGAGGCGGGCGCCGCTGGCAACGCGGCGCGGTGGCATCGGCGCGCGGCGGAGTGGGCCGGCCTCTCCGATCCGCGCGAATCGTTGCGACACTGGCGGCGCGTTCGCGAGCTCGCCCCTGGCGTGGAGGACGCGAGCGAGCGGACCAACCTGGCGCTACATGCGTGCAACCAGATCCTCTCGCTCGGCTGGCGGATGGGCGGCAGCGAAGAGGAGGCTGCGGCCGCGTTCGCCGAGGGGCGTGCTCTCGTGGAGAGTCTCGGTGATCGTCCCGCGCTGGCGCTGTTGGTCGGTCGGTACGGCCTCATGCGCTTCAGCGTCGCGGGTTCCGGTGGTGACTACGCTCGCTATGGCGAGGAGGCCGCACTCCTGGCGCGAGAGTGCGGTGATCCGACACTGCGCGCGGCGATTGGGACGTTCCCAGCTTATGGGCATTTCCACGCGGGCGAGGGCCGGGCGGCGCTCGAGTGGTCGGCGCGGGTCCTGGAGGAAGTCGGATCGGACAACGTGCTGGGCAAGGAGTTCGTCGGCTACAGCCCGCGAGCGGGCGCTCTCCACGTGCGCGCGCAAGCCCTCATGTTCTTGGGGCGCCTCACGGAGGCGTGGAACCAGGTCAGAGTGGCGGAGCGCGTCGCGGAGGAATCGCGTGAGCTCGAGGTGTTCACCTGGATGCAAGTCACCCGGGCGATGCTGGAGCACGCGTGCGGGCGCCCCGAGTCCGGTCTGGAACACGGCCGTCGTAGCCTCGAAATTGCGGAGAAGCTCGACAACGAGGCGTCCCGGATGGCCGCGTACGCAGCCCTCGGGTTGGCGAATCTGGTCGAAGGACAGCCGGCCGCCGCTCGGGACGCTCTCCGCGAGAGTGCCACCATCGCTCGGGATCGCCGCGTGGTGCGCGCGCTCCTTCCCCTGGTGCTGGCCGGACTCGCGGAGGCGCACCTGGCACTTGGCGAACCGACCGAGGCCGTGGCCACGGCGCGCGAAGGCATCGATCTGGGGAGCGCCGGTGGCTGCCTCTACAACGAGGCGCTTGCGCAGCTCGCTCTGGCGGCGGCCCTGCTGGCGACGGATTGCGTCGTCCCCCGCGCCGAGATCGAGTCCGCCCTCGAACGCGCCGAGCACCTGGTCGCGTCGATCGAGGGTAGCGCGCTGTCGCCGCGAATCCTGGAGCTGCGCGGCCGCCTGGCTGCCGCGGTCGGCGACGCGTCGTCGTCCGACCGGACGCTGCGGGAAGCCCTCGACCTCTACCGCGCGATCGGCGCCACCGGCCACGCCGAGCGGCTCGCGCGGGAGGTCGACGCATGAACTGCCAACCGTCCAGTCTCGGTGAGCGGCGATTGACCGCGGCGCGCGCCGACTGCTAGCGACCGACCCCCATGAGCGCGCGACCTTGCAGCTCACGCCCGTGGACGACTCGCTTTAGCCTCCAAGATGCTTTGCTCTGGAACGCGATGCTCCACGTCGATCGGGGCGAGGCTCAAACGGCGCTGCAACGGCTCGCGGCGGTCGAGGCGCTCGTGGCTGAACAACGACTAGGGTTTATAGTAGAGCCGAGCCGAGGTTGATACGCGGTGCCGCGTTGAGCGCGCGGGGGGCGTTGGAGGAGGCTGTCGTCTGTTTGCGCGAGGGGCTCGCCAGCCGTTTGGACGCCTTGCTTCTTCGCCTCTACGGCATTGCTCGTTTGGCCGAGGCGCTGGCGGGGCAGGCTGAGTATGGAACGGCTCTGTCGCGGCAATGGAGGGGCTGACAGTGCAAGAAGAAACCGGTCACCGCCAATGGGAGGCCGAACTCCATCGCGTCGAGGGGATTGCGCTGTTCGGTCTCAACCGGCTCGAAGAAGCCCAAAACGCCCTCGAAGAGGCACTGCGCGTCGCGCGGAGTCAGCAAGCCAAGTCCTATGAGCTGCGCGCCGCGACAAGCCTCGCGCGGCTATGGGGTGAACAGAGCCGGCGGACGGAAGCTCTCGATCTACTCGCGCCGGTTTACGGCTGGTTCACCGAGGCCTTTGACACCGCCGGTCTGAAGGACGCCAAGGCGCTGCTCGATCAGTTGCGATGAGCGGCTCCGTTCCACGGCTTCGCTAAGACGAAGGGGCCGGCGGTCTGTACGCACGCGACGGGGTACCGTCAGAAGCAGCTTTAAGGAGGGGCGCTCCTGGCCAAGTTCCGGGCGGCCATGACCGCGCCGATGATCGACCCGCTCGCCAGCATGATCAATGCGCAGCTGGAGGTACTCTTCGAGCGGCACAACGACAAGGCCGGCGAACTCACGGGCGAGATTGAGCGCCTGGAACGTCAAGCCAGCAACCTGGTCACCACGTACAACCCGACGCTCGAGCGGTACGAGATCCGGGGGATGATGGGGCCGGACGAAGTAGCACGACCGCTACCCCGGCGCCGACCGCCCGGGATTGAACAACAACGCCTACACGAACGTCATGGCCGTCTGGGTTCTCGTGCGCGCGCGGGCCGTCCTCGACATCCTCCCCACCAACGTGCGCCGCCGGGTGTGCGACCGGCTGGCGCTCACCGACGAGGAGATCGCGGAGTGGGAGACCATCAGCCGCCGGATGCGTCTGGTCTTTCACGGCGCCGGCATCCTCAGCCAGTTCGAGGGCTACAAGGCGCTGAAGGAGTTCGCCTGGGAGGCCTACCGGCAGCGCTACGGGCACCTGTACCGGCTCGACTTCATTCTCGAAGCCGAAGGCGACAGCACCATTTACTACAAGCTCTCGAAGCAGCCCGACGTTCTCATGCTCTTCTATCTCTTCTCAGCCGACGAGCTCCGATCGGTCTTCGAGCGTCTGAGCTACCCGTTCGACGGCCAGACGATCCGGCGGAACATCAACTACTATTACCCCCGGAGCGCCCACGACTCATCCCTCAGCTGGGTGGCTGATTCGTGGGTCCTGGCCCGGGCGGACCGCCCAGGTTCGTGGGACGTCTTCAAGGAAGCGCTGGTGACCGACGTGGCCGACATCCAGGGCGGGACCACACCGGAAGGCATCCACCTCGGCGCGATGGCGGGCCCCGTCGACGTTCTGCAGCGCTGCTACACGGGCATCGAGTTGCGGGGTGACGTGCTCTGGCTCAACCCTCGCCTGCCCAAGGCCCTCCGACGCTTGCGCCTGTTCGTGCGCTATCGGGGGCAGTCCCTCGCCATCGAGCTGGCGGGAGACACCGTCTGCGTGAATGCGATGCACTGCGTGGCGCCGTCGGTCCGCGTCGCGGTCAACGGCGAGATGCATGACGTCGGAGCGTCGGAAACGCGTTGCTTCAGCCTAACGTGACCGCTACGTCGCTGCCGCGCGATCAGACGGCCGCGTACCGTCAGCCGGTTGACAATGTCGTGGCGGCGCTCGGCACGGACGCCGAGCGCGGCCTGAGCCAGGCTGAGGCGCGCGCCCGGCTCGACCGCTACGGCCGCAACGAGCTGGCCACGGAGAAGCCGCTGCCGGCGTGGCGGAAGTTCCTCGCCCAGTTGCGCGACGTGCTCGTCATCCTGCTGCTGGTCGCCACCGCGATCTCGGTCGCGCTGTGGCTCTACGAGCGCGAAGCGGCCTTGCCCTACGAGGGGATGGCGATCTTCGCCGTCGTGTTGCTCAACGCGGCGATGAGCTACATTCAGCAATCACGCGCGGAGCAAGCGGTGGCGGCGTTGCGGCAGATGTCGGCGGCGGACGCCCACGTCATCCGGGAGGGGGCGCGGCAGACCGTCCCGGCGACGGAGCTCGTGCCCGGCGACATCATCCTCGTCGAGGAAGGCGACACCGTCCCGGCCGACGCCCGGCTGATCGAATCCACGGCGCTGCAGACAGCCGAGGCGGCGCTGACCGGGGAGAGCGTCCCGGTCGAGAAGCACACCCGTCCCATCGGCGAAGAGACCGGACTCGGCGACCGGCAGAACATGATCTTCAGCGGCACCGCGGCGACGTACGGGCACGGGCTGGCGGTGGTCGTGGCGACAGCCATGCACACGGAGATGGGCCGCATCGCGGGGATGCTGAAGGAGGCGCCCGCCGAGACGACACCCCTGCAGAAGGAGCTTGCTCGCGTCGGGCGTGTGCTCGCGATCATCGTCGTCGTCATCGCCGTCGTGATGATCACGACCGTCCTCCTCCTCGAGGAAGTACGCGGGTTCTCGGCGATATTCGATGTGCTCCTCCTCGGTGTCGCGCTCGCGGTGGCCGCCGTGCCGGAGGGGCTGCCGGCGGTGGTGACGGCGGTCCTCGCCCTGGGCGTGCAGCGGATGGCGAAGCGGAACGCCATCGTACGCCATCTCGCGGCGGTCGAGACGCTCGGCTCGGCCACCGTCATCGCCTCGGACAAGACCGGCACGCTCACGAAGAACGAGATGACGGTGAGGGTGGTGGTCACCGCGAGCGGCCGCGTCTGTTTCGAAGGCACGGGGTACGAGCCTCACGGTGCGGTACGTCGGGACGGGGGTGGCGCGATCGAGGGCGCACTGCGGGTCGAGCTCGTGCGCGCGCTCGCCGCCGCCGACCGCGCCAACAACGCCGTCCTGCAGGAGGACGGGGGGCGCTGGACGGTGCAGGGCGACCCGACTGAGGGCGCGCTGATCGTCGCCGCGCGGAAGGCCGGGCTGGAGGATGAGGCGCTCGACGCGCGCTTCGGGCGCGTGGCCGAAGTGCCCTTCTCGTCCGAGCGCAAGCTGATGAGCACCATCCATACCGACGTCGAGCGACCGGAACGCCTGCTCGCGCTCACCAAGGGGGCCCCTGACGTCCTCCTCGCGCGCTGCGCGACGGAGCTGGTCGGCGAAGGGACGAGACCGCTCACCCCGGAGCGTCGCGCGGAGATCGCCACGAGCAACGAGGCGCTGGCGGGTCAGGGGCTGCGCACCCTGGGGGTAGCCTTCCGGTCGGTCCCGAAAGACGGGCTGGCCCGGGAGGAGCTCGATGAGCGGGTCGAGCACGACCTCACTTTTTTGGGGTTGATCGGGATGATCGACCCACCCCGCCCGGAGGCAAAGGAAGCCGTCGCCCGCGCGAAGGGCGCCGGCATCCACCCGCTGATGATCACGGGAGATCACCCGAAGACGGCCGTCGTCATCGCCGCCGAGCTCGGCATCGCCACGGACGGGCGAGTGGTCACGGGCGCGGACCTCGAGAGGATGCCGGACGAGACGCTCGATCGGACCGTCCAGGACGTGTCGGTCTATGCCCGCGTCAACCCCGAGCACAAGCTGCGGATCGTCAAGGCGTTGCAGCGTCACCGGGCCACGGTGGCGATGACGGGGGACGGCGTCAACGATGCGCCCGCCTTGAAGACCGCAGACATCGGCGTGGCCATGGGGATCGCCGGTACGGACGTCTCCAAGGAGGCCGCCGACATGGTGCTGGCCGACGACAACTTCGCGTCGATTGTCGCCGCGGTCGAGGTCGGGCGCGCGATCTTCTCGAACATCCGCAAGTTCCTGCGCTACCTCCTGTCGTCGAACCTCGGCGAAGTGATGACGATGTTCTTCGGCGTGGTCCTGGCCGACGTGATCGGGCTGAGGGCGCCCGAGGCCGGCGGCGTCGTGCTTCCGCTGCTGGCGACGCACATCCTGTGGATCAATCTCGTGTCGGACGGCGCGCCGGCGCTGGCGCTGGGCGTCGACCCGGTGGACCCGGCCGTGATGAACGAACCGCCGCGCCGGCGAGACGAGGGGGCCATCACCGGCCGGATGTGGGCGGGCATCATCTTCGTAGGCCTGATCATGGCCGCGGGGACGCTGCTCGTGCTCGACTGGAGCCTGCCCGGCGGCCTCATCGAAGGCGCGGGCAGCCTGCGGTACGCGCAGACCATGGCGTTCACGACGCTGCTGTTCTTTTCGCTCTTCACCGTGTTCAACGCGCGCTCCGATGAACAGAGCGCGTTCATCGGGATCTTCTCCAACACGTGGCTGTGGGGCGCGATCGCGTTGTCGCTCGTGCTGCAGGTGGCGGTGATCTACGTGCCCGTCCTTCAGCAGGCCTTTTCGACGGTGAGTCTCAGTGCCGGCGACTGGCTGCGCTGCGCGGCGGTCGGGAGCTCGGTGCTGTGGCTCCGGGAGCTCAGCAAAATGGCGAGACGCGTCAGCGCCGCGTGACCTGATCCGGCGTGGATCCTGAGCGCGGAGTGTCAGTCGATGCTCGACGCGGGGAAGAAGGTTGGAGATGGATACGGGTGTTCTGGAGACCACGATCCGGGCGCTCCTGGCGCCCGGGAAGGGCATCCTGGCGGCCGACGAAAGCCACGCAACGATCGCCCGGCGCTTCGAGGCGCTCGGCGTCGAGGCCACGGAGGAGAATCGACGCCGCTACCGGCAGATGCTGTTCACGACGCACGTCGCCGTGGGCATGGCTCGGCACGCGACGCAGCGGGCGACGACGTGCCTGAGGAGCAATACGACTTTGGCCTCACTCAGCGGATGCGTCCAGCGATGCCGGGCCGGCCACCTTTGCCGCCGACGCGACACAAGTACTGTCCAGCCCGCGTAGCTGAGTGATCACCTCGGCCTCGAGGCTCTGGGCAATGCTCTAGTAACGATACCCACTCTCGGCGTCCACGTGCGCCGGTCGGAGGAGGCCCAGTGAATCGTAATGCCGCAGCGTCTTGACCGAGAGGTGCGAGATCTTCGAGAAGCGCCCGATCGGGACCAGGTTAGACATGACCGTCGTCTCTCCCGCGCGTCATCGACTCTGCTCGCTCGCACTCATCGCTTCACGAGTGACTCGATGCGCCGGTCAGGCACGAACCACATGAGCGCGACGACAACGTACAGAGCGATCGCCATCCACGGCCTCAGGAACGCCAACGGAATCGCGATCACGTACAGGCAGAAAGATACCTTGCCCTTCAGATCGCTACCGAGCGCGGCGGCCAGCGTGGAGCTCCGGCCATTACAGGCGATGATCGCCCGCTGCAACAGGGTGTAGCCGAATGCGGCCATCGCCAGCACGACACCATAGGCGGCCGTCGGCGACGCGGTGAACCCGGTCTCGTCCATCCAGCGGATGGCAAACGGCACCAGCGACAGCCAGAACAGAAGGAACAGGTTGGCCCAAAGCACGGTCCCATTCACGCGCTCGGTCGCGTGAAGCATGTGGTGGTGATTGCTCCAGAAGATGCCGACGTTTGCATAGCTCAGCACATACACCAGGAATACCGGCAGACTGGACTGCAGGGCGGCGAGGTCTGTGCCGTGCGGCACCCTCATCTCCAGCACCATGATGGTGATGATGATGGTGATGATGATGGCGATGACCCCGTCGGTGAAAGCCTCGAGCCGTCCTTTTCCCACCGTGTGGTCCTTGCCGCCAGCCACTCTAGCCCGCGAGCGGGCGCGACGGCTGCTCCGGGAGGGGCTCCACCGGGAACCGACGCTCGCGCCAGGCCGGGAACCCGCCGGCCAGCGGCCGGATCCGCACGATGCCATACTTTCGCAACAGGAGCGCCACCCGGGCGCTCGTCGCCTCGTTCGGTCAGGAACATTAGAGCACCACCTCACGATCTCGGGGGATCGTAGCCTGGCCGTGCTCGTCGACCTCCGCCACGAGCTCGACGTGCAGGCCGAGCCCCTCGTGATTCCCGGGGCAGTGCACATGGCTCCCGCCGCGCTCGGGGCCTCGAATCGGCTGCCCGCCTTGCTGGAGACAACCGTCGTCGCGAGCGACGGCACCGTGTGTCGCGTGACCTCGCCGGCCATCCTCGTGCTGGAGCGTCCCGCCAACGATCTGGCCGCGCGCCGCCGCCGCCGGGCTCGGAAGAAGAAGAGAGCCGCCGCTGCCCCGGGCCACCACGCACACTGAGCCCCCTGAGCGGTGCGTGCGGAAGCCTGCAGCGGCTCCTCAAGCGCGGGTTTGGGCTCACGGGGCTGAAGGGGTAGGAAGGTCCGAGAAGAAACGAGTCGTCGAGCACGCTCCATGAACACCGGCGGCCGAAGCGGCCAAGAGGGGAGACGCCATGCGAGTGCATGACAGAGTCGTCGTGGTGACGGGGGGCGCGAGCGGGATCCGACGCGCGATGGCTCGATGGACGCCTCCCTGAGGATGCGGTAGCATCAGATGAGCACGGGCGACAAACGTAAAACCGCGACTGCGCAAGCAGCGATTTCGAATAGCGCTAACGCGATAACGGCAAAAAGGCACCGCAAGCACTGCAATTTCAAAGGAGCGATGCCATGGCAAAGCAAAGCCCACAACGGCAATACATCAAAACCATTGAGACACACGCCGGCGGTGCGCAAGCGATGCCGGACAATCGCGTATTGCTCACGCTCGACGACGGCCGCTCGTTCGTGATCGACGCCGAGCGGCTCGACCCGCAGGCGGACGGCACCTACGTGGTCGAGCTCATCGCCGCCGACCACCGATAGCACGCTGCACGTTTCGTCGAGGGGCCGCGAACGGCCGGCCCCTCTGCGCGTGTAGCTTACTAGCCATTGCCCGCTACAGTATGATGTTCGCAAATCCGCTGATCTTCACGATGCCGCGTCCGGCAAACGAGACGTAGAGCGCCGGATCCGAAGGGTTCGAGATCCAGTCGAAGTAGCAGTTCGAAGGCCGGCCGCGCAACGCGCCGGTGTCCAGCAGACGCTGCCACTTCACGCCGTCAAACGTCCAGAATGCTCCGCCGAGCCCCACGGCAAACCGCCGTTGCGGGTCGAAGGGATCGAACTGCATGTCGGTCAAGATCAGATCCAGGTGATCGCCTTGCCCGTCGGCGTCCTCGGTGCGAGCGGCGGGGATACGGCCCCCGCACGTGAGTTGCTGCTCGAGGCTCGCGTCGACTTGCCAATTCAGGCCGCCATCGTCGGAGCGCATCACGTTTTGTTGATCCAGCAGGTAGATCATGCTGGGCACATAGGGATTCACGAAGAACCGGCGCGCCTGACTCGCGCCTCCGCCCGGAACGAGTTGCTGCCAGCTCGCCATTCCCTCCGTCCACTTCCAAAGCCGGTTTGCGCCGGTGTCGGCGACGTAGAACACGGTTCCCGTGTGTCCGCCTGATGCCTGCACGATGCCTGCGTTGACTGACGGCAGGAACGGTCCCTGCTGCTCGACGGGGCCGCTGTCGCGGAACCCGAAGTTCGGAATGACGAACAGCGGCCGTTGCTGGTACGTGCCGTCGCCGTTGCTCAAAGAGATCAGCACGCCGGCGTCACCGAAGCCCACGATGTCCGCTGTTCCATTGCCCCTGAGGTCGGCGAGAGACCGCGGATGCCTGTCGACCCGCCAATCGCCGGCGTCGAAGCCGAAGTCGTTGATGACCGGTTGAGGCTGGAAAGTGAACGTGCCGTCGCCGTTGCTGAGCGCGACATAGACGCCGTCGTTGCCGAACCCGACGATGTCCGAACGGCCTCTCTGTCTCAGCTCCGCGAGGAAGCGCGGATGCTTCTCGACGCGCCAACCGCCGGCCTCGTAGCCCAAATCGGCGAGCACGAACTGCGGCGGTTGGAACGTACCGTCGCCGTTGCCGAGCGCGACCCATACGCCGTCATCGCCGAACCCGACGATGTCCGCGCGACCGTCGCCCGTGATGTCGGCGAGAAAGCGCGGGTGCTTTTCGACTCGCCAACCGCCGGCTTCGAAGCCGAAGTCGGCTAGCACGAACCGTGGTTCCTGGAAAGTGCCGTCCCCATTTCCAAGCGCGACCCACACGCCGTCATCGCCGAATCCCACGATGTCCGCGCGGCCGGTGTCCGTGAGGTTGGCGAGGACGCGCGGGTGCTTGTTGACGTGCCAGCCGCCTGCTTCTTCACCGAAATCGGCGAGCACGAACTGCGGAGGCTGGAACGTGCCGTCGGCGTTGCCGAGGGCGACATACACGCCCGCATCGCCGAACCCGACGATATCGGCATGGCCGGTACCCGTGAGGTCGGCGAGGACGCGCGGGTGCTTGTTGACGTGCCAGCCGCCTGCTTCTTCACCGAAATCGGCGATCACGAATTGCGCCGGTTGAAACGTGCCGTCGCCGTTGCTAAGCGCGACGTAGACGCCCGCGTCGCCGAAACCGACGATATCGGAGTGGCCATTGCCGCGAAGGTCGGCGAGAAAGCGCGGGTGCTTCTCGACCCGCCACCCGCCCGCTTCGAATCCGAAGTCCGCAAGCACGAACTGGGGATCGGCGAACGTGCCGTTGGGTTTGCTGAGCGCCGTCCACACGCCGTCGTTGCCGAAGCCGACGATGTCCGCGCGTCCCTCGCCGGTGACGTCGCCGAGGAGCCGCGGGTGCTTGTCCACGCGCCAGCCGCCGGGCGTGTCCCAATCGGTGCGCTTCTTGATATCGCGGATGCGGCGCGCGCGAAGCAGAATGGCCAGGTTGTTGGGAAGCGTGATGGTATTGTCGCTGAAGTTGCCGAAAAAGCGAATGAAGATGTAGTCGCCCGGCTGCTTCGGATCGTCGGCCGGCATGTTCAGCACGATCGGACGAAAGCCCCGAAGTCCGAATCCGCTGCTCGCGTTCCACAGCGAGCTCCCCTTGCGCAGCGACGGACCGGGCACCATGTGGCGCATATCGCTGCCGCTCTGGATGTCGGGAAGATTGCCCGGGTCGGCTTCGTACAAGGCGAGCGTGTTGCCTGCGCTCGCCGCCACGGAATCTCCGTTCGTGTCCCATCGCGG
>Ga0302046_10004923_pt1 | contig 11814 bp, 6 predicted proteins | sample RVTome_11_FD_200261 | JGI IMG/M metagenome (GOLD analysis project Ga0302046, IMG submission 200261) | Soil microbial communities from uranium-contaminated site in the Upper Colorado River Basin, Wyoming, United States - RVT147D111 (version 2) ... | reverse complement strand
GTTCTCTCGCAAAACGTGCCGCTACAAAGTGGTGAAGAACTATGACGAGATCGAGGAGGTGTTGAAGCAAAACAAAGACGACAAGCGACAGCACACCATAGCGGTGTTGCCCGCCATCGAGTCCATGCACGGAGTTGGTACGGGTCATTGCTCATTGAATGGAAAATCTAATGACGCGAACGAAGCGACCATCCTGAAGCGCGTTGACGCCATCAAGGGAATCGGCAGCGCAGAATTTCCCGCGTGGGTAACTCCGCCCGTTTGGGTAACGATGGCGCACGCGTTCGACAATGGGCTGTGTGGCCAGGCTCAATCGCTCACCCGCGGATTGATGTTGCTGTTCGACCACGCAGAACCTTACGGTGCACAAGGTGGAAAGCGCTACAAGGAAGGACTCAATGCAGGCCTGACGGAAATTGGTAAGAAAGTCATCGCGCGGTGCCTGAATCTCGATGCCGAATCGAAGTCACGAACAGACCCCGGCAGGCGTGTGCTCATTGACATTAAACACATGAGTACTCTCGCGCGCAAGGAATACTACGAGATGATTGACACGCACAACACCGCGAATCCGAACGACCTCATCCCGGCCTTCATGTCGCATGCCGCTGTGAATGGCAAGCCATCATTCAACGAGAATGGGTTTGATCCCGATGACACGGACGAGGAGCACTTGCACTCATCGGGTTTCAGTCCGTGGAGCATCAACCTGTATGATGATGAGATCATCCGCATTCATCGCACGCACGGGTTGATGGGCCTGATGTTTTACGAACCGGGAATAGCAGGTGGCCAGAAGCTCAACGGCAAGAAGAAGTGGGGTGCTCGCGAATGGACGCGCGTTCTCGTTGACCACATCGAGCACATCGTGAAGACGGTGTTCAACAGTAGTGCATCGGACAAGATGAAGGTGTGGGACACGATCTGCATCGGCAGCGACTTCGATGGGATTCTCAATCCGAGCGACTATTTCGATTCGTCAGCCAAGTTTCCGAAGTATTACAAGGAGTTGAAGCGGCAACTTGGACTGAAGCGTTTCGATGCGTACCTCGGTAGTTACAAGCCGAAGGAGTTGGCGGAGAAGATTTGCTTTGGGAATGTGGTGGAGTTTCTGAAGAGACATTATTAGGAGGTGAAGAACATCCGGCTCCGCAGGAGCCGAAATGCAATTCAGACCTCATCATGCTATTAGTATCATGTCCCGCTGGGACAACCTGCAACCAATGTTGCGTACCCAAATCGAACATCCATCCTGGCTCCACAGGAGCCTGATGTTAATTGACGCACAATCACTGGATCTCAAACCGCTCCAGGGGAGCGGGATATCCTTGCTATCGAAGGGTGCATTGTGAAATCCGATTAACCCTCAAATTCCTACAATCGAACTTCTAAATTTGAGGATTAAGGTCTTCGCCACACTATTGCTGCATGCCCATCACAATTCCCTCAGCCATCAAAGCCCGCGAGCACCACAAGTTCCTCGACCCGAAGGAACGGGTGAAGCGTGAGGAATACAGCCGGCTCTTTCCCGACTTGCCTGCATTCCTTCCTGATGACAACTTGCTGAGGAAGATCGGCACGCTGGGTGGGCCGATGGAAGATCGTGATGTCGGCATTCATGGTGATGCGAAGGTGCGAAGTGCGGGAGTCACTTTCCTCGGACAATTCATCACGCACGACATCAGCTTCGACCAGAACTCCGACCTGAAGAACCCACGCAGTCCGGAGGAGGTCGAGAACTACCGCAACCCTGCGCTCGAACTCGATTCGATTTATGGTTGGGGACGAACGATGTCGCCACAGCTCTATGATCCGAAGGACAAAGACCTGATGCGGATCGGGCAAAACGACCAGGGACTCCACAACGATGTGCCCCGCAATCCAGACGGCACTGCCCTGATGGGCGACCCGCGCAATGATCTTCATAAGATCGGGGCGCAACTGCATCTCGCTTTCTTGAAATTCCACAATGCGGTGGTGAAGTATGTGCGGGAGAAAGAGAGCGTACCGGAAGACAAAGTCTTCGAGCGGGCGCAGCAGATCGTGCGCTGGCACTTCCAGTGGATCGTGCTGCACGACTTCCTGCCGCAAGTCGTTGACCGCTACATCATCAAAGATGTTCTGCAGAGTGGAAGGAAGTTCTACAACCCAGGTGAACGCATTACCCTTCCCGTGGAATTCACCGCGGCTGTCTTTCGCTTCGGACACAGCATCGTAAAGCCGCACTACTTTCTCAACGATGTCTTCGATGGAGACATGTTCCCGCACCTGTTCGGCAAGCGTCCGATACCGGAGAAGGAGGTCGTGCAGTGGCGCAACTTCTTCTGGCTCGATCCGGGGAAACCGATACAACTCGGCAGACGAATTGACGAAAAGATCGCGCGCCCGCTTTTCAACCTGCCGTTTGTCGAAGATGCGTACAACCAACCCGAACTACGGTCACTCGCATTCAGGACGTTGATGCGCGGTAAGCTGCTCGGCCTGCCATCTGGCGAAGCGGTTGCGGAAACCATCGCTCAGAAAGTGTCGTGCACGAAGTTGACACAGGACGAAGTCGGATTGCATCAATTCAGCTTCACCGAAACGCCTCTGTGGTATTACATCCTTCGTGAAGCGGCCGTGCAACAGGACGGTGAGCGACTAGGTGAGGTAGGAGGGAGGATTACCGCGGAAGTTTTCATCGGGTTGCTGCAACTCGACAAGACCTCTTTCATGCATCAACGCGATTGGAAACCACATCTGCCGTCAGCGATTCCGGGACACTTCTCCATCGAAGACCTGATGAAGTTTGCCGGGGTTGCCTACAACAAGGCCGATCAATGGGCAGACCGCGACTCGAAGAAGCGATACAAACGCGAGTACAAATACAAGCACAAGAGACGTCATGCTCCGAAGTACGATCCTGTGGTCGGGGGGCGATGGGACATTCTCGGCTATGCCTCGCAGATCGAGGCCGTGCACATGTCCCTGCTGCCGACGGGCAAGGTGCTCTACTACTCCGGCTATCGGGTGGCGGAAGCCGTTGATACGGAAACAAGATTGTGGTATCCGAAGTGGGGTGAGATCAAAAAGCCGCTCACGCCTGCAGACCTTTTCTGTGGTGGACATTGTCTCTTACCGAACGGAGATGTCCTCACAACGGGCGGCACGCTTGAATACCGCAACCTTCCACCCATTCCTCCCTGGATCGTGAAGTTCATCCGGCCATTGTCGCCACTCATCGTTGACTTGTTCGGACGAAGACAGAAGGTTCCGCTCACGTTTGCCGGGCCGACTTACCTCTATCGCTTCGATATGCGGAAAGAGGAATGGGTCTTCGCTGGCGACATGGAAGGCGGACGCTGGTATCCGACCAACACATTGCTGCCGGATGGAACGGTGCTCATCATGAGCGGAACGGATGAAGCGGGTGGCTTCGGCATGTCGAACCGGTATGCGAAGATCAATCGCAGGCTGGAAGTGTACGATCTGAACGAAGGATTGAAATGGGTCGCAACGATCCCTGATTTTCCTCCGCCCGCTCCGAGCCATGAGCACATGTCGGGCATCGAACCCAAACAACCCGAAGGCGGCACTCCCGGCCACGTACATACGGAAGGTCACGACCACGGCATCGGCATCAAGGTTCAGGAGGATTCGGGCGATCTCAGTTTCCCGAATGTTTATCCGCGCAATATCGTGATGCCGCTGAAGCCCGAAGAGAAAGCGAAGTACCCGAAAGGAAAGGTCTTCACCGCCGGGTATGGACCCGAAACTAAAATGCTCGATCTCGCCACATGGGAGTGGGAGGATGTCGGCAACACGGTTCACGGCATTCGATGGGATGGGTGTTGCGCATTGCTTCCGCTGCGCCCGCCCGATTATCGAGCGCGCGTGCTCATCTTCGGTGGAAGCACCCTTAAGAGTTTCGATGCGCGAGGAAATGTCACTGCGGAGGTGATTGATTTCGGAGAGGAGAAACCCGAGTGGGTGACAGTTAAAGACAGCTACGGAGCGCGTGTCAATGGACTGGCCGTGTTGTTGCCCGATGGAAAAGTGCTTGCCACCGGCGGCAATTCGACGGCCAAGTTCAAAGACCCCGAATACCGATGCGAAGTCTTCGACCCGGCAACCGAAACGTGGGAACTCGTTTCACAACTCATCATTCCGCGGGGGTACCATTGCACGGCCCTGCTGCTCGAAGACGGACGCGTACTGCAATGTGGCACTACTCCTTTCGGCAAGTATGAACTCGGCATGGAGGTGTGGTCGCCATACTACCTGTTCAAGGGGCCGCGCCCAGTGATTGTTGATGCGCCCAAGGAAGTCGGATATGGCCAGGACTTCACGGTACACTTCCAATTCAGTTGGCCGGTCAAGAAAGTAGTGCTCATCGCAGCCGGCTCGGTGACGCACTCCTTCGACATGAACCAGCGCTATATCCAACTCGAATTCACCGAAGTGAACAGCCGCACTCTCTCCGTGAAAGCTCCGCCCGATGCACACGTGGCGCCTCCGCAGTATTATATGTTGTGGTTGCTGTCGGAGGAGGGAGTGCCGAGTGTGGCTTGGTGGGTGAGGGTTTGGGGTTGAGGGCTGGAAGCACAAGAACCCACCTCAAGTCATTTCGACTTCGGAGAAATCTTTGTAGTTCGCGAAGTTGCGATGGTAAGCTAATAGGTCCATCCGCCAGGGGTCGGACAATGGTGAATTAACGAATTCTCCTACCTTGCCCCCCATTCATTCACCAAAACTTTTTGCTATGCAAACTCTTGACGATGCCACAGTCGCTACCGGATCGGAACTGACGCCACAGGCGGTCAACGATCTGAAAGGTTCAACGCCATGGATGAAGTTCATGGCCATACTCGGTTTCATCGGTGCCGCATTCACGCTGATTGGTGCGCTGATGATGTTGGCCGCCGGTTCGCAAGTGCAAGGCGGGGCCATTCTGGCTGTGCTCTACATAGTCTTTGCGGGTGTTTACTTCTATGTGTCGTACCTGCTGCTGCAGTGGTCAAATAGTCTCAGCGGGTTTGTCACTTCACGCAGCCCGAGTCAGTTGGAAGCAGCGGCTGCGAAACAGAAGTCCTTCTGGATGACCGTTGGCGTGATAACCATCGTTGGCTTTGTTCTGGTCATCATCATGCTCATTGCCGGAGTGGGATTCATGGCACAACGAGGTTTCTGATTGCCGAAACCAATGCCTCAAAGACGCAAAGACTCGAGGACGTTCTCAGCGACTTGGCGTTTTAGAGGCTGAAGTCTGCCTCAGCCGCTTAACACAGATTAACCGCAGTTAGCACAAGTCCCGTCACAGGCAACCTACCTTTGACCCATCTCCAACTCATCAAAAATCACATTCCATGAAACGGATATTTTTGGCGGCTCCATTCGCCCTTGCCGGTCTCGCACTCCTGACAGTTTCGACCAAGCTCAGTTCTTGTGGCGGCTCCGGCACAAAAGATGACGACACCGTGACGACCACGACCGATGTGAAAGGCAATCCTGCTCTCGTTTCTTCCGAGCACGAGTTGAAGGAACTTATCGCCTTCGGTGAAGGCAACCACAAGTACACCGTGGAAGACTTCTTCAGGAACCCGGAGAAGACACGCTACCAGATCTCGCCCAACGGAGATTACCTTTCGTACATGGCGCCCTACGAGACGCGCATGAATGTGTTCGTGCAGAAGATAGGAGAAGACAAGTCCGTGCGCGTGACGAGCGAAACCGAACGCGACATTGCCGGATACTTCTGGGGCAACAACAACAGGATCATTTACCTAAAAGACAAGGGCGGTGATGAGAACTACCACTTGTATGCCGTGAACACCGACGGCAAGGACGCGAAAGACCTCACACCGTTCGACAGCGTCACCGTGCAGGTGATTGACGATTTGCGCGATATCGAGGATGAGATGATCATATCACACAACAAGCGCAACAAGCAGGTCTTCGACCCCTATCGGCTGAACATCCGCACCGGTGAGATGACCATGCTTTACGAGAACCCGGGCAACATCACGCAGTGGATGACCGATCATGCCGGGAAGCTCCGCATCGCAGTCGTCACCGATGGCGTGAACACTACGTTGCTGCACCGTGCTACAGAGAGCGAAGACTTTGCACCGGTGATTACCACCGACTTCCGCCAAACGCTTCAGCCGCAATTCTTCACGTTCGACAATAAGAATGTGTACGCATCATCGAACCTCGGTCGCGACAAGGATGCCATCGTGGTTTTCGATCTGGCTGCTGCGAAGGAGGTGGGCAAGCCGCTCTTCGAGCATCCGGAGGTGGATGCGTGGAACCTGAACTACTCGCGCAAGAGGAAGGTGATCACCTCTGCGGTTTACGTCACCGACAAGCGCGGCATGAAGTTCTTCGATGCCGCGAGCGAGCAGATGTACAACCGCATCAAGAACGAGCTGTCCGACTACGAGATCGCCATCACGAGCACGAACCGGGCGGAGGACAAATTCCTCGTGCGCACTTATTCCGATCGCTCGCTGGGAGCTTACTACTTCTATGACAAGAACACGGACACGTTGTCGAAGGTCACGGACGTTAGCCCGTGGATTGATGAGAACGACATGACCGAGATGCGGCCGATCAAGTACAAGTCGCGCGATGGACTGACGATCAATGGTTATCTCACCATACCCAAAGGCTCGGATGGTAAGAACCTGCCGGTGGTAGTGAATCCCCACGGTGGACCTTGGGCGCGCGACTTCTGGGGTTTCAACCCGGAAGTGCAGTTGCTTGCAAGCAGAGGTTATGCGGTATTGCAGATGAACTTCAGGGGATCAACGGGTTATGGCCGTGCATTCTGGGAAGCTTCATTCAAGCAGTGGGGAAAGACGATGCAAGACGACATTACGGATGGGGTGAAGTGGCTGATTGCAGAAGGCATAGCCGATCCGAATCGCATCGCGATTTACGGTGGGTCGTATGGCGGATATGCTACGCTGGCCGGCGTGACATTCACACCGGACCTCTATCGGTGCGCGGTGGACTATGTCGGGGTGGCCAACCTGTTCACCTTCATGGAGACTATTCCGCCATACTGGGAGCCATACCGCAAGATGATGTACGAGATGGTCGGTAATCCTGACGATCCTGCCGATAGCGCCTTGATGCACAGCGCATCGCCCGTCTATCATGTGGACAGGATCAAGGCACCGTTGCTCATTCTGCAAGGCGCCAACGACCCGCGCGTCAACATCAACGAATCGGACCAGGTGGTGCAAGCGCTCAAGGATAAAGGCATTGATGTGCCGTACCTCGTTAAGTATGACGAAGGTCACGGCTTCCACAACGAAGAGAACCGCATCGAAGGATACAAGGTGATGACGGGGTTCCTCGCCCGCTACCTGAAGGCCGGAGAGTTGGAAGGGTAGAGGAGTTTCAGGACGTCATTCACGTCACTGATGTCGTCATGTCGGCTTAGGAGACATCTCTGTAGTCCAATGATGGAGCTTTCAAGTACATAGATTCTTCCAAAGTCAGATTGACTCCTTGGCATGTGGGTTCACGTTGTTCGCGAGTTCACGATGTAGGTGTTACAGTACGGAACCAGAACTCGTCAATCGTTTCCCATCACTCGTTGACTACGAACAACCTGCCAATCACCCCATCCGCCAGCAGCTTGCCCTTCGTGGTGAGGAAGATTGTCCCATTGCGTGAGTCGAGCAGACCATCTGCCCTGAGGGCCTCGACTTCCTTCAGTGTGGAATCGAGTTGACTTTCAGAAACGAGTTGTCGCAGCCTGACGATGTCGCAGCCGCGGATCGTCCTCAATTGTGTCATGATGAATTCATTGGCGCGTTGTGATGACGTAAGTGTTTCCCTGTCTTCGGTGGCATCGCCCGCTTTCATCATCGCGATGTAGCGCGCATTGCTGGAGACATTCCACGAGCGTGTCTGGCCATCAAACGAATGTGCCGAAGGGCCAAAACCGATGTATCGTGTTCCGTTCCAGTACGCGTTGTTGTGGCGCGATTGAAAACCCGGGCGGGCGTAATTCGATATCTCATAGTGCTCGTATCCTGCCTCACTCAACAGCTCCATGGCGATTTCAAATTGCTCTGCGGTGGCGGTTTCTTCCGGTCCTTTTTGTTTGCCGGTCTTGATGAAATGGGCCAACGCGGTTTTCTCTTCCACGGTCAGTGCATAGGCAGAGATGTGTTGCACACCTGATTCGATGGCGAGGAGCAGGTTCTTCCGCCACGACTCGTGAGTCATCGTTGGTGTGCCGAAGATCAGATCCATGGAAACGTTGTCGAACATTTCGGATGCAATCACAAGGGCATCCTTCGCCTGCGCAGAGTTGTGCACTCGGTTCATGTATTGCAGATCGGCATTGTGAAAGGATTGGATGCCGAGGCTGAGCCGGTTCACCCCCAGGTGACGGAGCGTTGTGGCTCTTTCTTTCGTCAGGTCATCGGGGTTGGCCTCGAGGGTGACTTCAGCATCGGTACTTACATCGCAGTGGTCGGACACCGATTGAAGTAACAATCCTAACTCGGTGCGTTCCAGCAAGGAGGGTGTTCCACCTCCGAAGTAAATCGTTTCCACGGATTCACCGTCAAGGAGAGGGGCACGGTTGCGAACTTCATCGAGCAAGGCTGCCTGCAAGGCGTCTTTCTGAGCGAGCGATGTACTGAAGTGGAAGTTGCAGTAGTGACATGCCTGTCGGCAGAATGGTATGTGGAAGTAGATCCCGGCCACGTGCGACCTTTAAGGATAGATTTGTGAAAGACGGGTTGGCCAATCAAAAGTAGTTCGATTAAGTCACTGAGATTCCACATTGTGGCAAGCTTGATGCTGTTTGTGCTTGTAGCACAAGCACAGGACACGCTCACCCTTCGGGTAGTGCCCACCGACACATCGTTCGAGGCATTCAGCAGTTATGTGAAGCTGAAGACTTCCTTCAACCGGGTGGATCGCCTCAACAACGCTTTGAATCAAGCGATAGCTGACTTGCGCAACCAGGGATTCCTCGAAGCTTCGGTGGATAGCCTTTCGCGAAGCGGGAACGAATTCACTGCATGTATGCACGTTGGACAACAGTACCAGTGGCTTCGTTTGCGACCGGGCAACGTGGAGCCGGCGTTGCTGAATGAGGTCGGATTCAAGGAGCGGGTCTTCGAGGGACGACCGGTCAGGATAGAGAGCGTGCGCGCGTTGCAGGAGCGCTTGCTTCGGTTTGCGGAGAATCATGGTTATCCCTTTGCCATTGCCGGACTGGACAGCGTGGAGATACAAGGCAGCAACGTGAGTGCTGCGCTTTCGTTTTCACGAAACGAACTGATCAGATTCGACACGGTGGTGATCAACGGTGGTGCGCAAATCCACCCGAAGTATCTTTACAACTACCTCGGGCTGAAGCCGGGTGCGCCATATTCGGAGGCGATTGTTGCAGCCATGAACCGAAGGTTGCGGGAACTGCCGTTTGTCCAACAGACCAAATTGCCGGAAGTGACCTTCATCCGTGACGGAGCGCGCGTTGATCTGTATCTCGACACGAGGAAGGTGAGCCGCGTCAACGGCATCATCGGTGTCCTTCCCAATAGCGATGCGAATGATGGCAAGCTGCTGATCACGGCCGATGTGGACCTCGACCTGCGGAATGCTCTGGGACTCGGTGAGCAGATCAGGTTTCGTTGGAAGAATCTTCAGCCACTATCACCTCAGTTGAATGTCAACGCGCTCTATCCCTATGTGCTCTGGTGGCCGGTTGGAGTTGACGGTATGTTCGATCTCTACAAAAAAGACACGAGCTATATTGACCTCAAGCAGGAACTCGGTGTGCGATACAGTTTCATCGGGTACAACCACATCCGGGCTTTTGCCAGGTGGGAAAGCTCCAGTCTCATTTGGGTGGATACCACGCTTATCCTCGCAACGAAGAAGTTGCCGGCCGCCCTGGATTGGCAGGCGGTGATTTCGGGGTTGGAGTTGCACCTCGAGCATCTCGACTATCGCTTCAACCCAAGAAAGGGATGGACGCTTACGGTGTCGGGTGAAGCAGGCAATCGCAATGTGCGCAGGAATAACCGGATCACTTCACTTGAGGACCCAAGTGACCCGACATTCAGTTACTCCGGCCTGTATGACAGCTTGGAACAACGCTCACTGCGCATCGGACTTGGGACTGTAGCGGGAGTTTTTTTACCGATGGCAAAGCGAATGACCGTTCACGCAGCTATTGCCGGCGGTGCGCGATTGCCGGAACGATCAGCTTTTGAGAACGAGTTGCTCCGGCTTGGCGGCAACAATCTTCTGCGGGGGTTTGATGATGAGGCGTTTCTTTCTTCGGGCTTTGTCGTTGCTACATTGGAATGGCGCTACCTGCTGGCCGTCAATTCTTTCTTCAGGTTCTTTGCCGATGTGGCTAACGTCAGCTCCTGGCAAGATGAGCAATATGTGCAGCAATGGCCATTGGGCATTGGAACCGGTTTAGCCCTGGAGACCAAAGCGGGTGTCTTCGGAGTGAGTGCCGCTGTTGGCCGGTTACTCGAAACCAGCGAAGGGTTCCGCTTCAGGAACACGAAGGTGCACCTCGGCTACTTGAACTTCTTTTGAGCGATGGCCAGTCTGATCCAACTCTTACCCGGGTTACCACAAAGCAGAGAGTTTGCAGGCACCTCACCCCACACATGGGAAGTCTATCTGCTTTCCGCTATCGTGGCGATGGTCATCATGACGAGGTTTCTGCGCCCGGGGCATTTTTCCAAACTGTCGGTTGCGCTGGGAAGCTTTGGACTGGCCAACCAGATGTTTCGGAAACAGGAGGGTATGGATTGGCCGTCATTGCCCCTGATGATCAATACAATATTAATAGTGGCACTGGAAGGCAGCCGTGCAACGACAGAGATATGGCCTGACGTTGGCTGGTCTTCGCCAGCCCTATTCCTGGTCTTCACGGTCGTCCTTGCTGCCGCGCTCACGCTGAGCCGAGTGATTCATCCTGCGGTGGCCGCCATGTTTGGATTTCAATCCGAGCAACAACTTTACGATGCGCACTTCGTGTTAGCGCTACAATTGCTCGGTATCGTCTTGTTGCCGCTGGTATTGGTTGAGGTCTTCATCGAGGAACTGAGATTGACCGTTTGGTTGCTGTCGCTTGCTGCTGTTGCTGCGATGTTGGTTCTCACATGGGGAAGAGGTTTGATCCTGTCACGACCATTTTGGTCATCACGGCCAGCGCACTTTTTTCTCTACTTTTGCGCTCTCTATGTAGTTCCGTTGGTCATCGCGGCAAAGGCTTTTGCGAACTACGTTCTGGAAAAATAAAAAGGGCAAGATGGGAAAGAACGGAGTCCCGAACCTCGGGCGCGTTAAAAGCATTCTCATTTCTCAACCGAAACCCGAATCGCCTAAGAGCGCTTACTACGACCTCGCCCGAAAATTCAGAGTCAAGATTGAGTTTCGCCCGTTCATAAACATCGAAGGCATTCCGGCGCGGGAGTTCAGGCGAAAGAAGATCAACCCGTACTTCCATGGCTCCATCATCTTCACGAGCCGCAACTCCGTGGATCACTTCTTTCGTATCTGCGATGAGATGCGCATCCGGATGCTCGAAGAGACCAAGTACTTCTGCATCTCGGAAGCCATCGCCCTGTACCTGCAGAAGTACACGCAATTCAGGAAGCGTAGGGTTTTCTTCGCCAATGGCGACATGTCCGACCTGTGCGAATTGCTGAAGAAGCATCGCGGAGATGGGAAATTCCTGCTGGCATGCAGCGATGTGCGCATGGACGTGCTGCCCGAGTTCCTTGCCGAGAATGGTTTTGAATTCAGCGAAGCTGTGATTTACCGCACGGTGCCCAG
>Ga0302046_10004922_pt1 | contig 11814 bp, 9 predicted proteins | sample RVTome_11_FD_200261 | JGI IMG/M metagenome (GOLD analysis project Ga0302046, IMG submission 200261) | Soil microbial communities from uranium-contaminated site in the Upper Colorado River Basin, Wyoming, United States - RVT147D111 (version 2) ... | reverse complement strand
GTATGCGAGAACGTCCTTTTTGGTCACACGCCCGCCGAGGCCGGTCCCCTCGATCTCATCCAGCGGCACTTCATGCCGCTCGGCCAGCTTCGCCACTACGGGTGTAACCCGGCGGCGGCCTTCGGGGGCCTTTTCTTCCCCGGGTCGCGGACGCGCGGGGCGCGCCGGCGCAGGCGAGACCACCTCGGCTTTTTTCCCTTCCTCCGGTTCCGGAGGGGCCTCAGCCTTGGGGGGGGCGGCAACAGCCTCCTCTGTTTCGATCAGGCCGACCTCTTTCCCCACCGCCACGGTCTCGCCTTCCTGGGCGAGGATTTCCCCCAAGGTCCCGGCAGCCGGCGCCGGCACCTCGACATCGATTTTGTCCGAGCCGATCTCGACGACCGACTCATCCCGCTCCACACGGTCCCCCGGTTGCTTCAGCCACTTGAGGACCGTCCCCTCGACGACCGACTCTCCCATATGGGGCACGACGATCTTGACCTGCATGATAACTCTAACCCTTGGCCGGTGATCGGCCTACTATGCCATGAATCCCGCGTGAAATCCCCCGCCTTAACTGTGTGCCTGCACCCTCATGCACCCCGGCCCGGATGCCTCCTCAATACGCCGCCAGCTTCCTGAGCGCATCGAGAATCTTCCGCTCGTTAGGCAGGCAGAACTCCTCGAGGGGCGGGCTGAAGGGATGATGCGTATCCGGATACGTAACCCGCATAACCGGGCCGTCGAGATCGTCGAAAGCCTCTTCGGCAACCCGGGCCGCGATCTCGGCCCCCACGCCGCACGTCCGGTTGTCCTCATGCACGATCAGGAGCTTGCTCGTCTTGCGCACCGATTGGAAGACCGTTGCCCAGTCGAGGGGGGCAAGGCTCCTGAGATCAACCACCTCGACACCCACGCCCTCTTTTGCCAGAGCCTCCGCCGCCCCGACAGACGGGTGGAGCATGGCGCTGTACGTCACGAGGGTCAGATCCGTCCCCTCGCGCTTTATCTCGGCCTGGCCGATGGGGATAGTGTATTCCTCTTCAGGGACCGGCCCCTTGATACGCCGATAGAGACCTTTGTGCTCGAAATAGATCACCGGATTATCGTCGCGAATCGACGCCTTGAGCAGGCCTTTGGCGTCAGAGGCGGTGGCGGGCGCCACGACCTTCAGCCCGGGCCGGTGGATAAACCAGGCCTCCGGGTTTTGCGAATGATAGAGTCCCCCGTGCACCCCGCCCCCCGAAGGTGCCCGAATCACGAGAGGGACGGCCACCCGGCCGCCGGTCCGGTATCGAAGGGTGGCCGCCTGATTGACGATCTGATCGAAGCCGCACGAGATGAAGTCCGCGAACTGCATCTCGGCAATGGGACGGTACCCGACGAGCGCCGCCCCGACTGCCATCCCGACAATGCAGGACTCGGAGATGGGCGTGTCCAGGACTCGATGCTCGCCGAACTTTTCGTAAAAGCCTTTCGTCGCGCCAAACGCCCCCCCATACGCGCCGACGTCCTCGCCCAGGACGAAGACATGCTCGTCACGCTCCATCTCCTCGAGCATGGCTTGCCGGATGGCTTCGAGATACGTGATTTCTCTCATGACAGTTGAGGGTTGAGGGTTGAGAGTTGAGGGTTCAGAGTTCAGGGTTCATATTACGGTAACGCCGGAGACTGGAGTAGGGAGTCACTCAAGTCCGGGCTCTATGCGTAGAGATCCTCCAGGGCCGACTCCGGCTCGGGATAGGGGTTCTCCTCGGCGAATTGTACCGCCTCGTCAATCTCCTGTTGGATCTTTTGCGTTATTTCGGCGAGACCCTCCTCGCTCAGGATCTTCTTCTCCCTGAGGTACGCCTCAAATTGGGGAATGGGGTCCCGGCTCTTCCATTCGAGCAGCTCCTCCTCGGATCGGTAAAAAGCCTTGTCGTGCTCCGAGTGACCATGCCACCGATAGGTTTTGAACTCGATGAGCGTCGGCCCCTCCCCCCGCCGCGCTCGCTCGATTGCGTGGCGCGTCGCATGAAAGACGGCCAACAGGTCGTTGCCGTAGCACGTGGTCCCGGGGAACCCGTAGCCGGCCGCCCGATCGGCCACGTCGGCGATGGCCATCTGCTTTTCCACCGGCACCGAATACGCGTAGAAGTTGTTCTCGCAGACGAAGATGACCGGGAGTTTGTGGATGCCGGCGAAGTTCATCGCTTCGTGCGTGTCGCCGACACTGGCCGCCCCTTCGCCGAAATACCCCAGCACCACATGGTCTTCGCCGCGCAGCTTGAAGCCATACGCAATCCCACAGGCGACCGGCAGATTGGCGCCCAGCATGCTGGTATTGCCGAAAATGCCCAGTTCGGGCACCCCGCTATGGAGATACGAATCCTTTCCCCGGCTCAACCCATCGCGTTTGCCGAAGATCTGTGCGATCAAATGTTTGGGCTGCACTCCCTTGACCAGGAACGCCCCGAGGTCCCGGTGCAACGGGCAGATGTAATCCTCGCGCCGCAGCCCATAACAGGTGCCGACGACGATGGCCTCCTGCCCGATACCGGAGAAGATACCGCCCAGCACCTTGCCCTGGCGGTGCAGGATCGAGAGGCGCTCTTCGATGGCCCGGACGAGCTTCAGGTAATAGAGCATTTCCAGCAGATCGTCCTTATCCAGCGGCGTATGCCTGAACACCATTCCCCCCTTCACCCGCGGAATGTGCAGCCAACTGATGCGCGGATCTCTCCCGAAGCCATCACATATGAATCGCACGGCCGAGCGCGGCCAGGCACGCTTCCGCCACCGCCTCCGAGAGCGTCGGATGTGCGTGGACCGAATGGTGCAGCTCGTCAAGCGTCGCCTCGAGCGTGCGGGCCATCGTCGCTTCGGCAATCATCTCCGTCGCCTCGGGACCGATGATATGCAATCCCAGGATCTCTCCATACTCCGCATCGGCCACCACCTTGACAAACCCCTCGGTGTCTCCCAGCGCCACCGCCTTCCCGCTGGCCTGCAGCGAAAAGCGACCCACCTTGACCTCCCGGCCGGACTCCTTGGCCTGCTCCTCGGTCAGGCCGACGCTGGCCACCTGGGGAGAGCAGTAAGTACAGTTCGGGATCTTCGACGGATCGGGTCGTTTGGTCTTGATTCCCGCCATGGCCTCTACGGCGGCGATCCCCTCGGCCATCGCCTTGTGGGCAAGCAAGGGGCCGCCGACCACGTCGCCGATGGCGTAGATTCCAGGAACGGAGGTTTCGCACTGGGCGTTTACTTCGATGAAGCCGCCCCGGTCCTGTTTGACCCCTAATCCGTCCAGCCCCAACCCCTCGACATTGGGGATGCGCCCGATGGCGACCAGGGCCACGTCTCCGCTGATCTCCTCCTGCTTCCCCTCCTTTGATAGCTTCAACTTGACCTGGTCCGCCTTGACCGTGACCTCGTCCACCTTGGTATTGACCCGGATCTTCATCCCACGCTTGGCAAAGCTTTTCTCCAGGAAGCTCGAGACCTCGGCATCCTCCACCGGTAATACGCGGGGGAGCATCTCGATGATGGTCACGGCAGAGCCGTAGGCCCCGTAGATGTCGGCGAACTCCACCCCGACCGCCCCCGCGCCGATGATGAGGAGCGACCGCGGGACCTCGGGCAGGCTCAAGGCCTCGGTGCTGGTGATGACCCGCTTTCCGTCCACCGCCACTCCGGGGATCTCCCGAGGACGCGTGCCGGTCGCCAGGAGGACCCGCTCCGCCTCCATCGTGGTCTCGGTCCCATCCTCGCTGACCCGGATCTGACCTTTGCCGGCCATCCGGGCGTCGCCGGTCACCACCGTCACCTTGTTCTTCTTCATGAGATACTCGACACCCTTGGAAAGCTTCGCGGCCGCCCGCTCGCTTCGCTTGACCGCGACCGAGAAGTCGACCCGCAGATTGTCAAAGTGAAAGCCGAACTCTTCGGCCCGCCGGAGCAGGGAGAGGATTTCGGCATTGCGGAGGAGGGCCTTGGTCGGGATACACCCCCAGTTGAGACAGACCCCTCCCAGCCTGTCGCGTTCCACGATGGCAACCTTCATCCCCAATTGGGCAGCGCGGATGGCACCGACATAGCCTCCGGGACCACTCCCGATTATCGCAAGGTCATACCGCTCCCCCATAACGTCCCCTTTCATTGTATGGTATCGAGGCAGGCCTGAGATGTCTCTGGAAGTACGATGTTACGTAATCAGGTGGAGGGGTTGCTCGAGAAAGACCTTGAAGCGCTGGAGGAATCGCGCAGCCGTCGCGCCATCGACGACCCGGTGGTCCGCAGACAGCGTCACCCGCATCCGTTCGGCGACTTTGATTTCACCTTTCACCACCACCGGGCGGGGGGCGACCGAGCCCACGGCCAAAATCGCCGCCTCGGGTGGATTAATGATGGCCACGAATTCCTCCACGTCGAACATGCCCAGGTTACTGATGGTAAAAGTGCCGGGGGTGAAATCCTCCGGCCGCAGCCGACCCGTCCGGGCCCGCTCTACGACCTCCTTTGCCTCTTGGGCAATCTCCCTGAGCGATTTTTTGTCGCAGTCGGCGATGACCGGTGTCAGCAGCCCTTCGTCCAACGCGACGGCAACGCCGATGTTGATGCGCCGGTAGACCCGGAGTTTCCCCTCGGCAAAAGAGGCGTTCACCTCGGGAAATTCCTGCAGGGTTTTGGCCGCCCCCTTGACCAGCATGTCCGTGACGGAGATTCGTGCGCCTTCCCCGACGAGCTCGTTCAACCCCTTGCGAAGCTTCAAGAGCTCGGTCATGTCGATATCCGAGGTGACATAGAAGTGAGGAGCAACCCTCTTGCTTTCCGCCATCCGGCGGGCCATGGTCTGCCGGATGCGAGACAACTCGCGATCCTCGTATGGGATGTCATGCGGTGCCGCTGCGCGGGCGGCCGCCACGGGGGTCGGAGCCGGTTTCGGACCCTCTGCAGGCCGTCTCGCAAGAAACGTCTCGATATCCTCTTTGGTGATCCGCCCACCCGGTCCGGCCCCGGTGATCTGGCCGAGATCAATGCCCTGCTCACGCGCCATGCGCCGGGCAACGGGTGAGGCAGCGATGCGTGGCGCTTCCTCTTCGGCCGTGGTGACGGCCTCCGCCGCCTCTTGGGGTCTCGGCGCCGCCTTTTTGACCTCACGGGCTGCCTTGTCCGCCCGGGGCTCCTTGTCAAGACCCGGGATCGCCTCGTCACGGTCCGCGATGACCGCGATGACTTGCCCGACCGGGACCGTCTGCCCCTCAGGGACCAGGATCTTGCGCAGGACACCACCGGTATACGCTTCTACCTCGACGGTCACCTTGGTCGTTTCGACCTCGGCGATCACCTCGCCCCGCGCGACCTCATCCCCCTCGTCCTTTCGCCAGCGGACGATGGTCCCCTCGGTCATGTCGTAGCCCATCTTGGGCATCACGACTTCGGTTACCAAGACTTTTCCCCCTTCTCCCTGCGTTCTGTGTAAAGCGTCAACGTGTCGTCTTAGGCAGCGGCCCGCGAAAAGATCTGTTTGACCGCTTCGATCACTCGATTGGCATCCGGGATGGCCGCCTGCTCCAGATTCTTGGCGTACGGGAGCGGGACCTCCACACCGGCGACGCGAGCGATCGGTGCATCCAAATAGTCAAAGGCCTCCTCCTGAATCCGGCTGGCTACCTCGGCACCGATGCCATACGTGCGCCAGGCCTCCTCGACGGTGACGGCTCGGTTGGTCTTCTTGACGGAGGCGAGCACCGGATCCATGTCGAGAGGTCTCAGGGTCCGCAGGTCGACCACCTCGGCCTCGATCCCCTCCTGGCTGAGGCGATCCGCCGCCTCGAGGGCCACCAAGGTCATCTTCGAGTAGGCCACGATGGTAACATCCTTTCCCTGTCGTTTCACCTCGGACTTCCCCAAGGGAGTCAGATACTCTCCCTCCGGGACCTCTCCCTTGACGCGATAGAGGAGGGCGTGCTCGATGAAGAGAACCGGATCATCATCCCGAATGGCGCTCTTGAGCAGTCCCTTGGCATCAGCCGGCGTCGCCGGCAGGACCACCTTGAGGCCCGGCACATGGGCGAACAGGGGTTCGAGGCTCTGGGAATGGGTGGCCGCAAGCTGGGCCCCCCCGCCCCCCACCATCCGAAACACGGCAGGGACCGACATCTGCCCCCCGAACATGTGCAGGACCTTGGCGGCGTGATTGATGATCGCATCGGACGCCAGCAGGGCAAAATTGATCGTCATCAACTCCGCGACAGGACGCAGACCCCCCATGGCCGCCCCGACCGCCGCTCCGGCAATTCCCATTTCGGCGATGGGTGTATCCATCACGCGCTTCTCGCCAAAATCTTTGACGAGGCCGGACGTGACCCCGTAGGCCCCGCCGTACGCCACCACGTCTTCACCAAAGATGAACACCCGCTCGTCCCGGGTCATCTCCTCGCGCAGCGCCTGATGCAATGCTTCCCGATACGTGATCATCGGCATGGCGACATTCTCCCCGCGTCAGGGATTGGCATAGATGTCTTCATAGAGATCGGTGAGTGGAGGATCGGGACTCTCTTCGGCAAATCGAACGGCCTCGGCGACCAGTTCATCGGTTTCCCGTTCGATCCGCTCCATTTCTTGAGCGCTCAAGAGGCCTTCCTGCTCGAGCCGCTGTCGAAAGATCACAATAGGGTCCCGTTGCTTCCACTCCTCCACTTCGGCCTTGTCCCGATACAGGATCGGATCGGCCATGGAGTGACCCCGGAACCGATACGTGACGACCTCGAGGAAGTACGGGCCATCCCCGCGTCGCGCGTGGTCGACCGCCCTCTGGGTCGCCTCGCGGACGGCCAGAACGTCCATCCCGTCCACCCGCTCGGCAGGGATGTCGTACGGGGCGGCTTTGCGGACCATCTCGGTGGTCGCCGAGGCCCGATGGACGGCGGTCCCCATGCCGTACAAATTATTCTCGCACAGGAAAACCACCGGGACCTTCCAGAGCTTGGCCATGTTCAGAGCTTCATGGAAGTATCCGTTGTTCGTCGCCCCGTCACCGAAGATACAGAGGACCACCTGGCCCTTCCCCAGGTAGTTACTGGCAAAGCCCAGCCCGACGGCCAGCGGCATGTGGCCAGCCACGATGGCCCATCCGCCCAACATCCCCACGGTGGCGTCGAAGAAGTGCATCGACCCGCCGCGCCCTTTCGCGACACCGGTGGCCTTACCCAACAGCTCGGCCATGCAGCGATTCAGATCCATCCCCCTGGCAATCGCATAGCCGTGATCCCGATAATGTGTGGTGAGCAGATCGTGCTCCGCTAACGTAGAGATCGCCCCCACGGCCGATGCCTCCTGGCCGTTGTACAGGTGGAGGAAGCCGGCGATCTTGCCGCGGGCGTACAGCTCGGCGGCTTTGTCCTCGAATTTGCGCATCAACAGCATCTGATGGAGAAAGCGCAGGAGGGTCTTTTTGTCGAGGCCAGACCCCGTCAGCTTTGCAACCGTGCTCGCTTCCATTGCCACCCTCCACTTTCATGCGCCATGGCTCGGCCCTGATCGGAGAACCTTGCAGGGCACATGCCAACCGTGACCCGTATCTCTGCTTCTTCAGGCGCCAAACTTGATCAGGCGCTCTGCATGGGCCAATGCCAGGGGGAGGATTTCCTTTCCCAGGATGCGCCCCAGACCCCCCTGGATACATCCACGCTCTGAAAACTCCCGTACCCCATCCGGCCGGCACCAGCGGGACGCAAGGAGGACCGGGACCGGATGCCAGCTGTGGGACTTCAATGCCACCGGCGTGGAGTGGTCACCGCTGACCACCACCACATCCGGGCGAAGAACCACCAACGATGGAATGTTCCGGTCTACGTCTTCAATAACGGCGACCTTGCCTGCGAAATTCCCATCTTCGCCGGCCGTGTCGGTCCCCTTGACGTGCAAAAAGAAGAAATCGTACGCCTGCCAGTGCCGGCGCAGGACCTCGAACTCCTCTTTCACCGTCGGTCCGGTCGCCAAGGCCTCCATCCCGGCCAGCTTTCCCAGCCCACGATACATCGGATAGACGGCGATGGCTGCGGGCCGCAGTTGGTACAATTGCTGAAAGGTCGGCAAGTCGGGATGTTTGGAAAAGCCGCGAAGGAGAATCATGTTGGCGGGGTGTTTGTCCTTCAACAAGGCCCGCGCCCGTACGATGAAGGCATTGACGATCCCCGCCGTCCGCTCTGCCTCGGGAACCTTCGCCCCGACCTTCAACGGGACCTCATTCAGCCGCTGCGGGTCCGACTCGGTCAGCTGATCCGAAAGCCCCTGCTCCCGGAATACCACCACAAAGCGGTACTCCTTGACCGGGCGGACGATCACCTCGACCCCTTCGATCGTGATGCCATCGAGCACGGCTGAGAGCTCGGTACACAGCTCGGTGGCGAGCCGCCCGGCCCGGCGATCGATGACGCGTCCCGTCTCATCGACCGTGCAGAAATTGCCCCTGGCGGCGACGTCATTGGGGGTCAGTGCAAGGTCGATCCCCAAGGCCTCGAGCACCCCTCGGCCGATCAGGTACTTCACCGGATCGTAGCCGAAAAGTGCCAGGTGACCCGGCCCGCTCCCGGGGGTGATTCCGGCCCCGACCGGGTTCATCATTCCCGTGACGCCCCCCGCCGCGAGCGCATCCAGATTGGGCGTTCGCGCCGCCTCGAGGGCTGTGGGGCCTCCCGGCTCTCGTGGCAGCCCGCCTAGGCCGTCGAGGACCAAGAGGAGGATCTTTGTCTCTGCCTTGACGGCCAGATTCTTGAGTATATCGAGATCCATGGCGTGATCGGGTTCAGAGTTCACAGTTCACGGTTCAGGGTTGGAATATCAAGGCCCGAAGTCATCAGCCAAAGCACATTCAGCGCTGGTACTCGTAGAGCCGCTCCGGCACGTCGAGACGCCGCTTTGCCGCGCCCTGAACATCGGCGGAGGTCTCCAGCTCATGCGAGGGCTGCGGGAGGAGCGGGGGTCCAGCCTTCGAGGGATCGAGCCTGCTGACCGGCATGATACGAACTGCGAACGAGCGGCCCGGCCTCTACATGCTTGAAGCCTATCCCCTCCCCGATCACCTTCAGCTCCCCAAATTCGTCCGGGTGAACATACCGGACCACGGGCAGGTGACGCATCGTCGGCCGGAGGTATTGCCCAAGTGTGAGGATGTCACAGCCCATTCGGACCAGATCGTGCATGGTCGCGAGAAGCTCCTCTCGCGCTTCACCCAGGCCCAGCATGAGGCCGGACTTGGTCAGGGTGCCGCCGTTAAAGCGCTTGGCCCGGTCCAAGAGCTCGAGGGACCGTTCATATTTCGCGCCAGGTCGGACTTCCCGGTACAGGCGGGGAACGGTCTCGGTGTTGTGATTCAGGATGTCCGGTTTCGCCGCCAGCACGTCCTCGAGCGCCTGCCAGTTTCCCTTGAAATCCGGGATCAGCACCTCGACCGTGCAGCCGGGGGAGGTTTCCCGGATCCGGCGGATGGTGGCGGCAAAAATGCCCGCTCCGCCATCGGGCAGATCGTCCCGGTTCACCGAGGTGACCACCGCATGCTCGAGCCCCATGACCTCGACCGCCTGGGCGACCCGGTGAGGCTCTTCCCGATCGAGACCGATCGGCCGCCCATGGGTCACCGCGCAGAACCCACAGCGCCTGGTGCAGATGTCTCCCAGGATCATGAACGTGGCGGTCAGATTCTGGAAGCACTCCCCGATATTGGGACAGCGGGCCTCTTCGCACACCGTGTGCAGGTTGAGTGTCCGCAGCAACCCCTTGAGCCGCACAAAGTTCTCACCACCGGGGGCCCGCACCTTCAGCCACTCCGGCTTTCGAGTGACCGGGACAGGGTTGAGCAGGGGGGGTCTTCCGTCGCAGGACATGATTCCCTCGCGAGCATCCGCACCGACATCCTCAGTATACATTATCGGCCGTTCCCACTCCAATCCCATAATAGAATCTAAGCCGGCCCACCGTCGCTCATCACTTCGCTCGAGGAACCCGGCTCGTTCGCCTGCGGATCGGCATGGCTTTCCGCCGTCCCTCTGAACTCTCCTTCCTTTGACCCGTGAGGATTTATTGTTCGGGGCTATCGTCGTCGATCCGCCAAAGGTAGACCGTGTGCAGCCCGTATATCGATGATGCCTCCCGAACCTCTTCAACCCGAAGCGGCTTCCAATCACCCATATCGTAGTCATGCGAGACGACGCGGGCGCCGACGCGAAGTTGCGAGAGCAGCCTCGGACGAAGCATGAGGTTCGCCTCGGGCAGGAGATAGAGCGTCACGACGGTGGCCGGGGAGAGATCGGCGGTCATCAAGTCCTCGCTGCGGAACTCAACCAGGTGCGAAACGCCTGCCTTGCGGGCGTTCTCCCGAGCCTCCCTGATGAGGTGCTCATCTATCTCATACCCCACCCCCTTCGCCCCGTACTTCTTCGCGGCGGTGATCACGATTCTGCCGTCGCCCGACCCGAGGTCATAGACGACGTCGTCCTTCGTCACCTCGGCCATCGCCAGCATCAGGTCCACAACCCGCTGTGGTGTCGGAACGAAGGGCGCGAGCTTGTCATCCCTCGAGATATGGGCATCCGCACCGTGGACGCTCGACAACGCAGCCCCGATCGAGGTCAGCAATCCCAGGGTCGCGACCAGGACGGCGGCTTGTCGAAATCTCGCGTGCACCTTCATGCGGTTCTCCTTTCCCTGTCCTTCCTCAATGAAAGCCAGTAGAGGGGGAGTCCAACGAGCACGATCACTGCGCCCCACAGTGACTCCCGGGGCGCATAGGACAGCGAGCCGTAGAGCATATACGCCGACGACAAGCAGAAGACGAGCGGCGTCAGAGGATATCCGATCACCCGGTATGGGCGGGCCTGCTCACGGTCCTTTCTCCTCAGAATGAATAACGAGACGCCGGTCAACAGGAAAAAGAACCAGAACACGGCCGCCGTATACTTCACGAGCGCCTCGAACCCGGCCCGCGAGCCAAACGTCACGATCAGGGTCATGGTGATCACAGCTTGAATGACCAGGGCCCAGGTCGGGGTCCCGAATCGCTTGCTCCACATCCCGAGCCGGGACATGACCCAATGGTCCTGTCCCAACGCGTAACTGATCCGTGCCCCCGTGAAGATCTGGCCGTTGACGGCGCCGAGCGCCGACACCGCCACAAGGATCACCATGAATTTTGCACCGGCGCTTCCGAACGAGACCGACAGGATATCGGCCGCTACTTCCTGCGAGGCCTTCATTTGCTCAAACCCGAGCCCGTGCAGGAAGACCCAGTTGACGGCGACGTAAATGAGGGTCACGAGGCCGGTGCCGAAGAGCAGCGACCGCGGGATATTTCGCTGAGGCTCTTTCACCTCTGCGGCGACATACGCGGTTTCGTGCCACCCGCCGTAGGTCCAGAGGATAAAAATCATCGCGAGCGCAAACGAGCCGGAGGAGACCGAGGAGACGGGGGGCGGTGAAACAGGCGCGACGGTCGAGAACACACCGATCAGCGCGATCATTGAAATGCCGAGGACCTTGGTCACCGTCAAGGCATTTTGCGCCCACTTGCCTTCGCGGACGCCGAGCACGTTCACCACCGAGAGCAGCCCGACGATGATCACGGCGTACACGACCGAGGACCGTGGCCCGAGCGGGGCGATACGGCTCATATAGTCGGAGAATACGAACGACATGGCGGCGATGGACCCCGTGCGGATCACCAGCAACTCGGCCCACCCGTAGAGAAATCCGACCGGCGCGCCGTACGCCCGGCTCAGGTACACGTATTCCCCCCCGGATCGCGGATACGCGGTGGCGAGCTCCGCATAGCAAAGCGCGCCAATGAAGGCG
>Ga0302046_10004921_pt1 | contig 11814 bp, 8 predicted proteins | sample RVTome_11_FD_200261 | JGI IMG/M metagenome (GOLD analysis project Ga0302046, IMG submission 200261) | Soil microbial communities from uranium-contaminated site in the Upper Colorado River Basin, Wyoming, United States - RVT147D111 (version 2) ... | reverse complement strand
GCCCTTGAGCTGGTCGCCATCAACGATCCGGCCGGCGCACACACCGACGCCCTGTTGCTCGAGTTCGACTCCAACTACGGAGCCTTCCCCGGCAAGGTCGAGAGCGAAGAGGGCGCCTTGCGGGTGGACGGAAAGCGGCTTGCGGTCTTCAGGGAACGCGATTGGACCAAGCTGAACTGGTCGGATGTGGGCGCAGAGATCGTCCTGGAATGCAGCGGGCGTGGGACGAGGCGCGCGGAGGCCGAGAAGCACCTTGCTGCGGGGGCGAAGCGCGTTCTGATCTCCGCCCCGGCGAAGGACGAGGACCTCACCATTGTCCTTGGCGTGAACGAGGGCCAGTACGATCCGGCGCTGCACCGGATTATCTCCAATGGATCGTGCACGACGAACTGCCTCGCCCCAGTGGCCAAGGTACTCCTCGACGCGTTCGGCGTGCAGTGGGGATTCATGAGCACGGTGCATAGCTATACCAATTCCCAGCACATTCAGGACAGGGGGACGGAGGACCTCCGGGAATCAAGGGCGGCAGCCATCAACATCATCCCAACCGACACCGGAGCCGCGAGAACCCTCGTGAAGGTGATCCCGCAGCTCGCGGGCCGCTTTAACGGGATGGCCTTCCGGGTCCCGACGCCCACCGTCTCCGTCATTGACCTTGTCGCGGAGCTTGATCGCGACGTGACGATCGAAGAGGTCAACGCCGCCTTCCGAGAAGCTTCCAAGGGGCCGCTCCGTGGGATCCTCGATGTGTGTGACCGGCCCCTGGTCTCGATGGACTTCAAAGGGAACCCCCATTCTGCCATTGTGGACGCCCTCTCGACGATGGTGCTGAAGGACCGCATTGTAAAAGTGGTGGCCTGGTACGACAATGAGTGGGGATACTCCTGTCGCATGGCCGACCTCGCCGCCTATGTTTCCGCCCGAGACCTCCAGCGCGATCAGCAGAGGCTCTGGGGCGTCGGTCGAGAAACGAAACCATCGTCCACGGGGAGGGAGGGCGAGGGCCGTGCTGCTGTGTAGGGCCATCCGGGCTGGGAGTCCCTGGATTTTCGTGACGATTGAGCCGCCCTCGCGGGCGGTTAACGCGTCGGAGCCCATGGATCGCGGCGTTTCTCCCACCCACCCATGATGGATGAAAAGACGGAGGATCTGTGAAAACCGATCACGCATCGCCTGATCAGTTGTGCATCAATACCATCCGGACGCTGGCGATGGACGCGGTCCAGAAGGCAAACTCGGGGCATCCCGGGCTGCCCATGGGTGCCGCGGCCATGGCATACGTCCTTTGGACGCGGTTTTTGAGGCACCATCCGACCAATCCCTCCTGGCCGAATCGAGACCGTTTCATCCTATCGGCCGGCCACGGCTGCATGCTCCTCTATAGCCTGCTTCACCTGACAGGCTACGACCTCCCACTGGACGAACTCAAACGGTTCCGTCAATGGGGCAGCCGGACCCCAGGGCATTCGGAGTATGGCCTCACCCCGGGTGTGGAGACGACGACCGGGCCTCTCGGCCAGGGCTTCGGCAACGGCGTCGGCATGGCGATCGCGGAGCGATTTCTCGCCACCCATTTCAACCGCCCGGGCTACCCGATCGTCGATCACTACGTCTATGCTATCGTGAGCGACGGAGACCTCATGGAAGGGATCTCCTCCGAGGCGGCTTCCCTTGCGGGACATCTGGGCCTGGGCAAGCTTATCTACCTGTACGATGATAACCGGATCACCATCGACGGAAGCACCAGTCTGGCGTTTACTGAGAACGTCGGGCAACGCTTCGAAGCCTACGGCTGGCACGTCCAGCGAGTCGATGGCAACGACCTCAAAGGGGTGGAGGCCGCGCTCAGCGGGGCCCAGGCCGCGACCGAACGTCCATCGCTCATCATCGCCAGGACCCACATCGCGTATGGCAGCCCCAACAAACAGGACACCGCTGAGGCTCACGGGGCACCCTTGGGTGAAGAAGAGATCAAGCTGACCAAACGGGCATTGGGTTGGCCGCTCGAGCCCGCGTTCTACATTCCCGGTGAGGCGCTGGCTCACTTTCGAGAGGCACTGCAACGAGGGCGCGCCTGGGAGACGCAATGGCAGGCTCAGTTCGACGCGTACGCCGCCGCCCATCCTGAGCTGGCCGCCGAGTGGCGGACCGTGATCAACGGCCGGCTCCCTGAGGGCTGGGCCGACAAGTTACCGGCCTTCACGCCCGGTGGGGGGGGCATGGCCACCCGCGAGGCCTCCGGAAAGGTGCTCAATGCGATCGCGCCCCACCTTCCGACGCTCATCGGCGGATCGGCAGATCTCACCCCATCGAACAACACCTATCTGAAGGGGTATGGCGATTTCCAACGTGACAACGTCGGGGCGCGGAATCTTCACTTCGGAGTTCGAGAACACGCCATGGGCTCGATCCTCAATGGCATGGCGTTGCATGGGGGCGTGATCCCATATGGCGGGACGTTCCTCATCTTCTCCGACTACATGCGACCGGCCATTCGGTTGGCCGCGCTTTCACATATTCACGTCATCTACGTCTTCACCCACGATAGCATCGGCCTCGGCGAAGACGGCCCCACCCACGAACCGATCGAGCACCTCGCCTCTCTGCGGGCCATGCCGAATCTGACGGTGATCCGTCCGGCGGACGCCAATGAAACCGTCGTCGCGTGGCGCGTGGCCCTCGAACACCGGGGCGGACCCGTTGCGCTCGCGCTCACGCGGCAGAAATTACCGGTCCTCGACCGGACGACACTCGCCTCCGCCGATCTCCTTCGGAGGGGAGCCTATGTGCTGACCGATGCCGGCAACGGCCAACCCAATATCATCCTCATCGCGACCGGCTCAGAGGTGCAGCTCGCCCTGGAGGCCCGCCAGCGACTGGCTGCGCGTGGAATCGGAGCGCGCGTGGTCAGCATGCCGAGTTGGGAGCTCTTCGAACAACAGCCCGATTCGTACCGGGACGAGGTGCTCCCGCCGTCAGTGACTGCCCGTCTCGCCATCGAGGCGGCGTCTCCGCATGGTTGGCATCGCTACGTGGGCACCATGGGGGCGGTGATTGGCATGACACGATACGGAGCCTCAGCCCCGTATCACGTCCTCATGGAACAATTCGGATTCACGGCTGACAATGTGACATCCCGAGCCCTGGCGCTACTCGCGGGGTAGGCGCGGCCGGTCCATCGCATCGTGTGGACCTGGGAAGAACCCGCTGGGCGCGACATCTCGCCATGAATTGCACGCCCTCACGACAGCGGACCGGGCCGCCTTCACGGTAAAGGCCGGAAAGGCAGCTTCAGACAGGCCTGTCATCGAACGCAACAGCCCGTAACAGCCTGGCGGCAACAGAACGAGCACTGGAGAAAAGGGAGGGGGGGGATGATCGAGCCGATGGATCGAAACTTGGCCCTGGAGCTGGTCAGGGTCACCGAGGCTGCCGCGCTGGCGGCAGCCCGTCTGATGGGGAGGCGAGACCGCGACGCGGCCGATCAAGCCGCCGTGGACGCGATGCGCTATACCTTGAGCTCGATGGAGATAGACGGCACGGTGGTGATCGGAGAGGGCGAAAAGGGCGAGACTCCGATGCTCTATGTCGGTGAACGAGTCGGCAAGGGCACGCCCCCGGCTGTCGATGTCGCGGTGGATCCCATCGATGGCGTGACGCTCCTCGCCAACGGCCGACCTGGCGCGCTCTCCGTCGTGGCCGTCGCCGAACGACACACCCTGTTCTCCACCCACCTTGCCTACATGGACAAGATCGCCGTGGGGCCAAAGGCCAGGGGGGCCATCAACATCAACGCACCGGTCCAAGAAAACCTGCGAAGGATCGCCGACGCGGAGGGCCGGGATGTCGATGAGCTGACAGTGGTCATGCTTGACCGGCCACGCCACGAGCGCCTTATCAAGGAGGTGAAGGAGGCCGGTGCCAGGATCAAACTCATTAGTGAGGGTGATGTCGCACCCGGGATCATGGCGGCCATGGAGGAGGACACCGGCATCGATGTCCTGATGGGGATCGGGGGCTCGCCGGAGGCGGTGCTGATCGCCTGCGCGCTGAAGTGCCTCGGGGGCGACATGCAATGCAGGCTCTGGCCGAGAGATGAACGAGAAAGACAGCTTCTTGCCGAGGAGGGTCGCGACCTGGATCGGATCTTCACTGTGGATGACCTCTGCAGGGGGGACAATGTGTTTGTGGCCGTCACTGGAATCACCGACGGCGAGTTGCTGCGAGGGGTCCGCTATACGGGAGGGTACGCCCGGACCACCTCGCTGATGATGCGCTCCATCTCCGGGGGGGTGCGATGGATGGAAGCCAAGCATGATCTGAAGCGCCTGAGGGAGATCGCCGGTCCTCGATACGAAGGCGTCAAACATCGTCAAGCGCATCGATAGGCGACACGCCGTTCGCCCCCTCCGTGTGGGAGCGCATGTGAGCAGTCCTTCGACCATGAGCGACGGTCCGGGGCGCGACCTGGCCCTTGAACTCGTCCGCGTGACCGAAGCTGCCGCGCTCGCCGCGGGCCGGTGGATGGGTCGCGGGAGAAAGGAGCCTGGCGACGAGGCCGCCGTTGCGGCGATGCGCCTGATGCTCGCGACCGTCGAGATCGAGGGCGTCGTCGTCATCGGCGAGGGTGAGAAAGACGAGGCCCCGATGCTGTTCAACGGGGAGATCGTCGGCAACGGCATGGGGCCCCGGATGGACGTGGCGGTGGACCCGGTGGAAGGCACCGCCCTCCTGGCCCACGGTCGGCCCGATGCGATCGCCGTCATCGCAATCGCGCCGCAGGGCACGATGTGGTCGCCCGGCCCGGCCTTTTACATGGACAAGCTCGTCGTCGGCCGTGACGCGCGTGAGGCCATCTCGCCCGCAAACCTCCGCGCGCCGGTGGCCGAAACGCTCGCTGCCATCGCCGGGGCGAAGCACAGGCCAGTAGAGGATCTCACAGTGTTCGTGCTCGACAAACCCCGGCACGCCAAGCTCATCGCCGATGTGCGGGCCGCCGGCGCCCGTGTGCTCCTGCGGACCGATGGCGACGTGGCCGGCGCCCTCATGGCCGCGACGCCCGGCTCCGGCGTGGACGTGCTGATGGGCATCGGCGGCACACCTGAGGGCGTCATCGCTGCCTGCGCCGTTCGCGCGCTGGGCGGGGCGATGCTGGGCCAACTGGCGCCGCAGAAGCCGGGGGAACGCGCGGCGGTGATCGCCGCCGGCCTCGACATCGACCTGGTCCTGTTCGAGCGCGACCTCGTTCGGAGCGATGACGTGTTCTTCGCCGCCACCGGCATCACCGACGGCGCGCTGATGCCCGGAGTGCGCTATACAGGCGAGGGCGCGACGACCGATTCGATCGTCATGCGCGGCAAGAGCGGGACCGTCCGGACGATCCACGCTGAGCACCGCCTGGAGAAGGTGATGCACCTCGGCCCGAAGGCCTACTGAGCATCTCCGATCGTTGACGGGAGGCAACTGACAGCCTCGATCACACGAGGCTATGGTGCCCAGACACGACTGATGAGGGACAACCCCACGCAGAAGCACAGGAGAATGTGATGCCACTCATCTCGATGCGACAACTCTTGGACCACGCGGCCGAACACGGCTATGGCGTCCCCGCCTTCAACGTGAACAACATGGAACAGATGCACGCGATCATGGAGGCCGCCAAGCAGGTGGACAGTCCCGTCATCATGCAGGTCTCCGCCGGCGCTCGCAAATACGCCGGTGAACCCTTCATGCGCCATCTGTTCCTCGCTGCATTGGAGATGTACCCCGACATCCCGATCGTCATGCACCAGGATCACGGCGCAAGCCCCACGGTCTGTCTCAACTCCATTCGCTCCGGGTTCACCAGCGTCATGATGGACGGCTCACTGTTGGAAGATATGAAGACCCCGGCCCCCTATGACTACAATGTGGCCACAACCGCCAAGGTGGTGGAGATCGCCCACGCGATCGGCGTGTCCGTTGAAGGTGAGCTCGGTTGCCTGGGCTCCCTGGAAACGGGCACCGGCGAGAAGGAAGATGGTCACGGCGCCGAGGGCAAGCTCTCACGTGACCAACTGTTGACAGACCTTGAGGAGGCCGCACGCTTTGTCAAGGCGACCGGGGTGGACGCCCTGGCCATTGCCATCGGCACCAGCCATGGCGCCTACAAATTCTCGCAGAAGCCCAAGGGGGATGTCCTCGTCATGGAGCGGGTCAAGGAGATCCATGCGCGCATTCCAGACACCCACCTGGTCATGCACGGGTCCTCCAGCGTCCCCCAGGAGTGGCTCGACGTCATCAGGGAGTTCGGCGGCGAGATGCCGCAGACCTTCGGTGTTCCCGTCGAGGAGATCCAGCTTGGCATCACGCATGGCGTTCGGAAGGTCAACATCGACACCGATCTGCGCTTGGCGATGACCGGCGCTGTTCGCAGGGATCTGGCGCGGAGCAGAAGCAACTTCGATCCGCGAAAATTCCTGACCGAGGCCACGAAGGCCGTCAAACAACTCTGCAGGGATCGCTACGAGCAGTTCGGAAGTGCCGGCCACGCGACCCGGATCCGTCCGATCCCCCTGGAGGAGATGGCCCGCCGGTACGCCAAGCGTGAGCTTGATCCGCGCGTCAACTAGTGCCGTTCCAACTATTTACGCCTAAATGGTAAGGCCGGGGAAAGCGATAGTTCTTAGCACGACACCTGTCGACAGTTAGCCGCAACAAGTTGGAACGGCACTAGTGCGCTTCGGTGGGAGGCAACCACCCATGACCACCTACAAGATTGCGCCATCGATCCTGTCTGCCGATTTCGCCAAGCTGGGTGCAGAGGTGCGCGCCGTGGACGAGGCCGGGGCCGATTACATCCACGTCGATGTCATGGATAACCACTTTGTGCCCAACCTCACCGTCGGGCCAACGGTGGTGGCCGCCATCAAGCCTCACACTCGAAAGCCGCTTGATGTGCACCTGATGATCGAGCCCGTTGATGCCATCATCCCCGACTTCGCCGAGGCCGGGGCCACCATCTTGACAGTGCATCCGGAGGCGACGCGTCACCTGGATCGCACCATCCAGCTTATCAAGAGCGTCGGTTGTCGGGCGGGGGTGTCCCTCAACCCTGCAACCCCTATCGACTGGCTGGATCACGTCTTGCCGAAGCTGGACCTCGTGCTGGTCATGAGCGTGAATCCGGGCTTTGGGGGCCAGAGCTTTATCGAATATGTGCTGCCCAAGATCGCCGCTATCCGCAAGCGCATCGACGCCACCGGGAAGATCATCGACCTGGAAGTGGACGGCGGCATCAAAGTCGAGAACGTTCGGCGCATCGCCGACGCGGGAGCCGACACCTTTGTCGCCGGGTCAGCTATCTACAGCACCCCCAACTACGGCGAGACCATCGCCAGATTCCGCGCCGCCCTTTCCGGCCCGGGTCGTGATCATCGATCCCATTGATCCCGCGAGCCGACGCACAGAGCGTCGGTGACAGACGGCCTGGTGGCCAAGAAGGCCTGGGTGTCAGGATGCACTGGAGTAGACTGAACGACATGCGCCAGGAGGTGAAAAAGAGGCGGAGGAGGAACGATCCATGAAAGCCAAGGAGTACCCGGTCATACCCGACGATCAAGTGATCAAGCGATTGGAGCAGGAATTGCCAGGTTGGTATCTCGAAGGGAGATGGGTCAGAAGAAAGTTTAATACCGATGGCTGGCCGACGACGTTGATGCTGGTCAACGCCATCGGTTACCTGGCTGAGGCTGCCTGGCACCATCCGGATCTGGAGGTCACGTGGGGGAAGGTCTGGGTGAAGCTCCGGACCCATAATGTCGGCGGGATCACCGAGAAGGACTTCGCGCTGGCCAAGCAGATCGAGCAGGTGACGCTCTGGCGACCCGGCCAGGAGGCGCCGCTAGACGGAACCCCGAACAAATGGGTTCGCGGCGGCAGCAAAGAATAAGGCAGCAGATCAGGTTTCAGCCGTCAGCAATCAGCAGAAACCTGAAAGCTGATGGCTGATCGCTGACCGCCTCTAAAAGAAATAGGAGACGCCCAGCAAGTACACGCTGGAGTTGACCCCGACATTCGGGCTCTCGATGCCGGCGTTGGAGATGTGGTGCAGGCGAACCTGCCCGGTAATCGCCAGATGGTCAGTGACGAAGTAGTGAAGCCCGGGCCCGGTTTGAAGCGTGAAATTGACGCGGGTCTCAAGGATGGTGGGCAGGCGGAGGTTCCAGTGAAGGATCCCCACCCCGAGGTCGAGGAAGGGCACCCACCGAGTCCCGGTCACGAAATTGTAACGAAGGAGGAGGCTGGCGCCCTCGCCGAACGTCGTGCTGGGCGTTGTGGTGATCATGAAGGTCGGTTCGAAAATGACCTCCCAGCTACCCCTGACCGGGAAGGGGCCACGCACATCACTGAGCGTATAGCCGACTTGAAGGAGCAATGGAGCGAAGTGGACGTTAGTGGATTTAGGCGCAAAAATCTTGTGAGGTATGCTGTAGCCACCCATCAGGCCAAGGTGCCAGGTGCCTGGCTGGAACCCCTCTTCCGGTCTGAGAGAGGACCCTCCCTCTCCTCCTCCCTGGCCGGGGTCGTCGGCACGAGCCAGGGTGCGGGCGGCGATCACCTCCGTATCCTTTGCCAGACCAACCCTCACATCACTTGAGGCTCCCGCGCCTGCCAGCGACCGGCTCGTCGATGGCTCCGCCCATGACAGAGCGGGGAGCAAGACCGCGAGTACAACCCACCTGATCCAACCCTTCAGGACTAAGGTTCCGATGGTCACACGGGTCTCCTCTCTGAGTATGTGTGTTTAACACATAAGACGCCACTGTTTCGCTTCGCATTATCCTACGCAGCCAGCCCGACCAGCCCACGATAGCTCAGCCGAATTCGGTATCCGACCTTGAACCCGCTATCCCGACACGTCCGTCAATGGGCGCCCGCCGCTCTTCGGCGGCGATTCTTCGGCGGCGGCTCAGACAGGTACTCCCGGTTGATTGGTATGCCTTTGCGGCACATCGGACAGGCCTTCGGGGCGTAGGTCGGAAATTCCCGATCGATCAGCGTGAAAAGGGGGAACTTGAATTTGATCCTCTGGCTCCGCCGCCAGAGCGTCCCTATCCCAACCACTCTCCCGCTCAACGATTTGACGAGGTCAATCAGCCCCCTCACGGTCTCTCCGGTAGTGAGGATGTCCTCGACGACCAGCACCTTCGGCGTGCCGGCAAAATACTGCCGGAACTCTCTGGGAAGGGACACCTGGCTGGTACCCCCATTGTCTCGCTGCTTGATGGCATAGACGAACCGTGGTTGCGAAGGGTGAGCTCTGGCAACGCAGTGGCCCAGGAGCGAAGCGCCGTAGCCTGTGGTGAGCACCAGATCGATCGGCTGCTCCGCGAAATGCTTCGCGATCACGTCCCCCAGCCCCTCGGTGAAGCCTGGCTCGGTCGTGGCTAGGGCCTTCTCCACATACTCCTGGGCATGGCGCCCCGACGGAAGGACAAAGTGATCGTTGGTCAGGTACGCCCCGGTCCTGAGGAGGATACCTCGGTTGATCCGTTCCAAGATCTCCGCTTCCATAGCCTATCCTCGCACTGCATTCCCGTGGGTACGGGTCGCTCGCCCGCCCTGCCATTGATCGAGAAAACCTGTGGAGAGCGATGCGACTGTCCGGCCCGCCCTCACACGCCCCCCTGCTCGCGAACGGCGGCGTGGTTCGCCTTACACCTGCTGCATCTCCCTTCTGAACAGCTCGGTGACCGCGGTGGCAAAGATCTGGGCCACGAACTCCGCTCTGGCATTCTCGAATCGCTTGACAAGGCCCTGGATCTTCGCCGATTCGGTAGCTGGCTCCTTCCGGCCGGCCGCCCTGGCCTGATCAGTCCAGTGATGCGCCACATCCACCAGCTCGCCGACGTTGAGACTTCCGATCGGTCGCACTTTGACCGACCTCACGCCCTTCGCCCGCTGCTCCTTGGCGAGATCCACATCTTCGATCCGCCAGCAGAACACCTCACGCTCCTCTCCCGGCCGGTCGATCTGCACTCTCGGCGTCATCGCGGCCAGAAGGGTAGCGGCCGTCCTTCTTGTCTCGGCAGGAAGCTCCCGTACCTTCCCCGCCACATGCGGCGCCCAGCGCTTCGCCCGATCCTTCAGCCACCTGGGCGGCACGCCAAGCCGAACAATCTCTCGACCTGTGGCGGGATCCGTTTCCACGAGCACCAAATGCTTTCGCTCCTGTCGCGCAAGCTCGGCATAGGCCATGATCACGCGGGTAATGGCCAGCTTACTGGGCCGCGTGGCGACAAAGTCAGCGCCCATCTCGGCGAAGAAGGCGACCCATGACGGGATCGCCTCCGGATCCCGTACACAGAAGCCAACCCTACGGTGCGGTCGATGCCGTTTCGCCCCCAACAGCAACCCGCTGCAGAACCGCCTCGCCGCAGCAGCCGCCTCCCTGAAGAGGCCGGGGTCATGGTCAATGCTCCCCACGCCCAAGACCAGGGATGACAGATCCTCGGCATCCACGATGAAGCCGTCAAAGAGACGACTAAACTGTTCGATGAAGTGGAGATTGCTGGGCGTCTGAACCTGAAGATAGACCTCCAGCCCGTTTTCGCCTCGAGCCAATCCGTGGCTGCCCATCAGTGCGAGGAGTCGCCGGCCCTCTTCGGGCGTACGGCAGAGTGGAACGATCACCTTGACGTTTCGGAGTCCCATCTCATGCCGCACCCGCTTGATGGCCTGGCATTCCAAGGAAAAGGCCCGCCCGTATAACGGGTGACAGTGGCGGCCTGACCCCCGCAAGTCGCGGAGCGGATCCCCTGGCTTCGGCTCATAGCGATCTCCCCCCAGCAGACGCAGGTAACGATCTGAACTGAGGCTCGAAAGGCGGACAAGGGTATCGCCCTTCACGTGACCGGACACCTCACGGTACGAGCCCGCTGCAAACGAGCCGATCGCACAGGAGAGCTGATCGACAAGCCAATCGGCTTTCTTGGGATAGGGGGCCGCCCGTTTCTCGATGGCCTCCACGAGGGTGGCGAGGCTCGTGTCCTCCCCGAGACCACGACTTGCCCTCTCCTGAAGCTGATCAAAGTCCAGGAAGGCGAAGGGATGAATGCCGACCTGTTCCTCAATGATCGCATCCAGGGCGAACATTCCAACCCCATCGACGGGAGACTGGGCCTCGAAAAGCGCGCGATCCAACGGTCCCGCGATCAGCATCAATTCGGTCTTGGTCCCCGGAAGTTCCGCCGGGCGGACACGCTCGACTCGATACGCCCGACGCCCTTTCATCACCATGCCGATCTCATCGCGGCAGTCTACGGTGACGTCCACCCCGTCATCCAGCAGTGCCGCGGCGGGACCGGCGCCCACGAGACACGGCAAGCCTTGCTCGCTGCAGAAACGAGACGCATGGCTGGTGCGATCACCACGGACGGTGATCACGGCCGCGGCGGCCCGCATCGCCTGTTCCCATTCGGGGTCGGTGGATTCCGTCACCAGCACGCTGCCCACGGTGAACTCGTTGAGGCGACCCGCGTCAGCGAGGAGCTTTACCTTGCCGCAACCGATCGCGTCCCCGACACCCCTCCCCCGAAGCAATACCTGTTGAGGCTCCCCCGTGGGCTCCACCAGGTACGTGGCGAGCTTGACAGGGCGCGTCGGCCGCACGAAGGGTCGGACCTGAAGCAGGAACAGCATACCGGTCCCGACATTGATGCCATCGCCATCTTTGGCCCACCTGAGCTCCGTTGCTTGTTTGAGGTGAGTCTCGACAGCCATGGCGGCCCGAGCCAGTTCCAGCACTTCGTCGTCGCTCAAGATGTACCGCCC
>Ga0302046_10004920_pt1 | contig 11815 bp, 7 predicted proteins | sample RVTome_11_FD_200261 | JGI IMG/M metagenome (GOLD analysis project Ga0302046, IMG submission 200261) | Soil microbial communities from uranium-contaminated site in the Upper Colorado River Basin, Wyoming, United States - RVT147D111 (version 2) ... | reverse complement strand
TTGCCGGCGCGCCCGTTCGGCGATGTACTCGGCATGCGGGCCACTGTAGCGGCAGAATACGAGGAGGGTCGGCCTGAAGAGCGCGAAGCGCCCGTCGAGCCATGGGCGGACAGAGCGGTCGTGCAGCCGGGGGCCGAATTCGACCTTCATCTGCGTCTCGGTCAGCACTTCGATCGCAATCTCGCCTGTATCGACAAGAGGTGCCAGCGGTTTGATGAAGCTCACCTGCAGCGTCGTCACGTACGCGTTAGCTACGAAAAGCACGCGCTCCGTCCTAGGCTGGGCGTCATCAATCGGGCCAGGTATCCTCGCTCCTGCGGCGAACAGGTTGGCGAATCGCGCATGGACCTCGGCGGGATTGGTCGGCATCTGCTGCCTCTCCAGGAATTGCTGCTGGCGTTCGATGAACCGATCGGGATGTGCAACCGCCTCGCGGCTGAAGTCCAGCCAGTCGCCAAGCGTGCTGATTTCGATCAGACCTGCGTAATTGCAGGTATCGATTGCACCGGCTGGATCGCGCCATACGGCGGTCGGAATACCCGCGAGCATCATGTCGAGCAGTACCGACGATGGCGCAGAAACGCCGTAGGCGTATTTCGCCAGATCGACCTTGTAGATGGGATGGTTGTTCACTGTTGCATTCGGTGGTAGCGCAACGTTGTTTTTCAGCGAATACTGGCCGCCGGGGTGCGGACGCAGCACAACGCTGCGCCCTTCGGCGGCTAGCCTTGCGCAGAAGCCGTTGAACATCCCGATGAATTCGTCCTTGAAATCGCCGCTGACGTTCAAGCGCACCGAATGCAGGTTCTCGCAGACGAGGCCGACGTCACTGCGGGTTCTTGTTGGGCTCAGCGGTGGCATTTGTAGGACAGTGGGTGGACCCGCGACGTAAAGCTTAGAGCGCTGGGACGGCACCATCGACGTGAGCCGAGAACCATCGCACCAGCCGCAAACCACGTCGGCGGCAAACGTCACCTGCCGGCCATGCGCGACGTCATGCGCGTGGTTGTGCAGAAACCCGATGCACTCGAAGCCGTGCTGCAGGGTGATCCTGAGCAATGACGCTGGCGCCTGGCGCAGCACGTCGTGGACGGGCTTGTGCGCGAGGAGGTCGGACTCGCTGGCTGCGACCAGTACGCCAGCTTTGTCCTGAAGCAGCTGCAGCGCCTGCATCTCGTTGCCGAATACGAGCATCGGCGTCCCCGTGGCCTCGCCGATCTCATCCAGTTCCTGGCGCCAGACGAAGGACTTGTCGCGCTCCAGGAAATAGTGGGAAACGAGGAACTCGGTGCGCAGGCCCAGATCGCGCGCAGCCATGAACACCAAGGGCCGGACGATGTTTACGTCCTGGAGCAGATTGATTACGAAAATCGCGTAGCGGAGCGGCATCAAACCGACTTGTGACTTGCGAACTGTGCCCGTGGCGAAATTGCCCAAGGCAAGGTCGCGTGCTCTGAGTAGTAACAAGTAATGCCGGGAAATAGATGCCGCAGGATCGTCTCGATGTTCGCCATGACCGATGGATAGCTCGCCGTGATGCTCATTATGGAGTTCATGCGTGCTAGCCCAGGCGCTTCGAACCTGAAGCCGGGAAGTAACCGCCTAGGATCCAGTTTGCGATACCTCGTATCGAGAATCTTGCCATGCGGCAGGAGATGCTCGCGCACTTCCGAATCGAGCCTAGGGTAATGCCGATCCGCAATGAGAACCTCGCAAACCATTGCGTCGGCAGCGAGCTGAAAGCGAACATCGAAGTTCAGTTTGGCGGAGCAAAACGGGCTGCAGACTGAGAGCGCATTCATTCGCAATGCAAATTCATGGACGTCGCCCAGCGTGTTCCTGCCATGGATCACCGCTACGAGCGCCTGTGACCTCGCGGGCGGCACGCCAGCCGATTTGCGCTGGCGCAGCCCCTGCAGAAAGCCCACGAGCGCGCGCGCCTCGCCCCCGGGATCGGCCCACTGTTCCATCAAGCGCATAAACTGGGGCACGGTGTCTTCGCGCAGCGTCAGCGTTCGCCGCGTAAAGTCGTCGAGCAGCTTGCGCGGATTGCGGTAGATGAACGGCGCCAGGCGTTCGTAGAGCGGATAACCGCTGGAAAGGACTTGGGCCCCGGCGCAAAGCGCCGATACCGCACGGTTCAACGACTTGACGATGCTAAAGCTCTGCGCATTGACAGGCAGGAAGCACACCAGGCTCCTTGCAAGGAGGAGTCGTTCGCGTTCCTCGCTCCACTCTTCCACGGTATAGGACACGGCGAGCCGCCGCAGCATGGCGAGGGAATTGGCCGTCATGGCGCGCTGATTGGTGAGGATGCTGAGCCGCACGTCGAATCCCCGTCCGCGCAGACTCGCCAGGTCCGCGCCGAACGCGACGAGATCGGTCAAACCGACAGGGAAATGTGGGTTATCGCCGATCCCGAACCAGCCGATATGCAGGATGCGGTTCGTGTGCGCATATTCGAACTTGCGCAACAGCGCCGCGCGTACGCCCTCTGCATCGAGCCGCGAGGCCGGATCGTTCATCACGTGCACGGCGAGTCCCGGTGCGAGGCGGGCCGCGAGCTCACACATGGCCGGCGTCGAACACAGAATGAAATCGGCCGACGCGGTCAGCGTGCGGAGCCAATAGCGTAGCCGCGTGAAGCGGCTGTCGTTGGTCTGACTAAAGTAATCGTCGAAGAGGTCGACTCCGACGAGTTTTCCGCTATCCATCAGGACGCGCGCGAGGAGGAGTGCGCGCGCGTCAATGCACTTACTGATGACATAGACATCATGCGCGAGGTCGGACAAGCCGCTGATCGTCTGGATTGGCGCCACCTGCAATTCATGCCCGAGCGCACGCAGCTCGCGTTCGATCCTGCGATAGCGGATGCGCACCCCGGCCTGAGCCATGTGCTCTTCGGACGGAACGAGCACGCAGATGCTCATGCTTTCAACTCTTCGACTAGACTGGCCGACGAAGGCACATTCCTCCAGCTTTCGCGGGGCGCGCATGACGGCAGCGCTGCGTCGGCGTAGCTGGGGCGGAAGTCGCGATCGTAAAGTTCCGCTGAAATCGCGGAAGTGCACAAGTGGACGAACCCCTTCCCCATGGCCCGGACGCCGTACTCAAGATCGCCGTGTAGGTCTGGAAATTGGGCTGCATCGAAACCGCCTAGCGTGCGCCAGATGTCTGCCCGCACCATGAATAGTGCTGACGAATTCCCGGCGACAGGGTAAGTCGCGACTGCAAAGACGTCGAGGTAATCGGGCTCCGAAAAGGCTGGCGTGGCGCCACTTAATCGGCTCGAGGGGAAAATGCCGGCGGACCGGAAGATAGCCGTCTCCTGCTTCTTTCCCACGCCTGCCTCCAGCAGCGTGCAGCCGGCCGATGCGACCCGGTCGTGGTCGGCGACCGCACGCAGCGTCTCCACGGTTCGCGGATCATGCAGGGCGACATCTGCGTCGACGACGAGGAGAAACCTGCCTCCGGCGTGTTCCGCGGCCCGGTTGATCCTCGCGTTGCGGGCAGTCGCGTTGCCCTGTTCGAGGAGCCGATACCTGCCGGCAAAGAACTTCCGCAGTACCGTCTCCACGGCGGTCCTAGCGCTAGCATCAGCCGCATCGACCGTGGCAATGACCTCTATGCACTGCGCAACGGTCTGCAAGCGCAGCGACTCGAGCAGAGGGGCGAGGCTATTGGTCAATTGAGACCGGGACGCAAGCAGGACCGAGATTGCAGCAGCTTCGCCATTGGCGCCATTGCCCACGCGACGCCGCAGCGGCGCAGGCGCTTCCGGAGCGATGGGCATTACGAGGCTCGCCGGGTGACGTTCGCATGTATGGGGAAACCGTATGGCGAGCGGCCTCCGCGCGATGTTCCTCGCAACTCCGTCGTGCCCCTCCGGCGCCAAGCCAGTCAGCACCGGGTAACACACGCCGGCGCCGGCGGGTTGCAGTGCCAGGAGCTCTACGCCCATAGCTGGTATGGTCACGGCCCATCGGGGTCTTGCCGTCGAATCCTCGGCGACGACAAATGAGCCGACCACAGGCGCCGTGCTGGGGCCGACGCCGAGCGTGCGCGAAACGAGCGCGTGGAGAGACGGAACGGCATCCGCAGGGAGAACGAGCGCCACTGCGCCGCTGCGTTCACGTGCGCTGATTTGTTCAGAAAGCTCCTCCAACTCCGCCGGTGCAACTGAGGCGAGGCACTTCTCGAGGTGCGCGCGCACCTTGCGGTTCGCGACAGCCGAAGCATTGGCCGGTCGCACCGCTACCTGCAGGACGGTGGCGAGCCATTCCCGGATCTCAGTCGAGAAAATTCGCTCTGATCCGATCGCGCATTGCAGGTCTACATCAATTCGTGCCACCGAGGAATGTGCTGTCCCGGCCGCGCCGCCAAGCATCTCGGCGACCAACGAACTAGAAGCGGCTTGCAGGCTTTCGAGATAACTCGCATCCGTGAAAGTCGCGCACAGTTCGCCGTAATGGACGCCGCCGCGGCACAAAGAGGGAAAAGGCAACAGCGACGCGGCCACCAGGCGGCCTTCCGGGGTTGCCAGCGTTATTAGGACGGGCACGAACGCGTTGGTCAGCGCGATATTGGCGAAGTCGGTTCCCGTTCCATCCAGTAGCGCTTCGCCCACCATCGCAAGCTGCCGGAAAGGGGAAAGGTCGTACTGGAAGAAGCGTGCGACGCAGGCCCCACCGTCACGCGCCGGGCTGAACCGGAGCCGGAGGTCACGATCGTTGATGTACCAGATGTCGGCGATCCCGATCTCCGACGCGCCTTCAAAAGAAACCATGGGACACGCTGACGTGTCGGTCATTGCATCAAGCCTGGATGCGAGGTCGAATGGCGCATCTCCGATGTAACAGCGCAGGGCTTGCCGAACATCGATTCTCATCACTTGACAGAAAGCGACCAGCGCTCGCGCCGAATCGGCGATGGCCTGCCACGCCTGATCAGGGTTTGCTTGCAAGAGCCGAATTGTCCCTACGATGAGCCCGGACAGCTCTAGCGAGACATGTCCGCTCCCCCGGACGATATCTGTATGACGTAGCCACCGCACCCCGTGGGCCTGGGGCACGGGAAAGGACAGTGGTTCCGCAGCCGCAAGCGGCGGCTCTATGCGTACCTCCGGCACCGGCGCTGCGCGAGGGGTAGCGCTCGGCAGGCGGATAGATGAGATCTCACGCCCTTCCGCCTTACCGTACTGCAAGTAGTGGACGAGAGGGTTGAAGCTGGCCGCCGCAACATCCCCGTGCGTGTCGAGATACCAGCGCGTATCGAACTTCGGCCCGGGGTTGCGGCCTTCGGCGGCGCCATGGAGCACGTAGTGCAAGGCCGGATCGATGCCATTTGCAGCGACGTCTGGATTCTGGGTCAGATACCAATCGCGGTCGAACAAGTCGCTCGACGCAACCAGATGCGCCATTTTTGCCTCGGGTCTGCTCGAGCGGAACCCAAGGCGCTCTAGGGCTCCTCGGGCCAACCGCGCAGCCGAGGCGAGCCGCTGCGCGACGCGCCAAATTCGAGTCGAATGAATGCCACGTAACTCGGCATCCAGGCGCTTTACCTCCTGGCGTGCCTCGTCGCGTTCCCGCTGCAAGCGGGATAAGCCGGCATGCGCACAGTCGAGGTCCGCCTGCAACTTCGCGTGGCTTGCTCTTACACTCTTGAGTTTGTGATTTCGTCGTTCTGATTCCGAGGCTGCCTCGCTCAATTGCAGGCTCATGACCTGTATTTCTTTCTCGCGCAGGGAAAGCTTGTCTGCCGTCTGTGCAACCTGCGACCTAAGCTCGTTCAGCTCCCCTGACTTGGCGCATGCCTCCGCGTCGCGCCGCGCAAGCTCGCTTGCCGCCGCAGCGAGGCGCGTTTGGAGATCCTGCAGCTGTTGCGAGTTTGCCTCCAGCTCGGCGACGCGCTCGGCGAGCTGATGTGCCGCCTCAATTAGTTGTGCCTTCACCTCAGCCAACTGTGTCGCGTTGGCATTGGCCTCGGCATCACGCCGGGCAAGTTGGCGTGCAGTTTCCGTGAGTTGCGCCTTGACCTCCGCCAACAATGCTGCGTTAGCACTGGCCTCCGTGTCCCGTAGCGCAAGCCGACCTGTTGTTTCGTCGAGATGTGCTCTGGCTTCCTGAAGCTGTCGTTCGGTCGCCTTGGCCTCGGTATCTCGACGTGCCAGTTCCATCGCGTCCCGGTCAACGCGCTTACGCAGCCTTCGCGCCTCTTCGATCTCCTCGTGGCCGACGAAGGGGAGGAGAGCTTGCGGGATGTTGCCGAGCTCCTGCCGGATCCGGTCCAGCGCTTTGAAATCGCGACGACTTTCGCGCTTTCTCGCCCAATGCTCGAGAATCGCATAAGTCGTTCGTAGCCATTCCGGCAATTCCAGATTTGCGGTTACGCTGTCATCGGGCAGAGCATGATGCCGTTGCGTCGTAGAGAGGAACTCTTCGATATCGGATGCCGCCTGTTCGGGAGATCGCGGCCATGAAATGCCAAGATCCGCCGACATCCTGTCCACAACAGGCCGCCACGCATTCAACAACCCGTCGTAGCGTGCAAATGTCCGGGGCATCGCCCGCGTGCCGTACTCGGCGTCGAGCACATACCGCAGCCAGATGAGATGCGAAAGCGCGGGCACGAGTCCGTTGCGCTTCTCCAGGGACGCGGCGACCTCCAATGGATTGCGAATCGGGCAGACGGCGACCGGCCTCGCGTCGAAACTTTCGAGAACATGACGCCAGAAACCGATGAGCCGACAGATACGCGGATCTTTTAAAACGAAAAGCCGGGCGCTCCCGAATTCGCTTTCCAGGGTTGCCAACGCTTTCGCCTTGAGGCTGCGCAAGTCGAGTTGCTTGGACCAGTCCATGGGCATGGGTTGCCAGGCTCTCCAGTTGACCCCTGCAAGGGCAAGGATCTCGTCGTTTAACCGGTTCACGAGCACGGACTCCCAATAGCCTGTCGCATTGGCTGCGTTGGCTGCGAGCAGGGTCTTGGGAAGCGCACAACCGAGTAAACTGGCAACACGAGCCAGCGGTGACGTGCCCGATCTGTGCACGCCCGCGATCACGATCGCGACCTTGCCCGGTTTTCTCCCTTTCCCCATTCGCAGAATTATATCGCCCGGTTATGCTGAATTCGCTCCACTCTAACGAGCGGGCTGTACGATATATAATCGAAACGCTGCCACTTACAAAAAGAGCCAGGTTTCATGGGATGGAAGGTCAGGATTTGTGTTGGGTACGACGCCCTCGAGGATACCGCGTGGCAAGCGTGCCGCTTTTCGCTGCAGCGGCATACAAGCGAACGGGTGAGGGGTATGCGCCTCCCTTCGATTCAGCAGCCTCTAGAAGTCTAGCCTTCCATCATGGCGCGAGTCCTGGTTACCGGAGGAGCGGGGTTCATCGGCTCGCATCTCGTCCCTGCGCTCGTGCGCTCCGGGTACAAAGTACGGGTTCTGGATACGTTGTCGCCTCAGGTTCACGGCGCGCCGCCTGCCGGCCTCGACTGGCTCAGCGATCGCGGCATCGAATTCATGCAAGGGTCGGTCATTTCGCAAGCCGATATGGGTGCCGCGCTCGCCCGGGTCGATGCGGTCGTTCATCTGGCAGCGGAGACCGGCACCGGCCAGTCGATGTACGAGATTGCCCGCTACAACGCAGTGAACGTGCAGGGGACAGCGGTTCTGCTGGACCTTTTGGCGAACGACAAGGGCCACCGAGTGCGACGCGTGGTGCTGGCTTCGAGCCGGGCTGTTTATGGCGAGGGAGCCTATCGATGTACGCCCTGCTCGCTCGAGAGGCGCGTCTACCCGGACGCCCGGTCTCCGCAGCAGCTGGCGGCGCATCGGTGGGATCCTGCCTGCGAAGCCTGCGGCGGAGCTCTGACCTCTACTGCGGCTCGCGAGGATGACCGGGTCAAGCCCACCTCAATTTATGCCGCGACGAAACTCGCTCAAGAGGATCTCGTCCGAATCGCCTGCTCCTCCCTGGGCATGGGTTACGCGATCCTGCGCCTACAAAACGTCTACGGCGAGGGCCAGTCGCTGAACAATCCATACACCGGCGTCCTGTCGATCTTCTCGACGCGCATCCGACGCGGCCTGCATCTGCCAATATACGAGGACGGCTTGGAGACGCGGGACTTTGTTCACGTGGAGGACGTGGCGCGTGCTTTCCTCGCTGCGGTGCGCTCGCTGGCACCTGCCAACCAGGTCATCAACGTCGGCGCCGGCGTGAGAACCTCGATCTCCGAAATCGCCCGGCAATTAAGTGCGGCCTTCGGCGCTGTTCCCGATCTCGTCGTGACCGGGGAATATCGCGTGGGCGATATTCGCCACAATTGCGCCGATATAAGTAGTTTGCGAGCCGTTCTGGACTGCCAACCGCGCATCGGGCTGGAGGCGGGGCTGAAGCGCTTTGTCGAATGGGTGAGGACGCAACCCTTGCCGGAGGACCGCATCGAAAAAGCCAATGCGGAAATGAAGGTGCGAAGGCTGATGGGTTAACGAGGGAAGTGACCACCGGAATGTCGGAAGCGGAATTGCGCGCCGAGCTGCGCCGGCTCGATCCCACGGTGCCCTGGGCGCATCACTTTGCCTTGGGGCATGGTATCGAGACGATCACCCCGGAAAACCGCCAGTTTTACGACAAGGCCAGGGGATTGAAGAAGCTTGGCAAGCTAGTGCTCGATTTGGTGCCCTATCACACAAAGCGCGGCGCGCTCGCCGGTGCGCGCGTGCTCGACCTGGCGTCAGCCGAAGGCGGCCACTCGATAGCGCTAGCGGCGCAAGGGGCCGAGGTGCTCGGAATCGAGGGCCGACAGCTCTACGTCGAGCGTGCCCGCTTCGCCGCCTCGGCCTTGGGAATCGATAACGTGCGCTTCGAGCAAGGGGATGTGCGCACCATTGACGCCGGACGCCTGGGGAAGTTCGATATCGTGCTGTTCTTCGGAATTCTGCATCACCTCGGTCAGGACGATTTCGCGCACATGCTGGAGACGCTGTGCCGGTTGACCGGGGATGCATTGTTCTTGTACACGCATGTCAGCACGCCCGAGGCGATCCAGCGCTTTCGCTTGGAGGGCCCGGTGCGCACGCGGCAGGACCATGAAGGATTCCTGTTTCGCGAGCATGCCGATGGTGCCTCTGCCGAGGAGCGGCAGCGCCAAGTACGCGCCTCACTCGACAACACTTTTTCATTCTGGGCGACTCCCGAGTCCCTCAGCAAGGCGCTCGCTGCGGTTGGGTTCGTTAGTGTATGTAACTTACTGACGCCGCACATTCACGGCTGGGTGGACGCACAGTGCCGCTGGATTGCCGTGGCGCGAGCATGAAGGCATAGCCGAGAAGTTTATGGCCAGCATTTTCCTGAACGCCAACGTCGAGCAATATTTTTCTGAATATGACTTCAGCGATACGCAGCGGGCCAACGCGCCGTCGGTGGTCGCGCGATATGAGGCAGCGGAGGCAGTTCTGATTCGCAACAAAACGATCGACTTCGATCGCGCTTTCCTGTCGAGCCACGCGTTTCCGCAGGAAAGCCAGTTTAAGAAACTGAAGTCGGTGAGGTTCGTCAACGCTTACCTGGGCGATGGTGCGGACACGATCGACGCTCTGACCAAGGTCTTCGCGGGTGACCACGGCAAGCTACGCTATTTCGCCGAACAGGTACGCCACGTCAACGACCAAGTACGGGGGATAGTCACGGCGCTCTTTTCGCGCTATCGTTTTCTTAATGACTCGATCACTTGGCGCATGACCGAAACGGTGAACGAGAATCTGCACGTCGACGTGTACAACGACGACCTGCCCGACCACCATCTGCGCCTGTTCGTCAATCTCGACGTCGTGCCTCGGATCTGGCACACCAGCCATCGCCTGGACTATCTGTTAGCACATCGGCTATGCCTGCTGGATCGCGAGTTCGTGCGCACGGCGACGCCGGGCCGCATCTGCCACGAGCTGAACTTTTCGACGTTCGGCGGCTTCGAACAGGCCGGGCGCGACGGCTATCCGCGCCACATCGCATTCTTCGAGCCAGGCGAAGTGTGGCTGGTCGACAGTCGCAAGGTTTCCCACCAGATCTTCTACGGCCGCAAGGCGCTGTCCACGGAATTTGCCGTCGACCCTGCTACGATGCAGGATCCGTCATTGCATTACTTCGCCATCGTGGAACACCACCGCGCGCGCCTACTCGGGGAAGGCGCCGATCCCGATAGCGCTGGCGGCGCGGTCAACTGAGCTTGGGCGGGACGTAGTTGGCGAGGAAATCTGCGAACAGATGGTCGTATTCCGGATCGCGGTAAAAGATATAGTTGAAGCCGCCGGTTCCGCGGCGGCGGATGTTCTCGATCTGCTCGACAGAGAAAATCACCTTGCGGTTGGTGCGCAGCTGATCCATGGAGTAGCGCCAACCGGCCTTCAGCATGGCGTCGATGATCGCGGTGCTTTCGGGGATGTGATGGTCGATCTCGATCAACACGGTGCGCACACTTGGATGACGCAGTGCCGCCACCGCGCCTTTTACCACGTGGCTTTCGAGGCCGTCGACGTCGATCTTAATATGCTGTGGGGTCGGAACGACGCCCGACTGGAGCACGTGATCGAGCGTCGCGGATACACAACCCTGGAGTAGGCGTCTGTCCTTGGAAGTCACCTTGTCGCCGAAGCGCTTGTCCTGGGTCCAGGTGTTTTCGTTGAAGTCGTGGTGTGAATAGCCGAAACCAAAGGCCCCGAGATACAGATGGCCAATCTTGGTTTCGTCGCTCAGAGCGATGCAGAAAGCTGATATCCGGTCATGCAGGCCATTGACGTAGATGTTCTTGTTGAGCTCCGCATAGTTCAGCGCTTCCGGCTCGAAAGCGAACACGCGGCACCCAGCCACGGCTGCGGCGTAGATCGAATACATGCCGACATTGGCACCGATGTCGATCAGCACCTCGTTCGGCAATATGGAGTCGAGCCAGGGAATCGTGGTGGGCTCCTTTGAAAACAAGGTCTCTGCGCGCTTGTAGGCCAGTCGATTCGAGTCTACGAAACGCAGCCTCTTCCCCTGGGCCGCGACCTCCAGACAGGGGCTGGAGAAGAAATCGGACTCAAAAGCCGTTCGCCTGACGGGTATCACGCGCTCCATGCGGCGCTGCCTTTGGGAGGCTGGTTCTGTGGTTCCGAATTATGCATCATCTCGACCAGGGACGTATCCGAAACGAGGCATGAGTTGACGCCGCTGCGATGTTGACACGGAGGGAATTCCTCAAGGCCTCCGGCGCTCTCGCGCTATCAGCGGAGCTGCCCCGGAACCATCGCCTGGCGCTTGATACGGACTTCAACGCGGCAGCAGACGGAGCCACGGACGACAGTAAGGCGCTGACGAACGCGCTTGCATCGGGCCACCCTCTCACCGGTAACGGCAGGCGCTATGCGGTGAGCGGTGACTTCACCTTGCCGGACAACGCCGACATTGAACGCCTTACGCTGAGGCAGTTATCGCCGGACGACGCGTCGCGTCGTACGCTGGTAAAACTTTCCGGGAGAGGCCCACTCAGGCTACGGCGCGTGAAGATCGAAAAGAATGGCGCAACGAGTAATGGCTCGATCGGCGATGCCGCAGGGATCTGGATCGCCAACGTCGACGACGTCACGCTCGAAGACCTCGAGGTTACGGGCAACTCGAAAGGCAGCGGGATCATGCTGACGGGATGTAATCGTATCAAGGTGCTGCGGCCGTACATTCACGACATGCGCTGGTCCGACCGCAGCGACCCTAGCTCGGAGCGACTCGTCGGGCTATGGATGAACGCTTGTACCGAATGGGCCATTGAGGAG
>Ga0302046_10004919_pt1 | contig 11815 bp, 12 predicted proteins | sample RVTome_11_FD_200261 | JGI IMG/M metagenome (GOLD analysis project Ga0302046, IMG submission 200261) | Soil microbial communities from uranium-contaminated site in the Upper Colorado River Basin, Wyoming, United States - RVT147D111 (version 2) ... | reverse complement strand
TCCGCCGCCCGGAACAGGTAGACGCCCGGGGCGTTGGGGAGCTGTCGAAGAATGGCACGCAGGTGGGCCGACTGCGGCCGGGGAGGAGCCACCGGCCGATTCTAGGCTGGCGGGCCGCAGATGGGGTTCAGGGGCTGCCGGTCGAGCCCGGGCTGCCGGTCGGGATGGGTGTCGGCATCGGCTCAGCCAGCGCGGCCGCCAGGTAGGCGTGGAGCGGCGCGTAGTCCGCTCCGTGGGCCCGACCGATGACGACCAGGGTGTAGCGGCCATCGGAGGTCGTGGTGGCCTCGAGGATCACGTCCTCGGTCAGCGCAATGCGCCGGTCGGCTGACAGATGGCCGCTCAGGAGCGCCAGGTCGATGGCCGACAGGTCGGTGGACAGGTGGCTGGACAGCGCATCCATGAGGGCCAAACCAGGCCCAATCGATCCCGGCAACCCGTCACCCAACCGCGCGCGCAGCGCGGCCAGGACCCGCTGCTGACGCTCCGAGCGCGCGAAGTCGCCCACCTCTTCGGGAACCGACGTGTACCGGGCCCGCGCATAGGCCAGGGCCGAGGCGCCATCCAGCTCCAGCCGACCGGCCTCGAAGGTCCCCGCCTCGAAGAAGCCGCTCTGGTAGTTCTGCTCATTGAGCGTGTAGGCGAAGGCGCGCGGGTTGTCGATCGTCACGCCGCCGACCGCGTCCACGACCGCCGCCAGCCCGTCGAAGTCGAGGGCGATCCAATGGTCGATCGTGAGCCCGGTCACGTACTCCAGGACGTCGCTGGCCGCGCGCCCCGCCTCGTGCACGCCACCGATGTCCCAGCCGGCCGCGAACGCTTCGTTGATCTTGCCGTTCTCCGGGAAAAGTGGATGGCCCTCGACCCACAGGTCGCGGGGAATGGCGACCAGCGTGGTCGCGCCGGTGGCCGGGTCGACGGACAGGATGTTGATCGAGTCCGCCAGGTACTGACCCCCATGCCCTTCGCGGCCGGCGTAGCCGAGGAACGCGACATTCACGGGTTGACTGCCGCTCAGCGGGCCCAGCAGGGACGAGGAGAGACTTGGGGCGCTGCTCACCGCCCGGTTGAACGCGTCGACGCGCTGCCAGAGCAGCACGGCGCCCAGGACCCCGCCACCGATCAGCAGCAGGAGGCCCGACAGCAGGACTCGTCGGATCGGCACCGCGCCGGCGGCCGGTTCGGCTGCCCGACGGGCGTCCGCCCGCAAGGACGCGTCGCGAGCCGCGGCCAGCTCCTCGCGCCACTGGCCGGTGTCGACCCCGCGCTTCCGCAGGCGTTCCTCGCGGGCCGCGGCCGCTTGCAGGCGTCGGGTGCGGACCGATGGGCGGGCATGGTCGCGCCCTGCGCGGCGGAACATCAGTGGCGGGTCAAGTCCGGCGGGGTCTCCTGCAATCGAGCGCCGGAAGGATAGCGGCTCGATCCGGGAAACGCGGGGCTGCTGGCCGAGCCGGAGCGCAACCTGTTCGTGGTCGGTGACGACGACCAGTCGTAGATCAGCTTCAGCGCATACAGGAAGTCGCCCAAAGGAGCGCGGATCTCGGTGCCGAGGTGCCCCGCGGCTCGCGGCGGAGCCGAGCGAGGAGCTCAGCGCCTATATGAGCCGCCCCAACGAGGTGAGAGGCTGCAGGTAATCGACGTTCGCGGTCCCGCCGACTCTGCGTCGGAAAGCCCTGCAGGGGACACTAGGGTCGGTGGCTCACGAGGGCTTGGGCCTGCCATAACCACGCCCGGCTGACTCCGCGCCGAACACCGATCAGGAGCAGACCACCTGGGCGCAGCGCCCGCGCTGCCCGTGCCACGAGCGACCGGTTGGTCGCATCGTCGAAGTGGTGCACCAGGCTCAACATGATCAGATCGAACGCGTCGGTGCCGAGATCGTCGGTCAACGCATCCCCGGCACGGAGGGTCACGCGCTCCCCCATCCCCTCGCCCCCCAGCAGAGGCGCGGCCTGTTCCACTGCCTGCGGCAGATTCAGGACCACAGCCCGTAGCCCGGCGTCGCGGATGGACTCCCGCGTCATGTGCCGGAGCTGCTTGCGCTCTGCGTCCCCATCGCTCAGTCGTCGGACGCGCGGAGCAACACGTTGGCGACCTCCGTGAGGTCAGCACCAACGATGTCCGGGCTCGGCGCCAGCGGGTCGAGCACCATCCCGGGGCGCGCGACGAAGGCGGCCAGGCAGCCGGCGCGCAGGGCGCCGACGACGTCCCAGGCGTGAGCCGCCACCAGGCGCATGCGGCCGGCCTCGACGCCCAGCTCTGCGGCGGCCATCCGGTACGGCTCCGGCGCCGGCTTGAGACGCCGGGCGGAATCTGCGGACAGGATGTGCTCAAACAGCTCCGCCAGTCCTGCGTTCTCGAGCTGCGCCTGGGCCACTGCCGCAGTCGAGTTCGTGAGCGTCGCAAGCCGATAGCCGCCATCCCGCAGGCGCACCAGCGTGTCACGCACCTCGGGGTGCGGCGGCAGCCGCCGCACCGTGCCGAGGATCTGGTCGACCTCAGCGTCTGCGAGCTCGTGGCCGTGTCGGCGGGCGACCATCGCCAGGGCGGCGCGCCCGATGGTCCCGAAATCGGCGTAGGTATCGGTCACCGTCGACACCAGCGCCGACTGCAGCAGCTGCACGAACCACTCGCCGCGCACCTTCGGGTCGCCGAAGACCTGCTCGAACGGCCCGTCGAGGCCTCGCAGGTCGAGCAGGGTCTCGTTGACATCGAAGACGAGTGCCACCTGGCGGGTGCCCATCAGACCTAGCCTACTCCTGCGCCTGCCGGTCGCCGCGTGCAGCCGGCATCTCGAGGTGAGTCGGCTGCTGGAAACCGGATCACAATTCCCGAGCATCGGGGGACTTGCTTCAGCCGTCATACAATCGGCGCACAATCGGCGTATGGAACTGGGGCTCGCAGGACGGACCGCCGCGGTTGGAGGCGCCTCAGCTGGCCTGGGCGCCGCCGTCGCCGAGTCGCTCGCCGCTGAGGGCTGCCGCCTCCTGCTGTGGGCACGCAACACAGAGAGATTGCAGGCCACCGCTCAGCGGCTACGGCAGGCTCATGGCGTGGAGGTCGAGACGCTGGATGCAGACGCGGCCGACCCGGCCGCCGCCGAGCGCATCGTCGAGGCGGCCCAGCGCCTGGGCACGATCGACATATGCATCCTGAACGCGGGCGGCCCGCCCACCGTCGACCCGCTCGCGACCGATCCGGATGGCTGGCGCCGAGCCTTCCAGCTGTTGGCGATCACGCCCATCGCCATCGCCACCGCCCTGCTGCCGGCTATGCGTGCGCAGCGTCATGGGCGAGTGGTGGCGCTCATGTCGTCGGTGATCCGCGAGCCGATCCCCAGCCTCGTCTACTCCACCGCCGGCCGCTCCGCGCTGGCAGGCTGGCTCAAGACCGCCGCGGTGGCCGTGGCCGCCGACGGCGTGACGATCAACGGGGTGCTTACAGGCCGGGTCCATACCGCCCGCATCGACTCGCTGGATCGGGAACGAGCGGAACGCGAGGGCCGCAGCCTGGACGAGGTACAGGCCGAGGCACAGGCGGCAATCCCTGCGGGACGCTATGGACGGCCGGACGAGCTGGCGAGCCTCGTTACCTACCTGTGCTCGGATGCCGCCTCGTATGTGACCGGCGCCCTCATCCCGGTCGACGGAGGGTTGCTGCGCGGGATCTGAGCCGCAGCCCCACCTCCCCTTTGTCAGGTGGGTGTACCCTGTCTTCGCGGCCCGAGCGGACCGATGGGTGTGACGTGCCTACGGGGAGTTCGATGCAGCCGGTGAGCGTCCAGATCATCACCTACGCGCCGACGGCCTTCCGCCACTGCCAGCACTGCGAGCTGGCGTTCGAGGGCATGGGCATCGGCCAGCCCGTGCAACGCGAGGCCGCCGCCAGCTCCCTGCCGGACGACCTGGCCCGCGAGTACCAGGACGTGTCCAACTGGGTCCATCGCCTGCTTGAACGCCACCCCGGCCGGCTTGCCATCTCCGTCATCGACGCCGCCTCCATCGAGGGGATCTGGCATTCGCTGCGCCACCGCGTGCGCCGCTACCCGGCAACGATCGTTGCCGGGCATGAAAGGGCGTTCGGTACCGACTTTGACGCCGTGGATCGCCTCATTGACCGCTACGTGTCGTCCTCGGGAGGGAGAGGAGGGGCCTAAAGGGAAGTTCCACGCGGGGGATACCAGCGCGCTAGAGGGCGCGGCAGGCTCACCATCCAGGTAACTGCCCGCCACTGTCCGTGCTCCTGAACCGGAGGGTTGCATGAATTCGCTATGGGTCGTGGTCATCGGCGCGGTGGTCATCTACCTCGCCTACAACTTCTACGCGCGCCGCATCGATAGGCTCGTCATTCAGTCGGACCCGAAGCGGGCAACGCCAGCCACCATGTACATGGACGGGGCCGACTTCATGCCGACCAGCCGTTTCGTCCTGTACGGCTACCACTTCAAGTCGATCGCCGCCGCCGGCCCCATCGTCGGCGTCATCACCGCCGCCAACCTGTGGGGCTGGCTGCCATCGATCATCTGGCTGATGGTCGGCGTCACCTTCATCGGCTGGGCGAGCGACTACAGCGCGATCATGATGAGCGTGCGCAACGATGGGAACTCGCTCTCGGCGATCTCCCACCGGCTCATCAGCCCACGCACGCGGACGATCCTGTTCGTGTTCATCTTCTTCTATCTGCTGCTGATCGGCGGCGCCTTCGTCGGGATCATGGCGGCCGTTCTGGACGCCCGACCGGACGTCCCGTTCGGGATCGTGGTGCTGGCCGGGATGGGCATGCTCGGCGGCTACCTCATCTACCGCCGAAAGGTTGATCTGATCCGGGTCACCCTCCTCATCGTGGTCACCACGCTGCTGGCCATGGCCCTCGGTCCGCTGGGGGTGACCTTCGAGCAGGGCCAGCAGCCGACCTGGGAGACCGGGCCGGTGAGCGGTGTGGTGCGCGGCATCAATACCACGCTGAACGGCGAGGGAACTCCCATCTACACCGTGGTCGACCCGACGAATGCCGATCCGCGCGTTCCGCCAGTCAACTCCGAGACCGGGCAGCGACCGTCTACGGCTGTCTTCAACGCCGAGACGAGCGAGATCAATGTTTTGCCCAGCTTCGTGTTCTGGTGCCTCTTCCTGCTGGCCTTCAGCTACTTGGGCACCAACCTGGCGATCTGGCGCTTCGCGCAACCGGTCAACTACATCGGCTTCTGGATCACCGCGCTGACCATTGGCCTGTCGGCGGTGGGCGCCATCCTGGCACCGTTCTTCCGACCGGAGGTGGCCGCCTTCAAGCTCAATGCCTTCACGGGCTTCGCCCCCGAGATCGCCACGGGCGCCATCCAGACGCTATGGCCGATGCTCTTCGTGACGATCGCCTGCGGCGCCATCTCCGGCTGGCACGCGCTCTTCGGCTCGGTCGGCACGGCTCGCCAGCTGGAGTACGAAACGGATGCGCTGCCGGTCGGCGGGGGCGGCATGTTCAGCGAGAACACGTTGGGCCTCCTGTCGCTGACGGCGGTGGCGATCGCCGGCGGCGCCGGAGCAGGGGCATTTGCCGCGGGGGTTGGCAACCTGCTGAACGTGGCGACCTTCGGGGTCGTGCCGCTGGCCTTCGGGACGGCGCTCGGATTCGGGGCCTTCGTCGTGATCGTGCTGACCGTGGTGCAGCTCGTCTTCCGCGTCATGCGTGTGACGCTGGGCGAGTGGCTGGGCGACGCGTGGGTCGGCTTCAAGAACCAGCACATCGCCACGATCATCTCGTCGGTCCTGGTGCTGGCCCTGGTGCTGTCCGGCACCTGGGTCTACCTCTGGCAGCTCTTCGGCGCCTCGAACCAGTTGCTGGCGGCGCTCAGTCTGCTGCTGGTGACGCTGTGGCTGGCCTCGACGCGGCGGAACCCGGCCTATGCCGGGATCCCCATGCTGTTCATGTACGTGACCACCGTGGCGGCGAGCCTGGTGACGGCGTACAACCTGTACGTCACGATCGTGATCCGCGAGGGCTCGGCGCCGATCTCCATAATCGGCGCCTGGGCCATGATCGGGGTCGCACTGCTGTTGGTGGTGGCGGCGCTGCTCATCGCCTTCGACGCGTGGAAGGCCTGGGGCCGCTACCGGGCCCTGCCGGCCGAGCCGGCTCCTGCGCCGGTGACGCCGGGCGCCTGAAGCCGCATCGCTTCGCCCCTTGAGTGGGTCGGGCTTCCGGGCCCGGCCCACTTGTTTTGCTACGCGCTCGGCGCGATCTGCTGCGCCACATCGCGAATGGCTCCCATCAGCCGCAGCGAGCTGACGCCGTCCGCCGGCGGCAGGAAGTGGAGCTCCAGGTGCGGCACGACCGGGCTGACCGAGATCCGCCAGACGCCTGCGCTGACGCTGGCCAGCTGCTTCCACCAGCCGCGCAGCTCGTCGAGGTTCGTCGTCGCGTCGTGACGCCCTTCGAGCGCCGTGCCGTCCCACGTCCCGTTCCAGCTCGACCCTCCGCGCTCGCCCGCCGCCCAACGGTGCCTCAGATCGCCGATCGTCCAGCTCTGTGGATCGGCCAGATCGACGCTGAAGCGCGGCGCCCGCACGAGGCGCGCGCGCAGGACCAGGAAGTCGCGGCGGCCGCGGCGGTGAGCGAGCGCCCACAGCGCGCCGAGGTCACGCGGCTCGAGCACGACCAGGAGCTCGGCCTCACGGAACGGCGCCTCGGGCTCAACGATGCGCAGCTCGACGACCGAGCTTCCCAGCCAGCGCAGGGTCGTCCGCTCGCCCAGCAGCGGGAGCCCGTCCTGGAGCCAGCGCAGCAGCTCGTTGCCGCGCCGGATGTTGCGCTGGGTGCCAAGGGCGAACCAGAGCATGACCGCCGCAAGCAGCGCGATCGCGAGGGAGGCGCCGAATGCCGAGAGATCGGGCATGAATGCTGCCGGCGACTGTACGGAGCATGATGGGCATCGGTCAAACGGCTCCGGTGGTGGGGGTGCTAGATTGGAGCGACGTACGTCGGTCGGGAGAACCCGTGACCAACGCTCGAGGCGCACCGGGGGAAGGGCTGCGAGCCGCGCTGCGCGAGTTCGTGTACGGCATGACCGGGCACGAGTTCACGCGCCAGTCGGTGGCCATGCGCGCCAACCTGGAGACGATCTTCATGGTGACCTGCGTCGGCGACATGATCGGTCTGCCGATCATTCCGCCCTACTATTCACTCCGCCTGCTGCCGTTCGTGATCCCGCAGGTCGCCACCTGGAAGCGCCGCGTCCTGCGCGAACGCCACTTCAGCGAGGAGCACGACTATGAGCTGCACGGCGTGTAAGCCGGGAGGCAACCATGGCTGACCAAAAGCAACCCGAGCGCCCGGGCGGGTTGCGTGGGCTGGTCGGGAAGTTCCGCGAGGTCACCTACGGGATGGCCGCCCACGACATGACCCGCTCCGCCCTCCGCAGCCGGGCGAGCATGGAGCACCTCTTCATCCTGATCACCATGGGCGACCTGGTCGGGGTTCCGATCCTGCCGCCCTACTACTCCTTGCGTCTGCTCCCCTACGTTGTGCCCCAGATCTCGACCTGGAAGCGAAGCATGCTGCGCGAGAAGGACGTGACCGATGCGATGTTCTAGCCATGACCGCGCGAGCTGAGGTGGGCACGGGCCGCGCCACCGCTCTGGCCGACTTCTTCCACGCCCACCCTGATCGCCACTACATCATGTTCGGGGGCAAGGGCGGGCTCGGCAAGACCACCTTCTCGGCGGCCACGGGCTACTGGCTGGCCAAGCAGGGCAAGCGCGTCCTGGTCTTCAGCGTGGACCCCCAGGCCAGCCTGTCAGACATCTTCCAGACCGATATCTTCGGCAAGGGACCGGTCAAGGTGATGGACAACCTGTGGGCCCAGGAGATCGACGCCGACCGCCACATCCGCGAGTACCAGGATGAGGTGCGCGCCAAGATCCTCGCCATGTATGGCCTCGAGGAGGTGCCGCCGGAGATCGAGGACTACATCGCCGCCGCCAGCGCCGAGCCGGCCATGGAGGAGAGCGCCATCTTCGACGCGGTGGTCGACATCCTGTCCGAAGGCGATTACGACTACTACATCTACGACCTCGTCCCGCTGGGACACGCCCTCTACTACCTGAGCATGGCGAAGATCTACGACGAATGGATCGGCAAGATCACCCACCTGCGCGAGGAGATGCGCGAGTACGAAGAGGTGGCGGCGCGGATGCGGCGCCAGAAAGCGGTGGCCGAGGACGAGATCCTGGGCGAGCTGCAGTACATCCGGCAGCGGATCAACGCCGCGTCCCGCATCCTGACCGATCGAGCTCGGACCGCCTTCTTCTTCGTGGTCGTGCCGGAGCAGATGATCCTCATCGACACCCGCAAGGCAGCCGAGATGTTCGCCCGCTTCGATGTGCCGGTCGCCGGCTACATCGTCAACCGTGTCCTGCCCGAGTCACTCGACAGCGAGGGGGTCCCTGCCTACCTTCGCAACCGGATGGTGATGCAACGCGGCCAGCTGGCCGAGATCGAGCGGGAGCTGGGGCGCGACGTGCGCGCTCACGTCCCCGAGCTGGAACGCGATGTCACCGGGCTGGAGATGATCGAGCGCATCGCCACGCTGATGTACGGGGAGGTGCCCCGATGAGCGTCGCGACCGATCCGACCCGCCTGGTCAGCACCTCCATGGCTGAGTTCATGACCGCTCACCCAGACCTGCGCTACGTCTTCTTCGGCGGCAAGGGCGGGGTCGGCAAGACGGCCATGGCCGGGATGGCGGCGGTGGAGCTGGCGCGCCAGGGCCGGCGTGTGCTGCTGGCCTCCACCAATCCGGTCCACTCCCTCTCCGGCCTGCTGGACCAGGACGTCTACGGCAAGCAGACCGCGGTGAACGGCGTCGAGAACCTGTGGGCGCTGGAGATCGACACCAGCGAGGCGATCGAACGCTCCAAGCGCGAAATCCGCGAGAAGATCGGCTGGTTCCTCAAGTTCGCCGAGATCAAGACCAAGGCCGACGAGTTCGTCGAGGCGGCCACCACCAATCCGGCATTCGAGGAATCGGCGATGTTCGAGAACATGGTCGACCTCATGTTCCGCGACGAGTACGAGGTTTACGTCTTCGACACAGCGCCCACCGCCAACGCACGGCGCCTGTTGGGCATGAGCAAGGTCTACGGGCTGTGGGTCAGCAAGATGGTGAAGTCGCGCGAGGAGGCGCAAACCCTGCGCGAGGCCCTCTCCTTCACGAAGAAGAAGGAAGAGGACCCGCTGATGACCTACCTCGTCGACTTCCGCGGCCGGATCGAGCACGCCCGCGAGCTGCTCACCGACCCGGCCAAGACCGCCTTCTTCTTCGTCACGCTGCCCGAGGCGCTGCCCATCGCGGTGATCCGCCGTTTCATCGACTGGTTCACCGACTTCGGGATCCCGGTCGGTGGCGTGATCGTCAACATGGTGATCGATAGCACGCAGACGAAGGGCACCGGCGAGGGCGGCGAGTTCGTCCGCAACCGAATCGCCATGCAGGAGGGCTACCTGCGCGAGATCGGCGAGACGTTCGACGGCGACGTGCGCGCGGTGGTGCCGCTCCTCGACTCCGACATCCGCGGCGTGGCGGCGCTCCAGGAGGCCGGGCGGCGCCTGTTCACGTAGCCGCGGGCGGCCTCTCAGCCACCGGCGCCCGTCACCCTGCGTTCCGACGCGCCCAGGGCTCCAGGACTGCGTACAGGGCGCTTCCCGCTGGCGCCGGAATGCCATGCCGCTCCGCGCGTCGCACCAGCTCCCCGAGCAGTGCGTCGAGTTCCATCCGCCGGCCGGCGACCAGGTCGTCATAGAGCGACGAACGGCCATCCGGCTCGAGGCCGGACGCGAACCTGAGGTGCTGTTCCACCAGGTCGTCAGGCAGTGGTACATCCTCGGCGCGGCCGATGCGCCAGGCCTCCGCCACCACCTGCTGGAAGAGCCCCCACGCGGCCGGCGACGTCCGGATCTCGCCGATCGGCAGCCGCGTCGCGGCGGTGAGGCCGGCCTGGGCGCAGATGAAGGCCCACTTGGACCACAGCGCGACGCGGATGTCCGGGGCAATGGCCGCCTCGATCCCCGACTCGGTGCACGCCACCAGGAAGGCGTCCAGCCGTGCTGAACGCCGCCCGTCCAGCTCGCCGAAGGCGATCCGCGCAGGGCCGCCCGAGTCCCGGATCACACCCGGTTCGGCGATGCCGGCGAAGATGAAAGCGACGCCGCCCACGACGTGCTCGGCACCGATGCGCGCCGCCAGCTTGTCCTCGTTGTCGATCCCGTTCTGGAGCGAGATCACCGCACTCTCCGGCGCAAGCAAGGGGTGCAGGCGCCGTGCGGCGGCATCGGTGTCGTAGGACTTGACGGTGAAGAGCACGACCTGACAGGGTCCGATGGATGACGGGTCATCAGTCGCGGACACCCGCTCAGGCGGGAGCTCGAAGTCGCCACGCACGCTCCGCACGCGAAGCCCCGCGGCACCGATCGCGGCCAGATGAGCGCCCCGAGCAATGAAATGAACGTCGTGCCCGCCCTGGGTGAGGCGTGCGCCAAAGTACCCCCCGAGGCCGCCCGCACCCATTACCGCGATCTTCACACAATTACGGTACGCGCTCCGGCAAGACCGCTGCCGCCCAGCGAAGGCAGGGCTGGGCATGCGCGAAGCAGTTAAACGGTCCGCACGCTGCACGGGCTGGAATGCCAGGTCCTGCTCGACGCTGGGCAGGCGGTCGAGCTGGTCGCCGATCGGCTGCGCCAGCTGGGTGCCGCGCGGCGCCGGTGTGCCGCGGCCCGGCCCGGACGAGCCGCGCTCCCCACCCTCGCGCAGAAGGTGTCCAAGAGTGGGCCCCCGAGCCATGAGCTCGCCAAGCCGGCGCGCTTCGCCGAAGCGCCCGACACCGCGGAGCTCGGTAAGCCGGCGGTGAGCCGCCGGTGAGCGGTCGCGGCGCAGGCTGCTGCCATGACGCTCGCCCTGACCCAGCCTGCGATCGACGCGATCCTGTCCGCGCTCGATCCCGAGCAGCGGGCCGCGGCCGAGCTGCCGGACGGGCCTGCCCTGATCATCGCGCCGGCCGGCAGCGGCAAGACGACGACGCTGGTGGCCCGGCTCGGCGTACTCCTGGCGCGCGGCGTGGCACCGGAGCGCATCTGCGTCGTTACCTTCAATCGGGATGCCGCGCTGGAGCTGTCCGGGCGGATCGCCAGCCGGCTCGCGCCGCACGTGCCCGGCGCTGCGGCGGTCGAGGTCCGAACGCTGCACGCCATGGCCCGCCGGGTGCTGCTCGACGGTGGGATTGCCACTCGCTTGCTAGCCGATCGTCTGCCGCTCCTGCGTGCGGCTCGACGGCGTGCGCTGGCAGAGCTACCTCCCTCTGACGCGAATGAACCCCCGTCCGGGCCGCCGGATGCCGCGGCGCTGGACACCATCGTCTCGGCCTGGAAGGTCGAGGGGCGAGCGCCGCCAGCTGGGGCCGTGAGCACGGTTCGGGCCTTCGCCGCGCTCATGGAGGTGCGCGGGCTCATCGACTTCGACGACCTGGTGGTCGGCGCCGTCAGGGCGCTGGAGTCCGATCCCGAGCTCCGCCGCCGCTGGCAGTCGCGCTTCAACCACGTCTGCGTCGACGAGTTCCAGGACGTGGACGCCGCACAGCTGCGCCTGGTGCGCCTCCTCGCGGCACCCGAGGACAATCTCTTTGTGGTTGGTGATGATGATCAGACGATCTACGCCTGGCGCCTGGCCGATGTCCGGCGCATCCTCGAGTTCCCGGATCGGTATCCGGACGCGCGGCGGGGAATCCTGGAGGTGAACTACCGATGCCCGCCGGCGGTGGTCGCGGCC
>Ga0302046_10004918_pt1 | contig 11817 bp, 6 predicted proteins | sample RVTome_11_FD_200261 | JGI IMG/M metagenome (GOLD analysis project Ga0302046, IMG submission 200261) | Soil microbial communities from uranium-contaminated site in the Upper Colorado River Basin, Wyoming, United States - RVT147D111 (version 2) ... | reverse complement strand
CCCGCGTCCGTTAGCCGGTCGACCTCGAACATCCGCAGGATGGCGTAAATGTTGAGCGCGACGGTAATGAGCGCCGCGCCGCTGATGAAGCGTCCGATGTAGATCGGATCGCCGCCCCATTGCGCCACCCCGCCGATCAGGTAATAGGACAGCGGCGGATAGTTGTTGGCGACCGGCGCGTCGTAGGGAAGGTAGAGCGCGCCATCGTAGGCGGCGTGGGCGAGATACGCATTCCAGCCCTCGAGGAAATTCTGCGGCACGCGGAAGAAAGCGCCGGCGCCCGCATGAAACAACGCGATGCCGGCAAACAGCGCCAGCAGCGCGAGCAGGACCGCGGCGGCCCATCCGGCGGCATTTCTCGACGCCGTCTCGTTGATCGATATCTCCGTCATAGGTTCGCAGTCATCGTGGTTTGCCCCTATTTCGGCCGATAGAATCTCCGGCCCGTCCGGCCGGTGCGGATCAGGACATAGTCCTGCCGTATCGCAGACGCGACCTCATCGGGCAAGATGTCCAGGTTGTTGAATTGCACGATCGCGAAATATTTCGCGCGGATCTTCGCCACGATCTCGCCGCGAAGCGCCGGATTGACCGTCATCTTCACCCATGTATTGAAGGGGTCGTACTCGAAGCGCTTGCCAGCCCAGAAACAGAGCGCCGAGGTATAGCACAGGGCCGGCCCCGCGACGGAGCGAACCAGCGCTTCGTCTTCCTTAAAGCCGGCCTCCAGCCGCTGGTACCACTGGGGCACCCGGTGCGGCTTCGGCAGATTGCACGTCACGACGACGATCGGCAGCGCGATAGCAGCAAGCGCATAGGCCCGGTTCATCGCGCTCAGCCGCCCCAGGGCCAGCCCCGTCAGCAACGCAACCGCGATGAAGTAGTCGAGGATGCCGTTCTCGGCGACGCCGACGGCGCTCATCGTGTAGACGTCCCATACGAGCGCAATGGCCGCATTGAGCAGCAGGAGCCGCGTGCGCCTGTCGATCGGGACGCCGCTGACGAAGAACAGCGCGAGCAGCGGTATCGTCGGGACGACATGCTGGTACAGCGCGTTCACGACCTGCAGCAGCCGGTACTGGCGCTTCTGCACCAGGATCGCTTCGAGCGCGACCGTCCCGTGCAGCGCCCAGATCAGGGCCACGGCCGCCGCGCCGCCGGCGACGCACACCGCCAGCCAGAGCCGAAACCGGGGCCGGTCGTAGAGCGCGAGCCACACCGTGACCGCGAGCGGCAGCGGCAGCAGGGTGTGCTTGATCAGGCCCGCGGCCAGCATCAGCAAGGCACCCGCGATCACCGCGCCGCGTCCTGGATAGCCCCGGAGGAACACGGTGAAGCCGGTCAGCATGACCGCATGCGCCAGCCACTGCGGATCGTTCGTGGCGATATAGTCCGGCATGCCGATGGCCATGAAGCCGAGGAAGGCTATGCCGATGCTTGCCGCTGCCAGCCGGTCGACGGCGAAAACCCGCAGCACGGCGTAGATGTTGACCGCGACCGCGAGCAGCGACAGCGCGCTCATCACCCGGCCGATATAGATGGGGTCGCCGCCGAGCCGCGCCAGCCCGCCAATCAGGTAGAAGGACAGCGGCGGATAATTGTTGGAGACCGGCGCTTCGTAGGGAAGATAGAGCGGCCCGTCGAAGACGGCACGCGCGAAGTAGGCGTTCCAGCCTTCGTTGAAGTTCAACGGCACGCGGAAGAAGATGCCGGCGCCCGATTGAAACAGGGCCATGCCGGTGAACAGCGCCAGGAGCGCCAACAGAACCACACTGCCCCATACCGCCGCGGATTCCGATGCCGCGTTCTTCGTCGCCGTCGCCGTCATGGGTACACTAGGGCCTGGTGGGTCGTCGTCGTGCCTTGTTACTCAATTTCATTCGCGGAGTCAGGCCGATTCTGTCGACAATAAAGGCGAAGCCGCGCTCGCGGCCGCCGCGCGGGCCGGCCGCATGGAGCGGGCCTGCCGCTCGGCCAGCACGGCGCCGAGCTCCTGCGCAAGGATCTTCACCCTCGGCTCGGCGAGGATGTCGGTATGGCCGCCGGGGACCTCGCGGACCTCGAAGCGGCCCTTGACCAGCGCATCCCAGCCTTCATGCCGGCCCGGCCGGTTCTCGGCGGCCCGGAACAGAACGAGGTCGCCGTCATAGGGCGCGGGCCGGAATGCGCGGTTGGCCATCGCGTGCGCTTCCAGCGGCGCCAGGCGCAGCGAATGCGGCACGGCCTGCGTCTCGCCGCCGAACCGCCTGCGGAAGAGCGCGAATACCGGCTGCGGCAGGCGCATCGCCAGGACGCGGGTCACGTTGCGCAGCCGCGCCGCCACGTAGCCCGGCAGCGCGCGCAGCCGCACGCGTCGCAGCCCCCTGAGGCGCAGCAGCATCGCCGGCCAGAGGCCGAGGAAGTCCTCGCCGGTCAGCGCATAGGTATCCAGCATCGCCAGCAGCGCGACCGCCTCGCCCGCCGCGCGCAGCCGCTGCGCCATGACGTAAGCCACGCGCCCGCCGAAGGAAAAGCCGGCGATGTAGTACGGGCCGTGCGGCTGCACCGCGCGCAGCTCAGGCAGGTAGCGCTCGACGATATCCTCGATCCCCGTCAGCGGCTGCTCGCGGCCGTCGAGGCCGACGCACTGGAAGGCGTAGACCGGCTGGTCGGGGTCGAGGTAGCGTGCGAGGTTGCGGAAATAGACCGCGTTGCCGTCGCCGCCGTGGACGATGAACAGCGGCGTCCGGTCGCCGTCCGGCGCGACCCGCACGAGACAGGGCGAGCCGCTGTAGTCGGCGATGCGCCGCGCCATCGTCTCCACCGTCGCGGCGTCGAACAGCACGCCGCTCGGCAGGCGGCAGCGGAGCGCCGCCTCGATCTGCAGGAACAGCTCCTCGGCCTTCAGGGAGTCGCCGCCAAGGTCATAGAAATCCTCGTCCAGCCCGACCGCATCGGCGCCCAGCACATCCGCCCAGATGTCCTGGAGCTGCGCCTCGAGCGCGGTCGCGAAGCGCTCCCGGCCGCTTGCGGTCCGCGCCAGCTGCGGCTTGTCCAGGCCCAGCGCGCCGGCCAGATCGCGCCGCACGACGCGGCCGGTCGCGCTCTTCGGGATGGCGTCGACGAAGGCGTAGCGGCGCGGGATCTTAAAGTCCGCCACGCTGCCGCGGAGCCAGGCCGAGATTTCGCGGCCCTGGAGCGCAGCGCACGGCGCGGCCACGATCGCGGCGGCGACCTCCTCGCCCAGCGTCGGATGAGGCATGGGAAACACCACCGCGGCCGCGATGCCCGGATGCTCGACCAGCGCAGTCTCGACCTCGAACGGCGCGATCTTCTCGCCGCCCCGGTTGATCAGCTCCTTGATCCGCCCGGTCAGGAACAGGTAGCCGTCGTCGTCGAGATAGCCGCGGTCGCCGGTGTGAAACCAGCCGTCGCGGAACGCCGCCGCATTGGCTTCCAGGTTATCCTCGTAGCCGTCGAAGACGTTTTCCCGCGCCACCACGACTTCGCCGTTCACGCCCGGCGACGCCGGCTCACCCGCCTCGTTCACGACGCGCACGCCGGGATGAGCGGCCGGCCCGACGCTGCCCGGCTTGCGCAACCTCGGCGGCTGCGGGTTGATCGCGATCAGGCCCGCTTCCGTCGATGCATAGCCCTGAATGATCGGAATTTTCAGGACCTCCTCGAGCGCGCCATTGGTTCTGGCGTCGAGCGGGCCCGACGACGAGCGCGCGAACCGGAGCCGCGACTGCGCTACCGCCTTGCGGATGCGCGCGCCATGCGCATGAATCTGATGGTGGAAGGTGTAGGAGCCGGTATACCAGGTGGGATCGAGCGTCAGGATGTAACGCTCGAAGGTCGCGATATCGAAGGGCCGAAGGAAGATCGTGCTTGCGCCGGAAAACAGGCACAGTCCCAGCCCCGGATTGATCCCGTGACTGTGGAACAGCGGCATCAGGTTCAGGCAGCGGTCGTCGGGCGTGAGCGCGATGGCCCGGCTGTAGTACCCGTAGTTGCCGAGCATCACCCGGTGATGGACCGGCGCGATCTTGCTGTGCGAGGTGGTCCCCGAGGTCGTCAGGATCGTCGCGACGTCCTCGCGCTGCGCAGCGCCCGGCCGCGCCGCCGCCCCTTCCCGCACGGCGCGCAACGCGACCGATCCGGCGACGTCGTCGTTGCGGGAGGCGAGCTGCAGCACCGGGATGCCGTGGCGCCCGGCAGCCTCGGCCGCAGACGTGCCGGACGGACGGTCGGTCAGGAGGGCGTCGATGCGCAGGTCGCGGAGCTGGACGGCCAGCTCGTCGGCCGTCAGCTCCGGGTTGAGCGGCACCGCCGTGGCGCCGCTCCACACGCCGACGATCGCCGCCGCCATGTCCGCGCCGCCGGGATGGACGATCGCGATCCGGTCCCCGCGTCCGAAGCCGGCGGCGTTCAATGCGGCGCGGAACTCGTCGGTCGCCGCCGCCAATGCCGCATAGGACATCGGCCGCAGCCCCTCGGCGACGAAGGCAGGCGCATCCGGCTGCCGTTCCGCCCAGTCGCGCACGATGTCGTGCAAAATGCGGTCGGTTTCCCGCTCCACGACGCCCCACAGCCCGTTTCGATCCCGGAATTAAACCACTACGCGGAAACCGCCGCCATCCCTCGAACGCTACCTCGGAGGGAGGCCCCAATCGAGGTACGCCGAAATCGCCACAATCATGTATCCACAACGTTTCCTGCGATCGTCGGATGCCGGGTTCGACCCTCGCGGTCGCTCAGCGCGAGGTATCGATGACATCTGGTTGCAAGACGCGAAGTATTTTTTAAAGTTGTATTTTCGAAGCTCTAAATCCCGTTTAGAGACTGTTATCAATTCGGTCCGGGGGCGCTCGCTTTTGGTTCGTCATGCTACGGTGCGCAAACCCCGGTCCGTCGACATCGAGGCAAGTAGGAACAGCATGGCCAGAATCTGGCGGGTATACGAGGGCGCTTCGCCGACCTCGGGGGAAACGTGGGTGGAGCTCCCGCTGTCGGAGGCTGTCGCGCTTTTTGAATTGGCGCCGAAAGACTTCCTATCCGATCTGGCGAAGACGCCACGCTTCGGCGATCGGGAGCGCGACCGCTGGTATCTCGGATACCGCAACATCGTTGTCGAGATTGACCCCGGCGAAAGCCGGCGTACCAAGTGGCAGCCGGGATTCTATCGCTCGCGAGTCAAGCCGCAGGAGGCATTCCGGAGGCTCATACAGCAGGCCTTGGTTGCCGAACTGGGGCAAGAGAATGTGATACGCGTCGAATATGAGCCGACTGCCGACTCGCGTGGCCAGGACGCGCTCAAGATCATGGTAGTGATCAAGCCCAAGGCAGCCAAGAAGCTCGCGACGGAAGCCCCTCTCAACGCACTCGTGCGGCTGCGGAAACGGCTTGGTGAAATGCGGGACGACCGCACTCCGATCATCCAATACGCGACCGAAGCCGAGCTGGCACAAGATGCCGATTCCTAATCCGGTTCACCTTCTCGAGCAAGCCGACCGCCTCATTTCGCCGCCCCGCGGCGGCGCCCCAAGGCAAACCGATCTTCGACGCGCCATATCGAGCGCATACTACGCCGTATTTCACGCGGTCATCGCAGAAGCGGCCGATAGCGTGGTAGGAAGAACGCATCGCGAAAGCCCCCGATATGCGCTTGCGTATCGGAGCGGCGACCACAGGGCGCTCATGAAGCTTTGTGATGACATTCGGAAGACGACCTTGCCCAAGAGATACGACAATTATTCGCCAAAGGATGGATTCGGGGCCGATCTAGTCGCCCTGGCGACCGCTGTGGCTGACCTTCAAGAAAAGCGACACTCAGCGGAATACGACCCTCTCTTTCGCGTGAGTTCGTCCGATGCTGTATCGGCCGTCGCAACCGCCCGCGTGGCCTTACAGCGATTTGGAAGCGCATCGCGCGCTTCAAAAAAGGACTTCCTCTTTTTGCTCATCTTTTCTTCAAGATAGCGTCGGGCGCGACGTTTCCGATTTTGACGAGCTACCCCGCCCGCCGGCGCGAAAAGAGCTGCGCCAGGACGCAGCCGGCGAAGGTCACCAGCACGCGCTGGCGCCAGATGCGGCTCGGCTCGCACAACAGCCGATAGAACCACTCGAGATTGAGCGCCAGGAACAGCGGCGGCGCGCGCTGCACCCGCCCGGCGATGACGTCGAAGGTGCCGCCGACGCCCTGCGCCACCTTGACCCGGAGGCGCGGCGCGTTGGCATGCATCCAGGCTTCCTGGCGCGGGCTGCCGAGCGCCACGAACAGGATCTCCGCGCCGCTGGCGTTGATCCGCTCGATCAGCGCCGGCATGTCGGCGTCCTCGACGTAGCCGTGCTGCCGGCCGGCGATGCGGAGCCCGGGAAAGCGCCGCTGCAGCGCGTCGGCGGCCTCCTCGTTGACCTCGGGCCGCGCGCCGAACAGGAAGACGCCGTAGCCGCGCCCGGCCGCCCGCGCGCACAGGTTCGGCATCAGCTCGGAGCCCGGCACCCGCCCGAACCGCCCGAGACCGAGAAAGCGCGCCGCCAGCACCGCGCCGATGCCGTCCGGGATCAGCAGAGTCGCCGAGGCGAGCAGCGTGCGCAGCCCCGCGTCCCGCCGCGCCCGCATGATCTTCTCCGGGTTGACCGCGAAGACCGTGGCGCAGCCGCTGCCGCGCGCGACGTGGCCGATCAGGAAGTCGACCGCCTGTTCCATGTCGACCGCGTCGACGGGAACGCCGAGGATGTCAATACGCGCCGGCATCGCGCGCCCATTTCTGCCAGCGGATGATCGTCTCGCCCATCACCGCGTTGTCCGGTCCCGGTCCGCTCAGCGTGATGATGGTGTCGAAGCTCGCCGGGGGCCGGGTGCGGCTGACCCGGCGGATGACGGCGCAGGGCGCCTTGCGGCCATAGATCGGCGAGCGCCAGCCGAGCGGCGGCCCCTCGGCGCCGGTGACGACCTGCGGCAGCCCGCCGCCGCCGCGCGCCCGCAGCAGCACGCTGCCCTTCTTCCCCTTCAATTCGAGAAAGCGGGACATGTGCGTCGGCCGCGGGACCACGCCGCAATGCCAGTGCTGCTCGACCTCGATCATCTCGCCGCCGTCGATCAGATCCCAGACGAAGATCCATTCGTCCGGGCAATAGGCGACGCCCCGCATATGGCGGTACTGGCCCGGCTCGCCGCCGCCGACATAGCCCAGCATCCGCACGACGCCCTGCGCCACGTCGGCGTTGATCAGCCGGCAGGGCAGCGGCGCCGACCACTGGAAGGCGGTCTCCTGCGCCGCCTGGTCGCGGCCGTTGACGACCACCGTGTTGTGCGCCGCTGTCGAGCGGAAATAGCGCCGCCACTCGGGCGGACCGGTATAGGTGAAGGTGCCCGGGTCGATCAGGATCGGCTCGCCGTGACGGTAGAGCAGCAGCGACAGCGCGTCCGCATGCGCATGGCCGTAGGACGGCGCCATGCCGTGCGGCCCGTGGTCGAACAGCGCCAGCGTCGACCGGCCGCCCTCGGCCCGCAGCACCGAATAGCCGGACTCCGGGAAATGCACCACCGTCTCCTCGGTCACCGCGTCCGGCCCGTTGAGCCGGAGGAAGCGCGACAGCGCGTAGCCGCCGTCGCCGTCGCCGACCGGCATGACCTCGCCGTCCGGCAGCGATACGGCGGCGAGGAAGCGGCGGCCGCGGTCGAGCGCCTGGGCGATCTCCTTCGGCGTCTCGCCGCCGGTATGCGCAATCAGCCGGTCGACCAGGCCCAGCAGGTCGATGACGAAGCGGTGGTATTCGAACGCCCGCTCGATGCCGCCGCCGTCCGCCAGCACCTGGCGCGCCGCCTCGCGGGCCAGGATGTCGAGGCCGCGGCGCCGCCACTGCGCCGCCCGCGGATGCTCGGCGAACAGCGTGCCGGCATAAACCAGCCCCGCGCATTCGGCGATCGTGTGGTTGCCGCTCGACGAATAGAGCGAGAGCCGGCGCTCGATCAGGGGCGCATGACTGTAGACGATCGCCAGCAGCCCGGACCAGCTCTCCTCGGCCCGGGTCAGGCGGCCGCGCACCAGGTCCAGCGCATGGCAGGCCGCGATCAGCCGCAGCGCGCATTCCATCGCCGAGATGTAGTGGATGCCGAGATAGGGCGGGTTGTGCCTCACCCAGGACGCGAGCTGCGCCTCCAGCATCGCCACGGCGGCCACGCCATTGTCGTGGCGCGCCAGCAGCGCCAGGGTCACGAGCTGCTGCATCCGCGCCGGCTCCCAGGCGAGCCGCACGTCGCCGAACGGATTGCCCGCGCGGTAGGCGATGTCGCCGAAGAAATCCATCGGCCACAGCTTCCCGGTATCGGGCGCGCGCCGCCAGACGTCGGCTTCGTCCTGCCAGCGCCAGGCGAAGCCGAGCGCCGGCCAGGCGCCGCGCCGCCACGCCGCGCCGTCGTCGGCGGTCGGCTCGAAGCGCCAGGGCAGCGCCGGCAGCCGCGCCTCCCCGGCCGTGCAGAAAGCGTGCCCGCGCCAGTCGCCGGCCGGCGCCGCGCCGGGGTAGCCGTCCAGCCGCTGGCGCGAGCGCAGCAGGCGCAGATGGACCTGCTCGACGATGCGGTGCGGGATCTCGCCCCGCTGCATCACGGAAAGACGCTTGAGATACCAGGAAAGCCTGTCCATCGGGCAGCCTCGGACCGACAGGAATTAAGCGGTCAAACGCGTTTCGGCAGGCCGTCGGCCATGCTCTCGACCGCCCGCAGGCAGGCGCGCGTGACCGAGACGATACCGTCGAAATCCATGCCTTCGGCGCCCGGATCGAGCAGCGAGCGGCAGAAGGCGGCCATCTGCGCGTCGAAGCCCTTGTCGCGGCGGCGTGACTTGAACACGGTGCGCCGTCCGCGGGCGTACAGCTCGGAGCGCGCGAAGTCGTCCATGACGACGCTCTTGCCGTCGCCGAAGACCTCGCAGCGCTCCTTAGGCAAAGCCGTGTCGCCACCGGCGGCGTAGACGATCGTGCCGACGGAACCCTCGGAGAACTTCAGCGAGACGACCGCCTGATCCTGGACGATGCCGCTGGCATGCTCGCCGATCGCCGTCGCATGGACGGAAACGACCCGGCCGCCGCAGAGCGCCTGCATGTAGTCGACGAAATGACAGCCCTCGCCGACGATCCGACCGCCGCCGACCGCCGGGTCCTGGGTCCAGTGGTCGGGCGGCAGCGCGCCGGCATTGACGCGGTAAAGCATGACCAGCGGATTGCGGCGGCCCGCGAACAGCGCCTTCGCCTGCGCGCAATGCGGCGAGAAGCGCCGGTTGAAGCCGACCGCGAGGCGTAGCCCGGCCCTGCGCTTCTCGGCATAGAGCGCGCCGATCGCGTCCAGCTCCGCCTCGGTCAGGCAAAGCGGCTTCTCGACGAAGACATGCTTGCCGGCTTCCAGCGCCGCCAGCACGATCTCCGCATGCAAATTGTGGCGCGTGCCGACGATCACCGCGTTGACCGCGTCGTCCTTCAGCACGTCGCGATAGTCGGTGGTGCAGGCCGACGCGCCGACGCGCGCCGCCAGCGCCTTGGCGTTGATGCCGCGCTGGGTGCAGACCGAGACGATCTCGGCGTCGGCGACGCCCTTGAGCGCCGGCACCAGCATGTCCTTCACGTGACTGCCGGCGCCGATCAGCCCGAAACGGACACGCGCGACGGGCGCGCTCTCGCGCAGCGCGATGGCGCTCGGCGGCGGCGCCGCGGCGTCGGCGTCGTAGGTCAGCAGCACGCCGAGCGGCGAATCGCTGGCATCGAGGATGCGCGCATAGGCCTCGTCGGCGCGCGCGATCGGCACGCGGTGGTGGGTCAGCGTGCCGACATTGAGGCGCTTTTCGGCGATCAACTGCAGGAACGCCGCCATGTTGCGGTTCTCCGTCCAGCGCACGTAGCCGTACGGATAGTCCTGGCCCTTTTCCTCGTAGGCCGGGTCGTAGCGGCCGGGGCCGTAGGAGGTCGAGAGCCGCAGCTCCAGCTCCTTGAGATAGTAAGGCTCGCGCGGCAGCGTCATGCCGACCGCGCCGACCACCACCACCCGCCCCTTCTTGCGCGCGATCTCGCCGGCCAGCTCGACCGGGCCGCTCTCCTTGGTGCTGGCGGCGATCAGCACGGCATCGACGCCATGTCCTTCCGTCGCCGCCGCCGCGGCGGCGGACAGCGCGTCCGGCGCGACCGCGGCCTCGGCGCCGAGCTCCCGCGCCATCGCCTGCTTCGCCGCATCGGGGTCGGCTGCCAGAACGCGACAGCCGTTGGCGCGCAGCAGCTGGACCGTGAGCTGTCCGACCAGGCCGAGGCCGATCACGGCGACGATGTCACCCAGCTTCGGGTCGGCCTGGCGCACGCCCTGCAGCGCGATCGCGCCGACCGTGACATAGGCGGCGTCGTCGAACGCAACCGCATCCGGCACGCGGACGCACAGGTTCTGCGGCACGAACACCACCTCGGCATGCGAGGCGTAGTTCTGCCCGGCGCAGGCGACGCGGTCGCCGGCGGCGAAACCGGTCACGCCCGCGCCGACCTCGATGACGACGCCGGCGCAGCTATAGCCGAGCGCCGCGGGCGCATCGAGCCGCGCGGAGACCATCCTCGCGGTGTCGAGCAGCCCGTCCTTCTGCACCTTCTGCACCACCTTGCGCACCAGGTCGGGCCGGTCCATCGCCTTGCCGACGAGGCTCTTCTTGGCGACGCCGACGGTCGCACGCTCGGTGCCGACGCTGATCAGCGACGCGCGCGTCGCCACCAGCAGCCCGCCCGGCTGCACCGTCGGGCTCGGCACGTCCTCGACCGACAGCTTGCCGGTCCGCATATGCTGGACGACCTGGCGCATCGCTCAGAGCCTCCAGACCGAGAGGCCCGCCTCGGCGAGCGCTGTGCGGTCGAAGCGGGATTGCACGTCGATGAAGCAGCCGCCCGGCCGCACCTTGGCGACCAGCTCGGCGAGAGGCCGCTCGACGAACGCGCGGTGCGCCGCGGCGACGACCAGCGCGTCGGCGACCGGCAGCGCGTCCCAGCCGCAGACGCGCACCCCGTTCAGCGCGCCGCCTTTGTCGGGCGCGACCAGCGGCTCGTGCGCGACCACCGCGACGCCGTAGCTTTCGAGCTCGGCGATCAGGTCGAATACCTTCGAGTTGCGCAGGTCGGCGACGTTCTCCTTGAAGGTCAGGCCGAGCACGGCGACGGTGGCGCCCTTCACCGCGCTGCCCGACCGCGCCAGGCATTTCACCGTCTGCTGCGCCACGAAGGCGCCCATGCCGTCGTTGATCCGCCGGCCGGCGAGGATGACCTGCGGATGGTAGCCGAGCGATTCGGCCTTGTAGGTCAGGTAGTAGGGATCGACGCCGATGCAGTGGCCGCCGACCAGGCCGGGGCGGAACGGCAGGAAGTTCCATTTCGTGCGGGCCGCATCGAGCACTTCCTGGGTGTCGAGCCCGGCGCGGTCGAAGATGATGGCGAGCTCGTTCATCAGCGCGATGTTGAGGTCGCGCTGGGTGTTCTCGATGACCTTGGCCGCCTCGGCGACGCGGATGCTGGAGGCGCGATGGATGCCGGCCCCCACGACGCGGCCGTAGAGCGTGGCCACGCGGTCCAGCGTCGCCGCGTCGTCGCCAGCGACGACCTTGACGATCGTCTCGAGGCGGTGCTCCGGGTCGCCGGGATTGATGCGTTCCGGCGAATAGGCGATGTGGAAGTCCTTGCGCCAGGTCATGCCGCTGGTCTCGGCCAGGATCGGCAGGCAGACCTCCTCGGTGGCGCCGGGATATACGGTGGACTCGTAGACGACGGTGGCGCCGCGGCCCATATGCTTGCCGACCGCACGGCTCGCCGCGATCA
>Ga0302046_10004916_pt1 | contig 11823 bp, 4 predicted proteins | sample RVTome_11_FD_200261 | JGI IMG/M metagenome (GOLD analysis project Ga0302046, IMG submission 200261) | Soil microbial communities from uranium-contaminated site in the Upper Colorado River Basin, Wyoming, United States - RVT147D111 (version 2) ... | reverse complement strand
GATCAATTGCAGATTCGACGTTGCGCGTGACGAATCTTTCTCTGGGCGGAAAGGCCAGGCATGATAGTCTTGCTGTCACACTGCAAAGTACGCGCAACGACGGCTACAGAAAGATGTTTCTTGCCGGAGTGTTCAGAAACGTTCCTGACGGGTACTCGTTTCGATTCAACGATGACGGCGTGGTCTTTGACGACACTCTGTGGAGCGTTTCCCCCGACAATTCCCTGATGGTTGGCAATGGCCGGATTGTTGCGCGGAATGTCCTTTTGCGGGGAGGCGGACAATCTCTTCTCCTTCAAAGTACGGCTGAAACTGGCCCGCGCCCTCCTCTCCGGGCGGAGTTCACGGATTTCGACATTACCACTGTCTCCCAGCTTGTTGTTGAACGCGATGGAAGCCTTGGAGGAATTCTCGATGGAAATGTTGTCGTAGAGTTTCCGGAAAACCAGATGGCATTCACTTCTGATCTCACGATCAAAGATTTTACATTCGGTAAGAAGCTCATCGGCGATGTTGTGCTCCGCGCAAACAATCAAACGCAAAATATCTACGAAGTGAGCCTGGACATCGCTGGAAACGGAAACCAGGTCGCCCTCCAGGGAAACTATCGCAACGAAAAGGACGGGAACAAACTGAACCTGAGAGCGGAATTTACAAAAGTGAATCTTGCAACGCTTGAACCCCTCACCTTCGGCAGCGTGCAGCGTCTTTCCGGGACAATGAGCGGTGCATTGCAAATGACGGGCACGATGAAAAAGCCCTCCTTCACCGGAAACCTGAATTTTACGAATGCCGCATTCAGTCCGGTATTCCTGAACACCTACCTGCGTCTGAACAGCGGAACGATAGAAATGGACGCCCAAGGGATTTCCCTGAAGACCTTTAATCTCGTCGACACCTTTGGGAACACGGCATCCGTCAGGGGTCATTTCTTTACGGAAGACTTCCGACGTTATCAGTACGATGTCCGGATCCACACGGACAACTTCCTGGTCTTCAACAGGCCGCCAAGCCGGGACGCCATATACCACGGCATCGTCATCCTCGATAGTGACATCTCTGTTCAAGGGGACCAGAACCGGCAAAAAATCACGATTCAGGCTGAGCTGAACAAGGGAACCGACCTCGCGATATCTCTCCCGGAGTCAGAGCTTGCTGTCGAAGAACGACGCGGGATCGTACGTTTCGTTGAGGTCAGGACGCCCGCACACTCCATCATGTCCCGGCGAAACGTAAGAACGAGAAGAGATACCACGGAAGGACAACTTTCGCAGATCGACCTTACATCCAATATCACCGTCAACAAAGATTCCAAGCTGCGGATTCTTATCGACCCCATTGCGGGGGACTCGCTCGTGATCCAGGGGGAGGCGACCGTGAGCTTTATCATTGACCCAAGCGGAAAACTTACGCTCACAGGGCGCTATGAAATTGTCGACGGGTCTTACCACCTTTCGTTCGCAGATCTTATCAGAAGGGAATTCGCCATTTCCAAGGGAAGCAGCCTCACGTGGTTCGGATCTCCCTATGAGGCTGAAGTGGATATCACGGCGATGTACACTGTCAAAACCACCGTGCTGGACCTGGTTCAGGATCAGGTGACCGAAATAAGCGAGGAAGAACGGAATAAATACAAGCAGGAGATTCCCATCCAGGTCTATCTCATGATGAAGGGAAACCTCCTGACACCGGGCATTCATTTCAGGCTTGATCTTCCCCCCGACGAACGAGGAGTACTGGATGGCACGGTGTATGCGAAACTGAATGAATTGAACGGCCAGGAGTCTGAACTCAACAAACAGGTGTTCGCTCTCCTGGTGCTGGGGAGATTCATTTCGGCCAACCCGCTTGCCGCCTATGACCAATCGGACGGTCTTTCTGATTTTGTCCGCTCAAGTGCCAGTCAGATCCTCTCCGCTCAGTTGAATCGCCTCTCCGAACGGTACATCACGGGAGTAAGTCTTGATGTGGGCCTGGAATCCTATCAGGATTATTCCACCGGGAATGCGGAAGGACGGACTCAAATGAAATTGGCGCTCTCGAAACAACTCTTCAATGAGCGGGTGACTGTTCAGGTGGGCGGCAACGTGGACATTGAGGGACAGCGAAGCCGGGAGAATACTCTGGACAATTTTGCGGGAGATCTCAAAGTACTCTACAAACTCACAGAGGATGGACGGTGGCAGTTGCAGGTGTTCAGGCAAAATTCTTATGCGGGCGCGATTGACGGCGATATTACCAAAACCGGAGTTGGAATTATGTTTACGATCGATTACAACAAACTGTTCGGCATCACGCTGAAGCCCGTCCGTGAGGAGGGCCAATAAATGCCCCCGAGAGCATCATTCCTGCTTCATTGGTATGCATCTGCAGCGGTTGCCGGAATGGTCCTTGCTTCCCCGGGCTGCAACACGGCGTACCTTGCCCCCGGGGAGAAGATCTACACCGGCGCCGATGTGATCATCGAAGAGAAGGAGGACATTCCGGATAAAGGCGACCTGGAGGATCACCTGGATGTGCTTGTCAAACCGGAGCCGAATGGAAAGCTCTTCGGGCTCTTCCGGTTGAAGCTTTGGTTGTACAATATCGGGTTTTTCGGCGAAAGCCTGGGCGAACCGCCGGTATTGTTGCGATCGGTTGAACCCGAACGCATTGCAGCACAAATGCGTGCCCTGCTGGGAAACAAAGGACACTTCTTTCCGGATGTACGGTACGAAGTCAGCGAAGAGGAAACCACTGCAGAGATCCGCTATATCGTGACGGTCCAATCGCCGTACACCATCAATGGGATTGTCGTGAAGGGTGACAGCACCGCCCTGGTCGATTCAATCCGTACTACGATGAGTGAAACGCTGCTTCGTGCCGGAGAGCAATACGATTTGGTGAAGCTCAAACTGGAACGCGAGCGCATTGACGCCGTGCTGAAAGAGAAAGGGTTCTTTTATTTTTCACCCGACTTCATTGTGTTTCAAGCCGACAGTACGGCCGGGATGAAAACGGTGAGCCTTTCCCTGCGAGTGAAGAGAACGATACCGGTCGAAGCGACGCGCACATACACGATCGGGAATATCTACATCTACTCCGGGTATTCGCCTGACAGAGACAGCATCACGATATCTTCCGCCGACACGGTCATTGTTGACGGATGCGTCTTCATCGACCTTGATAAGAAGTTTGAACCGGGAGTCATCGTGCAGTCGATGTTCTTCAAAAAGGGAACCATGTATAAGAGGAGTGATCACGAACTCACACTGAGCAGAATGATGAATCTCGGGGTGTTCAAATTCGTCAACATTCGGTTTAGCGAATCTGATTCGGCAGGATTCAAACGTTTGGAGCCTCATGTCTATCTGACACCGTTGTTGACAAAAACCATTCGCTTTGAGCTCCAGGGAGTTTCCAAGTCGAATAACCTGGTTGGGCCGGTACTCGAATCCAGCTATCGGAACAGAAATATATTTGGAGGGGCTGAACTGCTAAAATTGAGCTTTGAGGCCGGCTTTGAGACTCCGTTGAGCACAGGCCAATCGGGAGGGAATTCGTACGAGTTCGGTGCCAGGGGAGAGCTGGATCTCCCGGAGTTTGTCACGCCGTTCACCTTTGAAAGGCTTTCCAGCCTTTTTGTACCAAAGACACGTCTCATGCTTGGATTTCGTTTACTCAATCGTGTGCAGTATTATCAGCTCTTCTCGGTGGATGCCTCGATTGCCTACAATTGGAAGACATCCGTCAGCATGGAACACACCGTCAGTCCCCTCTCGATCACATTCGCCCGACTGACAAACAGAACGGAGAGATTCAACGATCTGCTGAGCGGCAATCCGTTGCTTCAAAAGAGTTTTGAAGAACAGTTTATCGTCGGACAGACCTATTCATTCACCTACAATGATCAGCTGGTGGGTAATCGGAAAAATCATGTGTATTTCAAAGGAAATGTTGATTACTCGGGGGGATTACTGAACATCGTGCAATCATTGTTTGTCAAACACAAGGCGACAACGGAAACACCGTATACGCTCTTCGGCATGGTATACTCGCAATACTACAAATTTGATATCGATGCACGGCACTACTACAACACCATGGACCAAACATCTTCCCTGGCCAGCAGGGTGATCGGAGGGATCGGCGTTGCGTACGGCAATTCCGCGACGATGCCGTACGTCAAACAGTTTTATATCGGAGGAAGTAATAGCGTGAGAGCGTTCGTTGCGCACGGATTGGGACCCGGTTCGTACAAAGTCGCCGACAGCGCTGCCGCCAAATCCTTCATTGATCAGGCGGGAAGCATCAAACTTGAGGCGACCCTCGAGTATCGGTTTCCCATTGTCAGCATCGTTAAAGGTGCGTTGTTTGTTGATGCCGGGAACATCTGGCTGTTGGAGGATGATCCGAACCGTCCCGGCAGCAGGTTTTCCGGCGCAACATTCCTCAATGAGATTGCAATAGGCACGGGCTTTGGCGTACGGCTGGACCTGTCCTTCTTCATTCTTCGGTTTGACCTTGGGTTCCCGCTGCGCGTACCGTCCCTGCCTGCTGATCAGCGTTGGGTCTTTGCGAAGATTGATTTCGGCCACCCGTCATGGAGGAAGAACAATCTTGTGCTGAATATTGCCATCGGGTATCCGTTCTAAATCGGCGCCATTTCCATCATCCATCATCCCTCTTCCATCATCCCTCTTCCGTCATCCCTCATCCACCTAATCATCCTCTCCCGTCTTTTCTGCCTTACCCACCATCCGCTCCAGTTGCTCGACGTCCTTCTTCGGGATTCGCATCTTCAATACCACAGAATTATCCACATAACTCCTTTCACGGATCTCACCGGCAGAATGAAGCTGCGAAATCAATTTTTGCCGGCTCTGCGACACTGTAAACACACGCTCAACAAACTCCTCCTCCAGCAACGCCAGGACCTCTGTTTTAAGCCCGAGCAGATTGATCCCCCTGACCGCTGAAATAAATACGCTGCGCGGATGTTCCTTGGCAACCGTGTGGAGGATGCTTCGGTCCACAAGCCGGTCGATCTTGTTGAACACCGTCAAAGTCGGTTTTGTGCTGCACCCAAGGTCCTCGAGTGTTTCCCGGACAATGGAAATCTGGTCTTCAAAAGCCGGATGCGTCACATCGACAAGGTGCACAAGGAGGTCCGCCTCGGTGATTTCCTCAAGCGTGCTTTTGAACGAAGCGACGAGATGATGCGGGAGCTTGCGGATGAACCCGACGGTGTCGGTCATCAGAATGTCGACGCCCGATCCCAGCGGTACCAACCTGGTTGTAGGATCAAGCGTTGCAAAGAGGCGGTTCTCAACGAATACGTCGGAACCGGAAAGAACATTCAAAAGCGTGGACTTTCCGACGTTCGTGTAGCCCACCAGCGCCGCTCTTGTATGCCGGGTTCTGCCTTTTCGTTGAGTAACGCGCTGCCTCCCGATGCGCTCGAGCTTCTCTTTCAGATGACTGATCCTCGTTCTCACCATCCGGCGATCGGTCTCGATCTGCGTTTCGCCGGGCCCCTTGGTTCCGATTCCCCCATACTGCTTGGAAAGGTGCGTCCATTGCCGGGTCAGGCGTGGAAGAAGATACTGGAGCTGAGCCAGCTCTACCTGCGTTTTAGCCTCCATGCTTTTTGCTCTGGCGGCGAAAATATCGAGAATCAACGCGCTGCGGTCAAGAATTTTGCACTCCAGCTCACGCTCCAGGTTCTTGACCTGCACCCCCGAAAGGTCATCATCGAAGACGACGAGCGGTATATTTTTTTCCTGAATGAACGTCCGGATTTCCTCGACCTTTCCTTTCCCGACAAAGAAGGCAGCGTCGATTCGGTCGCGATCCTGGGTTATACGTGCAACAACCTCGGCTCCCGCCGTGTCGGCGAGGAGACCCAGCTCGTCAAGCAATTCTTCGGTTTCCGCCTTGTTCACATGGCGGGTCGAAACACCGACGAGAACACAACGTTCTTTGTCCGGTTTCAAAAGCTCAATCACTGTTCTGTTCTCCTTCCCGCTGTCCCGTCCTTGCGATAAGCATTTCTATGATGGCGACCAACAGGGCGGCGACAAGAAAATGTTTCCAGAGCTCGACCCCGTAGCGCGTTTCCATGACGGCCGCCTGCACCGCTTCCCGCTCCGGAATAATACTGACAGACTCCGCCGGTATGCCGATTCGAACAAGCAGCGCTTCGAGAGATTCGCCCGAAGCCTTCGCAGTACGCGACTCATTTGGATCCATATTGACACTGAAGGTCTTGAGAACGCCTGCCCGGCTCTTGATTGCGTAGATGCCCAATTCGTCAGTTTCCTTAAACCGTATCCCGGCTCCGGGCAACGGCTTCAGATCGCCCTCGAGATTTCCTGGTGTGAGGATACTCAACTGCTCCTTCTGGCCCTGAAGGGCGGTAAACTGCACGCTTTCACCGGCGACAATCGAGGGCTGCTTTGTCTGCTCCTGTGACAAATAGGAAACCGACCTGTGGATCAGGGGCACAAACAGCCCCTTCAAAGGAAAATCGGACCATTCAATTGTGGGCGCAACGGCAAATATCAGGATCCTTCCGTCTCCCGACTGTTGCTCGAGGAGAAACGGCGATCCGTTCGAAAGCGTGATGATGGGGGCCGATCGCTCCGATGGAATGAATCTCGCATAACGGTTGATCCTGGGTGATTCAAGCGTTTGTTCACGCTGTCCGCTCCCGGGCTCAAGTTCTGCAAACATACCCTCAAACAACGGGTGAGAGGTTTCCGAGCGGTCGAATCCAACAAAAGACGCTTGTGGCGATTGTCCCGGCGATTCCACGGACGTGATGGGCGGTGCGTTCAGTGCCCTGAACAACGACGCCGATGTCGCCCCGCGCGGATCGGGAAACACCGCGATTCCTCCGCCATCCAGAAGAAAACCGTTCAGGCGGTCTGCCTGAAAGGCGGACAGACCCGCCGGATTTGTCACGACGACAACATCTGCCTGTGCAAGCAAATCCGTGGAAAGTTGTTCCGGCGGAATCACGGATTGTGCCAGTGTCGATCCTGTTTCACGGCGCGCTTCGAGAGCGAGGGTTACATACCTGGCCGTTGACGCGTCCCCGACGATCAGCACCCGCGTCTGCTTCGGCAGATAAAGAGCCATGAACCTCCGGTTGTCGGACTCGAGATCGTCTCCCTCAAATTCAGCCGTTACTTCCTGAAATCCGCTTGACCGCGGAGTGACGGAAAACGCCGTTGTCGTCCTGCCGGAGCTCTCCAGGGAAACTCCCCGTTGAGCGACTCTCGTTCCGTTAAGAAAGACGCTGAGAATCGTGTTTTCCACCGCTTGGTCGGAATGATTGACCACCGTGACTTCAAGGGAAAAAGGCCTGTCCACTTCAAGAATGCTGTTCGGGATCGCCATCGACTCCACGGCGAGATTCCGGAGATTCCGATGTCCGATCGGCACCAGGAAGACTCTGACTTCAGGCGGAAACAAATCCTCTTCCGCACCGTCGTCTCGAATGCTAACAAGCCCTTCCTGAAGATCGGAAATGACATAGATTTCCTTAATAAGATTTTTCGACTCCGACAGGACGGCTGCGGCAAATCGAACGCCGTCTTCAAGCGGTCGGTGAAGGGGGGTGGGGCTGATGGTGCTGAGCAGCGAACGGGCCGCCTCGGCCGTTCCGGGAGCCCTCACCCGGTCTGCTTCCATGCGGGCGGCGGAGAGTGGAAACAAGTGGACATCGTCATCGTCCCCCAGGAACTCCAGGATGTCACCGGCTGCTTCGCGGGCCTGTTTGAAATAATCGCCATTCTCGTCCGCGGCCGACATGCTAAATGAGTCGTCAACGAGGATGACGGCAGTCGTGCGTGCCTTTGACCCGATTCCCTCCAGGAAACCATCCCGGAGCGTGGGGCGCGCAAAGGCAAGAACGACAAGGAGAATCAGAAGAGTCCGCAGAAACAGAAGCAGCAGCTGCCGGAGCTTGAGCCGGCGGATTTTTGTTCGCTGGAGTTCCTTCAGGAATGCCAGAGAGCTGAATTCAACTGTTCGGAGCTTCCGGAGGCTGATCAGGTGGAGGATAACAGGAATCGCCGCCGCAGCCAGTCCGATGAGTATGAATGGATTAAGGAACGTCATGGGATAAAGTGGCACACTTTCGGTTAAAGCTTCTTAACCAACGTACTCTGAGAAGGTCCCAAATGCAAGTCGCGGCGTACATTGAAATTCGACTCATATTTCGGTACTTTCGGTTCTCATGAAATTCAAAGTTTGTTTTCCCATCATCGTTTTGGTCGCGTTCGTTTGGACGATCTCAGAGGGAACAGAGCAGAATGGAGATCCCGTCCGGACAATGAAAATCCAGCCCGACTTTGCTCCACCGGACCGCAGCCTTCCCTCCATTGTCGCGCACCGCGAAGTGAAACGGCCTCGGATAGGTCTCGTGCTCAGCGGCGGCGGAGCACGCGGAATCGCCACCATCGGGGTTATCGAGGCATTTGAAGAATCCGGTGTTCCGATCGATTTTATTGCGGGGACAAGCATCGGAAGCATTATCGGCGGATTGTATTCCGCCGGATACTCGCTTGACGGGCTCAAAGCTCTTGTTGATACGACCGATTGGGAAACGTTGCTGAGTCTCGGGGATGATTCGCGGCGGAGGGACCTCTTCTATGACCAGAAACTTGCAGAAGACAAGAGTATTATCGTTCTCCGGTTCGATGGTTTTGAGCCGGTATTGCCCCAGGCGTTTTCAACCGGCCAGAGGCTGACGCATTATCTCAATATTCTTGTTCTCCAGAGCGTTTACCATCCCGCCTCATCGTTCGACGAATTGAAAATCCCGTTTCGTGCTGTTGCAACGGATTTGATCTCGGGAAAACGCGTGGTGCTCGGCAAGGGCGATCTCACGGACGCGTTGCGGGCAAGCGTCACCGTGCCCCTGTTGTTCAATCCGGTCAGGAAGGACACCACGCTGCTGCTCGACGGCGGCCTGACCTCGAATATTCCGGTAGAGGTTGCCAGAGAGTGGGGGGCGGATGTCGTGGTTGCTGTTGACGTTACGAGTCCTCTGAGGGGAGCGTCTGAATTGAATGCTCCGTGGGAGATTGCCGACCAGGTCATCGGAATTGCCATGCAATTTGGGAACAAACAGCAACTGGAAATGGCGGATTATGTCATCCGTCCTGAGATCGGATTGCATTCATCGTCGGATTTCACTCAAAGGAGGTTTCTCATTGCCCAGGGGAAGGCTTCAGCTCTGCGGGTTCTTGCCCAATTGAAAAACGATCGCATCCGTTCTGAAGCTCCGACCGGCCGTATATTTCAGTCCGCGGGATTTGACTACGACCGCACCGTTGTGCCGGAAACATGGAATCGGACTTTCGCGGACCTGCAGGCCGGCGTTGTCCATGAATCCCAGCTCAGGACAATGGTTTCGGATTTGTACGAAACCGGTGTTTATGAAAACGTGGAGGTGCTTGTTCACGAATACGCCGATACAACAGTCCTGGTGCTTGAAGCGCATCCCTATCCGGTTTTGCGCTCGGTGGAATTCGAGGGCAATATGCTCATCCCATCCGACTCGCTGAAAAGCGCATTTGAATCTCAGCTGGGAAAGAATTTGAACGCATACGATGCCCGTCATTCGATGGAGGAGGCACTCGAGGGTTACCGGCGGAAGGGATATTCGCTCGCCCGGATCGCATCGGTTGATTTCGACGAATCCTCCGGCACGGCGGTGTTGGTAATTGATGAAGGTGTTGTAAGCCGGCGGACGATCATCGGTACGGAGAAATCGAAGGATTATGTCATTTGGCGGGAATTGCCGTGGGATGAAGGCGAGGTTTTCCAGGTGGACCTCGTCGCCGAAGGACTCAACAACCTTTACAGTACGAACCTCTTCGAACAGATTTCCATAAAGCCCCGGCGGGTTGGCCCGCAGAACGACGAACATCTGGTCATTATCGACGTGCGTGAACGGTACACGGACCTGCTTCGTCTCGGGATGACCATTGACAACGAGCGGAACGTCCAGCCGTCCGTTGATCTGCGCGATGAGAACTTTCTTGGCATCGGATCAGAACTGGGGCTTCATTTCTTCGGAGGATTGCGGAACAGGTACTATTTGGGCGAATTCAAAGCCAACCGGATCTTCGATTCGTACCTCACCTTCAATCTCAAAACGTACTATGATTTGATGGATTTCAATGTTTTCAAGGATGAGGAGATCAATGAGACGCGCTGGAACAGGGTCCGTTCGGGGGAATTCCGCGAAGTGCGTCAGGGCGTTTCTGTCGCTTTTGGTACTCAGCTTGAGCGTCTTGGTCTCGTGACCATTGAAGTGAAAACGGAAAAACAGAGGATATGGAGCATATTCGAGATGCCCATTGACACCGCGAGAGAATACTCGGTCGGTTCCGTGAAGATCGGAACCAGGGTCGATTCCCGCGACAGGTTTCCGTATCCGAGAAGCGGAGTCGTTATGGAGTTCTCGTATGAGTCGGGATTGATCAGGACCGGAGATCCGGTTGGGTTTACGAAAATGTTTTTTAGTTATGAATCGTACGAAACCATTTTTCCCCGACAGACGATCCGGCCCAGAATCCAGTTTGGGTTCGGCGATGAAACCGTTCCGCTTACGGAACAGTTCCGGCTTGGCGGACACGAGAGCTTCTTCGGATATCGCGAAGACAATGGGCGGGGACGTCAATTGTTTCTGTTAAGCCTGCAATACAGATACCAGCTGCCGGTCGATCTCCTCTTCAGGACGTATGTTAAAGTGCGATACGATCTCGGCCATATTTGGGAGAAAGCGGAGCAAATCCGCATGAAGGACCTTCGTCATGGCGTTGGTTTTTCCCTTGGTCTCGATACTCCCATCGGCCCCGCCGAATTTTCCATCGGGCGGGCGTTCTATATCCGCAAGGATTTGTTCGATAATCCACTGAGTTATGGCCCGATTGTCACCTATTTCAAGATCGGCTATGCATTCTGATCCCACCGTGAAACGTTATGCCCGGCTCTGCGTAGAAGAGGGACTCTGACGCATGAAAAGTCCCCTCGAAAAATTCCCCGTTCTCACGCGGGCCTGGTTTACGTTGCTGACACTCCTTGTTCTCGGGGTCAGCGTGCTGAACTTCCTTGATATCATGTTCTTCAAGGCGAACAGCAACGATCAGTGTGGATGGCTTGCGAGACCGGACGGCTCGCCGGGAGCGGTCATTACTGACGTTGCTCCGGGAGGGGTCACTGATCGCGCCGGCATACGGGACGGAGATATCCTCCTGAAAATCAACGGCCAGGAATTCCGCACACCCCAGCAGGCGATGGGAATCATCAACCCCATGGCTCCGGGTGAATACGCGACATATTTTGTTGAACGCGGCGGTATCACGTTTGAAACCAAGGTGGAGATTCTCAAAACCGTGAATATCACGTACCTCGCGTACTGCCTGATCGGGTTCGGTTTTCTGCTTGTCGGATACATTGTGGTGATGACAAGGCCGCAGGGAAAAATCCAGCGGCTTTTCGGCTGGTACAGCGTTTTTGCGATGCTTGCGTTCGGTTTTTCCACCCTGAACATCAATCCGGGCGTGGATCCTCCGTGGAAAGTCGCCGCGTTTGTTTCCGCCTTCTTCCTCGGACGGCTTGTTGCGCAGCCCCTGTTCGTCCAGTTCTTCCTTTCCTTCCCTGTCCGCCGGCCTCTTGCCGACCGATGGTGGTTCAGAATAACCCTCATCGTTGTCAGCGCGGCAACGGTCGCCCCGATCTTTTTCAATCAGCTCGGAAGCCTGCCTCCCTTCCTGGCTCAGATCTTTGTCTCAGCCCCGTTCATTTTCTTTTTTGCCGGTTTGG
>Ga0302046_10004915_pt1 | contig 11824 bp, 11 predicted proteins | sample RVTome_11_FD_200261 | JGI IMG/M metagenome (GOLD analysis project Ga0302046, IMG submission 200261) | Soil microbial communities from uranium-contaminated site in the Upper Colorado River Basin, Wyoming, United States - RVT147D111 (version 2) ... | reverse complement strand
TGCGCCCGACGATGGCCTCCAGGATCATCAGTTCTTCGTCGGTGTGGTTCTTGAACGGCGCCGCGCGCACGGCATTACCGGCGGCGGCACCGGCGACGATATACACCGGCTTGTCGTGGTGCTTCGCGGAAACCGTCTCGCGGCTGGCCGGGTCGCTGGCGGAGGAAATATCGGTGACGCCGTAGCAGGTGCAGAAGTACGTTTCCTTCGGATCGGCCTCCGTATACACACCCGTGCCGCGAATCCCGACGATCGCCGTCGGCGTGCGCAGCTGATGGCGGCTTCGGCCGAACACCGACAGCAGCTTGCCACCGAGCAGCAGTATCGAATCGACCAGGCTCTGTTGTCCCTTGAGCGCCATCTTGCTGTTGGCGCGCATCAGGAACGAATCCTTGCCGACCACGAACACCACGCGGCCATCGCTGCCGGTCTCGACGGTGTCGTTCGAACCGATAATGGTTGTAGCAGTGGCGCGCGCGCCGTTGACCCTTACGTCTCCCGCCAGCTCGTATATCGAACGTCCCGGCGGCAGTTCTTTCGGCACCTTGCCGAAGATCTGCGCCTCGCCGCGCCGTGCCGGCAAGCCAAACCCGAGCACACCGGCGGCGAGCGCCTGCAGCAGCATGCGGCGGCGCGGGTCGTCCTTATCCTTCAGCAGTATCATCGGGTTGTCCTTCGGGCCAACGTCCCACTAGCGTAGACCAAGCACGTCCTGCATGTCGTACAGCCCGGGCTTCCTGCCGCTGAGCCAGCGCGCGGCGCGCAGGGCGCCGGTGGCGAACGTCATGCGCGACTCGGCGTGGTGGCGGATCTCGACGCGCTCGCCGCCGCCGGCGAACAACACCGTGTGATCGCCGACGATGTCACCGGCGCGTACCACGGAGAATCCAATCGCCTCGTGTGGACGCTCACCAGTGTTGCCCTGACGGCCGTGCACGGCGCAGGTCTTCAGGTCGCGCCCGAGCGTATGCGCAATCACCTCGCCCATGCGCAGCGCCGTGCCCGAGGGCGCATCGGCCTTGTAGCGGTGATGCGCCTCGACGATTTCGATGTCGGTCGAATCGCCGAGCACGCGCGCGGCCAGCTCGAGCAGCTTGAAGCAGAGATTGACGCCGACGCTCATGTTGGGCGCGAACACGACCGGAATCTCTCTCGCGGCCTCGGCGATCTTGGCCTTGCCGCTGTCATCGAAGCCGGTGGTGCCGATCACGATCGCGCGCCGCTGGCGGCGACAGAACTCGAGGTTCATCAGCGTCGCCTCCGGACGGGTGAAATCGATCAGCACGTCGAAATTGAGCCCGTCGAGCTTGTCGTGCACCGGCACACCGATACGGCCGACGCCCACCATCTCGCCGGCATCGGTGCCGACCAGCACCGCGCCCGGCCGCTCGACCGCCGCCGACAGGCGCAGACCTTCGGTCTTGGTGCAGGCCTCGATCAGCGTGCGGCCCATGCGTCCGGCCGCACCCATGATGGCGACGTTGGTCATGCTCGGATTCTCGTTCTTGTTGAGGATTTGTGCGGCAAGCATAGAGGATTTGCCGCAAGCGGCCAATCGCACGAGCGGAGAGAGGCCCGCGTCAACGGGCGAACAATCAGAAGAAGCTCTTGAGCTTATCGAGCCACGACGCCTCGCGCGGGCTGTGGCTGCTGCCGCCGGCGTGAATCGACTGGTCGAGCTCGCGCAGCAATTCCTGCTGACGCGCCGTCAGGTTCACCGGCGTTTCCACGCCGATGCGGCACAGCAGGTCGCCGATGCGGCCGGTGCGGACGTTGCGTACGCCCTTGCCGCGCAGACGGAACACCTTATCGCTCTGCGTGCCGGTCGGGATCTTGATGCTGGCGCGGCCTTCGAGCGTGGGCACTTCGAGTTCACCGCCGAGCGTGACGGTGGCGAAGCTCACCGGCATCTCGCAGTACAGATCGTCGCCGTCGCGCTTGAAGATCGGGTGCGGCTTCAGGCGAATCTGTACGTACAGATCGCCGTGCGGGCCGGCGTTCTCGCCGGCCTCGCCTTCGCCGGCAAGGCGGATCTGATCGCCCTCGTCGACACCGGCCGGGACTTTGACCTTGAGATCCTTCGCGTGCTCGACGCGCCCCTGGCCGTGACACGCCGCGCACGGATCGGAGATGCTCTTGCCGCTGCCGCGACAGGTCGGGCAAGTCTGCTGGATCGAGAAGAAACCCTGCTGCATGCGCACCTGCCCGTGACCGGCGCAGGTGCGGCAGATGGTCGGGTTGCTGCCCGGCTTGGCGCCGCTGCCCTTGCAGGTCGTGCACGTATCGAGCGTCGGCACGCGGATGCGCACCTCGGTGCCCTTGACCGCGTCCTCCAGCGAAAGCTCGAGACTGTAGCGCAGGTCGGCGCCGCGAAACGTATCGCGTCCACCGCGCCCGCGGCCGGCGCCGCCGAAGATATCGCCGAACACGTCGCCGAAGATGTCGGAGAAGTTACCGCTTCCGGTGGAATAGAAACCGCCGGCACCGCCGGCCGACGCGTCGACCCCGGCGTGACCGAACTGGTCGTAGGCGGCACGCTTTTGGGCGTCGGACAGGATGTCGTAGGCCTGCTGCACATCCTTGAACTGGCCTTCGGCGGACGTGTCGCCCGGATTGCGATCGGGGTGATGCTTCATCGCCAGGCGCCGATAGGCCTTCTTGATCTCGGCCTCCGAGGCGTTGCGCGTCACGCCCAATGTTTCGTAGAAGTCTTTCTTGGCCATATCAAACCATGGATGTCCACCAACTCCCCCTCCCCTTCAAGGGGAGGGCAAGGGGTGGGGATGGGGTAAGCACAAGGCGTCAACGGGGATGGCCTTCGTAAGTTACTACGACCCCATCCCCCTCCCTGCCTCCCCCTTGAAGGGGGAGGAGCAACTACTACGTTACTTCTTGTCCTTCACTTCCTCGAACTCCGCGTCCACCACATTTTCCTTGGCCTCCGACTTCGACTCGGCGCCGGCGGTCGCCCCACTCGCGCCGGCTTCTGCCTGCGCCTTGGCGTACATCTGCTCGGCCAGCTTGTGCGAAGCTTTCGTCAACGCCTCGGCCTTCGACTCGATCGCCTCCTTGTCCTCGCCCTTGAGCGCCTCTTCGAGCTCGGCCGCCGCGGCCTCGATCTTTTCCTTCTCGGCCGCCTCAACTTTGCCCTCGTTTTCCTTGAGCGTCTTACGCACCGTGTGCAGCAGGCTGTCGGCGGCGTTGCGCGACTCGACCAGCTCGCGCGCCTTGCGGTCTTCTTCCGCATGCGCCTCGGCGTCCTTCACCATGCGCTGGATCTCTTCCTCGGTCAGCCCGGAGCCGGCCTTGACGATGATCTTGTTCTCCTTGCCGGTGCCCTTGTCTTTCGCATGTACGTGCAGGATGCCGTTGGCGTCGATATCGAACGTCACCTCAATCTGCGGCAACCCACGCGGCGCCGGCGGAATCCCGGCGAGGTCGAAGCGCCCGAGCGATTTATTGCCCGCCGCCATCTCCCGCTCGCCCTGCAACACGTGCACGGTCACCGCGCCCTGGTTGTCGTCGGCGGTCGAGAACACCTGCGTCGCCTTGGTCGGGATGGTGGTGTTCTTCTGAATGATCTTGGTCATCACGCCACCGAGCGTCTCGATGCCGAGCGAGAGCGGCGTCACGTCGAGCAGCAGCACGTCTTTCACATCGCCGCCCAGCACCGCGCCTTGAATCGCGGCGCCGACCGCGACCGCCTCGTCCGGATTGACGTCCTTGCGCGGTTCGCGGCCGAAGAAGTTCTTCACCATTTCCTGCACCATCGGCATGCGCGTCTGGCCGCCGACCAGGATCACGTCGTTGATGTCGCCCGCTTTCAGGCCCGCGTCCTTGAGCGCGACCTTGCACGGTTCCATCGTTTTCTGGACCAGGTCCTCGACCAGCGCCTCGAGCTTGGCGCGCGTGAGTTTGACGTTCAGGTGCTTCGGGCCCTTGGCGTCGGCGGTCACATACGGCAGATTTACATCGGTCTGCTGCGAGGACGAGAGTTCGATCTTGGCCTTCTCGGCCGCGTCCTTGAGACGCTGCATCGCGAGCGGGTCGCCGCGCAGGTCGATGCCCTGGTCCTTCTTGAATTCATCGGAGAGGTAATCGATGACGCGCTTGTCGAAATCCTCGCCCCCGAGAAAGGTGTCGCCATTGGTGGACAGCACCTCGAACTGGTGCTCGCCGTCGACCTCGGCGATCTCGATGATCGAAATATCGAACGTGCCGCCGCCCAGGTCGTACACCGCGATCTTGGTGTCGCCCGGCTTCTTGTCCATGCCGAAGGCGAGCGCGGCCGCGGTCGGCTCGTTGATGATGCGCTTCACTTCCAGGCCGGCGATGCGCCCGGCGTCCTTGGTCGCCTGGCGCTGCGAATCGTTGAAGTACGCCGGCACCGTGATGACGGCCTCCGTCACCTCTTCACCGAGGTAGTCCTCGGCGGTCTTCTTCATCTTCTGTAACACGCGCGCGGAAATTTCCTGCGCCGCCATCGGCTTGCCGTTCACTTCGACCCAGGCATCGCCGTTCTTGGCTTTGACGATCTTGTACGGGACCAGCTTGATGTCCTTCTGCACCATGTCCTCTTCGAACTTGCGACCGATGAGGCGCTTCACCGCATGCACCGTGTTCTGCGGATTGGTGACCGCCTGGCGCTTGGCCGACTGGCCGACCAGCACTTCGTCGTTGTCGGTGAACGCGACCACCGAGGGGGTCGTACGGTCGCCCTCGCTGTTCTCGATCACGCGGGCCTTGCCGCCTTCCATGATCGCCACGCACGAGTTGGTGGTGCCGAGGTCGATTCCAATAATTTTTGCCATGTCGCTATCCTCTCTTTAATTCCGGGGGCTGTAGCCCTGATTAGTTGTCGAATTGGGGTTTAGGCGGGGTTTTTCAAGCGTCCCGGGGTGCGATCGCACCCTTTAATCTTTAGCCGGTTCCTTCGAGACCACGACCATGGCCGGCCGCAGCACCCGGTCGCGCAGCATATAGCCCTTCTGCACCACGCTGACCACGTGATTCGGCGCGGTTTCCTTCGATGCCACGGTGCTGATGGCCTGATGCCGGGTGGGGTCGAAGCGCTCGCCCTTGGGGTCGATGAGGGTGATGCCGAACTTCTCGAACACCCCGTCGAGCAGCTTCAGCGTCAGCTCCAGCCCCTCGTACATCTTCTGGATCGCCTCCGGGCTGTCGGCCAGCTCGACAGTGCTCGCCAGATCGAGGCTGTCGCGCACTACGATGATCTCGGAGGCGAAGCGCTCGACCGCGTACTTGTGCGCGGCGGCGACGTCCATTTCCGCGCGCCGGCGGATGTTCTCCATCTCGGCCACCGCGCGCAGAAACTTGTCGCGCGATTCGGCGACCTCGAGCTGCGCCACGGCGAGCTCGGCTTTGAGCTTGTCGACCTCCGCGCCGCTCTCGGGCGCGGCCGTCGTCTCCGGGGCCTGTGCCGGCGGCGCCGTGTCTTCAGGTGGATTCATCGAAACTCCCACGATTATTGGTACGAATTTTTGATATGGGGACGGCGGCGCGGCTATTCAACTGACGAATCGTCGAGCGCGCGCGGCGAGCTGAGTGCGGTGGACAACAGTCGGGCGGTGAAATCGACCACCGGGATGACGTGCTCGTAGGCCATGCGCGTCGGGCCGATCACCCCGAGCGTGCCGACGATCTGGCCATCGACGCTGTACGGCGCGGTGACCAGGCTGCAATCCCGGAGCACGTCGAACCCCGACTCGGCCCCGATGAAGATCTTGACGCCGCCGGCGCGCAGGCTGCGGTCGAGCAGCAATAACAGGTCGCGCTTGGTATTGAAGGCCTCGAACAGGCGGCGCAGCTTCTTGATGTCGCCGAGGTCGGGAAAGTCCATCAACTTTTCCTCTCCGCTCACCACCAGCTCGTCATCGTCCGGGGTCTCGAACGTTTCGCGCGCCACGCGCATGGCGAGCTGCATGTGCCGGCTGAGATCGTTGCTCACCTGCTGCATCTCGTTCAGCAAGGCGCGCTTGATGTCGCCGATAGAGACGCCGGCGTAACTCGAATTGAAATAGTTGGCCGCCTGCTCCAGCTCCGAGGGCGAATACTCGCGCTCGGTGGTGAGGATGCGGTTGTGCACCTGCGCGTCCTGCGTCACCAGGATCGCGAGGATGCGCTTCTCCGACAGTTTCACGAAATCGAGATGGCGGAACGCCACTTGTTCGTCGCGCCGCGGCACCATAACGATGCCGGCCAGGCTGCTGACCTCCGACAACATCTGCGAGGCCGACTCAATCAGGTGATGCGGGTCCTGCCCCGGATCGAGTTCGCCCGTCAGGCGCCGCACTTCGGCGGCCGTGAGCGGCTGCACCTTAAGTAAGGTATCGACGAACAACCGGTAGCCGAGTTCGGTCGGCACGCGCCCGGCCGAGGTATGCGGCGCCGAGACCAGACCGAGGTCCTCGAGGTCTGACATGACGTTGCGTATCGTCGCCGGCGAGAGATCCATGCCCATGGCGCGCGCGAGCGTGCGCGAGCCGACCGGCTGGCCGTCGGCGATGTAACGCTCGACCAGGGTCTTCAACAGGACTTCGGCGCGGGGGGAAAGTGGCATGAGTAAAATACGGACTCCTGACGCGAATTTAGCACTCCCGCGTAGTGAGTGCCAAGCAATTTGCCCGGACGCGCCTGCATTGGCCGGCATGGGCGCGCGTGTTAGTTTTACAGCCTGCATGAAAAAATCGATCGGCACCGTCGGCATCATCGGCAAACTGAGCGACCCGGCGGTTGGCGGTCATTTGCGCCAGCTGATCCCGTACCTGCAGGGCCGCCACCTCAAGATCCTGGTCGAGGACGCGACCGCCCGGCTCACCGACCTGCCCGCGACGGCGGCGCGCCCGATCGAAACCATCGGCAATGAGATCGACATCGCCATCGTGATCGGCGGCGACGGCACCATGCTGCGCGCTGCGCGCCAGCTCGCCAGCCAGCGCGTTCCGGTCATCGGCATCAACCTCGGGCGCGTCGGTTTCCTCGCTGACATCCCCGCGGATGACATGCTGCAGGAGCTCGGCAAGATCCTCGACGGGCACGGCAAGGTCACGCAGCGCATGCTGCTGCACGCCGAGGTCATACGTGCTGGCAAGAAGATCCACGACGCCAACGCGCTCAACGATGTCGTCATCACCAAGGGCGAGCTGGCGCGCCTGATCGAATTCGAAACCTGGCTCGACGGCGAGTTCGTCAGCAGCGCGCGCGCCGATGGCATCATCATCTGCACCCCGACCGGGTCGACCGCGTATTCGCTGTCGGCCGGCGGCCCGATCCTGCATCCCGACCTGCCGGCGATATCGCTGGTGCCGATCTGCCCGCACACGTTTTCGCACCGCCCGATCGTGGTGTCGGCCAACAGCACGGTCGAGATCGTGATGACCGGCGCCGCGCCCGGCCAGCACTCCCACATCACCTTCGACGGCCAATCGACGTTGACCCTCGAAGACAACGACCGCGTGCAGGTGCGCCGCGCCGATATCGCCGTCGAGCTGGTGCATCCGGGCGAGCGCAGCCACTTCGAAGTGCTGCGCTCCAAGCTGCACTGGGGCCGCGCGCTGTAAAAAGAATGGACAGGATTAACAGGATTTTTCAGGATTAGAGACTTGGACACGGAAAAATCCTGTTAATCCTGTTTTAATCCTGTAAATCCTGTCCAATTTTTTTTCAAACTGCACACACATGCTGCAATCGCTTCACATCCGCGACTTCGCCATCGTCAAGGCACTCGAGCTGCACTTCGAGGCCGGCTTCACCGTGCTCACCGGCGAGACCGGCGCCGGCAAGTCGATCCTGATCGATGCGCTCGCGCTCGCCCTGGGTGAGCGCGCCGAGAGTGGCGTGATTCGCCACGGTGCCACGCGCGCCGAAGTGACGGCAAGTTTCGCCCTGGCGCCGAAGAGCGACGCCGCCGCCTGGCTGCAAGAACACGACCTCGAAGATGAAGGCGGCTGCCTGCTGCGGCGCGTGGTCGAGACCGACAAGCCCTCGCGCGCCTACGTCAACGGCCGGCCCGTGCCGGTGCAGACCCTGCGCGAGCTGGGCGAGCTTCTGGTCGACATCCACGGCCAGCACGAGCACCAGTCGCTGCTCAAGCGCGATGCGCAGCGACGCATCCTCGACGACCACGCCGGCCTCGCCGATACGCTCACCGAACTCGAAAAGCACTATCGCGAGTGGCGCGCGCTCACCGAACGGCTCGACACACTGTCGAAGGAATCCTCCGATCGCGCCTCGCGGCAGGAACTGCTGCGCCATCAGGTGCGCGAACTGGAGGCGCTCAACCTCGCCGCCGACGAAGTTCCGAAACTGGAAGAGGAGCATGCGCGCCTCGCCAACGGGGCTGAACTCGTCGAGGGCGCACACGCCGTGGCGCAGGCAGTGTACGACGACGATGAACAGGCATGCGCCGCCCTGCTCGCCCGCGCGCAAAGCCGGCTCGAAGCGCTCGCCAAGTTCGATCCGAAGATGAGCGAGATTGCCCAACTGCTGGGCGAAGCCTCGATCCAGATCGACGAGGCGGCGGCGCGGCTGCATCAATATCTCGATTCGCTCGAGCTCGATCCGGCGCGACTGGAGTGGGTCGAGAACCGCATCGCGCAGGTGCACGATCTCGCGCGCAAGCATCGCGTCAAGCCGGAAGAGCTGCCGCAGGTGTTCGAGCGCCTCAAGACCGAACTGAACGACGTCGAGAACTACGACCTCAATCTCGACAAGCTCAAAGAAGGCATCGTGCGCGAACGCGAGGTCTACCTGAAGCTGGCGAAGGAAGTCTCGCGCCAGCGCCAGGCGACGGCCAAGAAACTTTCGGCCGCCGTCAGCGCCGGCATGCAGGAACTCGGGATGCCCGGCGGGCGCTTCGAGATCGCGCTGGAGACACTGCCCACGGGCGAGCTCAGTCCCAACGGCCTCGAGCGCATCGACTTTCTCGTGAGCGCCAATCCCGGTCAGCCGCCCAAGCCGTTGTCCAAGGTCGCCTCCGGCGGCGAGCTGTCGCGCATCAGCCTCGCGCTGCAGGTCGTCACCAGCGCGCACGGCCACATACCGACTCTCATCTTCGATGAGGTCGACGTCGGCGTCGGCGGCCGCGTCGCCGAGATCGTCGGGCGCGAACTGCGCGCGCTCGGGACCACACGTCAGGCGCTGTGCATCACGCATCTGGCGCAGGTTGCGGCGCAAGGCCAGCAGCACATCCAGGTGGCCAAGAACACGCAGGCCAACGCCACCCACATCGAGGCGCGCGCACTCGCGGGCGAGGACCGGGTAGCGGAGATTGCGCGTATGATTGGTGGCGTGGAAATCAGCACCAAGACGCTGGCGCACGCCGAGGACATGTTGACCCGTGTCTCCTGAAGCCGCACCCGCACGCGTGACCTCACCGGTGCGCCCGGCGGCCATCCACGACGTCCCCGAGATCCATCACCTGCTCGAGATCTACGCCGCCCAGGGCAATCTGCTGCCGCGCACGATGAGCGAGTTGTACCGACACCTGCGCGATTTCTTCGTGATCGAAATGAAAGGCCGCGTCGCCGCCTGCGGCGCGCTCGAGATCTTCACCGAGGATCTCGGCGAGGTGCGCTCACTCGTGGTCGACGACGCCTACAAGGGCCAGGGCTTCGGCCGCGCCATGGTCGAGCGCCTGCTCGCGGAGGCGCGCGTCATCGGCCTGCAGCGCATCATGGCGCTCACCTACGTGCCCGACTTCTTCCACAAGCTCGGCTTTCGCACGGTGTCGAAAGACACGCTGCCGGAAAAGGTCTGGGGCGTGTGCGTGAAGTGTTACAAGTTCAATTCCTGCGATGAGATTGCGGTACTAAAAGAATTGAAGTAACGTCCGGCGCATCCCCTCACGCCGCCGGTACGATGCTCGACACAAATCGTCCGCCACGCTTTCTCGCAATTGTTGCCGCTATCGCCCTGCTTGCGATCGGGACCATTGCGCTGGCGCATGAGATCGAGCACGACCTCGGTAACCACGACGAGCCATCCTGTCCCCTGCACTTGTATGTCAGCAATGTCGGGGCCGCGGCGGGCGAAGCCGGCCATGTTCCGGTCGCTGATCTGGCGACTCCCGACCCCGCAGCGGTAATCGCCACCCCACAGACGGCACTCCGGCTCGGTTACCGCGGCCGGGCACCGCCCCGCGCCATCGCCCTGCTCAGCTAAATTTCCCTTACACCCAGATTTCGAACCGCGGTTCGGAATCCTCAGTCTGGAGACCGGATATGCTGCGAACCTTACTTGCGGCGGCCATTGCCGCCGCCGGCACTGCGCCCGCCTGGAGCGCCGGGCAGGAACAACGCCACCACGGCGCCCATGAACATGGATCGGCACAACTCAACCTGGCCTGGGAAGGCAACGTCGTCACCATCGAACTCGAAAGCCCGGCCGTCAACATCGTTGGCTTCGAGCACGCGCCGCGCACCGACGCGCAGAAGCAGGCAGTACAAAGCGCGGTGGCGAAGTTGCAGGACGCCGACGCCCTGTTTGCTTTCACGCCGGAGGCCCGGTGCAGCGGACGGGCAACGGATGTCGAATCGGAGTTGGACAAAGGTGGCCAAGAGGAACACGCCGAGTTTCACGCGCAGTATCGCTTCAGCTGCGAAAAGCCCGACGCCCTCAAGGGCGTGGAGGTCCATGTGTTCAAGCTGTTCCCCAAAACCCGGACGCTGCGGGCCCAGGTGGTTTCCGCGCGCGGTCAAAGCGCGGCCGAACTGAAACCGGGCAAGGCCCGTCTGACGCTGCGTTGAGAATGAAAAAGAAACAGACAAGGGAATCGGCGATTGACGTCAGCGGCCTGCGGTTCCGCTGGCGCCGCGACACGCCGGTAGCACTCGCCCTCGAGCGCCTGACGGTGGCGCGCGGCGAGCGCATATTCGTGCTCGGTCCGAGCGGCAGCGGCAAGAGCACGCTGTTAAGCCTGCTTGCCGGGGTGACGACCGCCGCGTACGGACGCGTGGCGGTGCTCGGTCAGGACATGGCGGCGCTCAACGGTGCCGGGCGCGATCACTTCCGCGGCGATCACGTTGGCATGATCTTCCAGTTGTTCAACCTGATTCCCTATCTGTCGGTGCTCGAGAACGTCACGCTGCCGTGCCGTTTCTCCGCTCTGCGGCGGGCGCGCGCGATCGAGCGCGGCGGCACACCGGATGCCGAAGCGCGCCGCCTGCTGTCGCACCTCGATCTCGACCATGCCGAGTTCCTGGCGCGGCCGGTGACCGAGCTGAGCGTCGGCCAGCAGCAGCGCGTGGCCGCGGCGCGCGCGCTGATCGGCGCGCCGCAGATTGTGCTCGCCGACGAGCCGACCTCGGCACTCGATACCGATCGGCGCAAGGCGTTTCTCAAATTGCTGTTCCGCGAATGCGCGGCCGAGGACATTACGCTGGTGTTCGTGAGCCACGACATGACCCTGAAACCACTGTTCGATCGCGCCGTGGCACTGAAAACACACGCGCGCGCCGAGGCCTGACATGCTGCGCCTGATCGCCAAGAGCATCCTCAACCGGCGCGTCGCGGTGGCGCTCACGGTCGCATCGATTGCGCTCAGCGTCACGCTGCTCCTCGGCGTCGAACGCCTGCGCGCCGGCACGCGCGCCGCGTTTGCCGGCACTATCTCCGGCACCGACCTGGTGGTCGGCGCGCGCAGCGGCACCGTGCAGCTGCTGCTGTACTCGGTGTTTCGCATCGGCAACCCGACCAACAATGTTTCCTGGAAGAGCTACCAGGATCTCCAACAGCTGCCGCAGGTCGCCTGGACCATTCCGCTCTCGCTCGGCGACTCGCATCGCGGCTTTCGCGTGCTCGGCAC
>Ga0302046_10004913_pt1 | contig 11825 bp, 10 predicted proteins | sample RVTome_11_FD_200261 | JGI IMG/M metagenome (GOLD analysis project Ga0302046, IMG submission 200261) | Soil microbial communities from uranium-contaminated site in the Upper Colorado River Basin, Wyoming, United States - RVT147D111 (version 2) ... | reverse complement strand
TCGCCTGAGCCGTGATCCCATCCGGTTTACTCTGGCCATCGGGGTGGTGGTGATCGCCGCGATAGTAACCGGAAGGGCGCGCAGCGGCATTCTGGTAAAGGAGCGGAATTTTTTCGGAGTGCGGGAGGTACGAGAGGATGCTCAGAAGGGAATACGCGTGTTGATGCATGGAACCACCAGCCACGGCGCTCAGAGCCTCGATCCCGCCAGACTAAGAGAGCCTCTCAGCTACTACAACCGACAGGGTCCCTTGGGTGACATCTTCCAGGCGTTGCCCGCGGGTGCTAGGCGAAATGTGGCTGTTGTCGGTCTCGGCACTGGAGCAATGGCCGCTTACGGTAACGTCGGCGAGGAGTGGGCGTTCTACGAGATCGATCCCGACATTGCCCGGGTGGCTCGGGATACCAGCTTCTTCACGTACCTGAGGGACACACCCGCCACCGTCCGAGTGATCCTAGGTGACGGTCGCCTGTCGCTGGCCCAGGCGCCGAATGACCACTACGATCTCATCGTAATCGACGCATTCAGCTCGGACGCCATTCCAACACACTTCCTAACCCTCGAGGCGCTGTCCGTGTACCGGAGTAAGCTGTCGGAGACGGGTGTCCTCATCTTCCACTTGAGCAATCGTTATCTCGACCTGGAGCCGGTGGTGGGCCGCCTGATTCAGGCGGCCGGTGTTGCCGGCCTTATCCGAGTGAATACCCAACGTACTCCGGAGCTGGAATCCACCGGGGACCCATCCATTTGGGCTGCCATAGCTTCGGATTCTTCCTCTCTGGGTGCGTTACAGCACGACACCCGATGGCGGCCTTTGCGCATTCGAGAAGGCGTGGCCCTCTGGACCGACGACTTCTCCAATATCTTTAGCGTCTTTCGCTGGTCTCTTCCGCGCTTAGTCCCCTCAACGAGTTCGGAGAGCACGAAGGGGCGCCCGGCGTCTTAACCTCTGGCGTGACAATCTCATTGTTGAAGGAGTGCAGCCTTTGCTGCGGGAGCTCTTGATCTCGGAGCTTGCTCGAGCCCGCCTCTCAAAGGCACTCCCCGCTTTGGTGGGGGTGCTCACCTTCGCCTTCGTCTGGATCGGCCAAGCTCCGCCCGGGTTCTTCACCGACTTCGATTACTTCTGGATCGCCGGCCACGCTGTCTGGCACGGCTTAGATCCCTACGCGGCCACCCGAGAGGCCATCGAACGGGGGACGCACCACGTCCCATTCTACTATCCTGGCACCGCAGCGGTGTTCATGGCCCCCTTCGGGGCGCTGTCACGCCACCTTGCGCTGGCGCTCTTTACGGCGCTCGGTATGGGACTCCTCGCGGCGAGCGTGAAGGGCTGGCGCCGCTGGATCGTGCTGAGCGCCCCAGCCCTTCAGGCCATCATGCTGGGCCAGTGGTCACCCTGGCTCACGGCGGCAGTGGGGCTTCCCTGGCTGGGATTCGTATGGGCCGGGAAGCCATCGATCGGTCTCGCGCTGTTTGTGGGATGGCCCTCGCGTCTGGCCCTCGCGGGAGGACTCGCGATCTTCCTGCTCTCACTTATACTCATGCCGCGTTGGCCCGCCGTCTGGCTCCAGGCACTTCAAGACGCCCCGCATTACACCGCACCCGTTCAACGTTTCGGGGGTCCGTTCCTACTCCTGGCCTTCCTCCGCTGGCGACGGCCCGAGGCCCGGCTCCTCGGCCTCATGGCCCTCATGCCCCACACGACCGGCATCTACGAGCAGCTACCACTCCTTCTGATCCCGCAGACGAAACGGACCTTTGCCGTACTGATGGGACTCACCTGGCTGGCGGCAGTTCTGGTCTACACCATGGTGTCCTATGATCCCTCCACAACCGTGCCGTTGCGGGTTCAAAGAGGACTGACGTTGCAGTGGCCCTATTTCCTGGCCCTGGTCTGGCTCCCCGCGCTCTACATGGTGCTCAGGCCTTCTGTCCTGGCTGCTCCTGCTCCATCAGCAGACCAACAAACAGTTTCAGTGCCGTGACGAAGGATTGTTCCTCGGACTTCGCGCACGCAGTCGCCGGGGAGGTCTTTTTTGCGCCTGCGGGGCTATCCGCAGCGAGGATCTAGGATGAGGATGCCGCGTTTGGTGCTGTACCCGTTGTTTGCAGCCGCCTATCCAGTGTTGGCGTTGGCTGCCGGGAATCCCGAGGAGATTCCTGGTTTATGGGTTCTGACATGGCCACTGGGCATTTCCTTCTTCGTTTCTCTCTGCGCCTGGCTCCTCCTGAGCGTATTCATTCGAGACCCCGACCGCCGCGCCTTCCTCACGCTCATGGTAGTCGTCGTCTTTGCCTGGTACGGGTATTTCACCATTGGTCTCGGAGAGATACCATGGGCTGCTCCATACGCCCGTACCGTTTTACCCCTCCTGTTCATCGTCGCCTACCTGGCAGGCGCCACGTACCTGGTGTTCAGGCTGGTGCCCAATCTGCGGGCTCTCACTCGCTTTATGACCATCTTCACGGCCATCCTGGTCGTGTGGACCACCGTGGACCTGATACGCCAGACGACTGAGGTGGACTGGTCTCGCCACAGAGTGGAACCAGCCACAACCTCGGCTAATGCAAGTGGCAAGAGCGGTCCGGACATCTACCTGATCGTGCTCGACAAGTATACCGGCAGCCGGTCGCTCAGAGATAACTTCGGTTTCGACAACGCCGATTTCGAAACGTTCTTGGTAAAGCGGGGCTTTGTTCTTCCACGCACCGCACAAGCCAACTACATATATACCGCGCTTTCACTCGCGTCTCTGCTCAACTACCGGTACCTGGATGACCTTCCAGCGGAACCAGGCGCGGAAAGCCGCACCAAGGCCTACGTCAACCATCTGGTCGAAGACAGTGCGGTATGGCGATTCCTGCAGGCGCGCCACTACCGATTCATTTTCTTTCCGACTCGCTTCCCAGTCACTTGGAGTAACCGGTTCGCGGATCTGCAGGTCCCTGACCCGCGCCGGATGCTGAGCGAATTCGAAATAGTCTGGCGGCGAACGACCTTGGCTGAGCCCGTATTCTCGTGGGTCTGCCAGCGGTTCAGCTGCGCTCATGCAGCCACACCACTCATCTCCTACGCGAAGCTCCTGGAGTGGAAGTTTGATCAGTTGAGCCAGGTGCCCAAGTGGCCGAGGGAAGGGCAGCCGCTCTTTGTCTTCGCTCACATCACGATTCCACACGAGCCGTACGTTTTCAACGCGGACTGCAGCAGCCGTCCGCCGTTTTGGCCTTCGCTCCAAGATGAGACACCCGAGAAGCAGGCCTACGTCGCGCAGATCAACTGCCTCAATCGGAGGCTGAAGAGCATCGTGGAGCACCTCCTCCGTGACTCTCCCGCCCCGCCCGTGATCCTGCTCCAGAGCGATCATGGTCACGGCCGGATGCCCCCACTGCATATCCCGGATGTCGACGCGGTTACACCGGATCGAGTCGCGGAGCGTGCCGATGTTTTCGCTGCCTACTACCTGCCCGGTGCGGACGGCGGGATCGTCTACGACTCGATTACGCCAGTGAATGTATTCCGGACCGTGTTTCGTCAGTACTTCCAGGCCGATCTCGCTCCTCTCCCCGACAAGACCTACTGGTCGGCTGAGACGCAGCTTTTCAAGTTCACCAGAGTCAACCGGGGGCACCCCTGGCAGGAATAGGCCCTCGCTCGCCGTTCCGAATCGCAGCGGTGGAAGCAGGCCCTCTCCACCGTGAGCTCGAGATGAAAGGTGCCTGACCAATCGTCGCAATGACTGGAGCATCCAAGCTGCGCCGCGGTCGAAGCCGCACAGAACTGGCGGTTAGATTACTTCTGGTGCATGTTATCCTAGTGTGCTCCGCCGATTCCCACGTAAGTGGTGGGTGCGGGTACGGAAAAAGCACGCTAGCCCGTTGATGAGTCAGGTCGTATACACCAGTAACACAAGGCTTTACGAAGGCCGCATGGCCCGTACGCCCGATTTATCCATCGTCATCCCAGCATACAACGAAGAGTCCCGAATCGCACCAACAGTTCGGGATACAGTGGGCTATTGCCGGACTCGCGCTCGAGCCTTTGAGGTAATCCTGGTTGACGATGGAAGTCGAGACGGGACCACCTCAGTGGGGCGACTACTGTCCGAGGAATTTCCGGAACTCAGGCTGATCCGGCTGGCCGCGAACCATGGCAAAGGCTACGCGGTCCGGACCGGTGTCGTAAATGCGGTCGGTCGCACCATACTTTTCACGGATGCGGACGGGGCCACGCCGATCAAGGAGATCGAGCGATTGGAGAGCGCCCTGGAAGCTGGTGCCGATGTTGCGGTTGGATCCCGGGCGCTTCGTGCCGCGGGAGTCCAGGTACGGGCCAAGCTCTATCGACACCTGATGGGGCGCACGTTCCACTTTCTGGTCGAGTGGCTTGCCGACAGCGGCGTGAAGGACACGCAATGCGGCTTCAAGCTGTTCCAGTCCCGAGTAGCGCAGGACCTGTTCTCGCGCATGCGGATGAATGGATTCAGCTTTGACGTCGAGGTGCTGGTCATGGCTCGGCAGCGAGGTTATCGGGTGGCGGAGGTTCCTGTGAATTGGGTTCACCAGCCGGGGTCGAAGATTCGGCTGACCCTGGATTCGCTCCGGATGGCTGCCGATCTTATCCGCATCCGGGCGCATTGCCTCAGCGGCGAGTACGAAGTCCCCCACCTGGCTCCATGGAGCCGGCTCGAGGCGGAGTCAAAGGTCTCTTGAGCTCGTAAGAATCCTGCCCGCTTACTCGCCTCTGCGTTCGGCTAATCCGTTCATCGCTAGTGGAGCTATACGTGTCTGATTCGATCCGCCTTTCGGTCATCATTGCCGCGTACAACGAAGAGCGCACCATTGGGCGCGTGATCGACCGAGTCCGCGCGGTGCCGCTCGACCTCGAGATCATTGCGGTAAACGATGGGTCTTCGGACAGGACAGGGACGGTCATCGACCGCCTTCGGGCTGAGCAGAAGATCGCTGTGGCACTCCATCACGCCCGTAACCGGGGCAAAGGAGCCGCAATCCGGACCGGCATCGAGTCCGCCTCAGGTGACGTAATCGTGGTGCAGGATGCCGACCTGGAATACGATCCCAGGGAATATCTTCGCTTGCTGGCTCCAATCGCGCGCGGCGAAGCAGATGCCGTATACGGATCCAGATTCCTCGGAGGCGACCACCGTGTGCTCTATTACTGGCACTCGGTAGGCAACAAGCTGTTGACCCTGTTGTCGAACGTGTTCTCCAATCTCAACCTCACAGATATGGAGACGGGCTACAAGATGATCCGCGCCCCTCTCCTGAAAAGCCTGACCCTAACAAGCGATCGCTTTGGAATCGAACCCGAGATCACTGCCCGTCTGGCGCAGGCCAAAGCCCGGGTCTGGGAGATCGGTGTCTCGTACTCCGGCCGAACCTATTCCGAAGGAAAGAAGATCGGCTGGCGGGATGGCGCCGCTGCGATCTGGCATATCCTGCGATTTAATCTGTTCCCGCCGCGGCGCAGATCGGTTGCCATCGAAACCGGTCATGCGCCGGCTCCGCGTCCACTGGCGGAGCAACGACCAGGCGAGCTAGGACGAGTATAGGAGCCGACCGAGTCGTTCAACGGGCGGAAGCTTCGTCCAGCCTGAACGCTGTCACCAGGGCCAATCCACAGATCAGCCTATTGCCCTGGGGCTGTCCTCACCGTTGGAATCGCCCTCAGACTCAGCCGATATCTCCGCAATGATTCGTTGTGGGTGACGAGGCGATGCTCGCGCTGAACATCGCCACTCGGTCATTCGACGGGCTGGTGGCACCGTTGGCCTATGCTCAGGTCGCGCCGGTTCCGTTCCTGTGCGCCGAGTGCTTCGCCGGGCGCTGTGCCCTCGGGCCCGTCATAGAGCAGCCCCGTTCCGCTCCGCCCCAAGGTTGATCTCCCCCCAGGCGGCTCCGGCAGAAAAACAAGTGGCGTGAGGCCTTCGTGGGCGCTCAGCTGGCGACTGCAAGCCTGGGTGCGTGAGGTTCACTGACGTCCCGACCCAGCCCCCGGATTGTGGAACAACAAGTCGGCCCGAACAGAGTCGACGCTGAGTGCGAAGGTTGAAAGGTCAAGATATCGGAAGTAGCGACGAAGGCTCACATCTGGATGAGAGAGGCTGCCACAGCGAAAATGGTAGCTTACGATGAGCAGCTTTGAGCTCGCGTGCAGGGCAGGCTCGAGCTCGGCGCAGGAGATGTCTCGAACGGGACTCACGACCGGGTGGCCTGTCGTCGCCAGCGCGTAGCGACCCAACGTAGGTCCATGGCCGACCCACGCGAGCCTCGGCGGCCTGGCCACGGTAACGAGAGTCGAGTCCTGTGCAGTGGATGCTGCGATTCTAGCCGCGACTCCAGCGTTAACGTGCTGTAAGGCGAGGGCGTGGCGGGCGAAGCGGTGCGCGCTAATCGCGCACGATACCAGGACAAGAATTGTGAGAGCTCGGATGAGGACGACGCGGCGTTTGTAGTAGCTTTCGATCGACGTCAGTCCGTATCCGAGTAGGAAAGCGGGGGAGAGGAGGAAAGGCAAACCATACGTGACTTGTATGCCATCCCATGGCACATACACCAAGGCGCCCGGGAGTAGGAGGAGGAGCGGTATCACTAGGCGTCTTCGCATCTCCGATTTGTCGACTGCGCTTCTGAACGCGAGCCACCAGCCGCCCACAAGGATGGCGAGAAACACCGCGTCAGCAATGATGAGGGTCCTAGGAAGAGCGGAAAATATGAGGGAATATCCCGGAAGCAGGAACAGGACGAGCGGGGCGAGAAATTGGTCGATTGATACTGCGGCCTTACCATATTGCCCTGCGAGGGCATCTGCTTTCGCATGGAGTGCAACCCACACGATGGCCAGTGCTGCCACCGAGAGGACCGTGCCGGCCAGACCGACCAGGTAGCGATTGCGGTGACTGGCTCTAAACGCCTCGAAACGTCCGTCTGGGCCGCGGCTGCACGCCACCGCGAGCACGAAAGGCACCGCGACCAGCAGCAGCTCCTTGGTAAATGCAATTGCCAGAAGCAGCAAGACGATGCCGATAGCCCGCAAGCGCCACCGTTCGTCCTCCTGATATCTGACCGCCAGATGTGTCGCCAGGAGAAGCAGGAGAGTACCGAGGGGCTCGCCAAGCGTCAGTCTTAGCCAGGCGGCCATTCCTGGAGGGGCGACCACAAACAATGCGGCACCGCATAGAGCGCCAAAACGAGCGACTCCGAAGTCTCGAAGTACCACATAGGCCCCGATCACGATCAGCCACATTTCGATGAATCGCGCGGTCTGCCAGAGCGGGACGTGCCACCCGAAAAAGAACCACTTCGTGACGATAAAGAAGTAGGGTATGACATTCAGCCGGCCCTGATCCTCGCCGTAGTAGAGGAGTAGTGCTTTGAGCTGAGTCAGGAATGTCGTATTCTTGCGGAGTAGGGGCAGGAACTCCGAGAAATCCAACACGTCGAAGGGCCTGGCAGCAAATGGCAGATATATGATCGCCGTCAACGCGATCCCAATTGCCAGGATCGTCGCCAGACCGAAGGCAGCCGGACTCTGCTTGGCGTCTCCCCGCAATCTGGAGGGCCACGACCTTGCCTGTTCCAAGCTGGGCATCATCTTTACGCCGCCTCCGATATTCTCGCATCACAGCTTGGCTGTAATTCTTCCCGGGTCGACAACTTTGCTCCCCAGTGGCAGGAGGGCCAGTGATTCAAGGGAAAAAGATCCTTCTCACGGGAGGCGCAGGCTTCATCGGCACGACGTTGGCGGGGCGGTTGGCGGATCAGAACGATATCGTCATTCTGGACAATTACCACCGAAACGCGCTGCGTCATACACGTCTCTCGGATCATCCCAATGTGAAGGCCATCCGCGGGGACGTCACGGATCCAGACGCAGCCCACGCCGCGGCGGAGGGCTGCGAGATCATTGTTCATCTGGCAGCGATCGCCGGAGTGGATACGGTGCTTCGGATGCCCGTCGACACCATGAAGGTGGCGATCCTCGGCACGTATAACATGCTGGAGGCTGCCCGCCAGCAGCCTCGTCTCGAGCGATTCGTGGACTTCTCTACCAGCGAGGTGTTCGGGGCCTACGCGTACAACGTGCGGGAAGCCGATCTGACCAGCCTGGGAGCTGTCGGTGAAGCTCGCTGGACCTATGCGGTCAGTAAGCTCGCGACTGAGCACCTCGCTCACAACTACCACAAGCAATTCCGCATACCCACCGTCTCGGTTCGGCCGTTCAACATCTATGGTCCGGGCCAGATCGGCGAGGGAGCAATTCACCGCTTCATCGGCCAGGCGCTCCGCGATGAGGACATCACGATTCACAACGACGGAAGTCAAATTCGAGCATGGTGCTACGTGGATGACATGGCCGCTGGGCTCTTGGCCTGTCTCGAACGGGACGAGGCCGTGGGTCAGGCATTCAACATTGGAAATCCGCGAAGCGTCGTTACCATCTACCAGTTGGCAATGCAAATTGTGCGCCTCTCCGGTTCCCGATCGAAAATCTCATTTGTACCGTGGGACCAGACCGACGTTGAGTTGCGGATTCCCAACATTGAGAAGGCTCGACGACTGCTCGGGTATGAACCGCAGGTCGACCTCGAAGACGGCCTTCAACGGACGATCCAATGGTATCGGACCAAGGCAGCAGGCGAGACGAAAGCCTAATCCGCCTAGGTTCTCCCTCGGTTGGGGCCGAGGAGGCGGAGGCAATATCACAGGTCCTGCAGACCGGGTTCTTGGTGCAGGGGGAGCGGGTTCGGGCCTTCGAGGGTCAAATTGCGGCCGCCGCGAGGAGCTCGGATGCGGTTGTTGTGAGTAGCGGCACGGCGGCATTGCACCTGGCACTTCTGGCTCTAGGCGTCCGCCCTGGTGACTTGGTGGCCGTTCCGACGTACTCCTGGCCGGCAACCGCCAATGCGGTCGGGCTGTGCGGGGCGCAACCGCTGTTTGTCGACATAGATGAGCGCACCTTCAACATGGACCCTGAGCGTCTCGCCGATGCAATGCGGCCGCTCGGGCGGGTAAAGGCCATCCTGCCGGTGCACGCGTTCGGCGGGATGGCGGATATGCCTGCGATTTTGGACGTGGCTACGCGCCATGATGCCTACGTCATCGAGGATGCGGCGTGCGCGTTGGGTGCGTGGCTTCAAGGCCGGCCAGCTGGAGCGTGGGGAATGCTGGGATGTTTCAGTTTCCACCCCCGAAAAGTGATCACGACCGGAGAGGGAGGAGCAGTGACGACCAGCCGGCCAGAGCTCGCTCGTCGTCTTCGAACTCTGCGCAACCATGGCCTTGATCCGTTATCCTCCACCCCGGAGTTCGTCACGCCCGGTTTCAACTACCGACTCACTGAATTTCAAGCCGCCATGGGCCTTGTCCAGATGAAGCGACTCTCCGAGCTGGTCGGCCACAGGCGCCGTGCAGCTGAGGAATATGATCGCCTGCTGGAGGGGACTGGAATAAGGAAGCCATTGGCGTTGGAACCATCGGCGCACATATACCAGGCATATGTCGTCATGCTGCCCCGTGCTGCGGCAGACCGACAGCCGCAGATCATATCCCGGCTTCGCGGTCGATCAATCGAGGTCGGAATCGGTACCCACCACATACCCCTGACACGGTTTTGGGCACAACAGGGCGGCCATGCCAAAGGCGACTTCCCTGTCACTGATGACGTGGCCGGGCGGGCGATAGCCCTACCCATGCACTCCAAAATCACTGTAGACGAACAGCGGCGAGTAGTGGCGGCGCTCCTGGAGGAGGCGTCAATTCCCTCTGACCTGGCAAAGGCCACATGACGGGAGCTCGGCACCTGGAGCAGGATGTCATCATCCTAGGGGCGGGAGGCACCGGAGGAGACGTCCTTGACTGGTTTGCAGAGCTCGCGGCTCAAGGTCTGGGTTATTGCCCCAAGGGCTTCCTCGATGATGATGTACGGAAGTGGGGAACCGAGGTGAGGAGCTTGCCGGTCCTTGGCCCCTTGCGCTCGGCGCTGGAGTATCCTACCGCCGGATTTGTCGACGCGCTCGGCAGCCCCTCCAACTTTGCCCGCCGTCCGGACCTGCTCTCGGCCATCCCTGAGGATCGCTTTCTGACTCTGGTCCATCCCCGGGCTCACCTCTCCCGGACGGTCCAGATCGGCTCTGGTTCCCTGGTGTACCCTCACGTGGCAGTATCGTCTGGCGTCCGGATTGGCAGTCACGTCACCATTCTCGCCAACGTGGTTGTGAACCACGACACTGTTATAGGGGACTACTCCATAGTTGCGAGCGCCGCCAGTCTCTCCGGCGGTGTGCGCATCGGGACGTGCTGCTATATCGGCGCCGGGAGTCACCTCATTCAACGCGCCGTCGTAGGGGACGGCTCGTTGGTGGGAATAGGAAGTGTGGTGATTCGAGACGTCCCCCCTCGCACGGTGGTCGTCGGTAACCCGGCACGCGTGCTACGCGGGGGCGCTGTTGATCGTTGAGACGAGGTTGTCAGAACCGGCGCCCCAGGTTTCTGTCGTCGTCATGGCGTACAATGAGGCCGCTTCCTTGAAGATGGCCGCTGATGAGATCACGGCGGCTGTACAGCGGCTCGGGATTCTCTACGAGTTGCTGATCATAGATGACGGCAGCACCGACGAGACTGGCGAGATTGCTGACCATTTAGCCCAACCGAGTGGGCTGGTGCGCGTCGTTCACCATGCACACAATAGTGGCCTCGGCGCGGTCTATCGCACCGGCTTTGCCGAGGCACGGGGACTTTATCTCACCTTCTTTCCCGCTGATGGTCAATTTCCGGCGTCCTCCATCGAGCAGTTGTTAGCAGTCATGCCCAACCAGGATATGGTATTGGGGTACATCCCCAGGCGACCGGGCATGGTCTTCTCCCGAATGCTGTCGCTGCTCGAGCGCCTCCTCTATCGAGCCCTGTTCGGCTCGCTGCCCAACTTCCAGGGCGTGCTGATGTTCCGGCGAGTGTTACTCGAAGAAATCGAATTGGAGTCTCGGGGGCGAGGCTGGGCTGTGTTGATGGAACTCATCATTCGCACCTCTCGTGGCGGTTACCGGGTAACCAGCATTCCGACAGGGGTCCGCCCGCGGTTCGCTGGCCATTCGAAAGTCAATAACTTCCGGACGATATGGGCCAACTTGATTCAGGTGCTGGAGCTCCGACGGTGCCTGTAACCATTCCACCGCAAGCTTGACCTCTCCCAGCGGGTCCGCCTCCGGTCCACGAACCCGCGTACTCGCGGTCCTCCTCATCAGCTTCAGCATCGCGCTTCTACTGATCGCTGTCTTCCAGCGGGACGGATTGCTGGGTGAGGAGCTGATGCTCACCCTCAACGTGGCCAGCCGGTGCTACACGGGGCTGCTGCAGCCCTTGAGCTATGCCCAGACAGCTCCAATTCCCTTTCTCTGGGCCGAGCGTCTGGCAGTTCAGCTCAACGGTGTCGATCAAACCGTCCTCCGGGTGCTGCCGTTTGTTGCGGCCTTCCTGACACTCATCGTATTGTGGGCAGTCGCCAGCCAGCTCCCGAGGCATTGTCGGGCTCACGGCGTCCGAGGTACTCACGCAAGCCAGCTTGCCGCTGCATTTCGACGTGTCCTGGTTTCTCCTGGTGGGGCACCGTCTGCTTCACGGTGCAGTCCTGGGTGTGGATCTGGTCGAGATCAACCCTCCCTTGTTTGCCTACCTTTCGATTCCGGTGACCTGGGTAAGTGAGCGCAGCTCGCCTGGGCCACGCGGGTCTCCGGACCGGGTGAGCTGGGACACGAGAACGGCCCCTCCGGAGGGCCCAGACAACCAGGCGAGGGGAAACGAGCTGG
>Ga0302046_10004912_pt1 | contig 11826 bp, 9 predicted proteins | sample RVTome_11_FD_200261 | JGI IMG/M metagenome (GOLD analysis project Ga0302046, IMG submission 200261) | Soil microbial communities from uranium-contaminated site in the Upper Colorado River Basin, Wyoming, United States - RVT147D111 (version 2) ... | reverse complement strand
ATAGTCCTTGTGACGAACTGGTAGTCTTTGGGATTCCGGTTGAAGATGCCGAAGAATGCGGCGATCCTGAGGTTGTTTGTGTCGGCTGCTGTACGACTACTGTAGCGGCCGTTTGCCCAACGAACCCTAATAAGTTTATCACAATTGGTTCTAGCGTGATTGATGCCGGTTGTGATTTTGGCTGCGATCCGCTGCCGCCGTTCTAATGACTGCAAAGTTGGACAAAGTAAAATTAAAAAACGGTACTCTTTTTGGTCTGCCAGTTAATATGGCGGAGATTCGAGCGAAGGTTTTAGAATGGGAGGAGAAGAATCCGGCTCCGGTAATACCTAAAATACAAATCACTCCGGCACATTTCAAATTAAAAGAGCAGCGAATGGCGGTAGAACTGCATAAACAGCAGCGAATACCGATTGAAATTGCCGAGCAAAAAATCGCTGACCAGTTGGGGGAAATTGAAAACCCCAACGATGAGGAATATCAGAAGGAACATACATTGTGGCGAGTGAAAAGGTACTCTCATTTAGAGAGTTTGATGGTTTCCAACTCAATCTTGATTAACGGTAAAACGTTGCAAGACTGGGATGAACTGGGTAAGTTACAGGAAGCGGCCGCACATAAGGATTTTCTCGTATTAGCGGCCGCTTTACGTGATAACGATGAAGAAGGCGATAGGGTTAAATTGTATAAATTTATTCACTCTATCTCCGAACTAACCTGGGAACTGGTGGTTGAAGTAGCCGAGCAATATGCAGCGCGGCGCTTTGGCAAAAACATTTTAACCGTTTTACCGGCTGGAGCGTCAGAGCCGCAAAGTCTCATCTCAATGGGATGCAGCGCGGCGCGAGAGTCTAATGTGGCGACAGCTCAGTATTTACAACTGGCAGTGATTGATCAGGCTATTATCCTGGCGGTCTGGTTATCCGACCGCTGGCGGGAACATTTTGCTTATGAAGAAGCTAAACAAAAAGCCAAACAGAAGTGATGGTGAGTGGCAAACAATCAGCGCCTTAACCACCTCCGGCGCTATTTCGGTTCAACCAGCTCCATTTGAACTGTTTGTGGATGCGTTTCTGGCCTGGATGCTAGAAACGAAAATTACCAGGGGGATTTATCAAGCCGCCGTTCGTGCGTTGGACAGTCAGAATTTACAGGCCGAACGTTTGACCATCCATCTTGTCTCCACCCTTGTCCCTCGTGTGGTTCACGAGCTTTGCGCTAATGGTTCCATTATCCTTACGCCAGCGGATTACAAGACCGGGAAAGAGATGGTGTGGAATAATTTTAAGCACCAATGCGAATCGGAGAATGTTAATCCTCAGAAGCAGTGGAAAGAAGTGGCTTCTAAACCTTATGTGATGACCCAAATAATCACACTTTATATGTTCCCCAACTTTGGTGATTTGGCGCACCTGTTCAACGCTCTAATGCAAGTGTCTCAAATTGGAACTGAAAAAGTTTCGGGTATGGAGGCTTTATTCACCGCTGCTTTTATGAAGCAAGAAGTGCAGCATCAAGAACAGGTGCGAATAATTGAAGACGGTATCAATTCCGAAATGATCAATAAGAACTAAAATATGGCCGCAGAAGTCAGGACCAAGCTTGTTCTTGATCCGAATATAAACCAAAACTTATCGAGAGCGCGGGAACTTGCTAAAGCGATTCAGCAAGAGTTCAATCGCGCTTTTTCTGGTGGCGGGGGTGCGGACAGTCGGATTCAGTCAGAAATAAGAGCCATTCGCCAGCTTAATGACGAAGTTGTTTCGGCCAGTCGTATACGCAGGCAGGCAGCGCGGGATGATGGGGTTGCTGAACGTCGCCGCGCAACCGAGGTGCTACAGGCGCAAAGACAGATAAATTCCGTCTTACAACAGCAAATAAACTTAGAGCGACAGATTGTGCGCCAGCAAGGACGTATTGCCAAGACCAGGGAGATTGTTGAACAGTCTCGTGCTTTAACGCAACTAATCCAGGTTGAACAACGGGAAGCGACAACGGCGCTTGCGGCCGCAAAAACAACCGATGATCGGGCCAGAGCCGCCTTGCGTTTGGAGGAGGTGAATGGTCGCCTGGCGCAGTCCGGTATTCGCTTGCAGCGTGATACGGACCGGCTGATACGGGAAGAAGTGCGCCTCGTTGAGATTCAAGACAAACTAGCACAGTCACAACTCAAAGGAGCCAACGCCGCTAAAGTTTTAGCCCAGGGTGAAGAAGCGGCCGCAGTTGCTACCTTGCAGCTTGATAGGGCACAAGAAGAGGCGGTTGATTCATCTAAACGACTGGACAATGCTATACAGCAAGAAGCGAATTCTATGCGCCTGTCTGGGCAACGTATTGGCGCTTTGAACACTGATTTACAAAACAGCCGCCAACAGAAACAGTTGTTGCAGCAAGAACTAAGGGGAACAACTCAGAGTTTTGGCAGCTTTGGTTCTGTTTTAGGGGTTGTTAAAAGTGGGTTAGCCGCTTTGGGGATTGTTAGCATAACCCGTGAGATTGTTCGATTAGCCGTTGAGGTTCAAAAGACCGGCATTGCTTTTGAAACGGCGTTTGTTGGGGTGATTAAAACCGTTGACGGGGTGACGGATTCGGTTGGCGAACTGACCTCTTTAGGCGTTCGTTTGCGCTCCGATCTATTGGCAATCGGACGGGAAGTACCGGTTTCTTTCCAAGAAATTAACAAGATTGCTTCGTTAGGCGGTCAGCTAGGCGTTGACCCGGCAATCATCCCCCAGTTCACGGACTTAATTGCCCGACTAGATGTTTCTATTGAATCGCTTGATGCCGAGCAAATAGCTATTCAATTCGCTCAACTGGCAAATATCCTAGACTTGAGTCAGGATGATCTAGAAAGATTCTCTTCTTCTATTGTTGACCTTGGTAATAACACGGCGACAACGGAAGATCGTATTGTCAACTTTGCCCGACGAATTGCGGGTGCGGCTGATTTAGCTAATTTAAGCGCACCTGAAATTGCCGGTATTTCCGCCGCTTTTGCGGCCGCTGGCGTGGAAGCGGAAGCTGGCGGTACGGCGGTGCAACGGGCGCTGTTGGAAATGGTTACGGCGGTGGCGGAAGGCGGTCCTAAGCTCGAAGAATTTGCCGCCGTTGTTGGGCTAACCGGAGAACAGTTTAGAGAGCAATTCAGGGCTGAAGGTGGCAGCGCCCAACTCTTTGTCCAGTTCGTTGAAGCTTTGGGGACGCAAGGGGATAGAGCCGTTATCACATTGGACAACTTAGGATTGGCTAATGTTCGCTCGGTTAGATCATTTCTTAATTTAGCCAGTGCTGGTGATCTGCTGCGAACTTCGGTAGATCGTGCTAATCAAGCTTTTGACGAAAATGTTGCTCTCTTAAACGAGTCTAATCTGCGTTTCGCTACTGCAGAGTCTAAGATTCAACTTTTGATAAATGCTTGGGATAGATTAAAAATAACTTTTTCTGATACTGAAGTTATTGGTGCGGCCGCTGAAGGTTTAACGGGTTTTTTGGATGATGTTAGTAATCGTTTGGAGGCAATAAGTAGACAGCGAGAATTAATAAATCGTTTTAATGAAGAAGCAGGGGGAAGACCTTTTATTCTGGGTGGCGGTGTTTCTAGCGGTCAGGCTATATTTCAAGGTAGGACTCCTGTTGATTTACAAGACCCTTCTCAGTCAGCCTTGTTAGACCCAGAAATACAACTTAGGGTAGAAGCTTTTTTTAGACTAATCGAAAATGGGAGCGTTGAAGCTACAGATGACGTTGAAACATTAACTCGTGCCATTGACCAACTTATTGAAGGTTTTTCCTCACTTGAAGCTATTGACATTTTTGATCGTCTAATAGCCGGGCAAGTTGAACTAACTGAGGCTCAGTTACGAGAACTGTCAAACAAGTTAGCTTCGGGAGAAATTTCCTTAGACGCTCTAACCCCGGAGTTTAGAAAACTTGTTGAGGGTGAGGTTTTAACACCACTACGGTTTGAGCCTGGATTAACTTCCGACCAGGCGGCTGCTGTGGGTGAATTAAACGACGAACTTTTAATTCAAGCTGGCGTATTACAAGAAGTAAATAGACAAGTTGAACTTAGCGAAGAGGATACAGAAGCTCTTGTTGAAGGCAATCGTCGTCTAAGCGAACAAACCTCCGCTTCAACCCAGGCTATTGTAGATTTTGCTGCCGAAGTCTTAGACGCAGACGATGCCACAACCCAGTGGGTCAAAGGTTTGGTAGATGCCGCCGTTGAAGCCGGAGCAACGTCAGACCAATTAGTCGAACTGTTAGCAACAACTGGTTTATTAACCGAAGAGGAATTACAAGGAGCGGCCGCACATGCCCTTTATGCCGCTAAACAGGTTGAGGTTTTCCAAGCTGTCAAGGATGGTAGCCTATCCTACAGTGCGGCCGCACGAACTTTAGCCGCCTACCGGCGTGAATTAGGTCTAACGGCGATTCAAGCGGCCGCTTTTGCAGCGGCGCAGCGTCAGGTTTTCGGCTCTACTTTTGTCAGTGAACTACAAAGCGCCCTTTCCGCCAGTGGTGGCTCGGGTGGTGCGGCCGCTCCTGAAGAAGAACTTGATCCGTTTGCTGAATTTACCGACGACTTCTTAGCCAATATTCGGCGTATTCGGGAAGATGGTCTCGACAAATTTAATGAAGATTTGGCCGAAAGCGAAGATGGCATAGGTGCTCTGGCTAATTCTTTACTCGATCTCAGTCAAGGATCGGGCGCTACTATTGGGCAGTTGCAAGAGTTGGCCGTTGCTTTAGGTGCGGCAACTCCTGAAGAAGCAGCGGCCGCTTTCCAACGTATTGTCGGCCAACAGGCATTACAGCAGTTGGCTGAAGGGTTTGTGGACGGAAAAATATCGGCGGAGCAAGCGGCCGCTGCCGTTCAGCTAATGAACCAACAATTGGCCGAAGGGCAGGATATTGATCTTTCTTCGTTAGGGATTAATTTAGATTCCCTGGCTAGAGTGGCCGAATCAACCGCTTCGGCCGCTGGCGGCGCAGCCGAAAAGACCGTAACCTGGCGCGATTCTATTATTGGTTTGCTTGACCCGGCTGAAACATTTGCCAGCCGGTTCCTGGAAGTGTCACGAGCAACCGGACTGTACAATGATGACATTAATAGAGCCGCCTTTCTATCAGGCGCAATGGCTGCGGCTATTGAGGGTCTAAGCGGCAGTGCTCAAGACCTTGATTTTGAAGAAGCGATTGGGCAGCTAGAAGAATACGAACGACTATTGCAATCTGTCACTTCGGTTGACGAACTGGCGCTGATTATTGATCTGCAAACCGAGTTAGGCCGTACTCCCGAAGATATTATTGAATCATTTGCGATTGCAGCGGAAAAAGGCATATCTGTCCCCGTTGCTATTCAGTTCCAGTTTGCCGAAGAAGCCAAAAAACAAGCTTTGAGCGAATTTGGACAACAAATCTCACAAGGATTTAATTCTGCCTTATTACAAGGCGGGGTAGATATAGGTAAGGCGGCTTTTGATGAAGCTATTACCGAAGCGCAAAACGTGGCTAATGCCATTCCGCTATCGGCCGATGCCACTGAACTATTAAACGATATTGAACTTATAACCGGCGAACCCAGAATATTGCCGCTGGAGGGCGATACCGACGAACTTGAAGAAAACATTCTGGATGTGACCGAGGATGCTGATCCTTATGAAGTCCACTTGGAAGCCGATGCTGATCAATTAACCGAGCAAATTCAAACAGCGTTGGACCAGGCTGCATTTACGGTAGATGTTGATGTTAACACCAACACACCAGATTCCTCTAACGGCTCTTCCGGTCATCCGGTTAGACCAACCCCGCGCAATATTCCTACGTTGCAGAAAGGGGGACTTGTTCAGGGACCGTTACACGGGCAAGGCGGCATTTTGGCTGAATTTGAAGGGGGCGAGTATTTTGTTTCCCGTGACAAACTCTCCCCTGCGCTTTACTCGCTCCTGGAAGCGGTGAAGAACAGCAATCAGCCAACCAACGATGTGTTAACTAATTTCATTCGCAATCCGGCTTCTATTGGGGAACAGACTATTCCTAATTCGCGTATTAGCACACCGGAACCGCAGGCGTTTGCGGCCGCTGTCCCGCCATCTCTTATCGAAACGGTGGCTAGAGCCAATTTTGCCCAACCGGTCGGTTTTGCGCCACCAAATATTGATAGTAGTATTTCACATTCTATAACCCAAAGTTCCCAACGCTCCACAACCAATAACTATTTCTACGGTAATAACGGAAGTGGAGCGGCCAGGCCAGTTAACGACCTGGCAATGAGACGATAATGTTACCCAACGACTGTCCGATAGAACGGCACTACCTGACTTTACCTCAATTTGCGCTAACCATCTTGGGGCGACCGCCGAACGGTTTATTCTTTCCCAACCGCCATACTATGTTGCTCTCTTCGCCGGACAGTGTGGGCGAGTTAGAAGGGATTGTGGTTAACGAGCGGTTGGGTTTAGGACTGATTAATATGAACAATCCGGGCAATACCTTGCGGGAGCAGGGGATTTACCAGAACGGAGCCGATACCGTTTTACTTAAGCAGCCGGTTAGAAATGTCCTGTTGGACATGACCGTTAAAGGCAGTGACCGAACTGATTTTTTGTTAAATAGAGAATACCTGGGTTATATCTTGGGAGTTGACCAGGCAACCCAGGTTGATTTTGTAGATTTGACTGACTTGGGCGATCCGTTCCAAACGCCGCTACCCTGGACCTACACACACGAAAGCGGCCTCGGTCGTCGTCACTTTGATTTCGCCATCGCCTGGATGGATAACGACGGCGATATTGACGATCCGAGTAATTTGCAAAACGATTTTCAATTGACGCTTTCTGGTGATGATCCTACCTTTTATGGGGATGAGGTTGTTTTAGCGGGGACGACAACGATTGAAGCAACCGTAGCACCTGACCCCAACAATCCCCCGCCTGTTGGCGCTTACGTTATTCCTGAGATTTTCTACGAGGGTAACGCACGAACCTGTTTTCGTTTGACGCTAAATACGGGCGGGGTTCGTAATACCGATGTTTTATATGCTTTAGGTTTAATTGATCTGAGCAGCGGCCGCTACCATCGTTTTGAGTACGTCAACTTTCCGACTGATGGATGGGGAGCATTTACCGCAGTGGGGCGCAATCGGTTGGTTTGGGACACCTGCGCTAAACACCTTGTATCTATTAACGCGACAACGGGGCAATTTATTACCCAGTTGGACTTAAGCGCCTCCCCTTCGGGGACTAAAAATTGGAATGTTTTTCAGTTTGTGCCCAAACGTACCTACGCAATCTCCTTGGAGATGAACAAAGCCGCGCCAATCGCTTATGAACTAAGCTATTTCCCCCGCTACGGGATGATTTAATGTCCAGTTTTTCTTTCCTCTTGCGTTCAACCGCACCGCCTTTTGATCCGATTGCCTGGATTCCACCTGAAGCCTGGCTGTTCTTTGAATACGAACGCAAGCTGAATGATGTCGGATCGGCGCAGGGAATTTTATCTACCCGGCGTTTTACGCAACTGAACGATATTTTCCACGTCCGAACCGGGGGCAACTTAGATGCTATTTTGGAAGTTTGGTATCAACCGCCGAAAATTCCGGGCTTACCGGTTGTACCGATTCGATTGGATGCTCAGTATTTACTCCGCTACCGGCGCTTTGAACACTTGGTCAACGGGAAGCCCAGGCAAACGGCTATCCTAAAGGACCCTAAACACCTGCTGCTAAGACCGATTATTTATCCTGATGATTGTTTACCGGTAATGGTGGATGATACGGCAGCTTCGCTTGCGGCCGCTATTGATATTTGGGTCAACAATAACCCCAACCCGCCTTGCTTTCCGGCAGTGGAAGATTTTACCGGCAACGTTTCGCCTTCATCTACCTCTGAACAGATGGAAGCGGTGGTCACGCATTGCGCTACTAATTCACCAATTCCCTTTGGGCCAATCTTGATTGCACCGCCTATTGTGGGCGGAATACCCGATCATTTGATCTCTCTCCGTTATGAAGATTCGCTTTTGGAAGCGTTGCAGCGCATGTCAGCTTCTTCCTGGTACGCCTGGCGACACGGACAATTAGGAACGTTGGAGCCGGTTGATTTTGACTTAATATTTTCAACAACCAATCCTTTTATTCCCTGGACCTTTACCACCTTCCCTGGCGGGAGGGGAACAGATCGACGCATTAACAATCCGGCCGGTAATGTCCCCCTGGTTTTCTCGCCGGAGAGAGATAACGTGATTCAACCAGTAACGATCACCGATAGAACCGAAGAATTCACCAGGGCGATTGTAGCCGGGCAGGGGAGCGGTTTAACGCGCCAACTTCTGGCTCTAAACAATTCAACCATTGCGGATTCGCCTTGGAACTACATTGAGCGTTTTGAAAACGCCAGCAAGATTGAGGATTTAACAGTTGTGGGTGGTGTAGAAGAAGCAGTGGTGGTAGGGCAAAGAGCGTTAAGAGAGAGGGGCGAAAGACGAGAGATTACCTTTATTGCGCGGCCAACGCAGGGGGCGCAGTATGGACGCGATTTTGATTTGGGGGATTTGGTTTCGGTGGACTTTGGGGGAGATTTTGATGAACGGCAGATTACCAATGTTTTGATTCAGATGTTTAGCGATCAGGCGTTGAACGTAGAAATTGAAACCACTGAGTTAGATGGTCGTCGTTTCAATGGCAGTTCGGAATTAGAGAGATTGCTGCAATTGATTGAAAGCGCTGAGGAAAGAATTGGCTACCTGGAACAAGACGGTTAGATATACCCGGTTAATCTTCCTTCTTTCCTACCCTCTGCAATCGCTCTACAGCGTTTTGACCCTGGAATGTCCCAACATAGCTTAAATTAAAGATCGTCCCGCAGCGGCTAATTTTGACGGTTTTGACGGAACAAATGATGTTCGCTTTGGGCTAAGGAAACCATTTTAGCTTCTTGCAGTAAATCTAAAGCACCTATTGGGGTTCGAGCCTCGTCAATTAACTCTGACAATACAAGTAGTTCAATCTGAGCATTGGTCAGCAGGTGGATATAAAACCCGTGTATCTCCGGTCTGATCGTCTGTCCTCTTTCGACGCTCATTAACAGTTGTTCGGTAATCTCTTGAATACGGCGCTGAAACTGCGCCATCATCGGTTGCGCGAGTTGGTATTGGTTGGGCAGTTCTTGGGTTAAGGCAGCGGCCGCTTCAATCGTAAAGTTCAGCAATCGGTAAGTGGCAACGGTGATGTCCAAATATTTGCTCTCGTGAAAACGACCGGTTTGCGCTACGTTCTTTTTGACGACAAACTGGATGGTGGGGGCAGCGGCCGCTTTGGGCTTAATCAAATAACCAACGAAAAATCCGGCGAGAGCAGCGACAAGGGCTGCGGTGGTGCTAATATCGTTCATTTATTCTCCTCCGCCTGATAAACAGAAAAGATTCTTTTCGGCAATCTCTGGTGTTATGGCCGTATGAGATTTGAACTGACACGACCACTTTGTCTTGTGAAACTTACCCACAACCGGCCAACTCATTATGTATACATGTTCCGTTTCGCTATCGTGCCAGGCCAATAAAGAAATAGCGTTGAGAGCGGCCGCTTCTTCCAATGCTCCTATTTGTAAACGGCTTAAGGCCGAATAAGGTAAACTGCCTGCTCTACTTTTAGCTTCACAAATGACCATGCGGCCGCTTCCGTCGGGTAAGATAGCGATAAAATCAATTGTTGCTTTTTCTTGGGGCCACGCGTTGACAATTTTGCCTGAACCATTACGTTCAATATTCCAACCGGTGTTGATCTTTTCGACACGTTTTAGACCCAACTGTTCTAAAGCCTCTTTAATTCTGTTTTCAGACACAACACCTTGGTTGCGATTCTTTCGCCCTCGTGCCCGGTTCTTCTCTCTGGTGGAGAAAAACTCCCCCAATAATTCCTTGTTCGCCTCCCAAACATCGGGGGAGATATTGTCAGGATCAAGCATCGTTTGGCTCCTTCATCTCTTCTGTCTCGTCGTCTACTATAACAGGTTTGGCAGATGACAAACGTTTGTTTACAGCGACGACGGCCACAACTTGCGAGTTAAACCGTTTATCACTATCGTAACTGGTCTCAGCCGGAGAGATGGAAAGTATAGCCCACTCCCCCGTAGCTTTGTTGACGGCTAATAACAGGTTTGTCTTAGCTGGCTTACCGTCCGGTGTAGCTACCTCATCTCGCCGCAGGATTAAGCCTTTTTCATAGACGTGAGCGGTGGTGGTGAAGGTTGAAACCAGTCGCATAAATAAACGGTCGCTGTACTCCTGGTAATAAAACCTTTGATAGTTCTTGCCATCCACAAAAACGCCGTCGCTCAAACTCAATATGACGTTGCCCTTAAGGGTATCAGCATAATTCACTTCATCTGCCGATAAAACACTGTCAACCGAGGTGACAAATAAGTCACCGTTGAAAAACGGCTCTGCTTTCCCTTTGTGGACACACATTAGAACTAAAATGTCGTTAATCTGATAGTCCCGATCATTGACTCGAAACTCAAACCTTTTACTTCCCTCAGCTACCTGCTCGAAGTGATCTTTTTCACTCTTAAGAATCTGCACTTTCATTTTCATACTCCAACGAGGGTGGTTATTTATCCAAAGCGGCCGCTATCATATCGCCTTTATAAGCTTCAGCGTTGTAATAGGTATGGTGAACTTGCGTTATTCTAGCGCACCAGAATTTTTCCCACATTTTTTCATTTTCGATACAAGGCTCTTCTTTGAACGAAAGGAGCGCCCATTCCCCAGTCTCATTGTTAATTGCAATGAGCAGGTTAGGCTTATTAGTCGAACCATTATGATTGGCTCTATTGTTAATGCAATTTTCTTTATAAACCACAGCCGATTTTGCTAGACTAGCAATAAGGCGCAGGTAAAAATTATTTTCGTAAACCTGGCAATAGACCGTTTTATATTGATTGCGGTCTATAAAAACCCCATCGCTGAGGCTCAGAATAACGTTGTCGTTCAACACTTTAGCAAACTGTTCGTGCTCTGCCGATAGCATATAGGTGACGGTGGTTAGAAACATATCACCGGTTAACAAACCGTTCCCGTTCCCGGTTGGGTCAGGGGTGTAGTCCAACAGGATCAGCGGATCGCCAACTTGATAATCCCTATCATTAAAGCGAAACTCGAATTTTTTGCTTCCGTCAACAACCTTGTCAAAATATCGATTATGGGTTTTTAGAATCTGAACTTTCAATTTCTTTCTCCTGTTTAATACCTTTTTTGCCTATCATTTTTTCAAAAACAAATGGAGCAAATCGGCCTAACCCAATGCCGCTGAACTCCGATAGCCACCAAATGAAACGATACAACATACAAATCTCCTAAGCGGCCGCTCACTTGCGCCATTTGCGCCGTCTTTTTTGGCTGGTTAAATGAAAATATTGCTGATTATACGGGCAGCGATAGCGTTTGGCATGACCGGGAACCTGGTTAATAATTTCCATGACCTGTTTTTTATTGTAGGATATTTTTCCACAACGATCACACCGTCCCATATTTTCTGTATTTTCCAGGTAATACTCTTGAAGGTTCACATTTGATCTCCTAAGCGGCCGCTTCCTGCGGGATAGCCCACAATGCTTCAACAAAGAACTTCTGAACTAGTTGAATGTCAAACAGGGCGCGTTGCGTTGTTAAAGCACCTCTATCATTATCGTGGGTTAACATCTCTACCAGTAGGATTCTACTCAATTTTCGAGATTCCTTACCGTTTACCCTGGTGGCAATCGGCAAAATGTTTAAAACCCAACGGTGTAGTATCTCGGTTGCTAATTCATATTCAAGTTCAAAAGG
>Ga0302046_10004911_pt1 | contig 11827 bp, 7 predicted proteins | sample RVTome_11_FD_200261 | JGI IMG/M metagenome (GOLD analysis project Ga0302046, IMG submission 200261) | Soil microbial communities from uranium-contaminated site in the Upper Colorado River Basin, Wyoming, United States - RVT147D111 (version 2) ... | reverse complement strand
GGCCCGGGCGCCCTTTTGCGTCTGTTTCGTGCCTCCGTGCCCCAGACTCCGCGCCTTCAAAGTCCCAGCAACCTTGCTATTTTAAACACTCTACCGGCGCGCAGTATATGCAACTCTAGGGAGGTTCTGACAACATGTCCGTAGCGGATCTCGTTTCAACCGCGGCGGCGCTGGTTCCCGAAGGCAAGGGGATCCTGGCCGCCGACGAGAGCTTTGGTACCATTGAAAAGCGGTTCAAATCCATCAACACCCCATCGTCCGAGGAGAACCGCCGCGCCTACCGGCAGCTGCTCTTCACGACCGAGGGGGCATCCGACTTCATCAGCGGGGTGATTCTGTTCGATGAAACCCTGCGCCAGAGCGCGGAAGATGGCACGCCGTTCTCCAAGGTGCTGAGCGATCAAGGCATCATCCCGGGCATCAAGGTGGATACCGGCGCGAAAGCCCTGGCAGGCTTTCCCGGTGAGACGGTGACCGAGGGGCTGGACGGTCTCCGAGAGCGGTTCGCGGAATACCGAGACCTCGGCGCTCGGTTCGCCAAATGGCGGGCGGTCATTGCGATCGGAAATGGGATCCCGACGGGTGGGTGCATCGAGGCCAATGCACATGCCCTCGCGCGCTACGCTGCCCTCACACAAGAGGCGGGTCTGGTACCCATTGTCGAACCGGAAGTGCTCATGGACGGCGACCACACCATCGAGACGTGCGAAGCCGTGACGGCGACGACGCTCGCCTCCGTCTATCGCGAGCTATTCGCCCAGCGTGTCATTCTCGAGGGCACGTTGCTCAAGCCCAATATGGTGCTGGCGGGCAAAGCGTGCCGGAAACAGGCCGGTGTCGAGCAGGTGGCGCACGCCACCATCCGCTGCCTCGAGCAGACGGTGCCCGCCGCCGTTCCCGGCGTGGTGTTCCTATCCGGCGGGCAGAGCAGTGAGGTGGCCACGGCGCACCTCAACGCCATGAATGCCATCGGAGGCGTGCCGTGGGAGCTTTCCTTTTCTTATGGGCGCGCACTCCAGGACGCCGCCCTCAAGACGTGGTCCGGGAAGACGGCCAACGTGCGGGCGGCACAGAAGGCGTTCTATCACCGCGCCAAGTGCAACGGCGCCGCCCGCAACGGTGGATACTCGAAGGCGATGGAAAAAGCGGCGTAGTCGGTCAAGCGGACCGGGGGAGCAGGCGGACAGTGGATTCCGCCTCACCCCCAGCCTCCATCGTCGCCCAGCTTTCGCGCCGAGCCTTCCGCATGCGCCGGACTCCGCTATCGCCTGCCTGCCCGTGCGAATTTGCTGGCCTCAATCGCAAAGAATACCGTGTCCAACCCACCGATCGTCTCGCGGCGTGCCCAACGCATGCCGAGTTGCTCGAGGACGCGGATGGAGGCGGTGTTGGGGACGTCCGTACTGGCGTCAACACGCTCGAGCCCGAGTCGATCGAACGCGTACCTTACCACCGCTCGCGCCGATTCTGTGGCGAGGCCTTGACCCCACCATCGCTCAGCGATGCCAAACAGCAGCTCGAGTTGTGGTGGATCCCGAAAGTGCCACAGACCCGTGAATCCCATGGCCTCGTTCGGCGCCTCGTGACGCGTCACGATCCACAGCCCACACCCCTGTTGCGCAAACAGCCGTGCGCTCTCGGCGATGATGTCGAGGGTCCGGTCAGGCGCAATGACACGGTTGTCCCAGAGAAATCGGCGGACCGCCGGCGAGATGAACCTCGCGTGCAGGTCATTGGCATCTCGGTTGCTCACCGGTCTCAATCGCAGGCGAGCCGTCTCGAGGACGGGTGCAATCACATACCCCTCAGTGTCACCAACCATCGTTCGATATCTCGAAGCGTGGCGAAGAGGACGACGGTGGCGCCGAGAAGCATCAACGCGAGGGCACCGGCCAGCGCGGCCAGGCGGCGCGCGGCAGGTCCGGTACGGATACGGACGGAACGAATGGGACGCGCCCCGGGCGGCGGATACCGTTCGGCACGCCAGGCGCGGATGGCAATGCTCGCCATGGTGACCGCGCCGGCAACGGGTGGGACGGCCGCCGCCCAGGTGAGTACCCGTATCGCGGCGCCGATTCGGCGCGCGGCTTCCTCCGGGTTCTGCTGCACCAGATCCTCTAATCCGGCTACGTATCTGCCCACGAAACTGAGGAGAAAAATGCCGACTACCAATCCCGCCGCCGTCACGGTGATTGCGGCGGTGCGAACGCGCGGATCGGGCGGCACAATGTCGTTTTGATCGGGATGGACGCCCATGGTGTGCAATGGTAACCGCTGAGCCCGGCCGGTTGCCAGACGCCGGCCATCAGTGCAATGTCCCTTCAACCGCCTAATGCCACATCGGGGGCTTCCATGAAGACACTCGCAACCGCCGTCATCGGGATGGCTGTGCTTTCTCTTGGCGCGCATCCCGTAGACGCGCAGTCCAACAACCCCAACGTGATGTATGGGCCCGCGCTGCTCGACGGATTGGAGTACCGAAGCGTCGGCCCGTCCAGAGGGGGGCGCGTCACCGCCGTGGCCGGGCACCGCGCACAGCCCCATACCTTCTTTATGGGGGCTACCGGCGGAGGGGTGTGGAAGACCACGGACTACGGCACGACCTGGCGACCCATCTCGGACGGATACTTCGCGACCGGCTCGATTGGCGCGATCCAGGTGGCCGATTCCGATCCGAATATCGTGTACGTTGGCACCGGTTCAGATGGTATTCGGAGCAACGTCATCGTCGGTCGAGGCATATACAAGTCGGCCGACGCGGGTAAGACCTGGATGTTCATTGGACTGCGCGACGTCGGTCAGATCGGCGCGGTTGAAGTCCACCCCACCAATCCCAACCTCGTGTATGTTGCCGCCATCGGTGATCCGTTCCGCCCGACGCCGGACCGTGGCGTCTACCGGTCAGCAGACGGTGGCACGAATTGGGACAAGGTCCTGTTCGTGTCCGACTCGACCGGGGCCGTCGACCTGGAGTTCGCGCCGGACAACCCCCGAGAGATCTACGCATCCATGTGGCGCGGTGAGCGGAAGCCCTGGACTATCATAAGCGGCGCACGTGAAGGCGGTATCTACAAGTCGACCGACGGCGGCGACACCTGGACCAAGCTCACGAATGGACTGCCCCAGGGACTGTTCGGCAAGAGCGATCTTGCTGTGTCGCCGGCGGACCCCGGTCGCGTCTACGCGCTGATCGAGGCGGTCGAGCCCGAGGATGGTCTGTACCGCTCCGACGATCGCGGCATGACGTGGCGGCAGGTGACGAGCTACAACCCGATTCTCAATCGTCCCTTCTACTACACCGGCGTCGACGCTGACCCCACCAATGCCGATATCGTGTACGCGAGTAACGAGGGGTTCTACAAATCGACAGATGGTGGAGAGAACTTCGAGCGCCGGCCCACGCCGCATGGCGACAACCACGACATGTGGATCAACCCCGATGACCCGAACATCATCGTGCAGTCCAACGACGGTGGTGCCAACGTGACGCTGGACGGCGGGGAGACGTGGTCTTCACAGCACAATCAACCCACCGCCGAGTTGTACCAGGTGGCCGTCGACGACCAGTTTCCGTATTGGCTGTACGCGGGCCAGCAGGACAACACGACCATTCGCGTTCCCTCGCGCCCGCCACACAGCGCGCCCGGCGGTCATACCGCGTATTGGGAAGAAGTGGGTGGCTGCGAGACCGGACCGGTCGTCCCGAAACCGGGGAATGCCGACATCGTCTATGCCAACTGCAAGGGACGCTTCGGTCGATACAGTCATCTGACGGGGCAGGAACAGCAGTTCTACGTCGGTATGACGAACATCTATGGTCACAACCCCGGCAATCTGGAATACCGGTTCCAGCGTGTCTCGCCCATCCATGTCTCGCCGCACAACCCGGACGTCGTCTACCACGCATCGCAGTATCTGCACCGCACGATGGACGACGGCGTGACGTGGGAGACGATCTCCCCGGATCTGACGGCTTTCGATCCGGAGTTCCAGGTGGTTCCGGGCACGCCCATCACGCGAGACATCACGGGCGAAGAGTATTACAGCACCATCTATGCGGTGGAGGAGTCCCGAGTCACTCCGGGTCTCATCTGGGTGGGCGCCAACGATGGCCCCGTGCACGTTACGCAGAATGCCGGCCAAACGTGGACGGATGTTACGCCGGACGACATCCCCTTCGGGGGCCGCGTACAGACCATCGAGCCGTCTCGGCATCGAGCGGCGAAGGCCTATGTCGCCATCTATCGCTACCTGATGGGCGACTGGGCACCGTACATCTACAAGACCGAGAACTACGGCGAAAGCTGGACGCGCTTGACGAATGGTACCAACGGCATTCCGCACGACACGCCCACGCGCGTGATTCGGGAGGATCCCGACCGCGAAGGCTTGCTCTATGCGGGCACGGAGTTCGGCATGTACGTGTCGTTCGACGACGGTGCGCATTGGCAGCCGTTCCAGCAGAACCTCCCGGTCACTCCGATTACGGATATCAAGATCGTCAACAAAGATCTCGTGATGTCCACCATGGGGCGCGGCTTCTGGGTCATGGACGACGTGTCGCCACTGCATCAGCTGGGCGATCAGGTCGCTTCCGCGCCGGCGCACCTCTTTGCGCCGCGGGACGCATACCGGATGCGCTACGGGGGCGGCTTCGGCTTTGGTGGCCCCACGCCCGACGAGCCCGAGTTCCCCGACCCCGGCGCCACCATCGACTACTACCTGGCGCAGGTTCCGTCCGGTCCGGTCACGCTCGAGATTCTCGATGCCGGCGGTTCGGTGCTACGCACCTTCACGAGCGAAGCCCCGCCGCAAACCGTGCAGCCCGCGCCCCCCACCATGCGGGAATTCCAATACGAGCGCTTGGGAGGACCGCGACTCGAAACGAATGCGGGCACCAATCGATTCACGTGGGATCTCACCGTGCCGGGTCCGTGGGATGATAATCCCCGCCGATCCGGATCGAACGGACCGATGGTCGAGCCGGGCTCTTACCAGGTCCGCCTCACGGCAGGCAACGTTCGACAGACGAGGAGTCTCACGGTTCGAATGGACCCGCGGGTACTGGACGATGGTGTAACGCGTGAAGACGTGGCGGCGCAACTGGCGCTGAGCCTGCGCATTCGAGACGATCTCTCCGCGGTACGCATGGCGGCCGCGCGAGTCGAGGAGGCCCGCAACGGTCTGACGCCTCGCAATGACCGCGCGTCCCGACAGCTGGACCAACGGCTGAAGGAGGTCGAGGATCAGCTGGTCACGGCCGACGCGTATCGCTATCCCAAACCGATGCTGATCGACCAGTACGAGTATCTGTACGGGAACCTGACGCGTGCAGATCAGCGGCCGGGTCAAGATGCGTATGCGCGCTTCGAGTTCCTCCATGCGGAACTGGAGCGACATCTGGCGGCATTGGAGGAACTCCTCACCACTGATTCGGCGGCGCAAGATTAATGCAACCTGCCGCAACAGGGCTCTTATGAGGGAAGCTCTGAACTAGGTCGGCGGGGGTCGCGAAGACCGCGTCAGTGAGGCGGTGCCCCCGTGTACGCAACGCGATGTGTTCTGCGCACTGCAGCGGCCGGAGCGACTCCCGACCGACGTGTTCAGAGCTTCCTTAGTGAGGCGCGGAGGCACAGAGGTGTTCGACCTGCGCCTCCGTGCCTCTGTGCCCCAATTCAGTCATAAGGGATTCCCTTAATGGCATTGAAGTATCCTCACTCGAAAACATCTCGGTTCCGCCTCCATGTGATCTAGCGCACCTCAATCGTTTCCCTCTCGTCTTACGATTCGCGGGAGGCTGACATGACCCAATCGTCCACCGGGTGGATCGGACTGCCGGCCGTGCGGATTCTCGTCCTGGACGATTCACCCAACACAACTGAAGAGATTCAGGATGTCCTCCTACATGCGGAAATCCCCGGCGAGGTGGCATACGTCGCGGATCGCCGTGCGTTGGAGGAGTGTCTCGACCGCCAGTCCGTCACGGCGATCGTCGTAGCGCTCCGCCAGGACGTTGCTCCGATTGTCTCGGTGGTGGATGTGGTGCGGTCGCGGGACGCGGCCGTTCCCGTCATCGCGGTTGCCGAGCGCGCCGACGACCTGTTGGCGGCGGAGTGCATCAAAGCCGGAGCGGCGGAATACGTGCGCCGGTCCCACATCAGCGGATTCGCACGAGCGCTCTCCGAGGCACTGGCGACCTCTCAGGCCCGGCGGCGCGCCGTGCAGGCCGGAGAGGACCTGCGCCTTCGCGAGCGGCGATTTCGTGCGCTGATCGAACACAGTCACGACGCGGTCATGCTCATGGATGCGGAGGGCACGATCATCTTCGCCAGCCCCGCGACCACGAGCATCCTGGGCTATCCGCTGGCGGACGTCATCGGCCAGAACACGTTCCGCTTGGTCCATCCCGATGATCGGGAAGCCATTCGCTCGCACTTCCGGCGGTGTGCCAATCGCTCGGGCCTTTCTATCCGTGCTGAGTTTCGGTGCAGACACCGCGAGGGGAACTGGCGTTTCCTGGAGGGCGTCGCGGTCAATCGACTGGATGATCCGGCGGTGCACGCGGTGATTGCGGACATTCGCGATATCACCGATCGAAAGCACGCCGAGTTTGCCCTTCGCGCGTCGGAACAGCGATACGCGTTGGCTGCTCGGGGTGCCAACGATGGGCTGTGGGACTGGGACCTCCTCGAGGATCGCGTCTATTTCTCTGATCGCTGGAAAGCGATGCTCGGCTATGAGGCGCATGAGGTGACCACCGATCCGCGCGAATGGCTTGATCGGATACATCCGCAGGACCGGGCCGCCGTCCATAGGACGTTGGAAGACCACAAGGAGGAGCGCGCCCCGCACTTCGAGTCGGAGCATCGGCTGCTGCACCGTGACGGTGAGTACCGCTGGATGCTGTGTCGCGGCTTGATGGTTCGGGATGAGGACGGGCGACCGGCACGCATGGCGGGGTCGCTCACGGATATCACGGATCGGAAGACGGTCGAGGAGCGCCTGAAGTACGATGCCGTGCACGATGCCCTCACCGGACTCCCCAATCGGTTGATGTTCGTGGAGCTGCTGGACCGCGCCGTGGCGCACTCGCGCAAAGATCCCGACTACGGCTTTGCCGTGCTGTTCATCGATCTCGATCGTTTCAAAGTCATCAACGACAGCTTGGGTCACCTGATTGGCGATCAGTTGCTCATCGCGTTCGCCCGTCGCTTGGAGCGGTGCCTCCGCCCTGGTGACACCGTGGCGCGGTTGGGGGGGGACGAGTTCACGGTGCTCGTCGAGCGGGTGCGTTCCGGGGCGGAAGCTACGCGGATCGCCGACCGCATTCATCGCAGTCTCCAGCATCCGTTCGAGTTGCGCGGTTACGAAGTGTTCACGGGAGTGAGCATCGGCATCGTGTCCAGCACGACCGGCTACGAGAGCGCGAATGAAGTGCTCCGTGACGCGGACGCCGCCATGTACTCCGCGAAAGCGCAGGGCCGTTCACGATACGTGCTCTTCGATTCGGCGATGCATGATGAAGCCGTGCTGCTCCTGGAGTTGGAGACGGATCTCCGGCGGGCGCTGGAACGTCAAGAATTCGTGCTGCACTATCAGCCCATCGTGACCGTGGGAAACCGATCCATCACGGGCCTGGAAGCACTCGTCCGCTGGCAGCATCCCCAACGCGGCCTGCTCTCACCGGCCGAGTTCATCGAGGTGGCGGAGGAGACCGGCCTCATCATTCCGCTCGGAAACTGGGTGCTCCGCGAAGCGTGCCGGCAAATGGTGGAATGGGAGAGCCGTTCCGGCGGCATTCCCCGCACGATCAGCGTCAACCTATCGGCCAAGCAGTTTGCCCAGGGAGACCTCGCGGAAGAGGTGGCGACCGTGTTGGCCGAAACCGGAATGAATGCGGAGCGGTTGACGCTCGAGATCACCGAAAGCGCCATCATGACGGATACGAGGATGGCGCAGCAAACGCTCATGCGTCTTCGCAACATGGGCGTGCGCATTCACATCGATGACTTCGGCTCCGGATACTCGGCGCTCTCGTACCTGTATCGGTTCCCCATCGATACCCTGAAGATCGATCGTTCCTTCATCGGCAACATGGCGGTCGAGGAACGGCAGAGCGCCATTGTCCGAGCGATCGTGACGTTGGCAAGGCATCTCGACGTGGATGTGATCGCCGAAGGCGTCGAGAGCGAAAGCCAACTCGAGCACCTGAGAGAGCTGCAGTGTCCTTCCGCGCAAGGATACCTCTTCTCCCGGCCCGTGGAAGCCGACCAGGTTGAGGCTCTCCTGAACGGTCATCTGCCCGTAGGGGCCCGCGAATAGCCAGGTTTGCTCGAACCGGCTCCGCGCCTTCCTGAATGTGGTGCGCCGACCTACTATAGCCTGAGCACCCCAGGACCCCTCGGCCGGGAGATCGGCGTTCCATGAGATTTATCAGTATCGTGCTGCCGCTGACGGCAGTACTTCCCTCCGCCATTGCCTCGCAGGTTCCTAATCGCCAGGTGATCGAACGTGTGGCAGCCGTCGAATTCGTTCCGGCGGTCGAGCGCTACCGGGAGCTGTTGTCGCTTCCGAATGATGCCCATTTCCCCGATGACATCGCCCGGTTGTTGGGGTGGCTGCGTGGCGCGTTCGAGGCACGCGGATTTGCCGTGACGGAGCTGGAGACACCGGGCAGCCCACTTCTGCTGGCGGAACGGTCCATTCCGGGCGCACGCCGGACGGTGCTGTTCTACCTCCAGGCGGACGGACAGCCGGTCTCGCCCGAGCACTGGCACCAGGAGAGCGCGTACGAACCGGTCCTGAGAGAGCGGACCGGCTCGGAATGGCGCGACGTTGCGTGGTCGCGATTGTCCGGCCAATGGGATCCGGAATGGCGGGTCTTTGCTCGGTCCGCCTCGGACTCCAAGGGACCCATCGCGCAGTTCCTGGCGGCGTTGACCGTCGCCGATTCGATGGGATGGACTCCCGATTTCAACCTCAAGGTGATCATCGATGGTGAGGAGGAGATGGGCTCTCCGCATCTGCCGGAGGCGGTCGAGCGCTATAGCAGCGAATTGGCGGCAGATATGCTGGTCATTCTCGATGGGCCGCCGCACGTCTCCAACCAGCCCACACTCAAGTTTGGGGCCCGCGGCATCGCGACGTTTACGCTCACCACGTACGGCCCTCGCGTGCCCCAGCATAGCGGCCACTATGGCAACTACGCGCCGAACCCGGCGTTGAAACTCGCCCAGCTTCTCGCGTCGATGAAAGACGAGCGCGGTCGCGTCACCATTCCTGGTTGGTATGACGGGATCTCGCTCGACCGCGGGACACGCGCGACGCTGGATCGTGTGCCCGATGACGAGGATGCGATTCGCGGCGCCCTTGGTATCGCCACCACCGACGATGTGGGCAACTCTCTCCAAGAGGCCATGCAGTATCCCTCGCTCAACATCCGCGGCATGTCATCGGGTTGGGTTGGAGAACAGCGGCGCACCATCGTGCCGGCCACCGCGACGGCCGAGGTGGACGTTCGCCTGGTGCTCGAGACGGATCCCAATAGGCTGTTGGGTCTGGTGCGCGACCATATCGCGGCTCGGGGGTATTACCTGTTGGACCGCGAGCCGGCCGAGGAGGAACGGTTGACCCATCCCCGTATCGCGACGTTTCGCTCGGAGATTTCATATCTCGCGTTTCGGACGGAGTTCGACTCCGAACCCGGTCGCTGGCTGACGAACGCCATGACGCGCTTGTATGGTGAGCCGCCCATCAAAATTCGCACGAGCGGTGGCTCGATTCCCATCTCGCCCTTCGTGCAGACCCTTGGTGTCCCAGCGGTGTCCGTGCCGACCGTCAATCCGGACAACAACCAGCACAGCCCCAATGAAAACCTCCGGCTCGGCAACTTCCTCGAGGGCATCGAGGTCATCCTGGCCGTACTGACGGAACCCATGGTGGATCAGGCGTCGTGAGACGTCCGCATTCCCTCGCGCCCATGATGCGGCCGCATCTCGCGCCCATAACGCGACCGCACAGTTGCAGCTAATGCGAGGTCGAATCGCCGTGTTGCTCGTTCTGGCGCTTGGCACCGCCGCCCCTGCAACGGCGCAGTGGGGCTGGCGTACGCGCCGTGCGCCGCCCCGTTACTACGACAACGAGGCCCGGTCGACACCGGGATTCATGTTCTGCCGCCTCATGTATCGCAGCGTGCGTGGCGAGAGCCTGGGTCATGGATGGGACACGGATTACCCGGGGTCTGACGAGAACTTCATGCTCCGGTTCTCCGAGTTCACCACTGCACCGGTGAGTCGAGATCTCGAGGGCCGCCCGCTGTACATCGTCGTCCGTCCAACGGATGACAACCTGTTCCGCTGCCCGTTCGTCTTCATGTCGGATGCGGGCACGGTAGGGTTTGACCCCGACGAGACCGAGCGGCTTCGGGCTTACCTGTTGAGAGGCGGGCTGTTGTACGCGGATGACTTCTGGGGAACCCGTGCGTGGGAGCATTGGGCGCGTGAGATCGGCAAGGTTCTGCCGTCTGACCAGTTTCCGATCATCGACATTCCGTTGAACCACCCCATCTTCAATATCCAGTACGACGTCGACCACGTTCCCCAGATTCCCTCGATTCAGCACTGGCGACGCAGCGGAGGCAGTACGTCTGAGCGGGGCTACGACTCCCAGGAGGCCCATCTCCGCGGCATCATGGATGACCACGGCCGGCTATTGGTCATCATGTCCCACAACACCGACATCGCGGACGGCTGGGAACGAGAGGGAGAAGAATTCGACTTCTTCCACCGCTTCTCCGCGGACGCCTACGCGCTGGCGATCAACATCGTCCTCTACACGATGACTCACTGAGGCCGGCCCGCCGTGACCTGAGTCAAGGTGTACGGCTCACTCGTCGATACTCAATCAGATTGTGCCTGAAGTCGGTCGGGGCGAAGCGGAGACGTGAGGTGGTGCGTCTCCCGGCCTCGCTGGTCGACGGGCTGGGTACAACGTCGTTCCCTTAAGCGCGCGCACGAAACGGGAATTGCATGCAATTCTGGCGGTTCATTGATAAGTCGGCCGAACTCGGTCCCGAGTTGATGGGAACCTACCAGCTTCCCGCGGTAGTCCTGTCGATTCTGATCGCCGGGATGGGCGCTTACGCCGCGCTCGCCGTTGTCGGTCGCATGCTTGCGGTGTCCAAGCCCACCAGCCGCCACGGCTGGCTCCTGGCCGGAGCGGTGGCGATGGGCTCGGGAGTGTGGGCCATGCATTTCACTGGAATGCTGGCCTTCTCGCTTCCGGTCCCCATTTCCTATGACGCGTCCCTCACGTTGTTGTCCATCGTGCCTGCCGTTCTGGCCAGCGGCGTGGCGTTGCATGTCATGGGCAGGGAGACCATCCACTGGCAACGGCTGCTGGTGGGCGGGCTCCTGATGGCCCTCGGTATCGGCTCCATGCACTATCTCGGTATGGAGGCGATGCATTCCTCGGCCCACATGGCGTACCGACCCGTGTTGTTCGCGGTGTCGATTGGCGTCGCCCACGTGTTGGCCACCTTGTCACTGTTCGTTCGCTTCAAATTGCGCCCGCATGGCACCCGCTCGCCGCTGGTGCGTATCGGCGCGGCGGTCGTGATGGGTGGAGCGGTATCGGGCATGCACTACACGGCGATGGCGGCCGTGGTGTTCTATCCTATGGCCAGCGTTGCTCCCCGAGCGGGGATCCTGGACCTGTCGCCTCTGACGCTGGGCGTGATCGTCGTTGTCTCTGTCGGGTTGATCGTGGGGCTCACGATCATCGGTACGCTCGTGGACAGTCGCCTGGCCGCCGCGTCCGAGTCCGTTCA
>Ga0302046_10004910_pt1 | contig 11829 bp, 11 predicted proteins | sample RVTome_11_FD_200261 | JGI IMG/M metagenome (GOLD analysis project Ga0302046, IMG submission 200261) | Soil microbial communities from uranium-contaminated site in the Upper Colorado River Basin, Wyoming, United States - RVT147D111 (version 2) ... | reverse complement strand
CCGACGCCAGGCACGTCCCGTCCACTACGGTACGTACCCCGGCCGCCTGGGGAAAGTGACACGGCCTACAGTCGCTGAATGTTGGCCTCAAGGGAGGAATGCGCGATGACGGTACGGGAGGATCGAACGAAGGTCATCATTCTGACCGAGCACTATCGCATTGCGGGGGAGATCGCCCTAGCCGCCGGTGCGCGCCTGACGGATTACATCGTGGATGCGGCGCAATTCATTGCGGTGGTGAACGCTCAGGTGACCGACCACGCGGGACGCGAGATCATGTCGTCCGCCTTCCTGAACGTGCATCGAGAACATGTCGAGGTGATTGCACCTGCGGAACTCGCGCGGGTCCCTTGAGCAGAGCGCGACATTCGTCGGCGCCCAACCAGCGGCCGTCGGCGCCCAGCCGGCGGCATCATCTCCGTTCTCCCGGGCGTCCGCCCTTGGTCCACACGGCAACGACGCCGCACTTGGAGTTTCCAACCCCCTGGTAAATGTGCGGAGTCGAGGCTGCACCCCGGTAAATCTCTACGCCGGCGAGCGCATTCGGATTAACGTTGTCCAGCGTTGTCAAGGACGCGTGGACGCCGTCTACGTAGTACGCGACCGTACACTGCGAGAACCCATCCATGATCGACGGAATGCCACGGGTACTCGCAATATCTCCGTTGCCGAGCGTGCGGAATCCCTGCACCTTGCGCAGTAGATCCGACGTCCGGGCCGGCGCCTCGGCGGCAATGTCTGACGCGGTGAAGAAGGTCCCCTTCTCGGTGCGCATCCGCCGCTGGAACGCCTGGAAACTCGGGTTGTTCAAGTACTCCTCTCCCTCAACCGCAATGGGATCCAACTCGAGGGCCGGCTGCCCGGTGAGCACCACGCGACCGAGGTCCACCTCCATACCTGGAACCACCGTCAGGTTGAAGCGCAGCGCCCAGGGCTCGTATCCCATCCCGCGGACGAGCACGGTATGCAGGCCCGTCTCGATCCCTTCGAGTCGAAAACGGCCCTGATTGTCCGTCGTGGTCTGACGCTGCGCCTCGACCGCGGTGACCGAGATGCCTGACAGCGTGGACCCACTGGCTGAATCGGCCACGATGCCGATGAACGCCGCTTTCTGGGCGGTGAGCGGGATGGTCAGCACCACGGCGAGAACGGCCGCGGGGGCAATGCGAAGCACTTGGGGACCTCCGGTACAGCCGACACCCAATATAAGGTACGGTACGAATTGGCGATGGTGTACGGTTGCAGGATGCAACGCGCGATGACCGTGCCCATTCGATCCCTTGCTCAGCACTCGATCACGTTGACCGCCAATCCTCCGCGCGCGGTTTCCTTGTACTTCTTCTTCATGTCGGCGCCGGTCTGTCGCATGGTCTTGATCACTTTGTCGAGTGAAACGCGGTGTGTGCCGTCGCCGCGAAGGGCCATGCGTGCGGCGTTGATGGCCTTGACGGCACCCATGGCGTTGCGCTCGATGCACGGAATCTGGACCAGCCCGCCCACCGGATCACACGTCAAGCCCAAGTTGTGCTCCATGCCGATCTCGGCGGCTTGTTCGACCTGCAGAACCGTGCCCCCCATGACTTCCGTGAGAGCACCGGCAGCCATTGAGCACGCGACGCCAACTTCTCCCTGGCATCCTGCTTCGGCCCCCGAAATCGACGCGTTCTCTTTGTACAGGATGCCGATACCGCCGGCGGCCAGGAGGAAGTCGCGCACTCCCTGATCGGATGCATCCCGGCATGAGTTGCGGTAATAGTGCAGGACGGCCGGGATGATGCCGGCGGCCCCGTTGGTCGGCGCGGTGACCACGCGACCGCCGGTTGCATTTTCTTCGTTGACCGCCAGCGCGTAGAGGTTGACCCAGTCGAGCACGGTGAGCGGATCGCCGTCGGGACCACCCGTATCCGCTTTGAGTCGCTGGTAGAGGGCCGGAGCGCGCCGGCGCACCTGGAGCTTGCCCGGGAGGATGGGTTCGCTTCGTTCGCAACCACGCTGTACGCAATCGCGCATCGTGTGCCAAATGCGATCCAGTCCGTCGTCGATCTGAGTGGCGGTACGCCAAACGGTTTCGTTGTCGCGAACGATACTCGACAGCGATAGCCCGGTCCGTCGGGCAATAGACAGGATCTCGTCACCGCTCGTCAGCGGATACGGCACGGCGGTGCGGTCCTGCTCGAGACGTGGCTCTGCCTCGGTGTCTTCGGTGATAACGAAGCCTCCCCCGATCGAGTAGTAGAGTCGCGTGTCCAGCGGCGTACCCGATTCGTCCAGCGCAGTAAAGCGCACCGCATTGGAGTGCACCGGCATGGTGCGTTTGCGGTCGAAGATCAGATCGTCCTGTTCGTGCCACGGAGTCTCATGGCGTCCTAATACGCAGATCGCCCGTCGATGCCGGATGGCGCTGACGCGCTCCACGGTGCGCTCGGGGTCGACGGTCTCCGGCGTCTCGCCTTGTAGTCCCAATAACACGGCGTTATCCGTGCCGTGCCCTTTCCCGGTGTAGGCGAGCGAACCGAAGAGTTCGGTGCGAATGCGGCGCGTCCTTTCGAGGCGCCCGGACTGCGACAGTGCGTGGGCGAACATGCGGGCGGCACGCATAGGGCCCACGGTGTGCGAACTCGATGGTCCGATACCGATGGTGAAGAGATCGAAAACGCTTACGGCCATGCGTCAAAAGAAAGCGCCGTCCCTGGACCTGCGAAAGGATGCACGAGGGTGAGGCACACGTCGGGGACCGTTCGCCATCCGCCATTGACCAGTCGTTGAGGGCCCATTGCCAGGATGTGTCCTGGTGACGATTGTTGGCCCCGTTCGTTCCAACCACGTCCAAGATGCAAGATTCCGGGTCCTGTCGGGCCGTCCGTTCCGTGCTGGGGGTGATGCCGTGATCAGTGTGGAGAGCCTCACGAAGACGTTCAAAGTGAGTCGGCGTATGCGCAAGGAGATGGGGCCGAGTGCCAAGGGACATCTCACCGCCGTCGACAACATCTCGTTTGAATGCCGGCCGGGTCGCGTGTGCGGCCTGCTGGGCCCGAATGGCGCAGGAAAGACCACGGCGCTCAGAACCATTGCGACCATGCTGCGTCCAACGAGCGGCACGTTCCGCGTTGCGGGATTTGACGGGGTGCAGGACCCGCAGTCGGTTCGGAAGAACATCGGGTTTCTCACCGGCAACACCGGATTGTATGACCGGCTGACGGCGCTGGAGATGGTGCGGTATTACGCCCAGCTGCACGGCATGGACCGTGCCGCGTTCGATCAGCGTCGGGCGCGCCTATTCGCCCAACTCGATATGGATCGGTTCGCCAATCAGCGCGTGTCCCAATTGAGTACGGGGATGAAGCAGAAGGTGTCGATTGTCCGCACGATCATTCACGATCCGCCGGTGGTCGTCTTCGATGAACCCACCGCCGGTCTGGACGTCATGACCTCGCGAAGCATCGTGAGCCTGATCCGATCGTGCCGGGAGGAGGGGAAGACCGTGCTCTTCTCGACGCACCTCATGCACGAGGTGCAGCAGCTCTGTGACGACATCGCGGTCATTCACCGGGGCCGCATCTATTTCAGCGGCACCAAAGCGGAGTTCGAGGCGCAGATGACCCAGCCGACCTACGAGGACGAGTTCATCCATATGGTGGAGGGAGAGCCCCGATGACTCCCACGTGGACGATCTTTCGCAAAGAGCTGACGGATACGCTCCGGGACAAACGGACGATCATCACGATGGTCGTGATCCCGCTGGTGGCGATTCCCCTGGTGATGTCCCTCGTTGTCCGCGTCGCCCAACGGCAGAGTGAACAGGCGGAGGCGGAGCAGAGCAAGATCGCGTTCGTCGGGCAGACGTATGCCCCGGATCTATACGGGCGATTCCAGGCCGATTCCAGCTTTGCCATCCGCGAGGATCTCACCGTTGAGGAGGCGGCGCAGCTGATTCGTGAGGACTCTCTGGATGGGGCCGTGGAGGTCCCAGCGTCGTTCCAAGGACTGATCGATATCGATGATCAGGCGGCGGTCACGATCTACTTCCGGTCCTCCAACCAGCTCAATGCCACCCAGCGGCGGATGACGGACGTCATCGAAAACTACGACTCGACGATCGTGAGCCAGCGGATCCGCGAACGGGATCTCGAGGAGCGACTGTTCGATGCCGTCGACATCGTGACCGCGGACGTGTCGTCCCTGCAGGAGGTGCTCGGCAAGACGGTGGGCGGTTTCCTGCCCTACATCTTTGTCGCGTTTCTGTTCACCGGGGCCATGTACCCCGGCATCGACCTCGGCGCGGGCGAGAAGGAGCGCGGGACGTTGGAAACCCTCCTGTCATCTCCAGCAACGCGCCTCCAGATCGTGTTGGGGAAGTTCTTTGTGGTGTCCCTCGTCGGACTCGCCTCTGCCCTCATTTCTATCGTGGGTCTCTACCTGGGCGTCCGGGGCGCTACGGAGATTCCCCCAGAGATCAATGAGGTGCTGTTCGATATCCTGACACCGTCCGTGGTGGGGATGATCATCTCCCTGCTCGTGCCGCTTGCGGTGTTCTTCGCGGCCATGATCCTGGCCGTCTCGATTCACGCGAAGTCGTTCAAAGAAGCGCAGAGCAGTCTGACACCCCTCAGTTTCTTCGTGTTCATTCCTATCGCCCTGGGCTTCTTGCCCGGAGTCGAACTCAACGTCGTGACGTCGCTCATTCCCATCCTCAACGTCTCGCTCGCCACGAAGGATGTGATCGCCGGAACCATCGATCCCGTGAACCTGGGCCTTACCTACGTCTCGCTGTTCGCGTTGGCGACTGCGAGCCTTGCGTTTTGCGTGGCGTGGTTCAAACGCGAAGACACGCTGTTCCGCACCTGACCGGGAGAATCCGGCGTGCGTGCGGCCGCGCATGGGGAGCGCGGGAGATGGGAGGGGAGAGAGGTGCCGGGCGCCCCGGGTGCAAGTTCGGAATGGCCCACGTGAGGCAATTGGGCCTCGACGCCCGGCACGTCGTGATGAGGCGTCCGGTAGAGTACCGAAGGACCCTGGCGGGCGTCAAGGACGTTTGCCAATATCTCAAGCCGGCGGTACGATACCGAGGTTGAAGAGACGATGCTCGACCCGCCTGCACCGGAGACGCCATGAGACGGACCGGGGGCCATGGCCGCAGTTGAACCGCGTTTGATCCCCTTGACCCACGACCACCTCGCACCTGCTGAGGCTGTCGTGCGTGCGCGGGAGTTCTATGAGCGCATGAACAGGCGTCGATCAGTGCGGGACTTTTCGGCATCCGTGCCGCCGCGGGAGTGCATTGAGTACGCGATCCGTACCGCCGGCACCGCGCCGTCCGGCGCGCACCGCCAACCATGGAAGTTCGTCGTCGTCGATGCGCCTGATCTCAAGCGCGAGATTCGCATGGCGGCCGAGCACGAGGAGCGCGAAAGCTACGAGAACCGCTTCCCGCAGGAATGGCTCGACGCGTTGGCGCCCCTCGGTACGGATTGGCGGAAGCCCTTTCTCGAGATCGCCCCCTACCTCGTTATCGTGTTCAAGGAGACCAGCGGCCGCGACCAGCAGGGCGGGCGGATCAGCAACTATTATGTCAATGAGAGTGTGGGCATTGCCTGCGGAATTTTCATCGCCGCGCTGCACAACATGGGACTGGTGACGCTCACGCACACGCCCAATCCCATGGGGTTTCTCTCCCGCCTGCTCAAACGACCGGCGAACGAGAAGCCTTTCATCCTATTTCCGGTCGGTTATCCGGCCGATGACGCGCGCGTTCCGGATCTCCACCGAAAATCATACCGCGAGTTGGTGCAGCGAAACGACGGGAATGGCGCCGAACGCGTAGTATAGAGGAGGTCAAGGCGTAGAGGACGAGGGAAATGGAGAGCTTGACAGACCGACCTCGAAGCGGAATCCCTCAGCACGACTCACGACTCACGACTCACGATTAAGATGCTCGACGCAATCCGATCTTTTTTCACAGAGAACATGACGGCTCCCGAGGAGCCTACCGACGAGGATCAGGGACATCCGTCGATCCAGGTGGCCGCATGTGCCTTGCTCCTCGAACTTGCTTATGCGGACAACGAGTTTGCGGAATCGGAGCGACGGCACCTGGAAGCCGCCATCCGGCGGCACTTCGATCTATCACCGGAAACGGCACGGGAGCTGATCGACTTCGCGGATCAGGAACGCCAGCGGGCGGTGGATCTCTTCCAGTTCACCTCGCTGGTGGCGCAGCACTATACCCCGGCGCAGAAGATGGTGTTGCTGGAGACGATGTGGGGACTCGTGTACGCGGACGGCGACGTCGCGCGGCACGAGCAGTATCTCATCAAGAAGGTATCCAAACTCCTCGATGTACAGCCGGGATTCCTCGCTGAAGCACGGCGCAAGGTGGAGGATCGCACGAAAGGTTGACTCTGGAGGCGTCTACACGGGGAGGCCGCGCCACACGACGGCTTTGATCTGATCGGCCATCGTCGTGGCAAACTCCTGCGCCTGTTTGAGATTCCGTTCGTATTCCTTCCGCCGCGCCTCCGGCAACGCGCTCCGCAGGTACTCTGCGGTCATGAGGGCCGTGCCCGGGCCGCGGTGCGCGCGGCGCACCGCGCCCAGAAACAACGTTGACGCGCCAGTGTCCATCACGTTGACCACGTCGCATTCGAAGGATGCGTAGCAATCGTCGAGGATCGGCAGTCCGTGTAACCCTTCCCGATACGGGATCTCGGCCATCTTGTCGTGCTCGCGACGCGATCGAAATCCCAGGCTGGAGACGACCTCCATTTGCTCGCGATGGAGCACGTGGAGCACCATGCGACCGGTCTCGAAAATCGTGTCGTGGGAATAGTTGAACTTGTGGACGTAGGCGGAGACGTGAGGCTTCTCAGCTGATAAGGAGGCCCGCATGGCACTGTTCACGATCATGCCGTTCAGCTCGTCGCCACGGCGGGTGGTGATCGCGACGATCGGTGACGTCAGTGCGCGCAGGAGATCGTAGGTGTCGGACATGAGGCCCCGGGGTCGTAGTGGTGGACGCCTATCTTAATCGATCATTGGCGGTACGGCATGCATGATCGTGCAGTCGCAGTCGGACGGTGTGGCGGCGCGGTATCGAGTGCTCCGTCCTATCTTTCTCTCATGGCGCCTGATCTTGCGGACCGAGTGGCGGCCCACGTGGCACGCACGCACCTGTTCCCCGCGCGGGGCACGGCGCTCGTGGCGGTGAGCGGGGGCGTGGATTCCGTGGCGCTGCTCGGATTGATGCATGAGCTGGGCCCCGGCTGGAACCTCGACCTCGCGATGGCGCATGTGGATCATGGAATCCTGCCGGAAAGCGCCGACGTCGCGGAGGCCGTACTGGGACTCGCGTATCGCGTGGGAGTACCGGGCTACCTGCGATCGCTCAACCTAGGCCCGGGCACAAGCGAAACCAACGCGCGAGCGGCTAGATACAGAGCACTGCGTTCAGTGGCAAACGAGATTGGTGCCCGATACATCGTGACGGCGCACCACGCGGATGACCAGGTGGAGACCGTTCTCTTCCGAGTCATTCGGGGCTCGGGGCCGGCCGGCTTGGCCGGGATTGCCGCGTTGGGACACGATGGACTGGTGCGTCCATTGTTGCCCTTCCGGAAGTCGGAGCTTCGGGCATGGGCGGCGAGTCGCTGGAACCATCCTTGGGTTCACGAGGACGAGACCAATCGCACTCCGAAGGTCGACCGCTCGTGGATTCGGCACCAGTTGCTACCGTCGTTGCGCGTGCGGTTCGGGGAAGATGTAGACGATCGGGTGATCGCGCTCAGCACTCAGGCCGAGGCCAATCGGGCGGCGTGGTCATCGCTGCTCCGGGAGCTTCGCGAGCTCGAGTTCGACGCCGCAGGCGGTGCGGTCGAGGTTGCTCGGGCCCCCCTGCAGAAGTATGATAAAGAGTTGTGCGAAGCCCTTTTGCGTGCTTTCGCACGCGAAGTTGGGTGCGTGCTCGGGCCGGCTCGTGCCACCCGTCTTCGGGAGGCTGCGCTCCGAGCACAGAGCGGTCGCTTCGTCGAGCTTGGGCACGGTTGGGTGGCGGAGATCGCCTTTGGGCGACTCCGCCTCTTTCGCCGAGATCGCGAAACGTCGTCGGGCGGGGATGGTACCAGGGTCGAGTGGGGAGATGAGGATCGGGGCACCATCCGCTGGGGTCGCTGGGTCATTACCTGGAGCCGCCAACCTGCGGGTCAGCTGATGCGTTGTTCGCTCACGACCTGGGTGGTGGGATCGGGTGCGTGGGTGCGGCGCCCTGAACCGGGTGACCGCCTCAACCCGCTCGGAGGGGTCGGGAGACGACCGGTCAGTCGGTTGCTCATGGAGGGGCGGGTTCCACGCTCCGAGCGCTCGGCTTTCCCCGTCGTGGGTTGCGGAGGCGATATCGTATGGCTGCCGGGGATTTGCCGTGCAGAATCTGCGGCTCCGGCGCCCGGGCAACTGGCGGTGCGATTGGATGCAAGCGTCCGCTGAAATCCAGAAGCTGACCGGCGGTCGGGCGATCGAGGAGATTGTGTTCGCCCAGGACCGGATCGCGCATCGCGTAGCCGAATTGGGCGCAGCGATCGGCGAGCACTATGCCTCGGGCGACTTGCTGGTCATCGGGCTCCTCAAGGGGAGCTTCGTGTTCCTCGCCGATTTGATCCGTACCATTTCCCGCCCACTGCATGTCGATTTCGTCATTGCGGCGTCGTACGGGGCGTCCACGACGTCGAGTGGCCGGGTACAATTACTGTACCAACCGGAAACTTCGGTTGATGGCAAGCACGTATTGTTGGTGGAAGACATTGTCGATTCGGGCAACACGCTGAACCGATTGGCTCAGCTGTTCCGCGCCTGGAATCCGCGGAGCCTCGAGGTCTGCACGCTCCTCCATAAGAAGAGCGCGCGCCTGGAGACGCCGCCGCGATTTGTCGGCTTCGAAGCCCCCGACGCGTTTCTGGTCGGGTACGGTCTCGACCACGCCGAGGATTTCAGGCACCTGCCCTTTATCGCGACGATTGCGCAATCATCATAACCGTTTCGAGACCCAGATGCCTGACAGGCCTACGCAGAATCGCAAAATGAACTGGAGCACCATAAGCAAGAACCTGGTGTTCTGGTTGCTCATCATTCTCTTGCCGATCGCATTTTACCGTATGATCGGATCGAATCGGCAAGAATACGTCGAAGTTCCCTACACGACGTTCAAAGCACAGCTGGAGGCCAACAACATCTCCGAGGTGGAGATTACCAGTGGGAAGTTCGTGAAGGGAGAGTTCAAGCAGCCGGTTCCGGTTGAACGTCGCGCCGTGGAGCAGTTCAGCGTCGTGCTGCCCATTCAGGACTCGGAGCTGCTCGTCCAGCGCATGGAAGAGCAGAACGTGGTGATCACCGGGAAGGAACCCAGTCCGTCCTTCGGGGCGATCTTCCTCCAAATGCTGCCGTGGGTCATCCTGATCGGCCTGTGGGTGTTCTTCTTTCGACAGGTGCAGCAGGGTGGCAATCGGGCGTTTCAGTTCGGCCGCTCCAAAGCCAAGCTGCTAACGGGCGATACGCCCAAGGTGACCTTCGGCGACGTGGCCGGAGCGGATGAAGCCAAGGTCGAGCTCCAAGAGATCATCGAGTTCCTGAAGGATCCCCAGAAGTTCCAACGATTGGGCGGCCGTCTTCCCAAGGGGGCCCTGCTCATCGGACCGCCGGGAACCGGCAAGACGTTGCTCGCGAAAGCCGTGGCCGGAGAAGCGGGCCGGCCGTTCTTCTCCATGTCCGGTTCGGATTTTGTGGAGATGTTCGTCGGGGTGGGCGCGTCTCGCGTCCGCGATCTGTTCGAGCAGGGCAAGGCGCACGCCCCTTGCCTCATCTTCATCGACGAGATCGACGCGGTCGGCCGTCACCGCGGTGCCGGCTTGGGCGGTGGACACGATGAACGAGAGCAGACGTTGAATCAGCTGCTCGTGGAGATGGACGGGTTCGAGTCCAACGAGGGGGTGATTCTTCTGGCCGCGACCAACCGTCCGGACGTGCTCGATCCTGCGCTCTTGCGCCCGGGGCGTTTCGATCGGCAGATCGTGGTCGATATGCCGGATGTGCGTGGACGCGAGATGATTCTCAAAGTGCACGCGCGCAAGATCCCGCTGGCGGACAACGTTCGTCTGGATATCATTGCGAAAGGCACGCCGGGTTTGGCCGGCGCCGACCTCGCCAATCTCGTGAATGAGGCGGCGCTCCTCGCGGCCCGGCGCAATCAGCAGCGCGTGACCATGGCGGACCTCGAGGACGCCAAGGACAAGGTCATGCTCGGGATCGAACGGAAGAGCCTGCAGCTCTCCGAAGAAGACTTGAAGCTGACGGCTTACCACGAGGCGGGGCACGCCATCGTGAGCATCTTCGTGCCGGGACTGGACCCCGTACATAAGGTGACGATCGTTCCCCGCGGTCGCGCTCTCGGACTCACGTTTTCCCTCCCTGAGGAGGATCGCCACAACCTGACCAAGGAGTACATGCTCGGGAAGCTGGCGATGGCATACGGCGGCCGGGTGGCCGAGGAGTTGATCTTCGGTCCCGAAAAGGTGACCACCGGGGCCTCGCAGGACATTCAGCATGCGACCGAAATGGCGCGCCGCATGGTGACGCAGTTCGGCATGTCGGATCTCGTGGGACCGGTGTTGGTCGGGGAAGTCGAACACCAGGTCTTCCTGGGGCGTGAGCTGGGGCAGCGACGCGAGGTGTCCGAAAAAACCGCCGAGTTGGTCGACACGGAGATCAAACGGATTCTCGAGGAAGCGTATCAGCGGGCCACCGAAATTCTGACCACGCATCTCGATCGGCTCCACGCCATGGCGGCGGCGCTGCTCGAACGGGAAACGCTGGATCGCGACGAAGTGCAGCTGGTGTCTCAGGGTAAACAGCTGCCGCCGCGTGACGTGCCCACACTGCCCGACACGCCGCCATCGACCCCCCTGCGACCAGAGAAGGGGCGCTCAGGCGCCGGACCGGTGCTCGGAACACCCGGCGCCGAACCTGCTGGCGCGTGAGGGTCGTCCCCCTCGCGCCCAATCCTCCCGCCGTTATCCGCGACGCCCTGATTCGTCGGGGCGTCGATCCGGGCCGTGCCGCTGCTGCTGCGCACGGGCTGGAACCCGTCGTCCTGTTGGTCGACCAGATCCAACCCGCCGAGCGAGAAACCCTCGCGCTCGCGGCGCGCGATCAGGGGTTGGACTGCCTAACCGGTGATGGCTGGGCGATGCTGGCCGGCTCCATCGGTCGAGCCGGCGGTCTCACGCGCCCTGGCGTCACACGCCTCACCGAAGCACTTGCCGGCACCATTGGGGAAAGACTCCGGAACGCCATGAAACGCCCCACGGAGTGGCGCACTGCGCGCGGCAACATCTCCCTGGATCGTCCGCTGGTGGTGGGCATTCTCAACGTGACGCCGGATTCCTTCAGCGATGGAGGATGCTATCTCGACCCCGCCGACGCTTGCCGACACGCCGACGCGATGATCGAGCAAGGCGCTGGTATGCTGGACATCGGGGCCGAGTCCACTCGGCCGGGAAGACCGAGCCCGGTTCCGGAAGACGAGGAATGGAGGCGGCTCGAACCCGTGCTCGAGTACCTGTCTCGCACCCATCCATCGGTGCCCACCTCCGTGGACACGGTCAAATCGAAGACAGCGCGGCGCGCGCTCGATGCCGGCGCGTGGGCGGCCAATGACGTATCGGGACTCCGCTTGGATCCCGCACTGGCGGACGTTTGTGCGAAGTCCGGAGCGGGGCTCGTCCTGATGCATTCGCGCGGGGCGTTCGAGGAAATGGCGTCGTATACCCACGCCGTCTACGAGGATGA
>Ga0302046_10004909_pt1 | contig 11829 bp, 6 predicted proteins | sample RVTome_11_FD_200261 | JGI IMG/M metagenome (GOLD analysis project Ga0302046, IMG submission 200261) | Soil microbial communities from uranium-contaminated site in the Upper Colorado River Basin, Wyoming, United States - RVT147D111 (version 2) ... | reverse complement strand
CCCATCCTTCCGCTGTCGCCTGGGCGAGCCGAACGGCATGGTTTCGAGTATGTCCGGCACGGAACGCTTTCGCTCTACGCCGCTTTCAATACCCGGACCGGGGAAGTCTTGGGCAAGACCGTACGTCGCCACACTAGCCAAGAGTTTGTCGCCTTCTTGGAGCAGTTGGTCATCACACACAAGCGAAAACGCGAAATCCACGTCATCCTCGACAATCTCTCGGCGCACAAGACTCCCAAAGTCAGCAAGTTCCTCGAGGCTAATCCCAAAGTCCAGCTGCACTTCACCCCGACCTATTCCTCTTGGCTCAACAAAGTCGAACTCTGGTTCTCCAAGATCGAGCGTGACATGATTCATCGAGGCGTATTCACGTCAACCAAAGACCTGGCTCGTAAGATCATGCGCTACATCCGTAAGTACAACGAAGATCCTAGGCCCGTGAAGTGGACATATGACGATCCCTCACGACGCATTAGAATCACTAACCGTTCGGCTGTTACAGTCCACTAGTCGGCCTCAGGTAGCCGGATGATGGACAAGCGTAGTCCGCAGCGGTGGGGCTCCGACGTCATCGTGGACCTCATGCGGGCGTACGGATTCCCCTATGCCACCATCAACCCCGGCTCCAGCTTTCGCGGTCTTCACGACTCCATGATCAACTACGGCGGCAATCAACCCGAGATGCTCCTGTGCCCGCACGAGGAGATCGCCGTCCAGATCGCGCACGGGTACGCCAAGGCAACCGGCAAGCCCATGGTGGCCATCGTCCACGACGTCGTCGGTCTCTTGCACTCCTCGATGGCCGTGTACTACGCCTATATCGACCGCGCGCCGGTCTTCATCATTGGTGCGACCGGCCCTCTCGCCGAAGCTCAGCGGCGGCCGATGATCGATTGGATCCACACGGCGAACGTTCAGGGAGAAGCGGTCCGCGCCTATACCAAGTGGGACTACCAACCGGCGAGCATCGACGGCTTTCCTGAGTCCTTCGCACGCGCGTACAGCGCCATGATGACCGAGCCGAAGGGACCCGTGTACATGTGCTACGACGCCGGTCTACAAGAGATGCCGCTCGACCGAGCGATTTCGTTGGAAGTGACCAAAGGACAGCGCGTACCGGCGCCGCTAGCCGCGAACACCGAGACACTGGATGCTGCCGCCAAGATGCTCGTTGAAGCGGAGCACCCGGTCATCCTGGCGGAATATTCGGGCGGGCGGGCCGGTGGCTTCGCGCACCTCATCGAGCTGGCGGAGACGGTTTCGGCGCCGGTGGTCGACGTCGATAGTCGTCTGAACTTCCCCAACCGCCACCCTCTTTCGCTGAGCCTGGTCGAAGACGTCTTTCTCGACGCCGACTTGGTTCTTTGCCTCGACGTCAGAAATTGGGAGCGCGTGACCAGCCGACTCGACAAGACCACGCGCGCGGCGACCGACGTGGTGCCCGCAACCTGCCGTTGGATCGATCTGGGCTTCGCCGACATCGGGATCAGCAGCTGGTCCATGGACTACCAGCGCTTTCGCAAGGCGGACTTGAGGATACTCGCCGACACCGTGACGGCAGTCCCACGGCTCACTTCACTCTGTCGCGATCGACTCGCCGCGGGTCACGCGACTCAGTCACGCAACGCTGAGCGCTGGGAGCGTATCGCGCGTCGCCACGCCGCCGCGCGGGAGGCGTGGACGAAAGAGGCTCGGGAGCGATGGGACGAATCCCCGATCTCGCTGCCACGCTTGGCGGGAGAGCTGTGGTCCGTGATCCAAAACGAGGACTGGGTCCTCACCGCCAATACCCTGAGGGGATGGGCGCGTCGTTTGTGGGCCTTCGACGCGCCCCACCAACATCCTGGTGAGTCGCTCGGCACCGCGACGCAGATCGGCATTTCCTTGGGCGTGGCGCTTGCCCACAAGGGGACCGGTCGTCTGGTAGTCGACATCCAGCCCGACGGGGATCTGATGTTCGACGCCGGCGCGCTGTGGGTCGCCGCCAAGTACGAGATCCCGATGCTGGTCGTCATGTTCAACAACCGCGCCTACTACAATGATTGGGAGCATCAAATCCACATGGCACGGCTGCGCGGAACTCCCGAGGAACGCGCCCACATTGGCATGGATCTCTCCGATCCGGCGCCGGACTTCGCCATGCTGGCACGATCCATGGGTTGGCATGGTACCGGTCCGATCGAAGAACCCGAAGATTTGGCGCCCGCCCTGCGGGAGGCCGTCCACCAGGTCAAGTCCGGTCGACCGGCGCTCGTGGACATCGTGACACAAAAGCGGTAACGAGCTTTCTCTTCCGTTAGGTTCCGAACAGCACGGTCATCCCAATCCGCAGGTACCAGAACCACTTTCCAAAAAACGACCCCTCGCGGTATCTTGCTGTCATGCACGACGTTGGAATGCTGGTGAACCTCTCCGTCAGTCTTGTTGCGGCGCTCGCGCTGGGCCTCCTGACCGAGCGGCTGGGGCTTTCTCCGATCTTGGGATATCTCCTCGCCGGCATTGCTCTCGGTCCACAGACTCCAGGCTTCGTGGCCGATCCGACGATGGCTGCCCAGTTCGCGGAGATTGGCGTGATCCTCCTGATGTTCGGAGTCGGCCTCCATTTTCAGCCGAGGGACCTTCTAGCAGTCAGGAGAATCGCGATACCCGGCGCCATGGGACAGATACTCGTCGCCACGAGCCTCGGGATTCTGGCCACTCTGACATTCGGAGGAAACGCGGCAAGTGGATTCGTCGTCGGAGTTGCGATCTCCGTCGCCAGCACGGTGGTGCTGATGCGCGTGCTCATGGACAACAACGCTCTTCAAAGTAGCCAGGGACACATCGCTGTAGGTTGGCTGATCGTGGAGGACATCTTCACGGTCCTCGTTTTGGTCCTGCTCCCCGGCGTTGCCGGCACGTTGGGCGGCGTCTCCGCTGGCGAAACCAGTCTCCTTGCTTCGGTGGGCATCGCAGCCGTGAAGGTCGTCGCGCTCGGCGTTTTGGTCTTCGCAGTGGGCACGAAGGCGGTTCCTTGGCTCCTCGGGCAGGTGGCGAGCTTGCGCTCGCGAGAGCTCTTCACGTTGACCGTCCTCGCTCTCGCGCTCGGCATTGCCACGTTATCGGGCCTCGCTCTCGGCGTCTCCCTAGCGCTGGGGGCCTTTCTTGCGGGAATGGTGGTGGGGCAATCGGAAGTCAGCCACCAAGCGGCTGCCGACGCGCTTCCCATGAGAGATGCCTTCGCCGTGCTGTTCTTTGTGGCGGTTGGAATGCTGTTCGATCCAAACGTCGTTCTAGAACGGCCAGCATACCTGGCGAGCCTTCTGGGTATCATCCTACTCGCCAAACCTCTGGTCGCCCTGAGCATCATCTGGCTCCTCGGTTACTCAGTAAGGACCGCCCTCACCGTGGCGGTCGGTCTTGCGCAGATCGGGGAATTTTCATTCATTCTCGCCGACCTGGGCCGTCAGCTCGAGATACTGAGCTCGGAAGGGCAGAGTCTCCTCGTCACGTGCGCGCTCCTCTCGATCGCGTTGAATCCTATTCTCTTTCGGGCCATTGACCCTTTTGAGCGCTGGCTCCGTCGGCACCCTTGGCTCTGGGGTGTGCTCAATCACCGGGTCCAGTCCCAATCGCACCCGTTGAGTCTTGGGCCGGAAGAGGAAGTGCTTCCATCGGCCTCGCAAGAATCGAAAGAGACGACCGCGATCGTTGTCGGCTACGGACCCGTCGGACAGACGGCGTCGCGCATTTTGCGAGAGTTTGGCATCGTGCCCATCGTTGTTGATCTGAACATTGATACCGTGAAGACCCTGACCGCGTCCGGCAGCCCGGCGGTCTATGGCGACGCGACCCAACGGGAGATCCTGGAACGAGCGGGCATCGCCGGAGCGAAATACCTCCTCATTACCATTCCTGACCTTCCAACCAAGACCGCCATCATCATGACGGCTCGAAATCTCGAGCGAGATCTGAGAATACTTGTACGTAGCCGATATCTCCTGGAGAAGGAATGGTTGGAAGAGATCGGCGCGTCTGCGATCTGTGACGAGGAGTCCGAAGTCGCTGCCGGCCTAGCCACGCTCCTGCTAAGAGAGGTCGGAGCGAGCGAAGAGAGGATTCAGGAAGAGACTCGTCGGGTCCGCATCGGCGCGGGGCTGGGTTAAGCGATGGCCTGGTCTCTCAGGAACGCTAGCAGCCGACTCGCGCCCCTTTCCCCATCATGACTCGCAAGCAATCCGGACCGCGAGAGATCGTGATCGTCGCCATCGGAGGCAACGCCATCGCCTCCGGCCGGCAACCAACGGACGTCTACTTGCAGTTTGCCAACACACGCCGTTGCCTTGCCGCTGTCGTCGACCTCGTCGAGTCGGGGCCCCGCGTCGTGGTGACCCATGGCAACGGCCCCCAGATCGGAGACAAGCTCATCCGCGTGGAGGCCTCTCGACATCTGGTCCCTCCCATCCCGCTCGGCGTCCTGGTCGCCGACACCCAGGGAAGCATGGGGTACATGATCGCCCAGATCCTGAAGAACGAGCTCACCGCGCGCCGGATCGACAAGGACGTCACGACGGTTCTGACACAGGTGCTCGTGGCCCGCGACGACTCTTCCATGGCTCCGACCAAGTTCGTTGGCCCCGCCTACAGGAAGAAGGAAGCCCTCACCCTGTTCCGCGAGCACGGATGGATGATGAAAGAAGACGTCGAGCGCGGCTGGCGGAGGGTCGTGCCGTCACCCGAGCCCCTCGAGATTATCGAGAAGAACGCGATTCGAAACCTGCTGGACAGCGGGTGCCTCGTCGTTTGCGTCGGGGGCGGCGGGATCCCGGTTTACCGGCAGCCAGACGGATCCCTCGAGGGTGTGGATGCGGTAGTGGACAAAGACCGGGCGAGCGCCATCCTTGGCCGCGAAATCGGTGCCGCCACGCTCCACATCCTGACCGCGGTCGACGCCGTCTACCTCGACTTCGGGGACAGGAACGAGCGAGCGCTCCGAGCGCTTTCTCTTCGCGACGCGCGGCGCTATTTGAGCGAGGGTCAGTTTCCTCCCGGCAGCATGGGACCGAAGGTGGAGGCCGCCATCACCTTTCTCGAAGGAGGCGGTGACTCCGTCTTGATCACCGAAGCACACCTCTTGCGGGAAGCCTTGAACGGGAAGACCGGAACTTGGATCACGGCCGAGGGGCCGACTCGATAGACGAGATCAGATGACCGGCTCGAGTACGTCTTCCAATGTCGGCCTACCCATCTCCTGAAGCTCGTATCGAACTCGCACCGAGGGCTTCCTGATCTCGATGATCCGCGCCAGATCGATCGGCGTTGCGACGACCACGGTGTCGCAATCGACGGCGTTGATCGTGCGCTCGAGATCCCGCACTTGTTCCTCCCCATAGCCCATGGCGGGGAGGAGGGGTCCGATACCGGGATACTTCGCAAACACATCGGCAATGGAACCCACTGCGAACTTTCGGGGGTCTACCAACTCCCGGGCCCCGAGCATCTGCGCCGCCAGGACGCCCGCTCCGTATCGCATCCCACCGTGGGTGAGGGTGGGCCCGTCCTCGACGACGAGCACGCGCTTGCCCGCGATGAGCGATGGATCGTCCACGGTGATGGGAGAAGCCGCTTCGATAATCTGGGCGTTCGGAACGGTGTCGTGCACGTTCTTGCGCAGCTTCGCGATGTCTTCCCGAAGGGCGGTGCTGCACTTGTTGATGATCACGACGTCGGCCATTCGTAGGTTGGCTTCGCCGGGATGGTACCTGAGCTCGTGTCCGGCACGGTGCGGATCCGCGACCACCAGATGAAGGCGCGGCACGTAGAAGGGAAGATCGTTGTTGCCGCCGTCCCAGACGATGACGTCCGCTTCCTTCTCGGCCTCTCGTAGGATGGCCTCGTAGTCCACGCCGGCGAAGACGATGGTGCCTAGCTTCAGGTGCGGCTCGTACTCCTCTCTCTCTTCGATCGAGCATCGGTGCCGGTCCAAATCCTCATAGGACGCGAAACGTTGCACTCGTTGCGCGACGAGATTACCGTAGGGCATCGGGTGCCTAATCACCACGACCCGCTTGCCTTTGTCCCTCAGGATTGCCGCGACTTTCCGCGTCACCTGGCTCTTCCCCGCCCCGGTTCGGACGGCGCACACGGTGATGACCGGACGCGAGCTTCGAATCATCGTCTCTCGGTGTCCGTGCAAGATGAAGTTTGCCCCGGCCGCGATCGCCATCGAGGCACGATGCATCACGTAGTCGTGGGAAACATCACTGTAAGCGAAGTCGACGTCATCGACCCGATGCCCCCGGATGAGCTCCACCAACTCCGATTCCGGCTCGATCGGGATACCTTCCGGATAAAGATGTCCCGCAAGCTCCGGCGGATAGTGCCGTCCTTCGATGTTCGGGATCTGGGTGGCGGTGAAGGCAACGACTTGGTACGCGGGCTTGTCACGATACAAGACGTTGAAGTTGTGGAAGTCCCGTCCGGCGGCACCCATGATGAGGACTCTTCGTTTCATAGGAGAAGCTCGGGGCATTCTAGCACTCCGTACAGGGAGACTTAGGAACTCGTTCTTCGATCCATGCGTGCTTGGCCTGGTTGACTGCCACGGCTTAGTTCTGAGCTGATGGAGCGATACACCGACCAGCCGATGGACTTGGCCGACTCCTCCCTGGTGGTGGCAGCGGAAGAGCTGAGCACCCGAAAAGTTTTCACCTTCGATCGCAGTGATTTCGAGGCGTACCGGGTCAAACGCGGACCCGCCACTATCCCTTCGAGATTGTGTCGTAGCGAAGGTAACGGCGCCCAGAAAACTGCGGGCTTGCACCGTAACCGTAGGGGCCCCTTGACTTTTCAACTGGTGCGCGGATATTTTCACCCAAAGGGCCGGCGATGCCACTTACCCCCCACACCAAGCTCGGCCCTTTCGAAATCCTATCGCTCCTCGGGGCCATCTTGGCGGGCGTGGCCGTCCGGAGCCTGACGCGTCCCGCGCCGCTTCCCGTCACGCGCTTTGCCATCCACCTGCCGCCAGGCGATGAGTTTGTGCCCCGAGGAGGGTTGGCGATCTCACCCGACGGCCAGAACCTCGTGTACGTAGCCCGCCGCGGCAGCGGCGCCTCTCAGCTTTATGTACGTCCGATCGACGAGCTCGGGGCTACGCCCCTCCCGGGCACCGAGGAGGCGCAGTTCCCGTTCTTCTCACCCGATGGCCAGTGGATCGGTTTCCTTGAGGTCGTCGAGCGCAAGCTCAAGAAGGTTTCCCTAAGCGGCGGGCCACCTTTGACCCTCTGCGATGTGGGTGGCCTTCAAGGCGCAAGCTGGGGGCCCGATGACACCATCTTGCTTTCGACTGCATCACAGCTCTTACGTGTTTCCGCCTCGGGGGGCACACCGGAGCCGGTCACGAGACTCGACCCGGGAGAAGAAGGACAAGGGCAACGCTGGCCCGAGATCCTTCCGGGAGGCCAGGCGGTGCTTTACACGACCTGGCCCGGTGTGGTGGCTGACGCGAGCATTGCGGTGCAGTCGCTCGAGACCGGTGAGCGGCGGATTTTGGTGGAGGGTGGCACCAACCCTCGCTACGTGCCCACCGGTCACATCGTCTTTGCACGAACAGGATGGCTGCTAGCGGTGCCGTTCGATCTGGAGCGCCTCGAGGTCACCGGTTCCCCGGTTCCCGTCCTTGAGGGTGTTGGACAATTCAGCCTTTCCAGGGAGGGGTCTCTGCTCTACGTTTCCGGCACCGCGTCCAGCCGCAAGCTGGTCTGGGTCGATCGTCAGGGAGTGGAGCGACCTGTGACGGAAACTTTGCGGGTGTATGGACACACCCGCCTCTCACCGGATGGCCAGCGCCTGGCCGTCGATACTACGGACGCCGGCACCAATGTCTGGCTGCTCGAGCTGGGGCGCGACACCTTGACCCGTCTCACTTTCGAGGGTAGCAATGTAAGGCCCCTCTGGTCTCCAGGCGGTGAGCGAGTTCTCTTCGGATCGAATCGAGCCGGGGTTTACAACATTTTCTCCCAGCCCGCAGACGGAAGCGGCACCCCCGAGCAGCTGACGACGGGGGCCTACCGCATACCCACCTCGGTCTCATCGGATGGGAAGACGATCGTCTTCAGACAGAATAGTGACACCACGGGCCGAGACATCGGGATGGTGCGTCTGGAGAGTGAGGCCGAGCCGGAGATGCTCCTTCAGACGCCGTTCAATGAGCACAGCGGGATGCTCTCGCCGGACGACCGCTGGCTGGCCTATGTCTCCAACGAGTCCGGTCGGGAAGAGATCTACGTGACGCCCTTCCCCGGTCCCGGTGGCAAGTGGCAGGTATCGGCCGAGGGGGGCACGGAGCCCCTGTGGTCGCGAGACGGCCGGGAGCTCTTCTACCGGAGTGGCGAGAAGATGATGGCCGTCTCCATCTCATCGGGGCAGGAGCTCACTCCAGGGAAGCCAACCTTGCTCTTCGAGGGTCGGTATCAGACCGGCCTTGTGGGTGGCGACACCGGCTCCAATTACGACGTGGCTGCAGATGGCCGGTTCGTAATGATTCGGGCCGAAGAGGGCTCGGGGCCCACGCAGATCAACGTGGTCCTCAATTGGTTCGAAGAGCTGAAACGCCTCGTTCCGGCGTCTGACTAGCTGGATAGCGGCAACGAACTCGATTGACGCCAGACAGGGTTTTTACAAGCGCGTCTGACTAGGCTGACTGCCGCACCCACGCCCCCAATGACGCCAGAAGAGATCGCGGGAGCGAACTAACCGATGGCACTAGGAGCCGGCACCAAGCTAGGACCCTACGAGATCGTCTCGCCCCTCGGTGCGGGCGGCATGGGCGAGGTCTATCGCGCGCGAGATACCAAGCTCGGGCGTGAGGTCGCGATCAAAGTTCTTCCCGAGGCGTTCGCGCAAGACGAGGCGCGCATGAAGCGCTTCGAGCGGGAAGCCCAGCTTCTCGCCTCGCTCAATCACTCGAACATCGCTGCGATCTATGGCCTGGAGGACGCTGACGGGATTCGCGCTCTCGTTCTCGAGCTGGTCGAAGGCCCGACCCTCGCCGAGCAGATCGCAGGCGGTCCGATTCCGCAGGAAGAGGCGTACCGCATCGCCTCGCAGATCGCGCACGGACTGGAGGCCGCTCACGAGAAGTCGATCATCCATCGCGACCTCAAGCCGGCGAACATCAAGCTCACCGTGGACGGGGATGTGAAGATCCTCGACTTCGGTCTGGCCAAGGCATTGGAGGCTGAATCGACTCCCGTCGTCGAGAGCAACTCACCCACGTTGACCCGAGCGACCCAGGCGGGGGTTCTTCTGGGGACGGCGGCCTACATGAGCCCGGAGCAGGCGAAGGGAAAGCCTGCGGATCGAAGGGTGGACGTGTGGGGTTTCGGTGTCGTGTTGTACGAGATGCTGACGGGGATGCGTGCGTTTCTGGGTGAGGACGTCTCCGAGACCCTCGCTCACATCTTGACCAAGGAGCCGGATTGGAGTGCTCTTCCAGCGGGACTCCCGGCGCGGGTAAAGTGGCTGCTCACACGCTGCCTGACGAAGGATCCGAAGAAACGGCTACAAGCGATCGGGGAAGCGCGCATCGCCATCGAGGAAGTGATGGAAGGAGTACCGGAGATCGCCGAGGCCGGGGTGCGCACCGCTTTCTGGCAACTCGCGCTCGCCGGCACGACGGTGCTGGCGCTGGGAGTGACGCTCGGTGCGCTGTGGCCGCGGCCGGCACCTCCGGCGCCCCCGCTTCGTCTGACAGCCGAGCTTGGTGCGAGCGCCTCATTTGTAAACGCTCTGCGGACGGCAGTTACACTCTCGCCCGACGGCACGTCGCTTGCGTTCGCTGGGCAGAGCAGCCCAAATGCTCCGCCACAGCTTTATGTGCGGCGTCTCGAGGAGCTCCAGGCCACGCCTCTCCCCGGGACGGAAGGTGCCCGCAATCCGTTCTTCTCGCCCGACGGCCAGTGGATCGCCTTCTTCGCCGAAGGAGAGCTCAGGAAGATCGCCGTTGCCGGCGGCGCCACCGTCACACTCTCCGAGGCGCCGGACGACCGTGGTGGGACCTGGAGCGAGGACGGAACGATTGTCTTCACGCCCGCCCCGGCGGCGGGCGTGGGTCTGTCGCGGGTGTCGTCGGCGGGAGGAACACCGGAAGTCCTGACGGAACCCGACCCGGCCGCGGGAGAGGTGACACACCGTTGGCCCCAGTCGCTACCTGGAGGGAGGGGTGTTCTCTACACGGCCTCGGCCGTCACCGGTAGCTACGAAGGCGCAACGATCGTGGCGCAGCCTCTTCCGAGCGGTCCGAAGAAGATCCTTCTACGAGGCGGATACCATGGCCGGTATCTTCCGAGCGGTCACCTCGTCTACATCCACGAAGGAACGCTCTTCGCGGCCGCCTTCGACCTCGACCGCCTAGAGGTGACCGGCGAGCCCGTACCCGCAGTGCAGGGCGTGACGAGTAGCTCGTTGAGTGCCGGAGCCCAGTTCGCCTTTTCCGACCGAGGAGATTTGGTTTACGTGCCGGGAGGAAACGTCGCAGCCGAGTTCACGATCAACTGGGTCGACAGTTCGGGAAACACCCAACCCCTCGGGGCCGTGCCCGGCGACTACGCCAACCCCCGCTTCTCACCCGAGGGCCGCCGGCTTGCCATGGACATCGATCGCAACAACCCGGACGTTTGGGTGTACGACTGGGGTCGCGACACGCTCTCCCGGCTGACGTTCGAGCCCGGCGAGGACTCGCGACCGGTCTGGACCCCGGACGGGCTCCGCATCGCCTTCGGCTCGGCGCGTGCGGGGTCGCCGAACCTCTACTGGCAGCGTACGGATGGAACAGGGGACGCGGAGCGTCTGACCGAGAGCAAGAACACGCAGTTCCCAGCGTCGTGGCACCCGAGCGGGAAGTTCCTAGCGTTTCAGGAGCTCACCCAGACCGGCTGGGATCTCATGATCCTGCCGATGGAGGGGAGTGAGACCTCGGGATGGAAGCCGGGGACGCCTACGCTTTCCCTCGGTACACCCTTCTCCGAAACCGACCCGGCGTTTTCTCCCGATGGACGATGGCTGGCGTACCAGTCGGACGAATCGGGGAGATCTGAGGTGTACGTGCGTCCTTTCCCGGGACCAGGCGGGAAATGGCAGGTCTCCACCGAGGGGGGAAGGTTCCCGGTATGGTCTCGAGCGCGTCCCGAGCTTTTCTACCGCTCGGAAAACCAGAGGATCATGGTCATCATGGTCGTCCCCTACACGGTTGACGGGGACTCGTTCCGACCCGACAGGCCGCGGCTCTGGTCCGAGAGCCGATTCGCGGCCCGGCCGGACGTCCGGACTTTCGACCTGCACCCGGACGGCCAGCGTTTCGCGGCAGTCAGCGGCCCGCAACGGCAGGTTGATCTCGAACAGAACAAGGTCGTGTTCATCGTCAATTTCTTCGACTACCTGCGCCGCATTGCACCACCAGACGGGGAGAGGTGAGGGCGCCTCACACGAGATGGGGCGAGACCGAGGAGTTTCGGATCGGGGGCTAACGACCCGAACCCTTTCCCCCTAATCACACCCCCGACAAGACGGCTGCACCCCCAAGAATCAACCAACAAGTCCGACTCTCTTCAGAAGGTCGTCGAATCGTGGATCCGAACGCAGCTTGTCGACGCCCGGATTCACGTTCAAACCCACCAGCTCAAAGCTCCGCGCCGAATACGCTCGCTCCAGCCACTCAAATGCCAGCTTCGTCTCACCCACCGTCGCATAGATTGCTGCGATTTGGTATGGCGGCGCCGCGGTCAGCGTGGACACTTCTTTCGCGAGCTTCAGAGCCTCGTCTCGGTTTCCCGACGCCGCGTACGCGTA
>Ga0302046_10004908_pt1 | contig 11829 bp, 11 predicted proteins | sample RVTome_11_FD_200261 | JGI IMG/M metagenome (GOLD analysis project Ga0302046, IMG submission 200261) | Soil microbial communities from uranium-contaminated site in the Upper Colorado River Basin, Wyoming, United States - RVT147D111 (version 2) ... | reverse complement strand
CGGCGACGAGAGACAGAGCGGCTACCAGGCCAGGAGCGCGAGCCAGCGGCTGCGCATGTGGGTCTCCTCCCGTCTTCCTGACGGCCGGACGCCGCGGACCGGTCCCGGCCCGTCATCACACCTGATACTCGATGTGACGATGCCCGATGGCTGGGGGAGCCGCCGGGGGCTTCGGACCTAGGTTCGGGGGTCTACAGGACCGCGTCGAGGAACTTGCGAGTCTCCGGGAAGCGCGTGTGCTGGAACATGTGCTCGGGCGGCCCCTCCTCCAGGATCACGCCCTCGTTGAAGAACATCATCCGGTCGGCGACCTCCCGCGCGAACCCCATCTCGTGCGTGACGACGATCATCGTCATGTGCATCTCGGTCGCGAGCGTCTTCATCGCGCCCAGGACCTCGCCGATCAGCTCCGGGTCGAGCGCCGAGGTCGGCTCGTCGAACAGCATGACCTTCGGCTCCATCGCCAGCGCGCGCGCGATCGCCACGCGCTGCTGCTGGCCTCCTGACAAGCGGATCGGATACTGGTTGGCCTTCTCGGCGAGGCCGACCCGGTCCAGGAACGTCAGCGCGAGGCCTCGGGCCTGTTCCTCGGGCATGTGCTTCACGGTGATCGGCCCCTCCATCACGTTCTCGAGCGTGGTCAACTGCGGGAACAGGTTGAACTGCTGGAAGACCATCCCCGTACGGATCCGGAGCTGGCGGATCTGTTCCCGCTTCGCCCGGGTTCGGTGTCCGCCCCCCTCGAGCCGGATCCCGTCGACCTCGATCACGCCCGACGTGGGGTCCTCGAGGAAGTTGATGCATCGGAGCACGGTGCTCTTCCCGGCCCCGGAGCGCCCGAACATCACGACGACCTCACCGAGATGAACCTCGATGTTCACGCCCCGGACAACCTCCAGATCCCCGAAGTACTTGTGGAGGTCCTCGACGTGGACGACGACCTGGTCGTTGCTCATTCGTGGTCCTGGGTCTGCTTGACCTGCTCGATCGCCGAGCTGGGATCGTGGACGGCGATCCCGGCAGTAGGTCGCCCGACGCCGCGGTCACCCCCACCCCCCCCGAACCATCGTGTCCTCGCGTCGACCCCTCGTACGTATCCCTTGCCGACCTTCGTTTCGAGCCTGCGCTGGAAGAACGTGAAGATCGCGGTCAGGATCCAGAAGACGCCCGCCGCCATCACATACGCCTCGAGGTTCCGGAAGTCCTGCGTCCCCACGATGTTCGCGCGTCGGAAGGGATCGGACCAGAACACATCCTGTCCGAGGATGGCGATCAGCGCGACATCCTTCATCATGGCGATGAACTCGTTGCCCACCGGCGGGATCACGACACGGAGCGCCTGCGGAAGCACGACACGCTGCATCTTCTGCTTGTACGTCATGCCGAGCGCGTCGGCGGCCTCGTACTGACCGTGCGAGACCGACTGGATCCCGGCGCGGAAGATCTCGGTCATGTACGCCCCGTAGTTCAGCGAGAGCCCGACCATGCCCGCCGTGATCGCCGACAGGACGAACCAACTCCGGTATGGCTCCCGGAGTGCGATCCCGATCTGCGGGAGGCCGAGGTAGATCAGGAACAGCTGAACGATCAAGGGGGTCCCGCGGAAGAACGAGGTGTAGAACCCGCTCACACCATAGGCGACCGGGTTCTTCGAGAGACGTCCGAGCGCGCCGAGCAGCGCGAGCACGGTCGCCGCGACGATCGAGATCAACGCCACGAACAGGACGACCCAGGCACCTTTGACGATGAACCAGAGGTGCTCGAGCATCCAGTCGGTGTCGAACCCGACCGCCGCGAACCCGATCGCAAGGATGACGAAGATCGCGATCCAGACGACGACGAGCTTGACCCGGTACGGGATGGACAGGACCAGCGACTCGACGCGCTGACGAGCCGTGGGAGGCCGACCGGGAGCGGCCGGGGGCCGGACCGTCCCGACCCCCGTCTGCTCAGAAGCCATGGCTGGGCACTCCTGGGCGCTACGCCGCCGCCTGCTGTGTGGTCAGATCCTCGCCGTACCACGTGTTCGACAGCTCGGTCAGCGTCCCGTCCGAATGCATCTCCTCGATGATCTCGGAGACACGGTCGATGAACGGTTGCGAGTCGAGGGAGGCGTCCGTGTCGGCTGCCGCGGCGAGCGGCTCGTAGAACACCGGCTCGCCGAGCAACTCGATCTCGCTTCCGCTGTCGATCGCGCCGGTCAACGTCGGCACGGCCGACATGGCGGCGTCGATCCGACCGAGGACGAGGTCCTGGATCGCCGTGGTGTCGGTGTCGTACGTCTTCAGGGTCACGTCCTCCGGGACGACGTACTCGATCTCGTAGTTCGGGATGTTGAGCGATCGGTTCAGGTAGAACTCGTACGTGCACGCGCCGCAGACGCCGATCGTCTTGCCGGCGAGCTGGTCGATCGACGTGATGTCGCTGCCCGCCTGCACGGCGAGCCCGGCGGGTGTGAAGTAGTACGGCTCGGAGAAGTTGAGGACCTCCGCTCGTTCTTCGGTGATCGTCATCGACCCGACCGACAGGTCCCAGCGATCGCTCCACCGACCAGCGGTCAGGACGTTCCAGGTCGGCGTCTTCCACTCGATATCCACGCCGAGGCGCGTCGCGATCTCGGTCGCGACGTCGATGTCGAAGCCCTCCCACGTGCCGGTCGCCTCGTTGTACGACGACTGCGGCGGGTACTTGGGATCGGTCGCGACCCGCAGCACACCGTCGGCCTCGATCTGCTCCAAGAGGTTCGCCGGCTCGCCTGCGCCGTCCGTCGGGCTCCCGTCGCCGCCTCCGCCTGCCGGTTCGTCCTCTGCGCACGCCGCGCCTACGAGCATCAGCGACGCGAACAGCGCGACGAGCGCGAACAACCTCCGCTTCCTCATGCGTCCCCTCCTCGTACGTGACGGCCGGTCGGGCCGGCCGGCCCCATTGCCGCACTATAGGAGCGTGCCTGCGGCCGGGCAACGCAATCAGGCGAGCGGCACCCAGCGGCCGGCCTCGAGCCGCCAGATGGTGACCGCCGTCGCGCCGGAGACCCGTTCTCCATCGGTGCCGAGGTCGTACGTGCCGGCCAGCCCTTCGAACGAGAGCTGGCCGCGCAGCTCATCGACGAGCGCCGCGCGCGTGACGGCGCCTCCCGCGATCGCACGCAGGAGCCACCTCGTGGCGTCCCACGCCTCCACGGCGAAGGGCCCCGGCGGCCGCGCGAACTGCGACTGGTAGTCCTGCACGAAGCGCTGCGCGGACAGGCGCGTCTCGGTCGTGAGGTCCGCGCAGGACGAGGCCGACAGCGCCCCTCGAGCCGCCCGCCCGCCCGTCTCGGCGAAGGCCGCATCGCGCAGGTTCGAGCCGCCGACGACGATGGGCGTTCGGCGGCCGGCCAGCGCGGCCACGACCGACCCGCCGGCCGAGCCGTCGCCGCCCCACACGACGACGTCGCAGCCGGTCCGTCGCAGGCGGTCCGCGAGCTCACCCACGCCGACCTCGGGGCCGAGCCGAACCCGTGCGGCTGGCCGTCCCGCGAGGCGAGCGGCGATCTCGTGGAGGAACGGCGCCGCGCCGGCGGACGTGTCGCCGCCCAGACACACCTCGTCCGCCGCGACGCCGGAGCCCTCGAGCCATCGGGTGATCGCCGAGGCCTCTTCCGCGACGTCCGCCACGACGCGGAACCATCCTCCCCAGCCGTTCGAGCCGAGGTCGGGTCCGTTCGCGGACAGCGAGACGAAGGGGATACCGGCCGCGTCGAGCCGCTCCCCCAGCGAGAGCTGTCCGGACAGGTACGGCGCCCCGATCGCCGCGACGTAGCTGGGGTCGTCGAGCGCCTCCTCGAGCGCGTCCGGGTCCTGCCATGGGTCGATCCGGACGAGCTCGACGTCGACGGGGACCTCCCCGGCGGTGACCGCAGCGTCGAGCGCGAGCTCGATCCCGTGGAGCGCCGGCAGGACGCGATCCGCGGTCACGTCCGGATCGAGGCGCTCGACGAACGCGATCCGGAGCTCTTCGATCTGGGCGGTGGCGGGGCTCTGGGGACCGCCGGGGCGACGCGCCACCAGATCATCCGACAGGACGAGCACGGCGACGAGGGCCGCCACCAGGGCGACCGCGATCCATCCGATCCGCGGCGCAGCCTTCGTCATCGCCGTGATGTTCCCCGGCCGGGAGCCTGCCAGTCTACGGGCGCGATGTTCGTCAGGGGCGTGTGGACACGCACGAGTAGAGGCGCGAGTAGGCAGGACCTGGAAGCGGGCTTCAGTAGAATCTCGGCCGCCGCCGGGATGGCGAAACTGGCAACCGCGCGGGTCTCAAACACCCGTGGGCGAAAGCCCTTGAGGGTTCGACTCCCTCTCCCGGCACGTCGTCTCCGAGTCAGCTCTCGCCGAGGTACGCCTTGCGGACGGCGTCGTTGTGCAGCAGCGCGTCCGCCTCGTCCTCCAGCACGATCTCGCCGGACTCGATCACGTACCCGCGGTCCGCGAGGTTGAGCGCCATGTGCGCGTTCTGCTCGACGAGCAGGATCGTCGTGCCCTGTTCGTGGATCTCCTTCACCAGGTCGAAGATCCGTTCGGTCAGGATCGGCGACAGCCCCATCGACGGCTCGTCGAGCATCAGCAGCTTCGGCCCGGACATCAACGCCCGGCCGATGGCGAGCATCTGCTGTTCGCCGCCGGACAGGGTCCCGCCCGCCTGATCCCTCCGCTCGCGGAGCACCGGGAACAACGAGAACACCCGCTCGAAGTCGTCCTCCTCCGCGCCACCCGACCGCGCGAACGCGCCCATCTCGAGGTTCTCGCGCACGCTCATGCGCGCGAAGACCCTGCGACCCTCCGGGGCCTGACATACCCCCCTTTGCACCACCTCGTGTGGCGCCACGCCCTTGATCGAGTTGCCCGCGAACATGATCTCGCCGACCGTCGGCGACTTCACGCCCGAGATCGTCTTGAGGGTGGTCGTCTTCCCGGCGCCGTTGCCCCCGATCAGCGTCACGACCTCGCCCTCGTTCACGCGGAGGTCGATGCCTTTGACGGCCTCGATACCGCCGTAGTGAACACGCAGGCCGCGGATGTCGAGGAGCGGTTCGCTCATCCCGCTTCGTCCTCGTCCATACGCCCGAGGTACGCCTCGATCACGCGGGGGTCGGACTGGACCTCGGCCGGAGGGCCGTCGGCGATCTTCTGACCGTAGTCGAGCACGGCCACGCGCTCGGAGAGTCCCATCACGACCCGCATGTCGTGCTCGATGATCAGGACGGTGGTGCCCCTCTCGCGGATCCGGCGGATCAGATCCGTCAGGCGAGCCTTCTCGGTGGGGTTCATTCCGGCGGCGGGCTCGTCCAGCAGGAGCAGGCGAGGGCTTGTCGCTAGCGCGCGAGCGATCTCGATCCGCCGCTGGTCGCCGTAGGCCAGGTTGCCGGCCAGCTCGTTGGCGTGGCGGTGCATGCCGACGAACCCGAGGAGCTCCTCCCCTCGTTCCTGCGCCTCGCGGTCCTCGCGGCGCTGCCGCGGCGTGCGGAAGATCGCGTCGATCACGCTCTGCCGGTGATGCGCATCGGCGCCGACCATGACGTTCTCGATCGACGTCATCTCTGGGAACAGGCGGATGTTCTGGAAGGTCCTCGCGATACCGGCCCTGGTGATCTCGTGGGGGCGGCGCCTGCGGACGCCCGGCGGGAACAACCTTCGGGTCGCGAGCAGCGGCTCGCCGTCGAACTCGATCGCGCCGGAGGTCGGCGGCAGGACGCCCGTCACCACGTTGAAGAACGTCGTCTTGCCGGCGCCGTTCGGCCCGATCAGCGCGACGATCTCACCCTCGTCGACGTGCAGGTCCACATCGCGCAGCGCCGCGAGTCCGCCGAACACGCGTCCGATGCCTTTCGCCCGCAGAAGGACGGACATCAGCCGGTCTCCGGGCCGCCTGCGGTCGCGACGTCCGGGAGATGGTCCTCCACCATGCCTCCGCGAAGCTCGAGCGTCCGACGCCTCGACGGCCACAGCCCCTGCGGGCGCAGCGCCATCACGACGACCAGCGCGACCCCAAACACGAAGTACCGGTACTCGTTGAACTCGCGGAACATCTCCGGGAGCAACGTGACCAGGACGGCACCCACGATCGCGCCGGGGATCGATCCCATCCCGCCGATCACGACCATGCACAGGATCAAGATGGATTGCAGCACGTTGAAGGTCGGCGGGTTGATGAAGTTGACCTGTTCCGCATACACGACGCCGCCCACACCCGCGGTGCAGGCGCCGATCGCGAACGCGGCGAGCTTCATCCGGACGACCGGCACGCCCATCGAGCCGGCGGCGACCTCGTCCTCGCGGATCGCCACCCATGCGCGACCGATCCGCGAGCGATCCAGTTTCGAGATCGCGATCACCCACAGGACGACGAACAGCAGCAGCAACCAGTAGTACTTGATGTCGGTCAGAACCCCCCATTCGAGATCGACGGGTCCCGCCCTGATCGCCGGGTGTGGGATCGACGTGATGCCCTGAGGCCCCAACGTGATCGAGTCCAGGTTGTTGGCGGTGATCCGGATGATCTCGCCGAACCCCAGCGTGACGATCGCGAGGTAGTCGCCACGCAGCCGGAGGACCGGCAGGCCCAGCAGGATCCCGGCGAGGACCGCCACCGCGATGGCGACCAGCAAGATCCCCCACATCCACGGCTCCCATATGGGCTTGTCGGCGACGGTGACATCGCCCGCCCGCAACGACTGCGTGTAGTCCGCCGCGCCCGTGAGGATGGCGCCCAGATACGCGCCGATCGCCCAGAACGCGACGTACCCCAGGTCGAGCAGCCCCGCGAATCCGACGACGACGTTGAGCCCGAGGGCGAACAGGACGAACAGCGCGGTCTTGGCGAGCGCCGAGGCACTGGTCGCCTGCTCGAGGAAGGAGGGAAGCTCGACCCACCGGCTGAGGTACGGCAGGAGGACCGCGACGGCCAGCACGCCGAGGTACAGGATCCCGTACGACCACGGCTGGCGTTCGTCGAGCCACGAGCGCGCCACCCCGGTCCACGCCCACCGAGCCTGGACGTTCAAGCGACCCCCCGCTCACCGAGGAGCCCCGTCGGCCGGATCAGCAGGACACCGACGAGGACGAGGAACGCGATCACGTTCGCCCAGTGCGGCGCGGTGCATGCGGTGCCGTGCGCCTCTACGAGACCCAGGAGGAGCCCGCCCAACATCGCGCCACGCAGGTTCCCGATCCCACCGAGGACGGCGGCGGTGAACGCCTTGATCCCGGGAAGGAAGCCGATGTTCCAGGCCGTCACGTTGAACCTGAGCGCGTACAGGAGGCCGGCGGCTCCGGCCATGACCCCGCCGATGAAGAACGTGATCACGATCACGCGGTCGATATCGACGCCCATGAGCGACGCGGTCTCGGGATCCTGCGCGACCGCACGGATGCCGCGCCCGAGCTTCGTCAGTCGCACGATCCGGTCGAGGACGATCAGCATGACCGCCGTCGAGGCCACGATCAGCACGTGCCGGGCCGTCCACGATGCACCGAAGAGCGTGAAGAGCGGTTCCGACGACACGACATCGGGGATCGACCGCGGAGCGGCGCCGAGGATGGCCGGCAACCGGATGAACAGGAGGTAGTGCTGTCCGTCCATCAGGTTGAAGAGATACGAGATCGCGAGCGACGCGCCGATCGCGCTGATGAGGAAGGACAGCCTAGGCGCGCCGCGTCGCCGGAGCGGTCGATAGGCCGTCCGCTCGATGAGCACCGCGGTCGTCCCGGAAGCGAGCATCGCCGGGATCAGCGCGGCGATGAGGACCCCGGCGAGGGCGACGCCGGTGAGCGGCTCCGTCACGTCGAACCACCGGCCGAACGCGTAGAACGACACGACCGTCGAGACCATGAAGACCTCGGAGTGCGCGAAGTTGATCAGCTGCAGGACGCCGTAGACCATCGTGTAGCCGAGCGCGATCATCGCGTAGATCGCTCCGAGCGTGAGGCCGTTGCGCGTCTGCGCCCAGAACTGGTCGGCGACGCTGCTGACGCACTCACCCATCTAGGGCCTCGCTCGCCGGGCATGCGACGAGGGGGGCAGGCAACGCGCCCACCCCCCTCGCTCTCGTCCCGGCTTCCGTCCGATCAGCCGCCGAGCACCTCGGGCGCGTTGCCCTGCGCGCTCATCTCGCCGCCCTCTACCACGTAGAAGAAGTAGAGCGAGTTCGGGTCCTCCGCCGAGAGGTTGTGCTGCTCATCGAAGGCGACCGGCTTCGATACGCCTTCGTAGGGGTTGTCCGGCGTAAGGGTGTCGAGGTACTCCTTGATCCCCGCGCGGATCTCCTCCGCGGTGCTTGCGCCGTTGTCCTCGATCGCGTGCCGGATCCCCTCGCCGACGACGCTCATGGAGTCGTACCCCTCCGCCGCGTAGATCGGGACGGTGGACGCCTCACCCCCGTACTCCTCCTGGTACTTCGAGGTGAAGTCGCTGCCCAGGTTGCAAGGGCAGACCAGATGCGTCCCCTCGGCGGTGTCCCCCGCGAGGTCGAGGAACGTGCTCGACGTCGACCCGTCGGCGGACATCATCTCGATGTCGAGGCCGGAGTCGCGCGCCTGCTTGACGATCTTGCCGAAGTCGGCGTCGTAGCCGCCGAAGAACAGTGCGTCCGCCCCGGATGACTCGACGTTGCTGATGAACGCCGAGAAGTCGGTCGCGCCGGTCTCGATCCCCTCGTATCCGGCGACGTCCACACCCGCCGACTCGAGGCCGTCGCGGACGATCTCGGCGAGCCCCTGCCCGTACGTCCCCTTGTCGTGCGAGACGAACACGCTCTGCGCGCCGACGACCTCCGCGAGGTACTGCGCGGCGACCCCTCCCTGGCCGGTGTCGTTCGCGACGAGCCGGTACCAGTAATCCCACCCCTTGTCCGCCAGGCCGGGGTTCGTCGCGCTCGGCGAGACGAACGGGATCTGTGCGTCGTTGTACGTGTCACCCGAGGCCTCGGACTCACCCGAGAAGGCCGGGCCGATCACCGCCACGGCGTCGGGATCGGAGACGACCGCCTCGACGACGGGCGGCGCGTTCGCCGGGTCGCCCTGCGTGTCCTCCTGGACGACCTCGATGTTGGCCGGGAAGCCCTCGTCGGCCGAGAGCTCGTTGGCTCGGAGCAACGCCCCTTGGTAGGCCGGGACGACGAGATAGTTGAAGTCGCCCGTCAGCGCGCCCTGGAAGTGGACGGTGACGTCGATCTTCTCGACGGCGCCGTCCCCGCCGTCCCCGGTGCCGCCGTCGTCGTCCCCACACGCGGCTGCGACCAGCGACAGCGCGGCGACCAGGACCAGCAACGAAAGGTACCTACGCTTCCTCACACCCTCCCCCTTCTCTCGCATGCAGATACAGCAGTGGAATACCACGTCGAACGGCCTTTCGGGAAGCCGTCCGGCTACCGCTCCACCCTCGCTCTCGTCGGTTCCTACGCAGGCGGGGGTCGCGCGGGTTTGGAGTGGGGGCGCTTCAGCCCGCCGGGACCGCGGCCCGGAAGGCGGCAGCCAGGTCGAACGCCGCATCGCGTTCGCCCGCCACCAGGTGGCGCATCAGAGCGCTGCCGACGATCACGCCGTCGGCGAACCGGCAGGCCTCGCGCGCCTGGTCGGGCGTGCCGATCCCCACGCCCACGAGCAGCGGCAGGTCCGTGAGCGGGCGCAGCGCCCTGACCAGCTCCTCGGCGGTCGACTCGAGGCGCTCGCGCTCGCCGGTGACCCCGTACGTCGCGACGCAGTACACGAAGCCCCCGGACGCGTCGGCGATCGCGCGGAGCCGGGCGGCATCCGATCCGGGCGCGGCGAGCAGGACCGGGGCGACCTGCTCCTTCGCGCAGAGCTCGATCCACTCCTCGGCCTCGTCCACCGGCAGGTCCGGGACGATCGCCCCGGAGACGCCGGCGTCCGCCGCGGCCGCCAGGAACACGTCGGGGCCGATCCGGAGCACCGGGTTGAAGTACGTCATGACGGCGACCGGCACTCCCGGCGACGCCTCGCGGATCGTCGCGAGCACCCGCTCGGGCGTGGCTCCCGCGTCGAGCGCCCGCTTCGACGCCTCCTGGATCACGCCGCCGTCCATCACGGGGTCGGAGAAGGGGATGCCCACCTCGATCGCGTCCGCTCCCGAGGCGGCCAGCGCCCGGAGCACATCGGCGTCGACCCCCGGGCTGCCCCCGGTCACGTACGGGACGAACGCGCGACCGCCGGCCGCGGTCCGCGACCGCAGCGCCCGTTCGAGGTCCGTCGCACCTTCGTCACCCACGGCCGCGCTCCGCGAGCGCCTTGCGCACGGTGTCGAGGTCCTTGTCGCCTCGTCCGGAGAGGTTGACGAGCACGAGCGATCCCTCCGGAAGCGGCCTGTCGAGCAGCCACCCGATCGCGTGCGAAGGCTCGAGCGCCGGCAGGATGCCCTCGAACCGGGCCAGCGCCTGGAAGCCGTCGAGCGCCTGATCGTCGGTGGCCGAGACGTACTCGGCCAGACCGGCCTGCTTGAAGTAGGAGTGCTCGGGGCCGACGCCCGGATAGTCGAGCCCCGCCGAGATCGAGTGCGTCGGTACCACCTGCCCCTGCTCGTCCTGGAGCAGGTACGACAGCGAGCCGTGGAGCACGCCCGGCTCCCCCATCGTGAGCGACCGGCAGTGGTCGCCCTGGCCCGTGCCCCGGCCACCTGCCTCGACGCCGATCAGCCGGACGCCCGGCTCGCCGACGAACGCGACGAAGATGCCCATCGCGTTGCTGCCGCCGCCGACGCACGCGAGCACGGCGTCCGGGTCTCGTCCCTCCGACCCGCGGAACTGCACGCGCGCCTCGTCGCCGATCACGCGCTGGAAGTCGCGCACCAGCGCCGGGAACGGGTGCGGCCCGGCGACCGAGCCGATCACGTAGTGGGTATCGCGGACGCTCGCGGCCCAGTCCCGCATCGCCTCGTTCATCGCATCCTTCAACGTCTTCGTCCCGGACGTCACCGACACGACCTCGGCGCCGAGCAGGCGCATCCGCTCGACGTTCGGCGCCTGTCGGATCGTGTCCTCCTCGCCCATGTACACGACGCACGGCAGGCCGAACAGCGCGCACGCGGTCGCGGTGGCGACGCCGTGCTGGCCGGCGCCGGTCTCGGCGATGATCCGTCGCTTGCCCAGTCGACGCGCCAGCAGGACCTGCCCGAGCGTGTTGTTGATCTTGTGTGCGCCCGTGTGGTTCAGGTCCTCCCGCTTCAGGTGGATCCGGTAGCCGAGCTCGTCCGACAGCCGCGACGCGAACGTGAGCGCCGACGGACGACCGACGTAGTCGCGGAACAGCGCGTGCAGCTCGCCGCGGAACGCCTCGTCGTCGCGGAGCTGCGACCAGGCCACCGTGAGCTCGTCGAGCGCCGGGATCAGGATCTCCGGGACGTACCGTCCGCCGAACCGCCCGTACCGGCCGCGGACGTCCGGGCCCGCAACGACGCTCACTCGACGCCTCGCAGCTCGCACAGCTTCGCGGCGGCGTCGTCCGCGCGCATCAGCGCCTCCCCCACCAGGACGGCGGCCGCGCCGGCGGCGACGGCGCGTTCGACGTCGCTCCGCGTCGCGATCCCGCTCTCCATCACGGCGAGGCGGTCGTCCGGGACGCGTTCGAGGAGCCCCAGCGCCCGTCGGACGTCGACCTCGAGCGTCTCGAGGTCGCGCGCGTTCACGCCGACGAGCTCGGCCTCCGTCGCGAGCGCCCGGTCGAGGTCCGCCTCGGAGTGCGTCTCCACGAGCGGCGCGACCCCGAGGTCGAAGGCCGTGGTCACGAGCGCCTTCAGCTCGGCGTCCGTGACCGCCGCGGCGATCAGCAGCACGGCGTC
>Ga0302046_10004907_pt1 | contig 11829 bp, 7 predicted proteins | sample RVTome_11_FD_200261 | JGI IMG/M metagenome (GOLD analysis project Ga0302046, IMG submission 200261) | Soil microbial communities from uranium-contaminated site in the Upper Colorado River Basin, Wyoming, United States - RVT147D111 (version 2) ... | reverse complement strand
AGCTACGAGGTGATGCAACGGACCCTGGCCGGTCTGGCCGGAGCGGGGTAGCGACACAGCGAGAGACGAGAGACACGATGCGGACCTTGCAGGAGCTGATCCTCGCCCTTTCGGAGTTTTGGGCCGAGCAGGGGTGCGTGCTGCAGCAGCCGTACGACCTCGAGGTCGGCGCCGGCACGATGCACCCCGACACCTTTCTGCGCGTGCTCGGGCCGGAGCCGTGGCGGGTGGCCTATGTCCAGCCGTCGCGGCGGCCGGCCGACGGGCGCTACGGCGACAACCCGTTCCGGCTCGCCAAGCACTACCAGCTCCAGGTGATCCTCAAGCCGTCGCCGCCCGACGTCCAGGCGCTCTACGTCAAGAGCCTCGAGGCGATGGGGGTCGATCTGGCGGTCCACGACCTGCGCTTCGAGGAGGACAACTGGGAGGCGCCGACGCTCGGCGCCTGGGGGGTCGGCTGGCAGGTGATGCTCGACGGCATGGAGATCACCCAGTTCACCTACTTCCAGCAGGCCGGCGGCCTCGAGCTCGCCCCGATCAGCGCCGAGATCACCTACGGCCTCGAGCGGATCACCATGTTCCTCGGGCTGTCGCGCTCGATCTACGACATCTCCTGGGTCGCCCCGCGCGACGGGGTGGACGGCGTCCGCGGGGTCGACTACGGCCAGGTGCGCCATCAGGACGAGGTCGAGTTCTCGAAGTACTACTTCGAGGTCGCCGACGTCGAGTTCCTGCGCGCCCAGTTCGAGGGCTGGGAGCGCGAGTCCGGCCGCTGCCTCGAGCGCGACCTGGTGCTGCCCGCCTACGAGGGGGCGCTCAAGTGCTCGCACCTGTTCAACGTCCTCGACGCCCGCGGCGCGGTGTCGGTGACCGAGCGGGTGGCGCTGATCCGCCGCGTCCGCAGGCTCGCGGTCGCCTGCGCCGAGGCCTACGTCGAAAGCCGCGAGCGGCTCGGCTTCCCGCTGCTCGCCGCGGGCGGGCAGGGCGAGGAGGCCGCGGACCGGGCCGCCGCCGGAGAGGAGGTCGCCGGTGCCGGCGGCTGAGTACCTGCTCGAGGTGCGGGCGGAGGAGATCCCGGCGCGCATGCTGGCGCCGGCGGTCGCCGAGCTGGCGGAGCGGGTGAGGTCGGGCCTCGCCGCCCGCGGCCTCGAACCGGCCGCGGTCGAGACCGCGTTCACCCCGCGCCGGCTGGTGCTGGTGGCGTCCGGCCTGCCCGAGCGCGAGCCCGACCGCGAGCAGCGCACCGTCGGTCCGCCGGCCTCGGTCGCCTTCGACGCCGCCGGCGAGCCGACCGCCGCCGCGCTCGGCTTCGCCCGCCGTTGCGGCGTCGAGCCGGATGCGCTCGAACGGGTGGAGACCGACAAGGGCGAGTACCTCGCTGCGGTGGTCAAGTCCGAGGGCCGGCCGACCGCCGAGGCGCTCGCCGAGGTGGTGCCGGCGGCGCTCGCCGGCCTCGCCTGGCCGCGGACGATGCGCTGGGGCGCCGGGGTCGGCCCGTGGGTGCGGCCGGTGCACGGGATCGTGTCGGTGTTCGGAAGCGAGGTCGTGCCGTTCGAGCTGTTCGGGGTCGCCGCCGGCGACTCGACGATCGGTCACCCGGTCCTCTCGCCGCAGCCGTTCGCCGTCAAGGGCGCCGCCGACCACCGGCGCAAGCTCGCCCGGCGCGGCATCGAGCTACGCCCGGCCGACCGCCTCCGGACGCTGGCCGAGGGGATGCGCGAGCGCGCCCGCGCCCTCGGAGGCGAGCTGGTCGAGGACCCCGAGCTGCTCGACAAGCTGACCGCGATCTGCGAGGTGCCCGGAGTGCTCGAGGGCTCGTTCGACGAGGAGTTCCTGGCGCTCCCGCGCGAGGTGTTGATCGCCAGCCTGCGCGACCACCAGAGCGCGCTGACCGTCGAAGAACTGGCGGCGAAGGGCGGCGGCAAGGGTGCCGTCAAGGGCGACGGCGCCGTCCGCCCGCTGCTGCCCGCCTTCCTCACCGTCATGGACCGGCCCGACGACCCCGAGGGCCGGGTGCGCGCCGGCAACGAGTGGGTGGTGGCGGCGCGGCTCGCCGACGCGCGGTTCTTCTACGACGAGGACCGCAAGGTGCCGCTCGCCGAGCGCGCCGGCCAGCTCGCCCGGCTCGCCTTCCACGAGAAGCTCGGCAGCTACGCCGACAAGGCGGAGCGGATCGCCGAGCTGGCCGCGGTGCTCTGCGAGCAGCTCGGCTGGGACGCCGAGAGCGACGAGGCCCGCGCCGCCGCGCGCCTGCTCAAGGCCGACCTCGCCACCGAGATGGTCAGGGAGTTCACCTCGCTCCAGGGGATCGTCGGCGGCCTCTACGCGCGCGAGGAGGGGATGCCCGAGCCGGTCTGGCAGGCGGTCTACGACCAGTACCTGCCCGCCGGCACCGGCGACCCGATCCCGCGCGGCCGGATCGGCAAGGCGACCGCGCTCGCCGACCGCATCGACACCCTGGTCGGCATCTTCGGCCTCGGCCTGGTGCCGACCGGCAGCCGCGACCCCTTCGGCCTGCGCCGGGCGGCCCAGGGCACGGTCCGCATCGCCCTCGAAGGCGACCTGCCGCTCGACCTGGATCTCGTTGCGGCCCGCGCCGCCCTCCTCTACGGCGACCGCCTGGAGAAGAGCGGCGACGAGATCTTGGAGCTCCTGCGGCCGTTCCTCTTCGACCGCATCCGTCACCTGCTCGGCCAGGCCGGCTACGCCTACGACGAGATCGAGGCGGCGCTCGCCGCGGAGTGGACGAGCCTCCCCGACCTCGCGGCCCGCGTCGAGGCGCTCCACGAGGTGCGCGAGCAGGAGTCGTTCCTGTCGGTGGCGCTGGCGGCCAAGCGGATCGTCAACATCGTCAAGGACCACCCGGAGTACCCGTTCGAGGAGGAGGCGCTGGTCGAGCCGGCCGAAAAAGACCTCCACCGTGCCTTCGGCGAGCTGCGCGCCGGCATCGAGCAGGCCGCCGCCGAGGGCGAGTACGAGGCCGGCCTCGAGCGCGTCGCCGAGCTGGCCCCGGTCCTCGACAAGTTCTTCATCGACGTCCTGGTGATGGACGAAGACCGCAAGCTCCGCCGCAACCGCATCGCCCTGCTCCAGGGCATCGAGCGCGCGATCTCGCGGATCGCGCGGCTGACCGAGATGGTGGTGGACAAGGCCGAGCACCGAGCTCGGCACGGCGAGACATAATCCCCGGCGAACCTGAAGTGAGGGGAGGCACGAGCGTGGGGAGCAAGTGGGTCTATGCCTTCGGCGGCGGCACCGCCGAGGGCGAGGGCAGGCAGAAGGCGCTGCTCGGGGGCAAGGGGGCGGGGCTGGCGGAGATGAGCCGGCTCGGCATCCCGGTGCCGCCGGGGTTCACGATCACGACCGAGGCGTGCATCGCGTACCAGCGCGGCGGAAAGTGCCATCCGGACGGGCTGCGCGAGGAGGTGGCGGAGCACCTGGCGCGGCTCGAGGAGCTGCAGGGGCGGCGCTTCGGCGATCCGTCCGATCCGCTGCTGGTCTCGGTGCGCTCGGGAGGGCCGGTGTCGATGCCGGGGATGATGGACACCGTCCTCAACCTCGGGCTGTCGCGGCGGTCGGTCGAGGCGCTGACCGCGGCTGGCGCCGACGCCCGCTGGGTGCGCGACGCCTACCGGCGCCTGTTGACCATGTACGGCGACGTCGTGATGGGGGTCGAGCACCGCGAGTTCGAACGCATCCTCGGCGCCGCGCGCTCCGAGCAGGCGGCGGAGAACGACGCCGAGCTGACCGCCGAGAGCCTCGAGCGGGTGATCGAGCGCTTCGAGGCGCTGATCGCCGAGCACGCCGGCCGGCCGTTCCCGCAGGACCCGCAAGAGCAGCTCTGGGGCGGCATTCGCGCGGTCTTCGACTCCTGGGACAACAAGCGCGCGCGCGACTACCGGCGCCTCCACGGCCTGCCCGACGACATGGGCACCGGGGTCAACGTCCAGGCGATGGTGTTCGGCAACCGCGGCGGCGACTGCGCCACCGGGGTCGCCTTCACCCGCAGCCCGGCGACCGGCGCCAAGGGCCTCTACGGCGAGTACCTGGTCAACGCCCAGGGCGAGGACGTGGTCGCCGGCACCCGCACCCCGAAGCCGATCGGCGGCGACGATGGGCGGGGCGGCATGCGCGACGAGTACGGCGAGGCGACCGCCCGCCTCGAGGAGGTCTGCCGCACCCTCGAGGCCCACTACCGCGAGATGCAAGACGTCGAGTTCACGATCGAGCACGGCGAGCTGTACATGCTCCAGACCCGCACCGGCAAGCGCACCGGGCCGGCGGCGGTGCGGATCGCGGTCGAGATGGTCGACGAGGGGCTGATCGACCCGAAGACCGCGCTCGCCCGGGTCGAGCCCCTGCACCTCGAGCAGATGCTCGCCCCCGACTTCGACCTCGCCGAGAAGCAGAAAGCGGTGGAGGAGGGGCGGCTGCTCGCCAAGGGTCTGCCCGCCGGCCCCGGGGCGGCCTCGGGGCGGATCGCGCTCGAGGCCGACCGCGCCGCCGAGATGGCCGCCCAGTCTGACAAGCTGGGCCCGGTGCTGCTGGTGCGCGAGGAGACCTCGCCCGAGGACATCGTCGGCATGCACGCCTCGGTCGGCATCCTGACCTCGCGCGGCGGCATGACCTCGCACGCCGCGGTGGTCGCCCGCGGCATGGGCAAGCCGTGCATCGTCGGCGCCGGTGCGATCGCCGTCGACGAGTCCGCCGGCGAGGTGCGGGTGGCGGGCAAGACGCTGCGCGAGGGCGACTGGCTGTCGATCGACGGCACCGCCGGCGAGGTGATCGAGGGCCGGCTCGCCCCCCACGACTCCGAGGTCCTCCAGGCGCTCGGGGGCGCGATCGAGGAGTCCCCGATGTCCACCGCCTTCCGGCGCGTCCTCGACTGGGCCGACGCCGAGCGCCGGCTCGCCGTGCGCGCCAACGCCGACACCCCCGACGACGCCCGCCGGGCGCGCGAGTTCGGCGCCCAGGGCATCGGCCTGTGCCGCACCGAGCACATGTTCTTCGAGGAGGACCGCATCCAGTGGGTGCGCCGGATGATCCTCGCCTCCGGCGCCGAGGAGCGCAGGAAACCGCTCGCCGAGCTGCTGCCGGTGCAGCAGGCCGACTTCGAGGGGATCTTCGAGGCGATGGACGGGCTGCCGGTGACCATCCGGCTTCTCGACCCGCCGCTGCACGAGTTCCTGCCCCACGGCGAGAAGGCGCTCGCCGAGCTGGCGCGCGAGATGGGCATCGAGCCGGCCGCGGTCGCCGACAAGGCCGAGGCGCTGCGCGAGACCAACCCGATGCTCGGCCACCGCGGCTGCCGGCTCGGCGTGACCGCGCCCGAGATCTACGACATGCAGGCCGAGGCGATCGTCCGCGCCGCCTGCGCGCGCAGGAGGGCCGGCGGCGACCCGGTGCCCGAGATCATGGTGCCGCTGGTCGGCACGCCGGAGGAGCTACGGGTCATCCGCGAGCGGATTGCCGCGGTGCTCGAGCGGGTGCAGGCCGAGGAGGGGGTCGAGATCGAGGCGCTGATCGGCACCATGATCGAGGTGCCGCGGGCGGCGCTGGTCGCCGGCGAGATCGCCGCCCACGCCGACTTCTTCTCCTTCGGCACCAACGACCTGACCCAGATGACCTACGGCTTCTCGCGCGACGACGCCGGGAGCTTCCTTCCCGCCTACATCGAGCAGGGCGTGCTCCCCGGCGACCCGTTCGCGAGCCTCGACCAGGAGGGGGTCGGGGCGCTGGTCGCGATGGCGTGCGAGAAGGGGCGGGCGGCGAGCGAGCACCTCCACCTCGGCGTCTGCGGCGAGCACGGCGGCGACCCGCGCTCGATCGCGTTCTTCCATTCGGTCGGCCTCGACTACGTGTCGTGCTCGCCGTACCGGGTGCCGATCGCGCGGCTGGCGGCGGCCCGGGCGGCGCTGGGCGTGAAGGGGCCGGAGGACGTCTAGCTCGTGAAAGAGCTTCGGGCGCCCGAGGCGATCCGCGAGCTGCTCGGGCTCGTGCCGGACGAGCCGCGGTGGATCGACTACCGGGGGTTGCTGCTCTCCGGGCGGTTCCGGGTTTGGGCGGAGGAGGATGCCGGGAGCGGGTTTGCGGCGCGGGCGGTCGACGAGCGGTTCGTGGCGGTGTGGGGAGAGCCGGGGGAGGCGGCGGTGCAGGCGGCGATCGGGCGCGGGCGGAGCAACGAGGACGTGCTGGTGGCGGCCGGGGCGGAGGCCGAGCGGGTGGCGGCGGCGCTGCCGGGGTGGGAGGCGCAGCGGGTGTTCTTCCACGTCCTGCCGGGCGAGCCACCGGCGATCGAACCGCCCGAGGGGGCCGACGTGGCGATGCTCGCGCCCGAGGCGCCGCCGGCCGCGCCGGACCTCGCCGGCCTGCCGGCGGCGCTGCGCTCGGAGGTCGGGGGCCTGCTCGCGCGGGTGCAGCCGCTGGTGGCGGCGCGCGTGCCGCCGGGCGCCGCCGGCCGGATCGTCTCGGTCTGCTCGGCGGCGCTCGAGACCGAGACCCTGTGGGACGTCTCGATCGAAACCGTCCCCGGCCACCGCCGCCGCGGCCTCGCCGCCGCGTGTTTCTCCGCGCTGGCCCGCTGGATGGCCGAGCGCGGCAAGCGCCCGGTCTGGGGCGCCCACGAGACCAACCCCCCGAGCCTCGCCCTCGCCGAGCGGCTCGGCTTCGTCCGCGACTCGGAGCTGCTGAGCTTCCAGCGGGCGGGCGGTTGAGCGGCCGGCGGCCGCCGAAGCGCTAGGATCGCCCCGTGCCGTCGAAGATCCGTCTCCTCCCCGACCATCTCGTCAGCCAGATCGCCGCCGGCGAGGCGGTGGAGCGGCCGGCTTCGGTGGTCAAGGAGCTGGTCGAGAACGCGCTCGACGCCGGCGCCGGGGAGGTGCGGGTGGAGCTGGAGGCGGGGGGGAAGCGGCGGATCGTGGTCGCCGACGACGGCTCGGGGATGGGGCGCGACGACGCGCTGCTCGCCTTCGACCGCCACGCCACCAGCAAGATCGCGAGCGTCGGCGACCTCGAGCGGGTCGCCAGCCTCGGCTTCCGCGGCGAGGCGCTGTCGTCGATCGCGGCGGTGGCGCGGGTCGAGCTGTCGACGGCCGAGACGCCCGGCGAGGGGCACCGCGTGCGCATCGAGGGCGGCCGGGTGCGCTCGGCCGAGCCGGCGCCGCGGCCGCGCGGCACGACGGTCGAGGTGGCGAGTCTCTTTTTCAATGTCCCGGCGCGGCGGAAGTTCCTGAAGGCCCCGACGACCGAGCTGCGGCGGGCGGTCGAGGCGGTACAGGGGTACGCGCTGGCGCGGCCGGAGGTGCGCTTCTCGGTGCGCCACCAGGGGCGGGCGCTGCTCGACGCGCTGCCGCCTTCCGGCGAGGAGAAGGACGGGGCGGCGGCTCTGCGCGAGCGCATCGCCCAGGTCTTCGGGCGCGACCTCGCGGCGGGGCTGGTGGCGATCCCGGACGACGGCGACGACGCTCGCCCCTCCGAGCGCATCCACGGCTTCGTCGGCACCCCGGCCGGCGGCCGCAGCCGGCGCCAGTTCGTGTTCGTCAACCGGCGGCTGGTGCGCGACCGGCTGGTCCTCGGTGCCTTCTACCGGGCGGCGCGGGAGGAGTGGAAGAGCGAGGACTTCCCGGCGCTGTTCCTGTTCCTCGACCTGCCGCCGGAGGACGTCGACGTCAACGTCCACCCACAGAAGTCCGAGGTGCGCTTCCGCGATCCCGGGCTGCTCGACCGCGTCCACGCCCGGCTGCGGCGGGCGCTCGGCGACGCCCGCGGCGAGGAGCCGGCGCCGCTGCGCACCCCGGCCGGCGCGCCGCGGGCGCCGCTCGCCTGGCAGGGGCTGGGCGAGCGCAAGGTGCGACCGAGGGAGCCCGAGGCCGGCGGCTGGGAGGTGCACGGCGCCGGCGAGGTCGCCGAGGCGCCGCCGGCGCCGTGGGGCGAGCCGGGTGCCTCCGGCGCCGCGGTGGGCGACGACCCCGCCGCCCGCCGCTTCGCCACCCCCTCGTACACCCCGCTCCAGCGCGCTCCGGTGCCGCTCTCCGGCCGCCGCGGCGAGCAGCGGCCGTTCCGGCTGCTCGGCCAGTACAAGGGGACGCTGATCCTGCTCGAGGGTCCCGACGGGCTCTACCTGATCGACCAGCACGTCGCCCACGAGCGCCTCCTCTACGAGCGCCTGCGACGGACCATGGAGCGCGAGAACACGCCGAGCCAGAAGCTGCTCGACCCGCCGGTGCTCGAGCTGTCGGCGGCCGAGCACCTGCGGCTCTCCGATCTGGCCCCCGCGCTCGGCGAGTGCGGCTTCGAGCTGGCGCCGCTGTCGGGCGGCAGCCTCGCGATCGCCGCGATCCCCGCGGTCCTCGACGCCGGGGCCGCCGAGGAGCTGCTGCGCAACCTCGCCGCCGCCGATCCCGAGGGCGGCGAGGCCGACGGCGGCGGCGAGGTCGCCGGCCTGCGCCGCCGCGTGCTCGACGCGCTCGCCGCCAGCCAGGCGTGCAAGGCCGCGGTCAAGATGCACCACCCGCTGTCGGCGGTCGAGATGGAGGCGCTCATCGCAGAGCTGTTCCTGTGCGAGACCCCCTACGCCTGCCCCCACGGCCGCCCGGTCGTCCTCCAGATGACCGACGCCGACCTCGAGCGCCGGTTCGGGCGGCGCTGACGCCCCGCCGCTTGCTACCATCCCGGCGATGTTCGGCCGCCGACCCGCCACCCCGCTCGAGGAGCGTCTCGGGCACCGCTTTCGTGACGCTTCGCTGCTCGACCTGGCGGTGACCCATCGCTCCTACGCCTACGAGCACGGCGCGGGCGAGCGCGGGGAGCACTACGAGCGGCTGGAGTTCCTCGGCGACGCGGTGCTCGGGGCGACGGCGGCGGAGTGGCTCTACCGCTGCTATCCGGAGCTGCCCGAGGGCGACCTCTCGCAGCTCAAGGGCTGGCTGGTGTCGGGGCCGGTGCTCGCCGGTCACGCCCGGCGCCTCGGCCTCGGCGATCTGCTGCGCCTCGGGGTGGGCGAGGAGCGCTCGGGCGGCCGGGACAAGGACTCGTTGCTCGCCGACGCGCTCGAAGCGGTGCTCGGCGCGGTCTTCCTCGACGGCGGCTTCGCGGCGGCCCGGCGCGCGGTCGAGACACTGCTGGTCGAGGCGGCGGCCGAGCGCCCGGGCGACCCGCTGCGCGCCGACGCCAAGACCCGGCTCCAGGAGTTGGCCCAGGCGCGCGGCTGGAACCTCCCCGAATACCGCCTGGTCGGCGAGGAGGGTCCCGAGCACGAGAAGACCTTCACCGTCGAGTGCCGGCTCGAGCCGGGCGCCGCCGCCACCGCCGCCGGCCCGAGCAAGAAGGCCGCCGAGCAGCGGGCGGCCGCGGCGGTGCTGGCGGCGGTCGAAGCGCCGGCGGGCCGGTTTGCCTGAAACCCTCCGGCTCTGCCGGCCGCGGGGAGGCGCCGGCCGCCGAGGGCGCCGACACGGGGGAGCGTGATGAAAGAACGCCGTCCACGCGCCGCCGGCTCGTGCGGGGAGCGCCGTCCACGCCGACCGGTGGAGCCGTGACGGGAGACCGCCAGCGCCGTCCCGGCGCCGCCCGCATGCTGGCGCTGCTCGCCGTCGCCGAGCTGCTCGGCATGAGCCTCTGGTTCACCGCCGCGGCGGTGTCGCCCGAGCTGGCGGCGCGCTGGGGGCTGTCGACGGCCGAGGCGGGGTGGCTGACCGGCGCGGTCCAGCTCGGTTTCGTCGCCGGCACGGCGCTGGCGGCGCTGCTCAACCTCGCCGACCTGGTGCCCGACCGCGTCTGGTTCGCGGGCTCGGCGCTCGCCGCGGCGGCCGCCAACGCCGCCCTGGTCGCCGTGCCCGGCTTCCGCTCGGCCCTGATCGCGCGCTTCCTGACCGGCCTCTTCCTCGCCGGGGTCTACCCGCCGGCGATGAAGATGATCGCGACCTGGTTCGAGCGCCGGCGCGGGCTCGCCATCGGCACCGTGGTCGGGGCGCTGACCCTCGGCAAGGCGGCGCCCTACCTGCTCAAGGCGGCGGGCGGCGCGGGCGCGACCCGGGTGGTGCTCGCGGCCTCGGCGGCGGCGGTGATCGCCGCCCTGCTGGTCGCCGCCGGCTACCGTCCCGGCCCGTACCCGTTCGAGCGCCGCCCGTTCTCCTGGCGTCTGGCCGCCGAGGTCGTCCGCGACCGCCGCACCCGGCTGGCGATCGGCGGCTACCTCGGCCACATGTGGGAGCTGTACGCGATGTGGACCTGGGTGCCGGCGTTCGTCGCCGCCTCGATGGCCGCGCGGAGCGCCGCGGCGGGCTCGGCGGCGGCGTCGGGAAGCTGGGTCGACCTCGTCGCCTTCGGCGCGATCGGCGCCGGCGGCCTCGGCTGCGTCTGGGGCGGCTGGTACGCCGACCGCGCCGGCCGCGCGCGCACCGTCAACCTGGCGATGGCGGCGAGCGGCGCCTGCTCGCTCGGCGTCGGCCTCGCCTTCGGCGCCCCGCTCGCCGTCGTCGCCGCCGTCACCTGGCTGTGGGGTTTCTTCGTCGTCGCCGACTCGGCGCAGTTCTCCGCCCTGGTCACCGAGGTCGCCCCCCGCCACGCCGTCGGCACGGCACTGACCCTCCAGACCTCGATCGGCTTCCTGCTCACCCTGGCGACCATCGAGCTGGTCCCGCTCCTCGCCGACACCCTCGGCTGGCCCCTCGCCTTCCCGGTGCTGGCGCTCGGCCCGGCCGCCGGGATCGCCGCGATCCGCCGGCTGAAGCACTGACCGAGGCGGGTGCCTGTCTTCCTCCCGGCAGGGCACGCTACCCCTCCCGACAGCCTGCCGAGGAGGGCCGGTCCGTGGGTCTCCCTCCCAGGGACGCCAGCCCGCGCGCTCAACGGATCGCCCCGGAAGAGCGAGGCGGGAGTGCGCGCGGGATGACGAGGCGGCGCCCGACCGCACCTCGCACCCGAGAAGGCGCCGCCGTGCCCTGGGAGGGAGACCCACGGACCGGCCCGGGGTTGGGAAGCCGGCGCCGTGCCCAGAGGGCGCCCGACACCCCGCGAGTGCTAGTCCATCCCGAGAAGCGGGCCGCCGAGGACGAGGACGAGAAGGGTGATGAGCGCGATCGCGAGCAGGTTGAGGATGGCGCCGCTCTTGGCCATTGTCGCCACCCGCATGCCGGGGTAGCCGAAGACGATGGCGTTGGGCGGCGTCGCCACCGGGAGCATGAAGGCGGCGGAGGCGGCGATCGCGACCGGCACGGCGAGCAGCAGGGGGCTGTGCCCGAGGCCGACGGCGGCCGCCGCGGTGAGCGGCAGGAAGGTGGCGGCGGTGGCGGTGTTGGAGGTGATCTCGGTGAGCATCACGACCGCGGCGGTGACCGCCAGCACCAGCAGCCAGGGCGGCGCGCCTTCGAGGCCGGCCACCGCGCCGCCGATCCACGCCGCCAGGCCCGAGGCGTTGAAGCTCTCGGCGAGCGCCAGGCCACCGCCGAAGAGGACCAGCACGCCCCAGGGGAGCTTCTCGACCTCGGCCCAGTCGAGCGCGCGCCGGCCGCGCTCGCCGGGCACCGGCACCGCCAGCAGCACGAGCCCGGCGAGCATCGCCACCGCGGTGTCGGTCAGCGGCCAGCCGGTCAGCCGAGCCAGCAGGTCGCGCAGCACCCAGGCGGCGGCGGTGAGCGCGAAGACGACGGCGACGAAGCGCTCCGGGCGCGACAGCGGGCCGAGCCGCTCGCGCTCGGCGGCGAGGTGCTCGGCGGCGCCCGCGAGCCGCACGCCGGCGAGGCGGAACGCCGGCCGGGTGAGCCACAGCCAGGCGAGCGGCAGCATCACGATCGTGAACGGCAGGCCGAGCGCCAGCCAGCGCCGGAAGCTCAG
>Ga0302046_10004906_pt1 | contig 11832 bp, 2 predicted proteins | sample RVTome_11_FD_200261 | JGI IMG/M metagenome (GOLD analysis project Ga0302046, IMG submission 200261) | Soil microbial communities from uranium-contaminated site in the Upper Colorado River Basin, Wyoming, United States - RVT147D111 (version 2) ... | reverse complement strand
AAGTGCTCGACGTCGACCCGCTCGGTCGGGAGACGGCATACGCCTTCGACGCCCTGAACCGCCTGGTCGAGAAGGTCGAGCCCGAGTGGCGGGAGGGGGAGCCGCGGGTGACCCGCTACGCCTACGATGGCGACGGCAACCTGCTGAGCGAGACGCTGTTCGACGAGCCGGCGAACCGGGTACGGAGCTTCGCCTACGACGGCCTGTCGCGGCTGATCCGGGCGACCGACGCCGAGGGCGCGGTCTCGCACTCCGAGTACGACGCCGAGGGGAACAAGATCCGCGAGATCGATCCGCGTCTCGGGGTCGTCCGCCACAACTACGACGCCCGCAACCGCCTGGAGCGCACCACGGTCCACCTCGACCGGGTGACCGATCCGGCGCGCCAGGTGGTGACCGACTACGCCTACGACGCGGTGGGTAACCGCACCGAGAACCGCTGGCCGAACGGCAACGTCGTGCAGCACGCCTACGACGGGCTCAACCGCCTCCTCTCGACCACGGACAGCCTCGGTCCGATGGCGAGCTTCGAGTACGACGCCCGCGGCCTCCAGATCGCCGCCACCGACGCCAACGGCAACGTCACCGAGACCGACTACGACGCGCTCGGCCGCGCGGTCGAGCAGCGCCTGCCCGAGGCGCGCACGGTGACGACGAGCTGGGACGCCGCCGGCAACAAGCTCACCGCGACCGACGCCCGCGGCCACACGACCACCTTCGAATACGACCGTCTCGACCGGCTGGTGCGGACGATCGACCCGGTGCCGTTCAACTACGAGACCGCGTTCACCTACGACCTGGCGGGCAACAAGCTGACCGAGACCGACCGCCGTGGCCACACCCGGAGCTTCGCCTACGACGCACTGGACCGGCTGGTGCGGGTGACCGACCCGGAGCCGCTCTCCTACGAGACGACCTTCACCTACGACGCGGCGGGCAACCTGCGGACCGAGACCGACCGCCGGGGGATCGTCACCGAGCACACCTACGACCGCGAGAACCGGCGGCTCACGACCCGCCGCGCCGGCCTGACGATCGAGACCGCCGAGTACGACGAGAGCGGCAACCGCCGCTTCGTCACCGACGCCAACGGCCACGTCACCGGCTTCGAGTACGACGAGCGGAACCTCCTGACCGCCGAGAACCGCCCGCTGGCGGCGATCACCCGGCACACCCTCGACGACCTGGGCGACGTGGTCCAGACCGTGGACCCCGAGGGCCGGGCGATGGCCTACGCCTTCGACCGGCGGCGGCGGAGGGTCGCGGAGACGAACGGCGCGGGCGAGACGACGGTCCACACCTACGACGGCAACGGCAACCGGACCACGACCACCCGTCCCGAGGGCAACGCGTGGACCTACGGCTACGACAGCGCGGACCGGCTGGTCGAGGTGGAGGACCCGACCGCGGCGGTGACCGCCTTCGCCTACGACGCCAACTCCAACCTCGTCCTCCAGACCGACGCGAACCTCCAGGCAACCGCCTTCGCCTACGACGAGCTGAACCGCCGGATCTCGAAGACCTACCCGGGCGGCGCTGTCGAGGCGATGACCTACGACTCGGCCGGCAACCGCCTGAGCCGGACCGACCCCGAGGGCAAGCTCACCACCTACGCCCACGACGCCCTCAACCGCGAGACGCTGCGCACCTACCCGCCGCCGGCCGAGCCCACCGGCGACGACCTGGCGTCGATCGCCACCGTCTTCGACCCCAACAACAACCCGATCGGAATCACCGAGACCCGAACCGGCCCGACCGGCACCCGGACGACGACCAAGGCCTACGACGCCTTCGACCGCCTGCTGTCGGTCACCGACCCGGACGGCAAGGCGATCACCTACGGCTACGACGCCGCCGGCAACCGGACCCGCCTGACCGACGCCGACGGCCGGCTAACCCTCTACGCCTTCGACGAGCTGAACCGCCCGGTCAGCGTGACGCTCCCCAACGTCGGGGTGACGACCTACACCTACTTCCGCGACGGCCGCCTCAAGACCGTCGCGCATCCGAACGGCACCCGCTCGACGCAGACCTACGACCTGGCGGGCCGGATCGCCACGATCACCAACACCCAGGGCACGCCCGGTGCACTGGTGTCGAGCTACGCCTACGCCTACGACGGGAACGGCAACCGCTCCGAGCAGATCGAGATCAACGGCGGCCCGGCCGAGACCACCACCTACGCCGACGACCTCGCCGACCGGCTCCTGTCGGTCGCCTACCCAGACCTCACCGTCACCTACACCTACGACCCGGCGGGCAACCGCCTCACCGAGCGCGCGACTCCGGCGGGCGGCGGCGGTCTGCTCGCCGACAAGACCTTCACCTACGACGCCCGCAACCGCTTGCTGTCCGTAACCGACGCGGCCGCTCCCGCCGCCTCTGCCACCTTCACCTGGGACGCCAACGGCAACCGCACCTCGCAGACGCGTGGCGAGGAGTTCACGGCGTTCCTCTACGACCCCCGCGACCAGCTCACCGAAGTCCGCCGCGACGACACCCTGCTCGAGGCCTACCGCTACGACTACCAGGGGCTGCGCGTCCGCAAGGCGGGACCCGCCGGCATCTTCCGCTACGTCTACGACGACCAGAGCGTCCTGCTCCAGACCGATGATGCCGGTCTCACCGTCGCCAAGTACGACTACGGTCCGGATCGGCTGCTCTCCCTTGCCCACGCCACCGAGGGCCGCCAGTACTACCTCTTCGATGGATTGGGCTCGGTCGCTGACCTGATGCGGCCGGATGGGGCGATCCAGGCGAGGTACCAGTACGACGCCTGGGGCAACCCGCGCGGCGGTGCCGGCTCGAGCTTCAATCCGTTCGGGTTCACTGGCCACGAGCGGGACGACGAGACCGGCCTCTACTACGCCAAGGCGAGGTACTACGACCCGGAGCTCGGACTGTGGCTCACCGAAGACCCGTTCCAGGGGCAGCTCGACACCCCGCCCTCGCTGCATCGGTACCTCTATGCCTACCAGAACCCGACGGTTTGGTGGGACTCCCACGGCCGCACCAATGCTCTGACCTCAGCAATCAATTGGTTGCGCGAGACTGCTGAGGAGGGCCTCTCGAGCATCGACGAGGACTCCACGACAGAGGAAGTGGTCAAGACCGGCCTCGTGGCTGGCCTCCTCAACGTTGCCGCCGACGTCACCACTGGATTCAACTGGGTGGTCAACACCCTAGCTATCGATCACCTACCGGAGACCAAGGTAGGCCAAGAGGCGAAAGCCGAGTTCGAGCAGGCAGCGCAGAAAGTTCAGCGAGCGGTGAACAGTGGCGTCGAGCGCTACGTCGAGGATCCTCACGGCACCACCATGGCCGTGCTCGAGCTCCCGCAGCGGGTTCAGGTCGAAGCCGTCAAGAAGGCATTGACCGCGGCTTCCGGCGATCAGCAGGCGCAGGCCGAACTGGTTGCCACTGGGGTGGAGGTTGGGAGTGCTCTGCTGCCGGTAAGCGCCGCCGGCAAGGTGCGACAAGGGGGGCGGCTGGTCGGACTGGTCGATGACATGGCGATACCCAGGGCCGGCTCGGGCGCACGAGTTGCCGACGACCTTGCCACTGGGATCCGACCCAGTGCTGTTACGACCAAGCGAACGCCGTCCGCAATCCCAAATCAGGGAGCACTGGAGAGCGTCCGTGTCTTCAGGGTGGAGGGATCTCCGAACACTCGTATCCTGATCGGCGAAACTGGCGAAGTCGTAGTTCAAGGCGACAAGACCCTTTTCCTCAATTTCGGCAGTCGAGCTCGCGCGGAGGAGTTCTTGGCGCAGAAGCTCGGGCAGGGAATGACAGACGCGCAGGTCAAGTCGTTCGAGGTTCCGCAGTCCTTCCTCGACGACCTTCGCTCTATTGCCGTGCTCGAATCTGAAGTGGCAGACTTTCCCGGACGCCCGATTCTCGTTGATAGTACAAAGGCGCCTGATCAGTTTGGGCTTCGAGCTGAGCAGATCGAGGAGCTTCGTAAGAGAGTGCTTGCCGGAAGTGGAAGGGTGGAATAGTGCCCAGGACGGAACTTGCTCGTCTCCTTCTCGGCGCACCAGAAGACGAATCCGAAGTTGGCGGGATGGGTACGGTTCGTTTCGTTGTGAGTTGTCCGGGCAACGCGGAGGAAGTACTCCGAAACAGCACGCAAGTTCTGCAGGAGGTGCTTCGGAACTCTGGCGGGCCATGGCTAAGTCTTAAGGAATGGCGAGATCGTCTTCCCAGCTGGTTTGTCGAGAGCTGCAAGCGTGAGGTGCCGCAAGAAGAAGCTGCGCGGCGACTAGGCTTGTCGCTTGAGCAGAGAAAGCAGCTTGCAGCCGAAGAGGGCTGGTCCCTAAACTCATGGTTGTACTGGTTCAAGCCTGGTGAGCGTTGCTGGTACTGGTGGGACGCCATAGTCCGTGATCAGAACACAATCTTGATAGCTGTAGTTGTAGAGGGGTGGCCCTTCCCCTGGGGTAGCTTGGAATGGCTATTTCGAGCTTCAGGTGCTCTTAGCGTGCAGCCGGAGCCTTGACCGGAACGGCATTTGGGTGAGGAGATCGACCGTATTGAGGTTATTGAAGACGACTGCAAGGTGACTGGCCGTCCAAGGGGAACAACGCCAGAATGGTTGAAAGGTGAGCGAGGATGCAAGGTCAACGGGTACTCTGGCTGACAGCGGTACTGGCCCTGACGTCAATCTCGGCACGGGCTGAGGAGCCGGCGGCAGATGAACCGCCGGAGGCTGAGTCTAGCACTGTGGCTGGGATGGCTCGCACCGACGCGATGCAGCCGGACGCGGAGCTCGGTAGGTCGGGTAGCGCAGGAGCCGAGGATCGGTCGGAGGAGACACCGGCGGCGGCAGAGGCGGCATCGCAGGGGGCGCCGGTGACGGTGATCACCGCCAGCGCCACCACCGGCCTCGACGCCGGCCCGGCGGTGATGCTGCGCTGCCTCGGGGCCGACGGCGTCTTCAGCTTCGGCCCCGGCTCGGACGACTTCGTGGCCTGGGCGTTTTCGCCGGGGCCGATTGACCTGACGCAGCCGTACGGACTCCACTATCGGTTCGGGGTGGTACCTCCGGTAGGGGAGCAGTGCCGGATCTTCCGCGAGCCGTTTCCGGCGGGCGTGGTGCCGCCATCCCCACCACCGCCTCCCGCCCCGTAGCCGCCGAGCGAAGAACGAACGGGCGGGGAGGCCGGCGCCGGCGTGTGAGAATGCGACCTGAAAGGGTGCGCTCCTCCCAGCGGCGACGGTCGGTGAGCTGAGCGAGCACGGGTGTCGATGGCAGCTCGATTCCTTCTCCTTCTGGTCGCGCTCGCGACCTCGGCTTTGGCCTCAACCGGGGCCGAGGCGCCGACTAGCGAGCCGCGCGGCCGCGCCTCGACCCGTGGCCTGTCGTCGGTGGTGTACTCGGACCCGGCGCCGCTGCCGCTGTTCCAGGGCCTGATCCGGGACGTCTCACCGCCGGGCGTGGTGAGCCAGGACGTGGATCTGGTCAACCAGCGGTTCTGCGCGTTCTCGGACAGCTTCGGCTTCACGCTCAACCAGCCGGCGACGGTGACGCTGGAGTTCCGCCTGATCGGTGCGCTGGGTGCTGACGGTTCGCCGGAGCTGGGTTCGCCGCTCTTCCTGCTCGAGAACGAGTCCCTGGCCGAGGGCGGTCACGGCTACGCGGTGACCCCCTCGGGTCTGGGCGGGGCCGACCTGCAGCTGCCTCCGGGGACCTGGCAGTGGACGCTGACCGGCGTCTCTGCGGTGGACGGCCACGACGAGACTCGCCGAGGGACGGTGGTCTCACGCTACGCCGAGCGCGACGCGCTGCCGATCGGCCACGTGGTGGTCAAGGGCGTGGACCTGTGGGACGGGCACCTGGTGGTCTCCCGCGAGGACTTCTCGATCGCCGGCCGGGGGCCGGACCTGTCGTTCGCGCGCACCTACAGCAGCGCCGGCGGCGGCCCGGCCGGTCCTCTCGGCGTCGGCTGGGCGCACACCTGGGAGTCGCGGGTGGTGGTCACCGCGTGCGGCGAGGCGATCGTGATCGGGGGCGAGGGCTCGGGGATGCGCTTCGTCGACGACGGGGCGGGCGGGCTGCGACCGCTCAAGGGCTACCACGGCTCGCTGGTGGCCGATCCCGGGAGCGCGGCGCTCGACTTCTACACGACCGGCGGCACCCGCTACCACTACGGCCTGGTGTACCAGTCCGAGCTGCTCCTCGAGTGGGTCGAGGACCCCTACGGCAACCGCCTGACCCTGACCTACAGCAGCGATTCCGGCCGGCCGCGCCCGGTGGCGGTCCGCGACGTCTCCGGCCGCACGTTGCGCCTGATCTACGAGCCGGCGGTCTTCGCCCTCGAAGGCGAGGGCTTCGTCTTGACCCGGGTCGAGGGCCCGGGCGGGATCGCCCTCGACCTCTCGTACGACCCCTTCGGCAACCTGGTGGAAGCCGCGCGCGAGCCGCACGGCGACGGCTCGCCGAGCCGGGTCGAGCGCTACGAGTACGCGCTCGCGCCGGACGATCCGCTCGACGCGCGCCACCTGCTGGTGGCGGTCCGCGACGAGGTCACCGGCGCCGTCACCCGCTACGAGTACGAGCGCGGCGTGGTCGGCTTCCAGGGCAACGTCCAGGTGCCGCGGGCCTTCGTGAGTCGGGTGATCGAGCCCGAGGGCGGCGAGACCGTCTTCGACGTCGGCATCGCCACCGCCGGCGACCTCGGCGGGGTCGACGAACTCTCGACCGCGGTCACCGACGGCCGCGGCAAGACCACCCATTACACCCTCGACCGCTACGGCAGCCCGCTGTCGATTCTCGACCCGGTGGGCAACCTCACCGAGATGACGTGGGCCGCCGACGACGTGGTGATGATCAGCCGCACCGACGGCAAGGGAACGACCACCGCCTACACCCACGACGAGCACGGCAACGTCCTTACCGAGACGGTGACGGTGGTCGACTTCGACGGCCAGGGCCACACCTACACCACCACCAACGTCTACGACCCGCCGGAGAGCTTCGACCCGCCCTACCTCAAGAACCGCCCGGCCAGCACGACCGACCGCAACGGCCACGTCACCACCTTCGAGTACGACCCCCAGGGCGGGCTCACCCGCCAGGCGGTGACCGGCACCGACAGCGAGGGGACGCACACCTACTTCGCCAACGGCGACCGCGCCTCGACCAACGACTCGCGCGGCCACACCGTCCACTTCACCTACGACGCCTACGGCAACCCGTCGTCGGTGACCGATCCGCTGGGCAAGACGGCGACCACCGAATGGGACGTCCGCGGCCGCCCGGTGATCCGGTTCGACCGGCTGGGGCGGGTCACCGCGACCGCCTACGACACCCTCGACCGGCCGGTGCAGAGGACCCTGCCCAAGGCGGCCGGGGAGCCGGAGCCGCCGGTCGAGACCCTCCTCTACGACGACGCCGGCCTGCGCCTGGTGGCGACCGATGCCGCCGGCCGCACCACCGAGACCCGCTTCGACCTCGAAGGCCGGCCGGTCGAGGTGATCGACGCCGAGGGCGCCACCCGGCTCTTCGAGTACGACCCCGAGGGCAACAAGACGCTGGAGACGAGCTGGTTCGATGCCGCCACCCCGCGCTTCGACACCACCTTCGAGTACGACGACGCGGGCCGGCTGGTGCGGCGCGACGAGCCGCTGGGCCGGACGCTCGAGTACGGCTATGACGGCGCGGGCAACGTCCTCACCGAAACCCTGACCGACACGGTCGGTGCGGGCTTCGAGCCGCGGGTCACCGAGCACGCCTACGACGCGCTCGACCGGCGCATCCGCACCCGGCGCCTGCTGACCGGCGGCGAGCAGTCGATGGCGGTGCGCTACGACGGCAACGGCAACGCGGTTCTCGAGGTCGATCCGCTGGGGCGGGAGACGGCGTTCGTCTACGACCCCCTCAACCGGCTGGTCGAGAAGATCGAGCCGGAGTGGCGGCAGGGCAAGCCGCGGACGACCCGCTACGTCTACGACGGCGATGGCAACCTGCTCACCGAGACACTGCTCGACGAGACGCTCGGAGGCGAGTCCGCCGACCGGGTGAAGAGCTTCGCCTACGACGAGCTGTCGCGGCTGGTCGAGGCCACCGACGCGGTGGGGGCGGCGACCCTCTTCGAGTACGACACCGAGGGCAACCGGATCCGCGAGATCGACCCCAAGCTCAATCTCGTCCGCCACGACTACGACGCCCGAAACCGCCTCGTGCGGACCACCGTGCATCTCGACCGGGTGACCGATCCGGCCCGGCAGGTGGTCACCGAGTACGCCCACGACGCGGTGGGCAACCGGATCGAGGAGCGCTGGCCGAACGGCAACGTCGTCCAGCACGTCTACGACGGCCTCGACCGCCTGCTCTCGACCACCGACAGCCTGGGCCCGGTGGCGAGCTTCGAGTACGACGCGAGGGGCCTTCGGACCGCCGCCCTCGACGCCAACGGCAACCGCACCGAGACCGACTACGACGCGCTCGGCCGGGCGGTGGAGAAGCGGCTGCCCGAGAACCGCACGATGACCATGAGCTGGGACGTCGCCGGCAACCAGCTCACCGAGACCGACGCCCGCGGCCACACCACCAGCTTCGAGATCGACCGCCTCGACCGGCGGGTGCGGACGATCGACCCGGCGCCGTCCGCCTTCGAGACCTCGGTCACCTACGACCTGGCCGGCAACAAGCTGACCGAGACCGACCGCCGCGGCAACACCCGGAGCTTCGCCTACGACGCGCTCGACCGCCTGGTGCGGACCACCGACCCCGAGCCCTTCCTCTACGAGGCGACCTTCGGCTACGACGCCGCGGGCAACCTCCTCCGCGAGACCGACCGCCGGGGGATCGTCACCACGCACGCCTACGACGGCGAGAGCCGCCGCATCGAGACCCGCCGCGCGGACCTGGTGATCGAGAGCGTCGAGTACGACGAAAACGGCAACCGCCGCTTCATCACCGACGCCAACGGCCACGTCACCGGCTTCGAGGTCGACGAGCGCGACCTCTTGACCGCCGAGAACCGCCCCCTGGCGGCGATCACCCGCCACACCCTCGACGACATGGGCGACGTGGTCGAGACCGTCGACCCCGAGGGCCGGGTCATGGCCTCCGCCTACGACCCCCGCCGCCGCCGCATCGAGGTGACCGACGGTGCCAGCGAAACCACCGTCCACGCCTACGACGGCAGCGGCAACAAGACCTCGACCACGCTCCCCGAGAGCAACGTCTGGACCTACCGCTACGACGCCGCCGACCGGCTGGTGGAGGTCGAGGATCCGACCACCGCGGTGACTGCGTTCGCCTACGACGCCAACTCCAACCTGATCACCCAGACCGACGCCAACCTCAACGCGGCCACCTTCGCCTACGACGAGCTGAACCGCCGGGTCAGCAAGACCTACCCGGGAGGCGGCGCCGTCGAGACGATGGCCTACGATCCCTCCGGCAACCCGCTGACCCGCACCGACCCCGAGGGCAAGGTCACCACCTACGCCCACGACGCCCTCGACCGCGAGACCCTGCGCAGCTACCCGCCGCCGGCCGAGCCGACCGGCGACGACCTGGCGTCGATCGCCACCGTCTTCGACCCGAACAACAACCCGACCCAGGCGACCGAGACCCGGACCGGCCCGACCGGCGACCGGGTCACCACCAAGACCTACGACGCCTTCGACCGCCTGCTGTCGGTCACCGACCCCGACGGCAAGGCCCTGACCTACGGCTACGACGCCGCCGGCAACCGAATCCGCCTGACCGACCCGGACGGCCGGCAGACCCTCTACGCCTTCGACGAGCTGAATCGCCCGGTGAGCGTCACCCTGCCCAATGTCGGGGTGACCGCCTACAGCTACTTCCGCGACAGCCGGCTCAAGAGCGTCGCCCACCCCAACGGCACCCGCTCGACCCAGACCTACGACGCCGCGGGCCGCATCGCCACCATTCTCAACACCCAGGGCACCCCGGGCGCGACGGTCTCGAGCTACGAGTACGACTACGACGGCAACGGCAACCGGATCGAGCAGATCGAGATCAACGGCGGCCCGGCCGAGACCACGACATACAGCTACGACCTCGCGGATCGCCTGCTCTCGGTCGCCTATCCCGACCGCACGGTCAGCTACACCTACGACCCGGCGGGCAACCGCCTCACCGAGCTCGAGACCGAGCCCGGCGGCGCCGTGGTCGCCGACAAGACCTACGCCTACGACGCCCGCGACCGCCTGCTCTCGGTCACCGACGCCGTCGACCCGACGGCCTCGGCCACCTACACCTTCGACGCCAACGGCAACCGGACCTCCCAGGCCCGCGCCGGCATCGTCACCGAGTTCCTCTACGACGCTCGCGACCAGCTCACCGAAGTCCGCCGTGACGCCACCCTGCTCGAGAGCTACCGCTACGACTACCAGGGCCTGCGCAACCGCAAGGCCGGCCCGGCCGGGATCTTCCGCTACGTCTACGACGACCAGAGCGTCCTGCTCCAGACCGACGCCGCCGGCCTCACCGTCGCCAAGTACGACTACGGCCCCGACCGGCTCCTCTCGCTCGCCCATGCCACCGAGGGACGCCAGTACTACCTCTTCGACGGGCTGGGCTCGGTGGTCGACCTCACCAAACCCGACGGCGCCCTCTCCGCCCGCTACCAGTACGACGCCTGGGGCAACCCGCGGGGCGGCGCGGGGGCGAGCTTCAACCCCTTCGGCTTCACCGGCCACGAGCGGGATGACGAGACCGGCCTCTACTACGCCAAGGCCAGGTACTACGACCCCGAACTCGGCCTCTGGCTCACCGAGGACCCCTTCCAGGGCGAGATCGACACGCCGCCCAGCCTGCACCGCTATCTCTACGCGTTCCAGAACCCGACGGTCTACGTGGACCCGACGGGTCGGCAGAACACCTTCACGCCCGCCGAGTTTGTCCAGGACAGCGACCGGCTTCGCCAGCTCGAGGCGGAGCTCTCCGCGGCACGCGCGGCCGCTGAGAGGGAACGCGCGAGCCTGAGTGGCTCATCGCGTCCGATGGCGCCGACAGTCCTTCCCGCGAATCGACGCCTTTCTGCAATCGAACGCGAGATCGAAGACTTGCGCGGGCGGATAGGAAAGGCTGAGGAGTTCTTCCAGGACGTGCTTGTCGTCATCGAGGGGGCGGAGACCGCAGAGGCTCGTGAGATGCGATTGCTCGCCTTCCTTAAAGAAAAGGGTGGCCTGACATTCGACGAGCGGGTCCGGCTGATTACAGCGCTCATCGGTCCCAGAGAGTGTGACGTCAACTGCCAGCGGATGCCGAACCTGAGTGACGAGACGATGAGGGCGCTCGCGTTCTTGGAGTCGACGGTGGGCAACATCGCTCTTCTGGGGCTCGTCGAGATCGGCTTGCTGACGTATGTCGATGACGCGGTTCGAGCCACGGCACTGCTCGATGACCTCCGCTATGGAGACGATGCCATCCCACGCGCTCGACCGACCCCGAGCCAAGGACCGCTCAAGAACCCGAGTGGCAACCTGGACGAGGCGGCTCAGGCCGCCAGGACACAGCCCCACGGGCCTGTGCCTGCGGCGGCCGCCAGCGAATCAACCGGTGCTGAGAGCGCGGCGAATCGGCTTAGGCTCGAGAAGCAGCTCGCCAGCGAGCAGCAAGTAGGCGAACTCACCAGCGGTGGCGGCCAGCCGATCGCCGGCGCAGGTCAGCGAGTGCCGATTCGCGATGTTGAACGGCTTGTCAAGGAGCATGGTGGTTCACCAGGCGATGTCCCGTTCGCTGTTGATTCTCGGTCGCGGCGGCTCCGGGTGTAGTGGTTTTATGCTACGTCGAGCTGATTGTCCAGATCGAGCTCCTGTTCGTGGCGGTTGAGGGCGGCGACCAGGTGC
>Ga0302046_10004905_pt1 | contig 11834 bp, 12 predicted proteins | sample RVTome_11_FD_200261 | JGI IMG/M metagenome (GOLD analysis project Ga0302046, IMG submission 200261) | Soil microbial communities from uranium-contaminated site in the Upper Colorado River Basin, Wyoming, United States - RVT147D111 (version 2) ... | reverse complement strand
CTCCGGCTTTACGCTGAATCCTCTGGAAGTGAAGTCGACCCCAATGCGGCCATGGAACGGCGGAATGCGGGGGAGCGGCTGGTCGTCTGCCGTCAGTTGGGCATCGACGTAGCCGGCGCTCAGATCCAACCACAGGTACCGACGGATGCCAAAGAGCGCCTTCCCATCGACGCCGACGAATCGGCTATCGCCCTGGAGATACGGCGCCACCCTCAGGCCGTCCTCGATCTCGTCGGTGAAGGCAGGGAAGACGAAATTGTCGATGCCGTAGTAGTAGAAGCTGATCTCACCATCGACCCATCGCGACTTGTTCCGGAGACTGACATCCACGCCGACGGCCGCCTCGCGCTCCAAATCGGGGTCGCCGATCTCGAAGGCGAAGTTACCGAGGTGGGGACCGAAATTGTAGAGCTCTTCCAGCGCCGGCGACCGGTAGGAACGGGTCAGGTTCGCGACGAACGCCGTATTGCTGGCCACATCCAGATGAATGCCGACCGAGCCGGAGAATCCAGTGAAGGAACGATCCTTCACTTCGGGAGGCTCGAGCTCTTCCCCACCTTCCCCAGCTTCGTCTTCCGCGGGCTCGGGTCTCTCACCGGGCTGGTAGTCGTTGTTTTCTACCCGGCCACCAAATTGCAGCCGGGCTTTGGGTGTGAGGCTCAGCTCCTCGTAGACGAAAGCGGCGATTGCGTTCTGATCGGTGAAGGGAGCCAGCGCTTCGGCCCCTACCGTCCTGTAGTCGCGAAACAGGGCCTCGATGCCGAACTTGCCCGCCAGCCGATCGGTACGATGCTGCTCACCCTCGGCCCGAATGCTCAGCGTATTGTTGTCGAAGGTCGTGCCGATTTCTTCCTCGTCGCCTATCACTTCGATCTCCTGGTGGTTGTAGTCGACGTAGTTGAACGCCACCCGGAAGGCTTCCGCGAAGCCATTGTCCAGATTCCGTACACCGACGTCCGCGCGCGTGGCCTTTCGGGTCGTGCTGATATCGATGTCGATCCCTTCTCCAGGCGCCTCGAAATCTCCCGCGAAGGGAATCCCGTAGCGGCTGTCCTCGATGTGATACCCCACGCTGGCGTACGCCTTGTCTCCGTAGTAACCGACACCGCCGTCGCCATTCGATAGCCGCGTGGCCGAGTTGGACACCGTTCCCTCAGGGCTCTGGTAGTCGCCGGTACGCACCCCGCCGCCACCGCCCCAAAGAGCCCAATTGCCTTGACCGAACTGAACGTTACCGTTGACACCCCCTTGGTCGTTGGCGGTGCCCCCGTCGGCCGTCACCCGCCCTTGGACCCCTTCCGGTTTCGTCCGCGGAAAGCTCTCGTGAGGCGTCACGGCATTCACGACGCCACCGATGGCGTTACTTCCATAGAGCAACGTGGCCGGCCCCTTGACTACCTCGATGCGATCCAAACCGGCGGGGTCGATGGTCACTCCGTGATCCCCGGACTGGCTGGAGAGATCGGCTGTGCGCATGCCGTCCTGCATGATGAGAACACGATCTCCATCGAAGCCTCGGATGATGGGGCGGCTGGGGCCGGGGCCAAAGCTGCGTTTCGCAATACCGGGCTCTGACTCCAAGATTTCGCCCACTGTGCCGGCGATGTTTTTCGCTAGATCGACGGAGTCGATCGCCGTCACGTTGTTGAAGGCCTCGAGGGCCGTCGTCTCCCCGACACTGGCGGTGACGGTGACCGACTCGTGAACGGGCGACAGCTCGAGCGTGAAGCTCACCTCGACCGTTCCCTCTGCGGTCACAGATACTCTTTGCCTCTCGGCGGTGAGGTGCTCTCTCTGCGCCAGAATCTCGTACTCTCCAACCGGTACCGCCCTGAACTCGAAGTGGCCCCCATCGTTGGTGGTAGTCGAGCGTCCCAATTCAATAATCAAAACCAACGTTCCATGGACCGGCTCGCCGTTGCCTTCGAGCACCACGGTGCCCGAGATGGTCCCCGTTTCCTGAGCCTGACTCACGTTCCCGATGAGGAGACCCACGAGGACCAGAACGAAAGCACACACACTCCTACTAAACGTCTTCTTCATAGCAATCCTCCCCTAGATAGACGACGACTGAGAAAAAGCGACGACGGACTTGATTGGGGAGTTAGGCGGGTGGGGCGCGGGGAGAGCTCGGGGAGCCGGCGGGCGCGAGCTCACGTTGCTCGGGCGTTCGGGGCGCCGAGCTGGCATGCGGTGCCGGCGGGGTTACCGTGAACGACCCCGCAGTCAGTAACGTCGGCTGACTGACTACTTTGCAGAGCGTGCAATCTTGAGCGTCCCCGTCGTGGTGCCACGGTCCGGGGAGGAAACCAACCGTCAGGGCGAGGGTGGTCCCTAGTGCGACAAGGAGGATCAGCCAGCCGTATATGGGTCGACGGATCTTTCTAGACATCCTCAGCTCCTTGCATCTGAGCGTGGCTCATTGTCAAGTAGACTATCATGCTCGGGGGATGCCGCCAAGGGCGATTGTAGTGACGCGCCGGCTTGCCACACGGCCCGGGCATCCGTATCATAGCCTCCAGTCATGACGCCCGACGGAAATCCAAAGGCGGCCCGCATCCGGGCTTGGACCGCTGGAATCGTCGCCGCCGCCCTTCTTGCCGGTAGCCTGCCCCTGGCTCTCGGCCAAGATCGCTTCGGTTGGTGGGGCCGGCGCAACCGTGTGCCGCCCCGGTTCGCCGATCCCGATGCGCCGTCCGATGGCAAGTTCACGTTCTCCCGTGTTTTCTTCGAGAGCGTGCGCGGGGAGCCCTCGGGTCAGGGCTGGAGCACCGACTATCCTTACTCCGACATCAACTTCATGACGCGCTTCTCCCAGCTGACGTCGGCCCAGATTCGCCGGGATGGTGATGGAGCTCCCGACCACGTCGTGGTCAGTCTCTTGGATGACACCATCTACGACTATCCTTTCGTCTTCATGTCGGACGTCGGGACGCTGGGCCTCAACCCGCTCGAGATCGAGCGTCTGCGCGACTACCTTCTGCGAGGGGGCATCCTCTATGTAGACGACTTCTGGGGCGACGCCGCCTGGATGCATTGGCAAGAAGAGATCGGCAAGGTTTTGCCGCCGGACGAATACCCCATTGTGGACATCCCCTTGCATCACGAGATCTTCAGCACGTTCTTCACGGTTAGGGAGGTCCCGCAAATTCCCTCCATCCAGCACTGGCGGCGCTCGGGGGGCACGACGACGTCGGAGCGAGGTTGGGAGACGCGCGAGCCCCATTTCCGCGGCATCTTCGATAAGTTCGGCCGACTCATGGTCATCATCACCCATAACACCGACATCGCCGACGGTTGGGAGCGCGAGGGGGAAGACGACGAGTACTTCTATACTTTTTCCGTGAGGTCCTACCCGTTCGGAGTCAACATCGCCATTTACGCGCTGACTCACTAATTTCAAGCAACCACCCGACGATAGATGACACCCGGCGTTTCACCTTGCCCGGGGCGTAGCGCTGCGCGGGCCAGTCTGGTACCCTGAAGACATCCCAATCCAATCGCGATAGACACCTAGATTGTCGAAGAAAGACGGCCAGGCATTCGTGAATCTCGTGCCGGGAGGGTCGCATGGACAGAAGGGATGGGATTGGATACGGGGTCGGGTTCTTCGTCTTCATCGCCATCGGGCTCTGGGCCGTTTTGGATCCCACGGCGATGGAGGGTTACCACGCCGTCGGGGCGCGAAGTGGCCTCAAGCAACTCGTCGCCGGATTCTGGGGCCGCGGTTTGGGGTTCACCATGATGGCCCTCGGTGTCCTCGCTCTGGTCGGACTGCATACTTCCGAGTAACGGCGTCCTCGCCCTTCCCAAGAACCCCGGCCCTTCCGCGTAAGCGCGGGTTGCCCTCGGGACCCTTGTGCCATACGATTCCCGCTTAGCGAGGTGAATCATGAATCGTTGCCAGCAGATTTGCCGAGCCGTCGTCGCCTTGACGGCCATGGTCGTTGTGAGCTCCCCCGCCCCGTCCCAGGCGCAGAGCTTCGAAACAGCCGACTGGGCGGCCCACCTCTCCAGTGACTACCGCGTCTTGCCCAACATTATTTATCTGACCGCCAACAACTGGGACGCGAAGCTCGACGTGTACACGCCAAGCGAAGCTACCGGCGCCTTACCGACGCTCATCTATATCCAGGTGGTTGGGTCCGAGGAAGCAAGGAGAGCAACGTGCTGCGTCTCCTACCGTACCTGCAGATGGGATGGGCGGTCGTGAACGTGGCGTACCGGCTCGGCCCCGTCTCGCTCGCTCCCGCCGCGGTAGAAGATTGCCGCTGCGCCTTGCGGTGGGTCATCCAGAATGCGGCAGAGTACAGCTTCGACGTCTCCCGTTTGGTTGTGACCGGGAACTCCGCTGGCGGTCACCTGTCGTTGACCACTGGAATGCTCCCGGCCGCAGCTGGTTTGGATCGCCAGTGCCCCGGGACGGAAGAGCTGAAGGTGGCGGCCATCGTCAATTGGTACGGCATTACCGACGTCGCCGATCTCCTCGAGGGAGACAACGAGCGAAGTTACGCCGTGGCGTGGTTCGCCGGCATGACGGATAGAGAGGCTGTCGCGCGCCGCGTGTCACCGCTCACCTACGTGCGCGCGGGGCTCCCCGCCATCATGACCATCCATGGCGACGCCGATCCGACGGTTCCCTACACGCACGCGACGCGGCTGAAAGAGGCGCTCGATGAGGTTGGGGTCCCGAACGAGCTCGTGACCATCCCGGGGGGTGGGCACGGAGGATTCACGCGCGAGGAGATGATCGACATCTTCACTAAGATCCGCGGATTTCTCGCTCGCCACGGAATCGAGAACGGGCCGCGGATGTCGAGCCTTCCCTCGCAGTAATGACGGGCACCGTCACTGCGATCCTCGGAGCACTTCTCCTGGCCGGGGCGAGCACGCTCGGTGACTTCATCTGGGCGCACTTCAGCCTAGAGCACCGACCCACGTACGGGCTCATTCACGGCACGTTGCTATGCGCGGTCATCGGCCTGTACCTCGGGCTTCTTCGCAAACGTCCCGTCCCAGGCGCGGTGGGTGGCGCCATCATCGGCTTCGGCGCCGCGGCAGGCTTCTACCTTCTTGCTCGCTTGGCCGGCATGGCCGCCATGTTCCCACTCTGGATGGTGTTTTGGATCGCCTTCGCTCTTCTCGACGCCCGCGTCCTGATCGATCACGCGATTCGTCCCGCGACCATCCGGAACGCACTCGTGCGAGGGGCCGTCGCGGCGGTCGCCTCCGGTCTCGCCTTCTACGCGATTTCCGACATCTGGTTGGACCGTAGTCCCGGCGGGCCGTACTACGGGGTCAATTTTGTGAGCTGGACCGTAGCATTTCTTCCCGGATTCTTGGCCTTGCTCGCTGGCCCCGCTAGAGCAGGGCGCTGAGGTCGACGAATCGCGCTGGACGCCTCCGCCAAGAGCCTGACGCTCACCGCCTGTTGAAGGGAAAGCCCCAGAGGCTACGTACGCTCCCCGGAGCGAACATCGCGCGAGACATGCGCGAGCCCAGGACAACGAGCGCACCATAGATTCCGATGCCCGCCAGCATGATGGCGATGGCGACGACCGTAAGGGGCGGCGAGAGCGCAGTCCCATCCGCAGCGAGCGCCACCCAGTCCCAGGAGAAATGAAGGACGAAAGCCGCAGAGAACGAGAGGAGGAGCGCTCTTCGCCACCGCGACATCCCCGTTCGGCCCATCCCCGCTCCGAAACCGCTGATGCCCCCCAACACCAGATGCCCGAGGAGACGAACGAGCTCCAAAGGGAACAGAAGTGGATCCAGAGTGCTTCTCGCCTGAAGAAAGTCGAGAGACTCTTCCGCCGCCATGCCGAGACCGACGATGGAGCCGTAGATGATGCCGTCCATGGGATCGTCGAAGTGCCTGGAGAACCCGAAGGCGATGGTCACGACCGCCGCGAAGCGCGCCGTCTCTTCGAGGATGGCCGCGACCGCGGCTTCCGCCGCTTGGGCCTCCACCAGGCCGAGGGCCCGGAGCTCGACCGCAGCCACGAGCCGCATCGTCGCGAAGCCGATCCCCGCGGCGAGCGCGATCATGTACCAGGGCTCGCGATTGTACAGGTCGTACCGATAGACGAGGACCGCGGCCAGAAGCGCAGAGAGGGATGCGGCGACGTACAGGCTCACGACTTCCATCGCTTGCTTATCGTTGTCGAGCCGAGTTGGTAGCGGGGGCGGATTCGAACCGCCGACCTAAGCGTTATGGGTCCTTCGCTCCAAGCGCCCTGAGACGGATAGGAGATTGTATCCGATGACCAAGTGAAACACGATTTGGGCGACGTGAACGGTCCGTGCGGCAACGACCGGGCGACTGTATTACCGCGATGCAGGTTCGACGGCAATGACTGGGCCAATCCATGAGCAACAGACGAGCCGGGCGGACTTCAGCCCGGGAGTCCGAGAAGAGCGGGGAGCTCCTCTTCGAGCGCTCCCTCGGCGTCTTCCTGCGTCTTTCCGATGGCGATGACGTCGAGCTTTCCCGACGTCGGGAGGGGGCCGACATTATAAAAGATGTAGCGCCCGCGGCCCCTCGCCGGATCGTAGGCCGTATCTCCCACGCGTTCTAGAACTTCCGTAAAGGGGACGCCCACCAGGTCCGGGTGCACGAAATCCTGCGCCCGATAGGGGGGGCGCGGGGTGCCGGTCTCTCCCATCAGGCGATCCACGAGGCGCATTGGGATGCTCGTCCCTCCCCAGCGTCCGTTACACTCGACGAACCGGACTCGACAGTCTCCGTTCGGATCACCGACCAACAATAAATCAAAAGAGCAGCGTCCCACGTAACCTAGATCCTGGAGTCCGGTCGCGAGCGCCAGGGAGGCCTCCCCTATCCGACGGTTCAGCGCATCGGGCAACGTCGACGGCCGGCTCCCCAGGAAGATGCTGGTCCCGGGGGACAGGATCTGCTCGTACACGCCCTGTAGTTGCGGTGCGCCAAGCTCCTTGGGCGGAAGCCAGAGCTGGGTCGAGGGTGTGACCGTCGTCTCCTCCCAACCCACCGCCAAGACGCGTTCCTGGCCGTCCCACTCGGTCCGTGAAAGAAAGGCGAGGATACCCGCCTCGACCTCGGGTGGACTTTTCTTGGCGAGCGCCCGGGCGTCGAAAGTCTGATTGCCCATTCCAGACGCGCAACGCGCCCGTTTGAGCGCCACGATTTCATGGGTCTCCGCGAGCTCTCGAAGATGACGCGCCAGGATCTTCGGATCGCTCGCAATGCGCGTGTCGACAAGCCAGTCCGGCCCCAGCACGGCGTCGACCATTTCGGTGAAGAGCGCCTTGTCGTTGGCGAGCCACATGATCGGCGGCGGGGGCCCGATGACCTGGCAGGGCTGCCCGGTCGCCTCACGAAGCCGCGCCGCCAACTCCCAGACCGGCTCGATGCTCATATAAGGATGGATCGTCAGGCCACACAGCGCAGAGCGCTCCACGATTCGCCGAAAAGCATGCCCTTCCAAACAGGCGCGCGCGACGGCAATCGCCTCGGTGACGACCTCGGCGACGATGCTTTCGGGTTGGCCGAGCCGCAACCGATCCCGGCAATAGGCCTCGTAGGCGGCCACCGGCGGGGTGACCGAGGCAACGAGATCGCCATCACCCGCCCTTACGCGCGCGCGATGCTGATACTCTTCGACCGCCGAGACGCCGATTAAGAACGGGATCGCGGAAACATCGTCGAGGTAGAGAGTGGGGCGTAGATCGTCGCTGCGTCCGTTCCACTCCCGATCGCGGTACGGTTCGGATCGCTCTGCGAGATGCAACCTCTCGGCGATCGGTCGAAGGGCGGTCCGAGCGTCTTCAGGGCTCAGTGGACTCGATCTCGTTATGAATGGCGGTGAGGGACTTGAGGTATGCCGCGATGGCCTGGAGGTCCGACGCCTCCAGATACTGGTAGCCGTGGTCGATGACCTCTCTCATCAGCCCCTGGGCATCGTCGCCTCCGGGCTCGAAGCCCGTTTGGAGGAACCAGGTGATGTCGGCGACGCTCCAGCTCCCGATGCCGGTTTTTTCGTCGGGCGTGATGTTGGGAGCGAGCTCTCCTTCAGGTCCCTCTTTGGATCCGGCGTAGTGCATCTCCTCGTTGAGCGCACCGGTCGCGCCGCGCGGCGTGTGGCACTCACCGCAATGAGCCAGAGCGTTCGTGATGTAGGCCCCGCGGTTCCATTCCGTCGATTGATCGGCGAGAGGCTCGAACGTGCCCGCATCGAAGTTCAGGAGTCTCCAGGCGGTCAAACCCGCACGCACGCTGAAGGGGAAGCCAAGCTCAGGAGGTTTGTTCTCCTGCTTCACCGGGGGCACCGAGACAAGATAGGCCCTGAGATCCAGAACGTCCTCCCGGGTCATTCTCGTGAACGTGGTATAGGGAAAGACCGGGTAGTACATCGTACCGTCCGGACCGATCCCCTCCGTCATGGCACGGAGGAAATCTTCGTCACTCCAGCCGCCGATGCCGGTCTCCGGATCCGGCGTGATGTTCGTCCCGTAGATCGTGCCGAAGGGGGTCTCGATGGCGCGCCCACCGGCCAGGAACGCGCCACCATTGGCATAATCGGTGTGGCAGCCACACCCGCCGGTGGCCTGAAAAATATACTTACCTCGCTCGACCGCGGCAGACTCCTCTTGCGCGACGGAAGGTATGGGCCCGGAGACGGCGAGCGAAAGAACAACGCCGCCGAGCCATGGAACGGAACGAGCCATGCGATCGGACGGACGATTATTCGTTCGGCTTGCGGAAGGTGTTGTGGCAGTTGCTGCACGCCTGCCCAACGACTTTCACCTCGGCCATGATGGCGGCCTGGTCACCGCCCTTGGCGACCTCGGCGAGCTTCGCGCTCGCCTGCCCGAGGTTCTCCGCCGCCCCGACGAACTGGTCCCACTGCTGCCAAATCGTGGGCAGGGCCCTCGATTCCTCGGTCATGACCTCCGTCTGGAAGGCCCCGGCGATGAGCCGGCTCTCCCGCTGGATCGTTTCCGCGTGCGCGACGATGTGCTCGGTGCCTCCGGGGAGCTTGAATTTCAGAACGTCGTTGATGGCCCCCATGCTCGCCCCGTTGACCGTCATGATCTTTTCGCGATAGGCGGGCGCACCCTCTTCCGCCCCTTGAGCCAGCACCAAGCCGGCCGTCGCGATCAAAGCGAGGACAATAACCCACCCCACCCGAGTTCCCTGTGAACCTCTGTTCATAGCCTCTCCTTGACTGCACCCTGTCAACCCGGTCATCCCCTCAAACCCCCGCCACAGTCTAGCCCTTTGAAGGAAACGGGGAAAGCGCCTCTTTGACTTTCCAGATGCCGTTCGCTATCCTCCAAAGAGCGTTCTCGTTGCGCCATTTCAATCTCAATAGGCGACATCCGCGGTCACCGTTCCAAAAAAGGAGGCATTTCGATGACCCTGATGGTTAGGAGTTTGCGCGCGCTGCTGTTCCCTGTTTTCTTGCCAACGCTCGTCGGGGGTTGTGTCGAGCCCGCTCCCGAACAAGAGAGCCCGGCCGCGATGGACGTCATACCCGAGGTGGAAGCGGCGGTCGTGGCGGGAGCCGATCTCGTCGGCCGCATCGACTTCGAAGCCATGCGCGGAGCGGACATCCTCTTGAAACTGGAACAAGTTCAGACCAATGAAAAGCTGCGTGAGATAAGGGACGCGAACCGGCGCTTCGAGGAAATGACCGGCCTCACCCGCGAGGATCTACGTTTCATCGTGTTCTCCGCCAACACGAGCACCGTGAATCCGCGGGCGACCCGGGCAGCGGGACTGGAATCGCTCGACGCCGTGGTCGGGATTGCGCTCACCAAACCCCTCACCATCGAGCAGCTCACGCAAGGAATCCAGGCCATGGGGACCGAGAGGCCCGCTCCCAAGGTCACCGAGACCGAGATCGCCGGACGGCCCGCTCTCATCGTCGAGCCCGATGGTCCCGAGCAGAACGCGGCCTATGTGGCGCTCAGCCCGGAGTCGACCACCGTTTTCCTAACGGTCAGTCAGGCGAGCTTGGCGGCAGCCCTGACGAGAGCCGATCGAGGGGAGATCGAAGTCCCCTCTCCCACCGTCATCTCGGCCCAAACCGTCATATCGCGAGGCGCCCAGCTCCGGCTCGCCTTCGTGGTCCCGAACGCTCTTCGCTCCAAGATTCGAGAAACACTGGACGGCGATCAGGAAAATCCTCAAGTGGCGATGGTGGCCGGAGTCCTCCAGTCGTTCAAGGATCTCCAGAGCCTGTCACTGGGAATCGGCTTGAGCCAGGACATGGCGCTCAATCTGGTGTGCGACTTGGGTAGTGAGGAGTCGGCTCAGGAGGCAGCGACCCTCATCGGCACGGTGCTCGCGCCCATGATGAAGGCGGCTCTCGAGTCGGCCGAACGACCAGCCAGGATCGCCGAGTCGTTCCAGGTCGTGCCCGAGGGAAGCGTGCTGAAGCTCGGTTTGCGGCTCAGCGCCGAAGACCTGGACTCGATAGGGAGCCGCGCGGAGAACGCGGCCGCGGGCCGGTAGTCCCGTTCAAGTCTCCAAGAACCGAGAGATCTCGTCCCACTGTTGGTGTGCGTCTTCGTATCCCACCTCGATCAGACGCGAGATGTACGGGCGCTCGAAAAGCAAGTAGCTCAGGAAATCCGGACTGCTCGTCCGGTAGGCGCCCAGGCCGCGGACGATGATCCTCAGCGGCCGCGGAAGGTGGCGAGCCAAGGAAGCCGATAGTTTCCCGAGGTCGCGCGACGGTCGAAGAACGAGCAGGCGGACGCGACGCAGCCCCTCCGGATGGCGGGTCCCAGGAGGAAGTAGCTCGAGCGTTCGGTTGATGCGGGCGACCCGCTCCGCGTCGTTCTCGAGCGAGTCCAAGAATACTCCGTGCATCAGCATGCCGAGTATCTGCGCGGGCGGCGGGTAGCCAACGACCTGCTTCTCGGATTCCTCCGCCTGGGTCCGTGGATAGCGAGCCGAGATGGTCAACACGCGATCCGCCCCCAGGTGGATCGCCGGTGCCAGCGGCGAGGCATGGCGAATACCACCGTCTCCATAGTATGCGTCGCCGATCTGGATGGCGGGGAACACGAGCGGCAGCGCCGCGGAGGCCATAATGTGATTCAATCCAATGTTCGCTCGGACCGAGTGACGCCTCGCCCGCTCCCACATCGAGATACCGGGCGCGCCCTGAACGAAAGTTATCGTGGCGCCGGTACTGTAGCTGGTGGCGGAGAGCGCCAAGGCACGCAGACGTCCCTTGGCAATGTTCGCATCGATGCCATCGACGTCGATGGCGCGGGCCAGGTAGTTGTAAAGCGGCTCCGTGTCGAGGAGGCCCCTGACCTCGAAGCCGGGCGTGACACCTCCCGTGCCCAACATCCACAACCAACGTGCGGCACTAAGCGTCAGCGTCGTGAAGTTGGAGTTGAAGACCTTGTCGACAGTTAGACGTAACCAAGCCGCCGTCAGATCCCGCGTTGCCTGCAAGAATCTTCCGCGCGCGCTGGCTAGAGAGGCGGCGTTGATCCCGCCCGCCGAGACACCCGTGATGATGCGAAACGGGAACTCCTCGCCCAACCCTTCGGCGATGCGGGCCAGTACCCCGGCCTGGTAGGCGCCTCGCGCTCCACCGCCACTCAGTGCCAGGGCAGGCGTTGCTTCAGGGTTCGTCACGGAAGAGTCTCCCCGTCGATTGCTCGACCAAATATCCGGGGACAGTAGCACAAAGCTTGCGCCGCTTGCACGGATCGGTTCTACTAGCCGATCTTGCGCAGTAGACGGGGTATGGGAGCCGTAAGTCATTGATAATAAGCAGGAGCACTTCGTAGGTCTGTACTACATCGGGGTGGTGAGTGAGTCGGTGCCG
>Ga0302046_10004904_pt1 | contig 11834 bp, 6 predicted proteins | sample RVTome_11_FD_200261 | JGI IMG/M metagenome (GOLD analysis project Ga0302046, IMG submission 200261) | Soil microbial communities from uranium-contaminated site in the Upper Colorado River Basin, Wyoming, United States - RVT147D111 (version 2) ... | reverse complement strand
CGGCATCACCTTCTCCAGTATTGCCTCGTCCGGATCCGGCAGTGAAGGCATCGACATCAACAATCTCGACGGGGCCGGCCCGTTTATCGTGACGGGTATGACGACGATCACCAATGCCAGCGCCGAGGGCATCGAGATCACCGATTCGGATGTGAGTTTTGGCTTCGGAGACGTAGCCATCAACACCCGCAACACCACAGGCATCTTGATCGACGATGCCGACGGCGCCACAGTTGGGTTTGGCAACGTCGATATTCCCAACCCGAACAACGCGACGGGCTATGGCATTCGGATTGACAATTCGACGGCGGCCTTCACCTTCGCCTCGACCGATATCAGCGACACCAATCAAGGCACAGCCACGACCGACGCGGGGAGTGACGGGGTGCCCGACAACGACGGCGACGGGGATGCGATTTTCCTCAAGAATAACACCGGCAGTTTCACGCTTAACGGGGGCGTCTTGGACGACCTGGAGACCGATGGCATCGACGTCCGCAGTTCAAGCAACATCACCATCACGGGGGTCGCTATCAGCGACATCGGCACCAATTCCGGCAATGTGAATCCCACCAACGACAACGGCATCTTTGCCCTAGATATCTCCGGTACCAATCTGTTCCAAAACAGCACCATTGAGCGTTTTCGCTCCGGCGGTGCAGCCGGTCAGGACGACAGCGGCATCAAGATCCTTAACATCGGCACCAGCTTTACCGAGATCCGCGTCGATAACGTGACCTTCGACAACGATGTCGATGCCGGTCTGCTGGGCAATCGCGGATTCGAATTCACCGCCCGAGGGGCTGTCAACGGTAGCGTCGTTGTCGAGAACAGCAACTTCTTGCAGCTTGCCGGCGATGCCATCGGCATCTCGAACGGCAACTCCAACGGTAGCGGCACGCTCACGGTGACCCTTGACAACAACACACTGGACAATTCGCCCTCGCCGCCCGTAGGTTCGTTCGGCGGCATCCAGATGGGGGTGATCGGCACGGCCACGATGAACGTTGACATCACCGATAACGCGCTCGACGACCTGTATCCGAGCAATGCCAACAACGGCATGATCGGTATCACGGCGCAGGAGGACGGCAACCTGATTGCCGATATCGATGGCAACTTTCTGTCCAACACTGCGGGCCGGACCGGGATCTGGCTCACTGCCGGCAACACGGGTACGGCGACCGACGACCCCGATTCCTTCGACGTTACGATCAATGACAACGACTTCAGCAACATCAATGATGAGGGCATCCATGTAGACATCCGCGGCAGCGCGCTGAACGCCGGCAACGCGGGCAATGTCCGAATCACCAACAACCGCATCGGGGACGACGGCATGGGCGGCTTGCAGCCGGTGGGTAACGGCGGCTTCGAGATCGGTGTTTTCCTGCGTGTGCGCGACGACGCTAAGACGGTAAACTTCCTCATTGACAACAATCGAATCCGCAACGCCGATGCCAGTGCAGGCGACGAGACGCTCGACCTCGACGTCGAGGACAACGTCACGGTCAATGCCACGATTACCAATAACACGATCATCAGCCAGAACGGCAATCAGACGGCGGACACAGACATCACTACCGAAGATGCCGGTGCCACGCTCTGTCTCGACCTGCGGAGCAACACCGCGCTGCGCAACACGGGCGGCCCGGGCGGGAATTACCAGCTCAACGAGACCGCCGGGGTGTTTGCGGTGGAAGGGTCCGGTACGGGAACAGTGACGGCCGGGCAGATGCAGGGGGCGCCACACAACAACAGCGGCGCGTTCATAATCAGCGGGACGCCTACGAACAACAACAACGCGAACTGCGCGACGCCGCCCCTGATGATCGCTTCCAACCTGGGAGACAACACCGTCGAGGCGCCTGCCGATGAAGAGACGGCGCTGCCTGGGTTCGAAGGCAGCGAGGAAAGCGTCCGGTCTTCGTCGCAAGTAGCCGATGCCCGTAGTGGGATGATTGTGGGCAGGGCGGGCCTTACGAGGGTCGAGCCGCAGCCGCTGGAGCCGGTCGCTACGCTCGACGAGGCAAGGCCCGCTCAAAGGCTCCACACCGTAGAGACGGCAAACCCTCAGGCTGAATCAACTCCGCTCCGGCGCATGGCGATTGCTGCGCTGGATACGATGCCGTCCGGATCGCTCCGTAGTGAATCGCTAACGCTACGGATGGCCGAGTCGCCATCGGTTGCGTGGGCGCTGCCTTCGCCGGCTGGTGCCGCTCTACCAGACATCGTTGTCGAAGAACACCCCGTCGCCGCGCTGTCCCTGGAGACCCTCATGGCGCTGGATACCATGAGGCCGCATGCCCTACCGGATCCATCCGAGCCGGAAACGCCGCAGCCACGTTTCACCCATTCAATCCCGGAGCCCTTGCTGTTGGCCTCCGCCGACACCGACCTCGCCACAATGGCCCGGCTTTTTGAGGATCCCCCCCAGATCCGCTTGCCGACGATGCGCGCTATCGCCGCTGCCTTCCCTCAGCGACGCCTGCCCTGCACCGCCGGCACCTGCACCTGGACCATCGGTAACCTCCCCGCCGGACGCAGCGTCACCCTCGTCTTCGACGCCACCGTCAACAACCCCTTCCCCGTCGGCATCCCCGAAATCAGCAACCAGGGCACCCTCACCGCCGACGACGGAACCGGCGGCACCCTCACCCTCCTCTCCGACGATCCCAACACCGGCACCGCCGCCGACCCCACCACCACCGACGTCGACAACCCCGCCAAGGTCGTCCTCAACGAAATCGATTACCGCCAGCCTGATCCCGCCGCGCCCGACGTCGCCGAGTTCATCGAACTCAAGAACACCGGCACGGTCGGTGTCGACCTCTCCCAGCTCGACCTCGTGCTCGTCGACGGCGCCGGCCCCTCGATCTACCAGACCCTCGCCCTCTCGGGCACGCTCTCGCCGGGCGCCTACTTCGTCGTCTGTGCCGACGCGGCCTCGGTCATGGCCTGCGACCTCGACGTGAGCCCCGACGCGGACCTGATCCAGAACGGCTCTCCCGACGCCGTGGCGCTGGTGACGAACACGGCCGCGACGGTCTACATCCACGACGCGCTCAGCTACGATGGCGTCACCGGCGCCCCCTACACCGAGGGCGCCGTCGGGGCTCCGGCCGACCCACCGGGCGTGGGCGCTCCGCCCGACCCCGACGACCAGAAAGGCCTCGCTCGCATCGACACCGGCGGCACCGACGGCATCGACACCGACGACAACGCGGTGGACTTCCGCGTGGCCTGCGTCACGCCGGGCATGGCCAACACCCTGCTCTCGCAGAACTGCGCCATGCCCATCTTCGCCGTGACGAAGGATGACGTGCTCCTCGGTGGTGGCTCCACGGCCAGCTTCGGCGACACGCTGAGGTACACCATCGAGATCGACAACAGCGGCGGCACGGGCCTCGCGACGGTCTTCACCGATACGCTCGATGCGAACCTGGCGCTCGTCACGGGCTCGGTGACGACGAGCCAGGGCACCCTCACACGCGGCAACACGGCGGGCGACGCCGACGTGGGCGTCGACCTCGGCGATGTGGTCAACACCTCGGGCGGGGCGCCCGTCGTGATCATGTTCGAGGCGGTCATCGGCGTGCTGCCGGCCGGCGTGGACTCGGTCTCGAACCAGGGCTTCCTCACGGCGAGCAACCTGATGGGCCTGCGCGTGGCCACCGACGACCCGGCGACGGCGGCCCCCGGCGACGCGACGGTGACGGCGGTCGACGGCTCGGCAGACCTTTCGCTCTCGAAGACGGCCGGCAGCGCCACGCCGGATTACGGCGCGGAGGTCGTCTTCACGCTGGTGGTCTCGAATGCGGGCCCGAACACGAGCACGGCCGTCGTGACCGACGTGTTGCCTTCGGGTCTGGTCTACGTGAGCGACGACGGAGGTGGGGCCTACAACGCGGCCACGGGCCGCTGGACGGTGCCGCCGGTGGCGCCGGGCGGCAGCGACACGCTGCGCATCACGGCGACGGTCGCGACCCTGGAGACGGTCACCAATACGGCGGAGGTGACGCAGGCCGGGCGTCCGGATCCGGACTCGACGCCCGGCGACGGCACCGGCGACGACTACGCCCAGGCCACGCTCACGCCGGTGGCGGCGGACCTCGCGCTCGCGAAAGCCATCACGGCCTTCTCGGGCGAGGCAGGCACGGAGCCGGACTCGGTCACGGCGACGTTTCTTCTCACAGTGACCAACCACGGCCCGAGCACCGCTACCGGCGTTCTCGTGAACGACCCCGGCCCGGAGGCCTCGGTCTTCGAGGGCGCCACGGCCCGTCAGGGCACCTACGATCCGGCCACGGGTCTCTGGAGTGTGGGCACGCTGGCCGTCGGGACAAGCGCCACGCTGGTGATTAGCTTCAGCGGCGCCGGGGGCAATCACCTGCTCAACCTGGCAACGGCCTCGTCGGACCAGGTCGATCCGCATGCCGAGAACAACCTGGCCGGGGCCCGGGGGCAGCACGACCCGTCGGACCCGGACCGCCTGCGGGCGGACCTCTCGCTCTCGAAGACGGCGGACGTGACGGAGGCCGTGGTGGGCCAGGAGGTGCGCTACACGCTGCGCCTGGAGAACGCGGGTCCCTCTACGACGGCGGGCGTGGTGGTCTCGGAGCTCTTACCGGCAGGGCTGGTCTTCGTCGAAGCGACCGTGCTGAGCGAGGCAGGTCCGTGCCTCGGGTGCGGCTACGAGGCCGCGGCGGGCCGGTGGGTGATCGGTCACCTGGCGGTGGGCTCGGCGGCGGTGCTGGAGATCAGGGCGCTTGTGGAGGGCGAGGGGACGATCGAGAACCGGGCCTATGTGCTGGAGAGCCACCTGCCGGACGTGGACTCGCAGGTGGGCAACGCGGACCTGGAGGAGGACGACGCGGCGGCGGCGGTGGTGGTAGTGACGAGCGGGAAGGCGACGTCGTCGGAGGCGGGGGATGTGCCGCTGTCGTACGAACTGGGGGGTAACTATCCGAACCCGTTCAACCCGGAGACGGTGATCCCGTTTGGGGTGCCGGAGCCGGGTTGGGTTCGTCTGGAGGTGTTTGATATGATGGGTCGTCGTGTGGCGTTGCTGGTGGACGCAGGGGTTTCGGCGGGTCGTCACCGGGTGGTGTGGCAGGCAGGGGATTCGCCGTCGGGGGTGTACGTGGTACGGTTGACAGCGGGGCGGGTGCAGCAGACCCGCCGGGTGACCCTCCTCAAGTAGCCTCTGGATAATCTGTCAGGCGTGCCGACATCAGGCGGGATACTGGCCGGTGATGTAGCCGGTGAGGTACTGCACACGGGCTTCCGCTTCGCCGAGGAGTTCCTTCACGCAGTCACCGATCGAGATGATGCCGACGAGCCTTTCCTCATCAAGGACGGGGAGGTGACGGCATTTCTTCTGGGTCATCGTCGCCAGACATTCCTGGACGGTAAAGGTAGGACTTGCCCAGGCCACGTCCGTGGTCATGACCTCCTCGATGTGGGTAGTCTTGGAGGTACGGCCCTGCAAGATGATGCGGCGGAGGTAGTCGCGTTCGGTGAAGATGCCGCACAGCACCTCGTCGTCGAGCACGAGGATGGCGCCGACGTTATGTTTAACCATGGTGGCGATGGCGACGTAGACGGTCGTTGCCGGGTCCGTCGTGACTACGTCGCTGCCCTTATGCCTGAGGATGTCTGCTACACGGATTGTCATGGTCGCCTCCGCTCGGCTGGTGGATTGATGCACCTTAGCGATGTTAACTAATACCGCGCAGGATCCGATTTTTCAAGCACCTGGCGAAAAAAAGTTACCCGTTCGTAGGAGAAGAAAGTCCGTGTGGATCAGCAAAAGATGAGTTCCGCGACCAATTCTTCTCCGAGGTGCTGGTTCAGGCGCGCGCGCCAGGCTTGCCGCCGCAGGTGCAACTCGTGGCGCCACGCGGCCGACGTAATCTTTACGTAGAGCCTGTCACCCCGGACCCAGACTTTATCCGTGACGCCGTTGATCGTCGGCCCCGCCAGGATGGCCCAGGCTTCCACGACACGCGCCTCGTTCATCTTGCGCCGCAGGCCCATCTGGTCGATGAGTCCTTGCAAGACGTCGCCGAGGCGGTGCGGTTTGTTGGGAAAGGCGGCCATAAGGGTCGAGGGTGTTGTTTCAAGGTAGGGCGGAAAGCTATGCTTTTCCAGGCCGGAAGATCCGCTCAAACATTGCTGCATGCCTGGCGTTGTAGCCCCGTCGCTCCGTGCGCAGGCATGACCAGGAAGGAAACGGGCCGTTGCCATGTTGCAATTTCCGGAACCCATCGACGGCGTATGCGGGCGGTACGCGCCGTCGCCGACGGGGCGGCTGCACGTAGGGAGTGCGCGGACGGCGCTGGTCGCCTGGCTGTCGGTACGTGCTGCGCAGGGCACGTTCGTCATGCGCGTCGAAGACCTGGACGGGCCGCGTACGGTGCCGGGCATGGACGAGGCCATCCTCGACGATCTCGCCTGGCTCGGCCTCGACTGGGACGAAGGCCCCCGGCGCGGCGGGGATCGGGGCCCCTACTGCCAGGGCGAACGGTTTGCCCTGTACGACGCGGCGCTGGAACGGCTGCACCGTGCGGGTCGGCTCTTTCCCTGCCGGTACTCGCGCAAGGATCTGCTCGACCTCGCCACGGCTCCACACGGCGCCGACGGGTTGCCGCCGTATCCCGCCGCCCTGCGTCCGACCGCGCTGGAGCCCGGTTGGTTCGAGGCGTTTCGTACGGGCGCGCCCGACGCCGCCCTTCGCTTTCGCGTTGAAAGCCACCCCGTAACGTTCGATGACCGCGTCTACGGCGCGATCACCGAGCCGGTGGACGAGACGGTGGGCGACTTCGTGCTCAAGCGCCGGGACGGGGCGTATGCCTATCAACTCGCCGTCGTCGTGGACGACCTGTTGATGGGGATCACCGAGGTGGTGCGGGGCGAAGACCTGCTGGCGTCCACCGCGCGTCAGATCCAACTCATCGAAGCCTTCGGCGGGCGACGGCCCGCGTATGCCCACGTTCCCCTCGTCGTCAACGCAGCAGGGCAAAAGCTCTCCAAGCGTGACGGGAGCCTGGCGCTTCGGGCTCTGCGAGAGGCCGGCGTGCCGCCCACCGCGCTCGTGGGCTACCTGGGCTATTCGCTCGGGTTGCTGGCGGAAAGCGTCCCCTGCCGGCCGGCCGACCTGATTCCCCGGTTCGACTGGCGTTGCCTCTCGAAAAGCCCGTGGCGCCTTCCGAACGATCTGGCGGTGGTGTTGCGGAGCCTGTGATACCCAATCCGATTGGTCTGTTAGGGTATGGAGGGCCCCGATGCGGCACGAAACCAGGCGCGCGTTCCTGGTTTTACTACACGTTGCCGGCGCCTTGCCGGGAGCGGCTTCCCAGCCCCGCGAACCACGGACCTATCCTCTCATGGCCAGACGCACAAATCCCCGCATGAACCGTTCCGCCGTCCGGCATGTTCGGGACGGTTTCTTTTCGGCATGGCTCCTCCTGCTTTTGCTGTATGTCGATCCCGCATCGGCCCGGCAGGCCGCCCCGGCGCCCGATACCCTGCGGGTAACCCTCCAGGCCGTCCTGGAGCGCGCCCTGGACGTCAGCCCCGACCTCGGCGAGGTACGCGCCGACCGGGACTTTGCCGCCGCCCGGAGCGCGCTCGCCCGCTCCAGCCGCTTCCTGACCGAGTTCACCGCCACGACGGCCCATGCCGTGGCCCCCGGCATCGACAACCCCAACGGTGTGCCGGACGACGAGCTTTACCTCGATCCCGACGTGCGCAACGATTTCAAATCGCTGCATCCCTTCAACCAGATTGAGGTCGAACTCATCCAGCCGATCTACACGTGGGGGGAGCTGGGCGGCAACATCCAGGCCGCCCGCCACGGGGTGGCGGTCGAAGAGGCCGCCGTCGAGCGCAAGGAACTGGAGGTAGCGCTGCGGGCGGCGGAGCTGTACTACAACACCCTCTTGACCGAAGAACTCTTCCGGCTGGCCGAGCGTACGCGCGCCATCGTCACACAGGCCAAAGAGGAGATCGACCGGCTCATCGCCGAAGAGGATCCGGGCGTCGACGAGGCGGACCGGTATGAGGTGTTGATCACGGAGCAGGAGTTCGAGCGCCGCACCGTGGAGATCGCCGAGAACCGCACGACGGCGCGGGTGGCGCTGAGGCGACAACTCATCATGCCCGAAGGCACCGTCGTGGTACCTGAGACCGGCGTGCTGACGCCACTACCCTACCTGCCCGAGCCGCTCGACCCCTACCTCGACCTGGCGCTGGAACATCGCCCCGAACTGGCCCAGGCCCGCGCCGGGCTTGCCGCCCGCGACGCGCTCGTCCGGGTGGCACGCTCTAACTACTATCCCAAGCTGTTCTTCGGGTTTTCCACCGGACTCAGCTATACCCCCGGCCGCGTCCGCCAGCCGAACCCGTACATCAGCGATGCCTTTCGGCGGAGCACGGCCCGTACAGGTTTCGGCTTTCGGCAACAACTCAACTTCGGCCAGACCCGTGCCCGCGTGGCCCAGGCCCGCGCCGAGCGGGAGCAGGTCCGCCATCAACTCGACGGCGCGCAGCAACTCATCCTGTTCGAAGTCGAAAAAGCCTATCGCGATCTCGTCGTAGCGCAGGCGGCCCTGGCTGCCCAGGACTCGTCGCTGACGATCACCAAGGAATGGCTGCGCGTCGAGTACATCAACTTCGACCTGGCGCTGGGAGACACCGAAAACCTCGTCAAGGCCGTCCGGCGCAACATCGAGGTGGAGGCCGGCTACTACGAAGCCGTCTATCGTCACAACCTGGCCGTGCTGCGCCTGATGGACGCCGCCGGGATCCTGACACGCACTGCCCAAAGCGGCACGCTTGTTGAGTAAATCATTTGTCGCCGACGTGCGTTGAAAAAGACGACATCCAACCACGACATCCACGATACGACCGATAGAATGTCCGCTAAAATGAACACTCTGATGCTACGTCGAACCGTTGCCTGCCTGCTGGGGAGCCTGTTCATAACCGGCTTTTTCACCCTGGCGGCCATCGCCCAGAGCCCCGAGCAGCAAATCCGTACGATGCTCGAAAAGCGCGACCGCGACATCAAACAGGCCGTCAAGCCCCTCATCGACAACCCGAAGACGGCGACGGACGTACAGCGTGAGCAGGCCGCCTCGCTCATTAACGACCAGATCGACTTTGAAACGATGGGCAGTCAGGCGCTCGGCAGGTACTGGGCCGACCTGGCGGACGCCCAGCGTACCGAGTTCATCGATGTCTTTGCATCGATTGTTCGGTCGCAGTCGCTCTCCGACCTCGCCGTGTACAACGCTACGGTCACGTACGACGAAATACGCATCGACGGCGACAAGGCGTACGTGAAGACCACCACGTCCTACAAGGACAAACAGACGACCGTCGAATACATGCTGGGGCGGCAAGAGGGCGACTGGTGGCTCTACGACATCATCATCGATGAGGTCGGTACGGTCGAAGGCTATGCCCGCTCTTTTCAGACGGCCATCCGTAAGCGCGGCTTCGACGGGCTGATGAAGAGCCTCTATAAGAAACGCGACCAGGTCGAGGCCCGTTCGTAAGCGGACGGCTGGCTTTCAAACCTTGAACTTGGTACGAATCCTTGCCGATCCGGTGCCGGCTGTGCGCTTTCGGAGAACTCTTGGACAGGCACGGCGTAGAGGAGTGGTTCTTTACACGCTACCCCGGATAGTGTTTTCAAGATCTGCATCAGCATGGCCGTGCCTGAAGAAGGGTACGTTCTCCATACGTACGGCTCGGAACAGTATGTACACCACGCGGTCGCCTCGGTCGTGACGCTACGGCGTCATGATGCGGAGCGGCCCGTCGCGCTTTTTTGCCCGTCCGAGCATCGCCGCCTCTTAGCCCGATACGGGCTCGACACCCTCTTCACGCTCGTCGAAGACCTTCCCGAAGCGCATCGCTCCATCGTCGGGTTCAAGCACCACCTCCATCGATTCATGCCGTTCCAGCGGACGCTCTTCATCGATGCGGACATGATCTGGTGCCGCAACCCCGACCCGCTCTGGACCCAGCTTTCGATCTATCCGTTCACCGCCACCGGCCTGGAGCGCGCCGACTTCTACTTCGGCGGGCCGAAAAGCCTGTCGGTGATTCTGGAGATCCTCCGGGATCGCCGCCGCCGTACCCTGAAGACCTTCGGGCTGAATTATCTACCCCGTGTGCAGGCCGGCATGATCTACGCCCAGGATCGTGTGCTGACGCAGCGGGTCTGCGAGACGGCGTCCGGCTTCCTGGCCCGGCATAGCGAGACGCACTTCCGAAGCCGCCTCCACGAAGGGCGTACCGAAGAATCCTGTGAGTGGAGCCTGGCAATGGCGATGAGCCGCCTGCGTCTTCCGGTCTATCCGTGGTATCAGGGCTACAACAGCCCGCAACTCGACTTTGTCACCGGCATGACCGAGCACGACGAAGATTTCGAGCATGTCTCCTGCCGTTTCTACTGCGATCGCTTCATCTATGAGATTCGGGGGATCCCCAACCCGAAAACCCGCGACGTGATCATGGATTTTTGTGCACGCCTGCTGGGCCGTCGGGATTATTTGATGGCTACACCGTTCGCGTTGCATTTCGGGTCGAAGCATGAGAAGGATCTCTTCTACGCTTTTTCGGACCGCACGTGGGCGCAACTCGTGCAGCCCGAGAGCCGCCCGGCGCTGTCGCAGATAGAATAGCGCGCGGCGTCTTCGGCACCGGGAGCGCACGGTTGGGAGAACCCCGGCGGCGTAATTAACCGCGCGTGATCAGGTGCCAGAAGAAAGTCAGTTCGGGGCCGGCATCGAGCATGATGAAGAGGATGATCAGGAGGACCAGCATCACCGGGTTGGCCAGGCCGGTCGCCAGGACGAGGTAGGGAGCGTTGTGGGTGATGGCGGCATAGTCGCGCAAGGTACGGATGAGGGCCCAGGCTGTAGCCAGCAGCCATCCGCCGGCCAGCGCCACCATCGCCGGGGCCACCTGGGCTTCGGGTAGGGTCGTCACGAGGATCGCGCCCACCATCAGAAGCGGAAACGGCCAGTGGGCCCAGAGGACCAGCATCAGCGCCTGCCCGGGGATCAGCGGCTGGCGTCGCCGAGACAGGAAGGCCAGCAGGGACGTCCACACCGCCACCCCGAGGGCGTACACGCTGCCCAGCAGCAGAACCAGCATCCAGGGCTGGGCCAGCAGGGCGACGCCGATCGTCTGGACCGGTTCCTGCAAGGCGCGAAACAGGTGCCGGAAAGCGGCTTCCCGGCGCAGGGTTTCCAGGAAGATGCTGCCCGTCACGCCGGCGCTTAGCCCGAGGGCCACCAGCAACGCTACACTGGAGCCGAGCAGCACCTCACGTCCTTCCCGGATCGCTTCCCGGTAGAAGCTGTGCCCCAGGAAGTAGCGCGGCACCATATAGCGAAAACGGGGGGAGAGGGCGTAGCAGGCCCCGATCAGCACGAAAACGAGCCATCCGAACAGCAGGCTCCACGGTATCTCCTGAGGAGGAGCCTGGCCGGTGGAAAAAGCGAAAACCGTCTGCGTACCCGAATAAAAACCGTGCAGCACCCGGTAGGCAGGCCGCTGTATGCCGTCCGAGGTGTACAGCCCGTAGTTCAACTGGTACGGATGATCCAGGTCGAGGGCCGGAGAGGGGGCGGTGGCGCGTGCATCCCGCCAGCGGTATACGAAGACGGCACGGACCCGAGGGGCCGCCGCGTTGTTCAGGATCGCCCCCAGGTAGTTTTCGAGATAGCGTGCCTGGGTCTCCGGCGTGTGAGGCGTGTTCAGGCCCTGATCGAGCCCGGTGCGAACCCATATCCCGAGCGCTCCGAGGCCCACGT
>Ga0302046_10004903_pt1 | contig 11836 bp, 9 predicted proteins | sample RVTome_11_FD_200261 | JGI IMG/M metagenome (GOLD analysis project Ga0302046, IMG submission 200261) | Soil microbial communities from uranium-contaminated site in the Upper Colorado River Basin, Wyoming, United States - RVT147D111 (version 2) ... | reverse complement strand
AGTCCATGACGATGGCGACGGTGACCCCGGCGTCATTCCACTGATGCTCGATCTCCGGCGGCATGTAGAGGGGGTTGGTCATCACCGCCTTGGCACCCAGCCTGAGGGTCGCGAAGAAGGCGATCACCGTGTGGGGCAGGTTGGGCGCGTGGATGGCGACACTCGACCCCTTGCCCACACCCATCCCGCTCATCGCGGTGGCCAGCCGGGCAACGTGATCGTCAAGCTCGCGATACGTGATCTGGCGATTGCGAAACACGAGCGCGGAACGGCCCGGAAACCGTGCCAACGTCCTGCGCAACATCTGCGGAATGGTGAGATCCAAATAGTCGAGAGAACGAGGAACCGCCGGCTCATAAAACCGGTGCCAGGGTCGCGCTTCCATTCGCCGTCCTTGGTGTTGGAGGAGAACGCCCGGCGCGTCAGCCCAGGCGTGCTTCGATCTGCGACAGGCGCTTCTCGATTTCTATCAGCTTATGGAGTATCAAGACATGCGTCTTCTTCGCGTCGATACCCACCGGACTGTCGTCACTCGTGATTTCACGAGCAATGCGATCGTAATCTGCTCGAGGAACGTCCACGCTTCATCTCCGTGAGGAGCTCAGGGCGCACCGCCGGCTGGTGGTTGGTCGCCGACCGCTGATTAGCGGCTTCCGTCGTCTGACGGTGCGGCCACCACTGCGGCTGGAGATCCGGTCAACACGCGCCCGCCGTCTTGCGGCCCCGCCAGGTCCGATACCATCCATCCCCGCCGGCCGTTGGCCACGACATAGAGATAACGGCCGAACTGCCCGTGCACGAGGACCTCTTCTCCCTGAGGAAGCGTCCCCACAACGCTCAAGGTATCGAGCGGATTGGCAAGCACCCTGCGTCCAATCGCCAGCACCTGCCGCTCCAGAGGATCGATCACCGACTCCACCTTGCTCGCGTCCACGAATCCGACCACCCCGGTGGGCAGCACGACACGGAGGTAGCGGGACGTGCCACCCAACACGCGCAACGGCGTGAATCTCCTCAGCTGCTCGATGACGTCCGCACGGGACGTGGGCGCGCCCAAGAGACCGGTGCGGTCGCTGGAGACCCGGACCTCATTCCCAACCAACTCGGCGTCCGCTACGAGCGGCGGAGGGTCCTGCGGTGGGCGGAAGAGATACGGCTCCGGATCCGAAGGGCCGCGCGAGTAGACCCCGAAGTGCAAGTGCGGCGGCGTTGTGCGCGCGTTTCCCGTATTCCCCACAAAACCAACCGTATCTCCCACCCGCACGCTCATGCCACGCCGCACCGATACGCTGTCTAGATGCGCATAGTAGAGATTGCCCGCCTCCGTGCGCAGCCACACTACATTGCCACCCAAACCGCTTGGTCGCGTGGAACGGACTTGCCCTCGCGCCGCCGCGATGACGGGCGTGCCACGCGGCGCGAAGATGTCGACGCCATGGTGGTCGCGCCGGCCGCCGTCGCGCGGCGCCCCAAACCGGCTGCGAATAGCCCCCATGTCGTGTCCCAAAACCGGAAACTCGAGCGAGGGTGCAGCGATGATACGCACCTCATAGCGGCCGCCGGCCAGGATTTCCGGCTGCAAGCGGAGCACGTATTCGCCGGACCGTCGCACAAGGTGCTGGAAGCCCAGGGAATCTTCATCGGCCGAGACGGCGTGATCGTATCGCTCGTCCAACCGGTCTTCGACACGGAAGAGATCGACGAAGACGGTGCCGTTCAGCTCCCCCGTCACCTTGAGGAGCTGGCCGCGCTCCAGCGTCAGTCGATAGCCAACCGCATGCGCTTGCCGGGGATCGAAGTACCCGGTCTCGTGAAACGGTGGCTCGACGGCGTGGGCCTCTTCGAGCGCACGCTGGCTGGTGCGTATCCACTCATACCCGAGCGCCGTCTTCTCCAGACCAACTCGACGGAATGCATGTTCGTAGCGCTCATGCGGAGTGTTGGGTTGAAAAAAGAATCCGTCTTCGGTGACCGGGTTGGTGCACCCCAAGCCAGCGGCCACCATGACCGTGGCGGCGGCGGATGCGGCGCGAACCAATGAGCGGCAGGACGGGGCGGGCGAGATTCCCACGTCGTTCAGAAAATGCTGATGCCCGCCGACACCGTGAAAACGGACTGAAGGCCGAGGGAGCCGGCGAACGGAAGGATATGCAAACGGGCGTCCAGGTCGAGCGAGCCGAGATGCCGAATGGGCTGCACCTGAATGCCACCGCCCAGGTTCAATCCAAACTGCCACGAGCTGCCGGGGACGCTTCGAAAATCGAGCCGCGCGTGGTTGATCGGGTCCGCCTGCCAATACTCGGTACGTTCGGTGAGGTAATAGACCCCCGTGCCGATGCCGGCGTAAAGGCCGGCGGTGTTCTCGTTGAACCACTCGCGCCGAGCGGTGAATGTGGCGTGCCACATTTTGCGACTGGGCTCTTCGAATTCGAGAACCGCCGAACCCGACACACCCAGGTGCACCATGTCCTTCTCGCTTCCGGATACGCTCGCGAAGCCGAACTCGAGTCCGGAGGAGATCCGCTCATCACCCAGGAAGAGAAAACTGATGCGCGCGCCCACACCTCCCAAACTCGGTCCACGTTCAATGGACGAGGGGAGTGTGACTGTCCCCTCCTGCGCGGCCGCGGCCCCGGCGGCAAGACACGACGCACAGGCTGCAAAGATGATGACGCGTTTTTTCATATTGCTCCGCTGAAACGAACCGGACTGGGGCAACAAATATCATGGAGTGGCCCGCACTCACCAACCCCTCGTAAGACGGCCCACTGCCCGTCGCGTTAAGGGGCCGCCTCCTAGTATCGTCGGGGGGCCGGCCGGGTTCCACCGTTGGTCCAGCAAGAAGAAAGCCCGCCGCGAAACGGCGGGCTTTCCGTGCTGCAATCTATATTCAGGCCGGCAGGTTTTCGAAGCCAGCTACGTCAGTTGGGCCGCCTATCTTGCACCTCGCGCCTGCCCCCCGGCGGCCCCGAACGGGCACTCTCGGCGCGCCGGGCTACCGGGTCTCCCCGGGTGATTGCCTCCCGGCTGGCCGGGCCAACATTCGAGAGCGGCAGGCCGTGTACTGCGGTCAACAACACCGTCGGTTGCAACCTGGCTCGAGCCCCCAATGCACCTGCTCGCATGATCACATCCCCAACTTCCTGAATTCGTCCGCTTGGCGTTCCAACCCCAACCTCACTCGTTGAATAAAGCATGAAGGATGCCAAGATTCACGTGAACTTTAACTACCATAATTGACAACAACTTACCTAGCTCGCCCCGGAACCCGCCCGCGCCGTTGTGTCCACCCGGGATGACACTCGTCAACGGCGCATACATTCCACATCGTGGAGACACGGTGAGGCATATTCTGGTTGCGCACTGTTGTTTTGAAGCCACTCTGCAGAGATTGGCACGCTGAGCCGATCATGACCAGTTGACGTGTGAGGGCGGGACGGCGACGTACGGCAGGCCGCAACAAGGGCCTGGACACACTCGGGAAGCAGGAGGGGAACGTCAGGTGCGCCCCGACACTGTTCCTATGACTTTGACTTCATAAATTGCGCGCCTATGGCAGTTCTCGATCGATTTCTCAAGGTCATGTTCGAAAAGAACGCGCGGGCGGTCTTTCTCGAGAGCGATAAGCAGGTCCAGCTCGAGATAGACGGCTCGCGTCACCCGGTGACCAAAGATCCCGTTTCGTCCACCAAAATCCTGACACTGATCAAGGAGATCATGCCCGAGGCCCTGCACGGGCAATTGGGGGGGGCGCAGGGGCGGGTGGCGTTCGGGTACATGTGCGAGGATCAGCGCGTCGACGTGGAGACCGAGCGCGCCGGCGATCTCATCAATGCAGTGCTCGCTCCCGCCAAAACGGCTCCGAGCGCCGCGGTGCCGGGGGAAGACGGCAACGGCGCGGCCGGGGCGGTGGCGGCAGTACCATCTACGGGCCGCGCGGCGTCATTGGACCGGGCGGAGGAGCGCATCCGGAGCCTGCTCAATCACCTGGTACAGGTAGGGGGCTCGGACCTCCATTTGCGCGTCGCGATGGCGCCAACGTATCGGACCGACGGCGAGCTGGCGCCTACGGCCGGGGACCTTCCGCTGAACATGGACGAGATCGACCAGATGCTTTCGGCCATCATGCCGGACCGCAACAAACGCGAGTACGCCGAGATCTCGGACACGGACTTCGCCTACGAGGTGGAATCGGTGGCGCGGTTCCGGTGCAACGCGTTCCGGGATCGGAAGGGTCCGGCGGCCGTCTTCCGGGTCATTCCCACGCGCATCAGCACCGCGGACGAATTGGGACTCACCCCCGAGGTGCAGAAGCTCTGCTATCTCACCAAGGGGCTGGTGTTGGTAACGGGACCAACGGGGAGCGGCAAGTCGACCACGCTTGCCGGCATGGTCGACCTCATCAACCGCACGCGGACGGACCACATCCTCACCATCGAGGATCCGATCGAGTTCGTGCACGAGAACAAGCAGTGCTTGGTGACGCAGCGGCAAGTCGGTATGCACACGCAGAGTTTCAAGCGCGCGCTGCGCGCCGCCTTGCGCGAGGATCCGGACATCGTGCTGATTGGCGAGTTGCGCGACCTCGAGACCATCGCGATCGGCATTGAAACCGCGGAAACGGGTCACCTGGTGTTCGGCACGCTGCACACGACCACCGCTACCAGCACCGTCGATCGCATGATCGATCAGTTCCCGTCGGATCAGCAGTCGCAGATCCGCGTCATGCTGTCCGAATCCTTGCGCGGCGTGATCGCGCAGGTGCTGTTGCGCAAGAAGGGGGGGGGACGGGTCGCGGCACGCGAGATCCTCGTCACCAACGACGCCGTGTCCAATTTGATTCGCGAGGGCAAGACCTTCCAGTTGCCGTCCATCATCCAGACGAACCGGAAGCTGGGCATGATCACGATGAACGACAGCCTGATCCAGCTGGTCGATCAGCGGTTGGTGGAACCCGAGGAAGCGTACGCCAAGGCGACGGACAAGGGGTCGTTTGAGATCATGTTGAAACAGCGCGGATTGTCGGTGAGCAGACAATGACAGAAGGGACGTCGCCCCGACATTTCGGTTGCCCCCTCAAAACAAGAATCCCCGCGCCACGCTCACCGCCCACCGATTCCCGTCCCATCCGTCCCCGAACCGGTACCCGACGTCCACCCCACCAACGTTTGCCCCTGATGCGCGGCTGAATCCGAACCGGAGACCGAGCCCCACATTGCCCCCGATCCGCGCCGGCTGGTCCTCGTACCACGCCCCTCCGTAGTCGACGAACGCCGCGAACCCGATGCCAAGGTTGCCCAACAGCTCGTCCCAGGCAAACCAGCGGTGTTCGAGCGTACCCCAAAGAGACCGGTCGCCAACGAAGGCGTGCGCCCCGAAGATGCGCGGACCTACGCCGTGACCCAGGTCGTACTCCTGACCGGGCGTGAGCATCTCTGCAATCCCACCTTGCACATGAAAGAACGTGGCGTGGTGCCGAATCAGCTGCGCACCCACGGTAAGCTCCGCCCGCACTTGCCCCGAGTCCAATCCGGCACTCGTAAATAGTCCATTGGCGACGCCCTGGAGGGTCATATACCCGGACGGGAACGACGCGCCGGTCGCGATCCTCACCGCCGGCCCCACTCCCGACCGCTCATAGCCGAATTCCGCCGGCGCCGCCCACAGCGCCAACCGAATGCGCGTGCTGAGATCGAGATCCTCCTGGTGACCAAAGCCGTTGAAGTGGGTCACGACCTTGAAGCGCGCTCGGAGCAGCTCCCCAAAGACGCCCACGGCACCGGTGACGGAATCGGGAACCACGGTTCCGGTATCCGCCACGCCGATGAACTCCTCCCGCCGCACGCGACCACGGAGCCCCAATCGCAAGTAGCCCGCCGTGCTCGCAATGGGTGCGACCGCCCCCTCCGCCCCCAGAATCAACGCGCGACGTTGAAAGCGGGTCGTATCCGTAACCACGGCCCTCGGCACGCGATATTGCAGGATCCGCTGATCAGCAGCCTCGCCGTAGATCTCGAAGGCATGCCTATCCTGCAGTGCTCTGAACGGCAGGCCGAACCGCCATTCACCACGCGTGCCGTCCGAGAGATCCTCGAAACCCCCGGTGGCCTGCAGCTGCGTACCGAAGAGCCGATTGAACCGTCCCGCGAATCGCCACGCCGTGCGGTCGACTTCCTGGTAGTAGATCGCGCTCACGCGATTGGCCGTGCCCAAAAAGTTGGTTTCGGTGAGTCCCACCGCCCAGGTGAACCGGCCCGCCGTCACGCGACCATTCAACACGAGTTGCGTACTCCATCCATCCGCGGTGTGCACATGTACGGCGAAGCGCCCGTCCACGCGCAGGGTGTCGATGCCTACCCATCGAAAGACCCCGAGCGCTCGGAGGTTGCGAGCGCTCTCCGCGACCTGCGCGGAGTCATACGGCTCACCTTGTTGAAAGAGCAACTCGCGCCGGACGATGTACGGTCTGGTGTGGATGCGCACGGCGTTGGCGACGCGATAGATCGCGCTGCCTTCCGCCTCAGCCGGATCGTAGACGTCCCAAGTGGTGACGATGATCGTATCGATAACCGGCCCAACGCCGCCCGCCTGTTGGGCGCCTGTCCGTTGGGCGGCCGCCGGCGCTGCAATGCAGAGGGACGCGCCGAGCGCGGCCAGGAAGGTGCGTTTCATGGGTCGTGGATTATAGTCACGCCGGTCCCAAGAACCGGAGGGGTCGAGCGCCGTGACGCAGCCGGTACGGTCTGAGGTCAGTCGAGCGTATCGATAATTTCTACTACCGATCCGATGACGCGATCCGGATGCACCTCGGACGCGGCCAGCACGCCTTCACGAAACTTCCCCGTGCGCACGAGCCACCCCCGAAGGCCGGCCCGCTGCGCGCCGCCGATGTCATTCCAGAGATCGTCGCCCACCATCACCGGCGGCGCTGCATCAACCGGGAGACGCAAGCTCTTGATGATGGCCTCGAAGAACGGTGCGGCCGGCTTGCCGCACACGACGGCCTGCTGGCCCGTAGCGTATTCCACCGCGGCCACGAACGGACCGGCATCGAGGCGAAGACCATCAGCGGATTGCCAAAACCGACCCTTCTGGAGCGCGACCAATCCCGCGCCATCCATGACGTATCGAAACGCCTCGTTGAGATAGCGCGGAGACCATTCATCGCCCAGATCACCCAACACGACAGTATCCGGTGTGATGTCTGGAGCACGGCGCGAGGAGCCACCGACCAACTCGAACGCGGAGAAATCAACGAATGACGCTTCGGGGAAGAACGGCGCAATGGATTTCGCGCCCAGGTCGGCGAGGATGCGGCGCGCGGCAATCGCCGGCGTGAACAGTTCGGATACCTCGACATCGAACCCGAGCTGCAACAGTCGTTCGAACACTTCCCGATGCGGCCTGCGTGTCGTGTTCGTCACGAAGCGCATGGGCACTCCCCGGCGCCGCAGCTCGACTATGGCGGCTGCGGCACCCGGGATAGCCTCTCGATCGGTATACAGTGTACCGTCGAGATCGAACAGGAACGCGGAAGGTCTTAGTACTTGCCCAGGTATCTGTCGACTTCCCACTCGGTCACCATGGACGAATACTCCAACCACTCCTGCCGCTTGGCCTCGACGAACCGCTCGCAAATGTGGCTGCCGAGCGCCTCCTGAATAACCTTGTCCTTCTCGAGACAGTCGAGCGCCTCGTGGAGATCTCGTGGCAGCTCGTCGATGCGATACTTGCGACGTTCGCGGTGGCTCATGGTAAAGATGTTCTTGTTCACGGGATCCGGCGGCGTCAGCTTCTTCTCGACACCGTCCAATCCCGCCGCAAGCTGGACCGTGAGGGCCAGGTACGGGTTGGTGGCCGGATCCGGCATGCGCAGCTCGCACCGCGTGGACTGTCCGCGCTTCTCCGGGATGCGGATGAGCGGTGAGCGATTGCGCATGCTCCACGCGACATTCGTCGGCGCTTCATAGCCGGGCACCAGCCGCTTGTAGCTGTTGACCAACGGGTTGGTGAGCGCCGTAAAGCCGCGGGCGTGCTGCAGCAAACCGGCGATGTACGCCAAACCGGTATCCGAGAGCTGCCACCTGGTCTTGGCATCGAAGAACGCGTTCTTGTCACCCTTGAAGAGCGATTGGTGCGTGTGCATGCCGGACCCGTTCGCGCCGCGAATGGGCTTGGGCATGAACGTCGCCAGGAAGCCGTGGCGATATGCCACGTTGCGCACGATGTATTTGAACGTGGACAGATGATCGGCCGTCATCACGGCGTCGGCGTACTTGAAATCCACCTCGTGTTGCCCCTGCGCCACTTCGTGATGCCCCGCCTCCACCTCGAATCCCAACAGCTGGAGGTCCTTGATGATCAGCCGGCGTAGGGGCTCCGCCCTGTCGATGGGCGCCAGGTCGAAGTACCCGCCCTGGTCGTGGGCCTCGAGCGACGGGCTGCCATCCTCGTCCCGATGAAACAGGAAGAACTCTGCCTCGCAACCCGCCATCATCGTGTAGCCCATCTTCTTGGCCCGCTCCACCTGCCGCTTGAGCGTGAGGCGGGGGCAACCCGAAAACGGGGTGTCATCCGGGTTGTAGATGTCGCAGATCAGCCGGGCAACCCGTCCGCCCTCGTCGTCATAGGGAAGGACTTTGAACGTGTCGAGATCCGGCTTCAGGATCATGTCGCTCTCTTCGATGCGGACGAAGCCCTCGATCGAAGACCCGTCGAACATGACCTCGCCGGATAGCGCTTTATCGAACTGGCTCTCCGGAACCTCGAGATTCTTGTTGATGCCCGTGATATCGGTGAACTGCAGCCGGAGGAAATCGACGCCAAAGCGCTTGGCGAGCTTCAGCACGTCCGCCTTGGTGGCACCCGAGGTGTTAATGGGCTCTGCGGGCAGCTCGGGGACATCCCCGGCGGGAGTTTTCATCGGTTTGCGAGTGGCCACGGCCGTTCCTTTTCCAGAGTTTGGTGAGATGCCTCGTTCGGCCGGGGCCGGAAGCCGCCACGCCGGACGCGTGATACTATCGTCGAGTGCCTTTGCTGTCAACGAATCGGTGCACGATATGCATGGGAAAGTCCATTAAATCTTGATGATCGCAAATACTTTGATAATGTGCGGCGCGAACTGTGCAGATCATGCACGACCGCAGAAACAGGAAGAAATGTGCCAGATGAGCGAGAACCCCTGTTTGGGGCGCTCGAATCATCGATGATGGTGGGGATTGGGTTGGTGGGGGATTCTTAGGCGCTCAGCGAATCCAGGAGATTCCAGAGTTCCTGGGCTGAGAACTCGCCAAAACGCTGGGCGACCTCTTCCTCGCTCCATTCGAGGAAGATCCAGCCGGAGAGCCGGTGCTTGTTACCCGAGATGAAATGGATGCGTCCACGCAGCGCCTGTACATCCTGGTCGCGGACGGTCTCCAACAGGACGTCCCAGCGGTTCTCCCCCCGAGACAGTTCTCCCATCTGACGCGCCTTGATAGCGGCGAGAGGTGGGTCGAACCTTCGGGACAGGGGCTGGTCGCGAGAATTGGGCGGCAAGCGGCTCGGGGGCATACGGCTAGACAGTAATGCGGGGTTCCGGGGCTCGCCAGCTATGCGCCGCGTTTTACATTGCACATCATGACACAAGACACGATGACCTGCCCGACGTGCCGCCACGCCGCCTCAGGCAAGTTCTGTAATAACTGCGGATCGCCTCTGACCGGCGCCAGCTGCCGCTCCTGCAGTACGGAGCTGTCGGCGGGAGCGCGGTTCTGTCACCTCTGCGGGGCCCCTCAGGGCCGCCAGCGGGCGTCGTCGGCTGAAGGAGCAATGCTCACCCGGGTTGGCTGGGTCGTGGCCGGAGTGGCCGTGGTGGCCCTGTTTGTGGTCCTGGCCATCCGTCTGCCGGGAGCGGGCGCCACGGCCCCGACTCCGCAGCCGGCGGGCGCAGCGCCTCCTTTCGCCGGCCGGCCGGCCCCGGACATCAGCAACATGACGCCCCGCGAACGGGCCGACTCGCTCTTCAACCGTATCATGCGCGAATACGAGAGCGGCAATCAGTCTCGGGTCGAGTTCTTCCGACCGATGGCGCTTCAGGCCTACGCTCTACTCGGAACCCTGGACGCAGACGCCCGTTATCACGTCGGCCTCATCCACACGATCGGGAGCGATCTGGCGGCCGCCCGGGCGCAGGTGGATACCATTCACGGCCAGTCCCCCAACCACCTGATGGGCTACATGTTACAGGCCGCGGTCGCCCGTCTTCAGTCGGATCAACCGTCGCTTCAGGATGCCTACCGGGGCTTTCTGGCCGCGTACAGCTCCGAAATCGCCGCGGACCGGCGCGAGTACACTGAACATGGTCAGGCCATCGAAGCGTTTCGTGCGGAGGCCCGCCAGGCAACGGGCGGGGGAGCCTAAGACAATGCCGACATTGCACGTGGCTCACAGCCCGGACTCCGACGATGCGTTCATGTTCTGGGCGCTGGCTGCCGAAAAGATAGATACGGGAGACCGGCGGTACGTCCATGAACTGGCCGATATCGAAAGTCTCAACCGGCGGGGGCTCGCGGGGGAATTGGAGATCACGGCGGTGTCCGTCCACGCGTACGCGCACCTGGCGGACCGCTACGCCCTGCTGCCGCATGGAGGCTCCCTCGGTGATGACTATGGTCCACGCGTTGTGGCCCGAGAGAACCGCCCGGACGACGTTCGCGAGGCGTTGCGGGGACGTCGAGTGGCCGTGCCGGGGAAGCTCACCACGGCGTACTTGGCGTTGCGGTTGTTTCAGCCGGACTTCGATCCGATTGAGGTGCCCTTCGACCGCATCGAGGACGCAGTCTCGGAGGGCCAGGTCGATGCCGGCCTACTGATCCACGAAGGGCAGCTCACCTACGCGGGTCGCGGGCTCGACCTGTGGTTGGATCTGGGATCCTGGTGGCACGGCGAAACGAGCGGATTGCCGCTTCCACTGGGGTGCAACGTCGTGCGGCGGGATCTTGGGGAGGACCTGATGCGGGCGGTCTCCAAAGACCTACGTGCCAGCATTACGTACGGACTGGCGCATCGGGTCGAAGCGTTAGACCATGCGATGCAGTATGCACGCGGGTTGGATCGGAAGGACGCCGACACGTTTGTGGGGATGTACGTGAACGACTATACAGTCGATTACGGTGACAAGGGCCGTCGCGCGATCAATCTCCTCTTGGAGCGGGCCGCCACCGCCGGACTCGTCCCCGCGATCGGTCCGGTTACCTTCGTCGAGGACTGACTCATCTCGAGGCGCACCTAATGCCGCCAGCACCTCCGACATCTGAAGACGACCAGGGCAGTCGCGCTCACAAGACGAGCGCGGAGGCGCGGGCGGCCGCCGACGACGCACCGGTGCTGCATCTCGAGTCCGATGATACCGTCACCATTATCGTGGTGGACGACGAGGCGCCCATTCGCGCGGCATTGAATCGTGTGCTCACCAAAGTGGGACACACCGTACTCGCCGCCGAGTCCGGTGAAGAGGCTTTGAGCCTCCTGCGATCACAAATGCATGCCCAGGTGATGCTGCTCGACGTGCGCATGCCGGGCATGAGCGGCATCGAGGTCGTCACCGAAGCACTCGAGGTCGAACCGGACCTCAGCATCATCATGTTGAGCGGGATCAACGACGCGACGACCGCCTCGATCTGTATGCAGCGTGGTGCCACCGACTACCTCACAAAACCCATCGAGCTCAAGGAACTGAATAGCGCAATCAGCCGAGCCATGCGCCGGCGGCATATGCGGATCCAGGACCGTAACATCTCTGATTGGTTGCGCGAGGAGGTGGCCGAGCGCACTAAGGAGCTGCTGGCAGAACGGA
>Ga0302046_10004902_pt1 | contig 11840 bp, 9 predicted proteins | sample RVTome_11_FD_200261 | JGI IMG/M metagenome (GOLD analysis project Ga0302046, IMG submission 200261) | Soil microbial communities from uranium-contaminated site in the Upper Colorado River Basin, Wyoming, United States - RVT147D111 (version 2) ... | reverse complement strand
AGGGATGGTCGGAGAGCGCTACTTGCTAGCCGCTGGACGACCCTCGACGCAGCGGAGCCAGGCGACGTTCTGTGCAGGCATTCAGGAAGTTGATGTCACGATGAGTGCTCAACGTACTGAGCACTCATCATGGTGATCACTCCGGCCACGGGATGCTTAGCCTGGATTGATCGACCGGGAGACGTTTCCATGCGCCTTCCGTGCGGTGAATCCCGCGCAGACGTTCAAGCATCTGCCCGTCGCGCGGAGCTCTGGAACCGCTGAGCTACGGAAGGTGAGGGCCGACCCTTCCTGCTCTTCGCGCCGCCAGGACGCGCGGGATCCCGTGGAAGTCGGGAACGAGGGTGGGCTCGTCCCAGTCGCCGCAGTCCGCGAGGAGAGCGCTGACGGCAGCTTGCTGTCCGTAACCGAGCTCGAGGACGAGCCAGCGGCCGGGGGGCAGCAGGACGGCGGCGGGGATGATGCGCTCGTAGGCCTCGAGGCCGGTGGGGCCCGCGGCCCACGCCTCGTGGGGCTCGTGGTCGCGGACCTCGGGGTCGACCTCGTCGCCGGCGACGACGTATGGGGGATTGGCGACGATGATGCCGATGGCGTCTGCGGGTGCGACGGTGGTTTCCGCGACGGATGCCTGGTCGGGCGAGACGGCTCGCGGCGAGCGCGAGGGCGCGGCGGCAACCGCCGCTTCCTGCTTCTCCCGGTCGAACCGTGACGGGCACAAGGAGGCAAGCAGGTCTCCTCGCACGAAGGAGATACGGTCGGCGACGCCCAATCGCTCGGCGTTACGGCGGGCGGTGGCCAGGGCGATGGGGTTGCGGTCGATGGCCAGCACGCGGCCCTCGGGCCTGGCGCGCGCCAGGCCGATGGCGATCGCGCCGCTGCCGGTGCCGACGTCGACGGCCCAGCGGCCGGCGGCGGGGTCCCAGAGCTCGAGCGCCCTCTCGACGAGCTGCTCGGTCTCGGGACGGGGGATGAAAACGCCGGGGCCGACCTCCAGCTCGAAGTCGAGGAAGGGGGCGAGGCCGCGCAGGTACTGGAGGGGCTCGCGGGCGGCGCGGCGGGCGGCGAGGGCGGCGAGCTCACGGGCCTGATCGCCGCGCAGCGGATCGGACAAAGAGGCGATCAGCTGCGCCCGGGTCAGCCCCAGCACGTGGCCCAGCAGCAGCGTGGACTCGAAGCGGGCGCCCTCGATACCGGCGGCCTCGAGGCGCTTTTCCGTATCGCGAAGCGCGGCCCCGACCGAGGTCGTTTCGTGCTCGCCCGAAGAGGATCGCAAACCTGCGTCGCCGATGTCCGATGGCGCTCCGCGGCGCGGCGGCCCACCTTTGGTCACGTCGTCCGGCGACCCGACGCCGAATCGTGTGGCGGCCGGGGCGGCCTCGGCGTGGCGCTGCGGGTCGTCGTCCATCGACCGGGCTCAGGCGTGGTCGGCCGCCAGCTCTTTCTTGAGCCGCTCGGTCTCGTAGTGGGCCACGAGCTGCTCGACGAGGGGGTCGATGGCGCCGTTCATGATGGCGTCGATCTGGTGGCTGGTGAAGTGGATGCGGTGGTCGGTGACCCGGCTCTGCGGGAAGTTGTAGGTGCGGATCTTCTCGGAGCGGTCGCCGGTGCCGACCATGCCGCGGCGCTCGGCGGCGATGGCGTCGTGCTGCTCCTGGAGCTTGAGGTCGTAGAGGCGGGCCTTGAGGACGCGCATCGCCTTGGCCTTGTTCTTGTGCCAGGAGCGCTCGTCCTGGCACTGCACGACCACGCCGGAGGGCTCGTGGGTGAGGCGGACGGCCGAGTAGGTGGTGTTGACGCCCTGGCCGCCGGGGCCGGAGGCGCAGAAGGTATCGACCCGCAGGTCCTTCTCCTCGATCTCGACGTCGACGTCCTCGGCCTCGGGCAGCACGGCGACCGTGATCGCCGAGGTGTGGATGCGGCCGGAGCCCTCGGTCTCGGGCACCCGCTGGACGCGATGCACGCCGCTCTCGTACTTGAGCTGGCTGTAGGCGCCCTCGCCCTCGATCAGGGCGCTGACCTCTTTGAGGCCGCCGCCGGCGCCGTAGGACTCGTCGATGACCTCGACCTTCCAGTGCTTGCCCTCGGCGAAGCGCTGGTACATGCGGAAGATCTCGGCGGCGAACAGCGCCGCCTCCTCGCCGCCGGTGCCGGCGCGCACCTCGAGCACAACGTTGCGCTCGTCGTTGGGATCGCGGGGCAGCAGCAGCAGCAAGAGCTCGCGCTCGAGCTCTTCCTTCTGGGCCTCGAGCTTGGCGAGCTCGTCCTCGGCCATCGAATGCATTTCGGGGTCGGACTCCCCGAGCAGCTCCTCGGCGCCGGCGATGCCGGATTCGATCTTCTTGAGCTTGTCGTAGGCGTCGACGATCTCGCCGAGCTCGGAGTGGCGCTTGGTCAGCTTGCGGTAGCGGGAGGCGTCGCGCATCACCTCGGGGCGCGCGATCTCCTCGTTGAGATCGCGGTAGCTGGCCTCGATGTCCTGCAGTCGCGAGATGACGGTCGGGTTCATGGTGGTCGCTCCCAGCCGGCCGTTGGCCGGCCCGGCGCGGCGGGCCTACCTCAGTTGACGGTCTCGGCGCCCTTTGCGGCAGCGGTGTCGTCGCCCTGGTCGGAGGCGGGCCGGTCGTCCTCTGAGGGGGGCTGGTCCTCTTCGGCAGCCGTCTCGTTGCCGGACTTCCCGGCTTCGGCGGCCTTCTCGGCGGCCATCGCCTCGGCGCGGGCCTTGGCTGCGGCGTCGGCCTCGGCGGCCGCCGCCTTCGCCGCGAGCTCGCGGTCGCGCTTGGCGGCCTTGGCCTCGAGCTCCTCCTTGAGGGCGTCCTGCCCGGCGTAGAAATTCTCGTACTTGCGCTGGAACTTCTCGACGCGGCCGGCGGAGTCGACGTAGCGCTGCTTGCCGGTGAAGAACGGGTGGCACTCGCTGCAGACTTCGAGCCGCAGGTCGGGCTTGGTCGAACGGGTCACGAAGGTGTTGCCGCAGGCGCACACCACGGTGACCTCGTTGTACTCGGGGTGGATACCGGGCTTCATATATCGATCTTCCTTGTTGCTGCGCCGCCGCTCCGGCGGATCGCTTCGGGTGGTCGCTTCGTAGACGCGATTGGGCGATAGCGTGCACGAAGAAGTCTATCGCGCACGCCCTTCATCTAGCTGTTCGGGGTGTTCATCGAGGCCAGGAAGTCGTGGTTGCTCTTGGTCTTGCCCACCTTGTCGATGAGCAGCTGCATCGCCTCGGCCGGGCCGAGCGGCTGCAGGACCTTGCGCAACACCCAGATCTTATTCAGCTCTTCGGGCGGCAGCAGCAGCTCTTCCTTGCGGGTGCCGGAGCGGTTGATGTCGATGGCCGGCCAGATGCGCCGGTCGGCGAGCTTGCGCTCCAGCACGATCTCGCAGTTGCCGGTGCCCTTGAACTCCTCGAAGATGACGTCGTCCATGCGGCTGCCGGTCTCGACCAGGGCGGTGGCGATGATCGTCAGGCTGCCGCCGTGCTCGACGTTGCGCGCCGTCCCGAAGAAGCGCTTGGGCTTGTGCAGCGCATTGGCGTCGACGCCGCCCGACAGCACCTTGCCCGACGGCGGGCAGGTGGTGTTGTAGGCGCGCGCCAGGCGAGTGATGGAGTCCAGCAGGATGACCACGTCGCGGCCCTGCTCGACCAGCCGCTTGGCCTTCTCCTGGACGATGTCGGCCACCTGCGTGTGGCGCTCGGCCGGCTCGTCGAAGGTCGAGGAGATCACCTCGCCGTCGACCGACCGCGACATCTCGGTGACCTCTTCGGGGCGCTCGTCGATGAGCAGGACCATCAGGTAGATGTCGGGATGATTGCCCTTGATCGCGTGGGCGAGGCTCTGCAGCAAGACGGTCTTGCCGGCGCGCGGCGGCGACACGATCAGACCGCGCTGCCCCTTGCCGACGGGGCACAGCATGTCCATGATCCGCGTCGACAGGTCGCCCTTCTCGTGCTCGAGAATGAAGCGCTCGTCCGGGTGCAGCGGGGTCAAGTTGTCGTAGAAGGCCGTCCGCTGCAGCTCGGCGGGCGGCACGTAGTTGATCGACTCCACCTTGATCAGCGCGAAGTAGCGCTCGCCGTCCTTGGGCGGGCGGATCTGGCCGACCAGGGTGTCCCCGGTGCGCAGGTCGAACTTGCGGATCTGCGACGGCGACACGTAGACGTCGTCGTGGTCCGGCAGATAGTTGGCCTCGGCGCCGCGCAAGAAGCCGAAGCCGTCCGGGAGGATCTCCAGGACCCCCTCCGAGTCGAGCGATCCGTCGCGCTCGATCTGGGTTTGCAGGATCTCGTACACGAGATCGCGCTTGCGGGCCTCGCCGGAGAGGTCGATGCCGACCTCGGCGGCGATGTCTCGGAGCATCCCGACCGGAGCATCGCGAAGCTCGCGAAGTCCCCAGGTGCGGGTGGGATCGGCGGCGATCATGGTTGCAGGTTTTCTGCTCATACAGTGTTTGCGCCCTCACCGAGAAGGTGAGTCGTTGAGGGCCGTGACGAGGGTGTGACCCGCTGGTCGATCAGCGACCAGAGCTGGCGTTTTCCCTCGCCCGTCACGGCCGAGTACGGAATGAGTGGGATGTCGTCGCCGGCCCCGAGCTGCGCGGCGAATGCATGCACGGCGGCGCCTCGGCGCCCGCGCTTGAGCTTGTCCGATTTGGTGACCACAAATGCATGAGGTACGGAGGTTTCGCGCAGCCAGTCGATCATCTGCGCGTCGAGATCCGTCGGTCCGTCGCGGCGGATGTCGAGAAGCTGCAGGGCCAGCACCAGGGGCCGCTCGGAGCCCAGGTAGGTGTCGAGCAGCCGCGCCCAGGCCTCCTCGCGGACCTTCTTGGGGACCTTGGCGTACCCGTAGCCCGGAAGGTCGACGAAAAAGAGGTTCTGGCCACCGTCGCGCTCGATGCGGAACCAATCGATGGCTCGCGTCTTGCCGGGCGTGCGGCTGGTCGCCGCCACCTTCTTGCTGCCGAGCAGCGAGTTGATCAGGCTCGACTTGCCCACGTTCGACCGCCCGATGAAGGCGATCTCCGGCAGGAACTCCGCCGGATACTCGCCGGGGCGGTTCGAACGGAGAACGCGCTCTATGCTCTTGATCTTCACTGCATGCCATCCGTCACTCGAGGGCAGTACCCGCCGGGGGCCACGATGCGGCCGGCGTTGGCGGGGAACCTCACGAGATGCGGAACACGGCTCCCGTGGCTTTGGTGCCGGGAGGCCTTTCCGGGGAAGTGTTGCGATTGGGTTGTATGGAGCGACGAATACCGGGAACAGGCGTGGCAGTCGCGGCCGTCGAAGCGGTGTAGCTAGTGGGTCAGAGGAGGTTGGATCTCATCCGGCTGCTGGCCACCCGGCGGCAGCTCTCCCTCTTCGCCTTCCGACAACGGAGTCAACGGCGACACCAGCGCGATGCGCAGCACCTCGTCCATGGTTTCGACGAAGTGAATTGTCAGGTCCTCTATTACTTCTTCGGGTACGTCCTTGAGATCTTTCTCGTTCTCGCGCGGCAGAATGACCATGGTCATGCCGGCGCGGTGGGCGGCGAGGACTTTCTCCTTCAGCCCGCCGATCGGCAACACCTTGCCGCGCAGGGTGATCTCGCCGGTCATGGCGACGTCATTGCGCACCGGGATGCCGCTCAACGCGGAGATGATCGCCGTGGCCAACGTGATTCCGGCCGACGGGCCGTCCTTGGGGATCGCGCCCTCCGGGACGTGCACGTGGATGTCGTAGTTCTGGTAGAAGTCCTTGTCGACGTTGAGGGCCGTGGCCCGCGAGCGCACGTAGGAGAGGGCCGCCTGTCCCGATTCCTGCATGACCTCGCCGAGCTTGCCGGTCAGCGACAGCTTGCCCTTGCCCGGCATCAGCGTCGCCTCGGTGGTGAGGATCTCGCCGCCGCGCTCGGTCCAGGCCAGCCCCGCCACCAGGCCGACCTCGGCCTCCTGCTCTTTCTGGCGTCTCTTGTAGCGGGGCACGCCGAGGTACTCCTCGAGCTTCTCGACGTCGACCTTGATGTGCGCGTCCTCGGGGATCGCCTCGGCGAGCAGCGTGCGCTTGGGCATCGACCGCTCCATCGGATTGCGGGCCTCGACGACGGCCTCGAGCTCTTCCAGTTCGTCGTCGGGCTCGTCGTCGCCCTTTTCCGAGCCGTCCACGAGATCATCCAGCGTCATGTTGTCGAGCTCGTCGGCTGCCTCGTCGCTGTCGGCTGCCGCGATGTCCTCGTCTTCGTCGACCTCGGCGCCGTCGACCTTGGCGTCGGACGACTCGAGCTCCGCGGTACGCCTTGGCCCGGCATCGAGCGCCCGCGCCTCGTCCTGGGCCGCAGCGGCGTCTTCCGCCGCCTTGGCGATCGCATCGGAGTACTCGTTGACCAGCTCGCGGGCACCCTTGCGGGCGACGCGGGCGATCTCCCGCTCCAGCGTCCGCACGCCGGCCTCACGGGTGTACTCCTCGATCAGCTTGTCGAGCGCCTCATCGGTGATCTCGAGCTGATTGTCGTGCAGGCCGTGATAGCTGATCTGCTTGCTGATCAGGTGGCGGCGGGCGATGTGGGTCTTCTCGTTTTGCGTGTAGCCCGACAGCCGGATGATCTCCATGCGGTCCTGCAGAGGAGCCGGAATGGTGTGCAGCACGTTGGCGGTGGCGATGAACATGACCCGGGAGAGGTCGTACTCGATGTCGAGGTAGTGGTCGACGAAGGCGTTGTTCTGCTCCGGGTCGAGGACTTCCATCAACGCCGACGAAGGATCGCCGCGGAAGTCCATGCTCATCTTGTCGACCTCGTCGAGCAGGAACACCGGGTTGATGACGCCGGCGGCCTTCATGCGCTGCATGATCTGCCCGGGGAAAGCACCGATATAGGTCCGCCGGTGGCCGCGGACCTCGGCCTCGTCGCGCACGCCGCCGAGCGACAAGCGGACGAACTCGCGACCCGTGGCGCGGGCGATCGAGCGGCCCAGCGACGACTTGCCGACGCCGGGGGCGCCGACGAAGCAGAGGATCGAGCCTTTCATCTGATCGACGAGCTGGCGGACGGCGAGAAACTCGATGATGCGTTCCTTGATCTTCTCGAGGCCGAAGTGATCCTCGTCGAGGATGTCGGCCGCCAGGCTCAGGTCGTTGTTCTCGCGGGTGCGGCGGAACCACGGCACCGAAACCAGCCAGTCGACGTAGTTGCGCGACACGGTGGCCTCGGCTGACATGGGCGGCATCGCCTCGAGGCGCTCGAGCTCCTGCTCAGCCTTCTCCATCACCGCCGCCGGCATGCGGGCCCGCTCCATGCGGGCGCGGAGCTGGTCGACCTCGGAGCCCTTGCCGTCCTTGCGGCCGAGCTCGCGCTGGATCGCCTTCATCTTCTCGTTGAGGTAGTACTCCTTCTGGGCCTGCTCCATCTGCTTCTTGACCTGGCCCTGGATCTTCTTGTCGACGCGGAGCTTCTCGATCTCGAAGGTGACCACCTCGACGAGCTTGTCGAGGCGGGCCTCGATGTCGACGATCTCCAGCAGGTCCTGCTTGGCCGGAAGGTCGATGTTCAGATGGGCGCCGATGGTGTCGGCGAGGCGGCCGGGGTCGTCCTTCTTGACCGCCGCGAGCATGGCCTCGTGCGGCAGGTTGGCCGACAGCTTGACGTACTTCTCGAACAGGCGGGTGAGCTTCTTGGTCTTGATGTGGACGCCGGCGCCCGGATCGGCCGGCACCAGCGGCTTGACCACCACCTCGTGGAAGGTCTCTTCCTCGGTAAACTCGATCGCCCGCGCCCGCTGCACGCCCTCGACCAGCACCCGAATGTTGCCGTTCGGCTGCTTCAGGCTCTGGACGATGATCGCGATCGTGCCCAGCCCGTAGACCTGGTTGGCCTCGGGGTCGTCGATCTCGGCGTCCCGCTGGGCGGCGAGAAACAGGCGCTTACCCGACTCCATGGCCCGCTCGAGCGCGGCCACGGAGCGTGGCCGGCCGACCACGAACGGCATCATCATCCCGGGGAAGATGACGACGTCGCGGAGCGGCAGGAGCGGAAGAGTCTGGTATTCGCTTACGGTTTGCTTGGACATACCTATTGCGTCGGTTTACGGGTATTCGGCGAGAGAGTCGCGCGGAGGGAACTACGTATGCACACGATAATACCCTCCTGGTTCCCGAGTCGCAACGGCGAAAGCTCCCAGCCACGGACCGTGGAGGCCCGCGGCGACGGCCGCACTGGCCTAGCCGGCCTTCCGCATGACGGTGAGCGGATCGACTTCGTTCTCGACGACCTTGCGGGTGATGACGCACTCCTTGACGTCCGACTCGCCGGGAAGCTTGTACATGATCTCGAGCATGAAGTCTTCCATGATGGCGCGCAGCCCGCGGGCGCCAATGCCGCGGGTGATGGCGCGCTCGGCGATCGCCTCGAGAGCGTCCTCTGTGAACGTCAGGGTGACGTCTTCGAACTCGAACATCCTCTGGTACTGCTTGGCCAACGCGTTCTTGGGGCCGGTCAGGATGGTGACGAGGTCCTCCTTGCCGAGGTCCTGCAGCGTCGCCATCACCGGCAGCCGGCCGACGAACTCCGGTATCAAGCCGTAGCGGATGAGGTCGGACGGCAGCGCCATCGGTAGCACGTCGTGGTCCTTGCGGTCGGCGGCGTGGAACTGTGGCGTGAACCCCAGCCCCTGGCGGCCGATCCGGTTGCGGATGATCCTCTCGAGGCCGACGAAGGCGCCGCCGACGATGAACAGGATGTTGGTGGTGTCGATCTGGAAGAACTCCTGGTGCGGGTGCTTGCGGCCGCCCTGCGGTGGGACGTTGGCCTGCACCCCCTCGAGGATCTTCAGCAGCGCCTGCTGGACACCCTCGCCCGAGACGTCACGGGTAATCGATGGGTTCTCGTCCTTGCGGGCGATCTTGTCGATCTCGTCGATGTAGATGATCCCGCGCTCGGTCTTTTCCTTGTCGTAGCCGGAGGCCTGGAAGAGCTTGAGGATGATGTTCTCGACGTCTTCGCCGACGTAGCCGGCCTCGGTGAGCGTGGTGGCGTCGGCGATCGTGAACGGCACCTGGAGGAAGCGAGCCAGGGTTTGCGCCAGCAACGTCTTGCCGGTTCCCGTGGACCCGATCAGCAGGATGTTGCTCTTGGAGAGCTCGACCTCGTCGCGCTTGCGGCGCTCGAGCAGGTCGGAGCGGCGGTAATGGTTGTACACGGCCACCGCCAGGCGCTTCTTGGCGGCCTCCTGGCCGACCACGTACTGGTCGAGGAACGACTTGATCTCCGGCGGCTTGGGAAGGTCCAGCTGGCCGTCGCGTTCCTCGAGATCGCGCTCCTCGTCGATGATGTCGGTGCAGATCTCGATGCACTCGTCGCAGATGTAGACGTTGGGCCCGGCGATGAGCTTGCGGACCTCGCTCTGGCTCTTGCTGCAGAAGGAACAGCGCAAGGATGATCCGTTGCTGGTCGCTCGGCTCATGTCGTTCCCCAAAGCGAAGGCCGCATCCCGTTCCTGGCCAGGTTAGCCCCCCTTGGAATCAGGCGCGGAGGAGTGCTCCAAAATCACCTGATCGACAATTCCATACTCGACGGCCTTGTCAGCCGTCAACACAAAGTCACGGTCGGCATCGGCGTTGATCTGCTTGGCCGTCTTGCCTGTATAAGAGGCTAGCAGATCCACGATACGCTCACGCAAGCGCAAGATCTCCCTGGCGTGAATTTCTATGTCCGAGGCAGCGCCCTGAATCCCGCCGGAAGGCTGGTGGAGCATGATCCTCGAATTGGGCAGCGCCAGGCGCTTGCCGGGCTGTCCGGCCGCCAGCAGCACCGCCGCCATGCTCATCGCCTGGCCGATGCACAGGGTCGAGACGTCGGGGCGGATGTAGCGCATGGTGTCGAGGATCGCCAGGCCGGCGGTGACCGAGCCCCCGGGGCTGTTGATGTACAGCTGTACGTCTTTTTCCGGGTCCTCGGCCTCCAGGAACAGGAGCTGGGCGATGACCAGGTTGGCGACGTCGTCGTCGATGGCGCTGCCCACGAAGATGATGTTGTCCTTGAGCAGCCGCGAGTAGATGTCGTAGGCGCGCTCGCCCCGGGCGGTCTGCTCGACGACCATCGGGATCAAGGGCATTCCGGGGGCTCCTTGGCGGCGAAGATCATGGGGAGTGGAACGCCTCGCTCCGGGCCCGGGAATCTCAACTCAGGCCGGCGAGTCCGAAGTCGCGTCAGGGGCGGCGTCCACGCCGTGGATCCTAGCATGGTCCCTCACGAAGTCTAAAGCACGACGTCGGCGCATGGCGGCACGCAGGCCCTCGAACGAGCCGTCCTTGCGCATGCTCTGCGCCAGGGCCGCCGCGTGGCCCTTCGGCTGGCCCTCCTGGTGGCTCTCGATCTCGGCCAGGACCTCCGCGTCCTCGACCACCAGGCCCTCGGCGGCGGCGATCTCGTCCAGGAGGATCTCCTCGATGACGGCGCGCTCGGCGTGAGGGCGATTCTCGGCGCGGAAGGCGCTCCAGTCGATGCTGTGACGTGGATCGATGCCCTGGCGGGCGAGCTCCTGGGCGGCGCGCTGGACCGAGCGGTCGAGACGGGCCTCGACCAACGACTGCGGCGTGTCGGTCGGGTTGGCGGCCAGCACCTGGTCGAGCAACTGGCGGGCGACTTCCTCGTCGGCCTCCTCCTCGAGGTGGCGGGCAAGGTCCTCCCGCGTCTTGGCCCGCAGCTCCTCCAGGTCGGCGAGGCCGAAGTCGCGGGCCAGCTCGTCGTCGATCGCCGGCAGGTGGCGGCGCTTGATCTCGCTGACCCGTAGCCGGCAGCTCACCTCCTTGCCGGCGAGAAGGTCGTTCGGATAGCTGTCGCCGAGCTCGGTGATGAACTCGCGGGTGGCGCCCACGGCGAGGCCCTCGAGCTGGCTGTTGAGGCTGGGGACCGCCTTCTCCTGCCCGACGTGGACGTAGCGGTCCTCCTCGGCCAGCTTCTTGCCCTTGCCGTCGCGCGGGAACAGCGCGATCGTGGCCCGCACGTAATCCCCCGCCTGCGCTCCCTCGTCGGCGTCCACGGACTCGAGCTTCGCCGCCCGCTCCCGCAGGCCGCCGATGGCCTTGTCGACCGCCTCGTCGGTCACCGGGCTGAGGGTCCTAGTGGCTGCGAGGTCCTTATAGCCAGTGATCTCGATCTCCGGTGCGACGTCGAAGCTGACCCGAAACTCCAGCGGCTCGCCGGGGGCCAGCTCGACGCCCTCGAGCACCGGGTTGTTGATCGGCCGCAGCGAGCGCGAGCGGATCTCGGTGCCGATGTGCTCGGGGATGAGGTGGTCGAGGACCTGCTCGCGGATCTCGTCCTTGAAGCGCTGGCGGATGATCTCCATCGGCGCCTTGCCGCGGCGGAAGCCCTGGAGCTTGGCGCGTTGGCGGAAGATGCGGGCTACCTCGTCGACGTGCGAGGCGACCGCATCGGCCGGCACCGTGATCCGCATCGACACCCGCGCGCCGGCCTTCTCGACCGCGGCCTCGTGGCGCAGATCGCGCCCCTCCCCGCCGTGTGCATGGCCGTGGTCGTGTTCGGCCCCGTGCGCGTGCGCATGATCGTGCGCGCGCTCGCGGTCGTGACCAGCGCTGCCAGCCGTTTCGGCGTGCTCGTGGTCATGCTCGCCGGAGTCGGGCTCGGGGGCGGGCTGCGGGCGGATCTTGTCGTCTGCAGATTGGCTCGTCATGGCTTGGGTGGGGTTGCGCGGCCCGCAGGGAGGCGGCTGGGCCGGTTCGACCGGTTCGAAAAAATGCGAAAGGTGGGACTCGAACCCACACGGGCGTTAGCCCACTGGCTCCTAAGGCCAGCGCGTCTGCCAATTCCGCCACTTTCGCGCGCCGGAAGCAGCTAGGC
>Ga0302046_10004901_pt1 | contig 11841 bp, 12 predicted proteins | sample RVTome_11_FD_200261 | JGI IMG/M metagenome (GOLD analysis project Ga0302046, IMG submission 200261) | Soil microbial communities from uranium-contaminated site in the Upper Colorado River Basin, Wyoming, United States - RVT147D111 (version 2) ... | reverse complement strand
CGGAAAGAGACTGAACGCGCGCTTCAGGCGCTCGGGCGACTCGAGGCGCTGCATCCTTCGAACCCTGGGGCGCGGCTTGGAGGGCGGTGCCGCTCCCTTGCGGTCGCGAAGACCGCTGAGGCGCAGAAGCAGGTCGTTGATTCCGATCAGCAGGATCACTCCATCGATCTCGCGATGCTGCTCGAGGAGCTTCTCGACCTGCAGAACGTGCTGGACGGTGCCATGTCCCGGTCTGCCGACGTTGCCGACCCAGATCGTGTCGGCACCAAGATCACGGTTCACGCGCTCCTGCACTTGATAGGTCCACGTATCCGTGTCGTCGAGATAGGTGCAGATCGTCGTGCTCCCTCCGACGGCCAGCAGGCGATACTTCTGGTCGGACCTGAACGGATCGCCACGAATGCCGAGGGAATTGATGGTGAGATTCGTCCACCCCGGCTTGTCGGACGTCAGCCCAGGGCTCAGCCGCATGGTCCGGCGAAAGTGGGGGGGCCACACGTAGTATCCGGCGGGGGAATAGACTCTCGCGAGGATCTCTGCGGTTGCTATGGCGAGGACGACGCTGATGATGAGAACGAACCCGACTTGGACGCTTCGTCGCATGGGTGCTCGCTTCCGCAACTGGGGGATTCTGGAGCTAGAACAGGGTATAGATCAGCGGCGCTGCGCCCTGCGAGACGACCACGACCGTCGCCGCAGCGCCGAGGATGAGCATCAACGGGATCAGCCAGTACGTCTTGTTCTCGAGCGCGAAGCGCACGAAGTTGCCGAAGAGCTTGGGACCGTAGCCGAGCTTCGACATGCGTGCCTCCTCGATCAGTCCAGGGGAAAGCTCTGCGCCCAGTCCCCGCCGGCCTGCCATCGCGGCTGGTCGCTCTTGGCGAGCAGAAACGGGCCGAGCGAGAGGTAGTCGATCTCCGTCCGCATAAAGCACCGATACGCATCGGCGGGCGTGCAGACGATCGGCTCGCCGCGTACGTTGAAGCTGGTGTTGATGACAACCGCGCAGCCGGTCAGCGCCTCGAACGACTCGAGCAGTCGGTGATAGCGGGGATTCGTCTCGGCGCTCACGGATTGCACCCGTGCCGAGTAGTCCACGTGGGTGATGGCCGGGAGGTCGGAGCGCTCGCGGTTCACCCACTCGTGGACCTCGAGACTGGACTCGTCGCCGCGCACCCCGATGCGGCGCTCCGGCCGGACCGGCGCCACCAGCAGCATGTAGGGTGAGGGCCGGTCGAGCTCGAAGACGTCGCCCAGGCGCTCCTCGAGGCACGACGGCGCGAAGGGCCGGAAATCCTCACGAAACTTGATCTTCCGGTTCATCACCGACTGCATCCTCTTCGAGCGCGCATCGCCAACGATCGAGCGGTTGCCGAGCGCCCGCGGCCCGAACTCCATCCGTCCCTGAAAGAGGCCGACGACCTTCTCGTCAGCGATGAGCTTGGCGATCGTCCCGGGCCAGGTCTCCTCGGAAAGCTCCGAGTACACGCAGCCCTGGGCGTCCAGGTACTCCTTGATCTGTTCGCGCGAGAACTCCGGGCCGAGGTAGGCGCCCTGCATCCGGTCGCGGCCGTTGGTCTCGCGTGCGTGTCCGAGCGCGCCGTGCCAGACGGCCAGGGCCGCCCCGAGTGCACCGCCGGCGTCGCCCGCCGCCGGCTGGATCCAGAGGTCGTCGAAGATGGCCTCGCGCAAGAGGCGCCCGTTGGCGACGCAGTTCAGGGCGACGCCGCCGGCCATGCAGAGAAACCGCTTCCCCGTCTCTCGGCGTGCGTGGCGCCCCATGCGCAGAACGATCTCCTCGGTGACCTCTTGAACGGACTTGGCAAGGTTCATCTCACGCCGGGTGATAGGCGCCTCGGGCGCGCGCGCCGGACCTCCAAACAGCTCGTCGAACTTGCGGGTGGTCATGACCAAGTCGTCCAGATACCCGAAGTAGTCCATGTTGAGCCGAAAGGAGCCGTCCTTCTTCAGGTCGAGCAACTCGTCGATGATCGTTCGCGTGTAGACGCCCTCACCGTAGGGCGCGAGCCCCATGAGCTTGTACTCGGCCGAGTTGACCTTGAAGCCCGTGAAGTAGGTGAACGCCGAGTACAGGAGCCCGAGTGAGTGCGGGAAGGAGAGCTGCTCGAGCAGTCGGAGGTCCTTGCCCTCGCCGACGCCAAGCGTTGCGGTTGCCCATTCCCCCACGCCGTCGATCGTGAGCACCGCGGCCTCGGGAAACGGCGAGGGGTAGAAGGCGCTCGCCGCGTGGGACTCGTGGTGCTCGGGGAAGTAGATCTTGTCGGGGGGCTCGATCCCGCACCTCTTGAGCGCCGCTTGAATCTCGGGCTCGATCCACAGCTTCTCGCGTAGCCAGATCGGAACGGCACGCATGAACGGACGCAGGCCGGACGGCGCGACCGAGAAGTACGTCTCCAGGATGCGGTGGAATTTCAGGATCGGCTTGTCGTAGAACGCGACCGCGTCGAGCTGGTGGCCGGCAATTCCCGCTTCCGCCAGACAGTAGCGCACGGCGTGGTGCGGGAACCCCTGGTCGTGCTTGATGCGGGTGAAGCGCTCCTCTTGGGCGGCGGCGACAATGGTCCCGTCCTCGACCAGGCATGCGGCCGAGTCATGGTAGAAGCAGCTGAGGCCGAGGATGCGCATCGACTAGTAGGGACGTTCGGTCGCGCCCTCGCGCGGCGACGGCCGCCGCTCCCAATAGGTCGGGACATCGCGGTCGAAGAAGCGCTTGAGCTGATCGCGCCGCCCGCGACGAAGCAACAGGCCGAACGGAAAGAAGACGAGATAGAAAAGCGGCACCATGACGACCCACGTCATGCCGCGTCCCACGACCCGTCCCGTTGCCAGGAACAGGCGCTGTACCGCGGCGTAGAGACCGGTGGGCGACGCAAGAGCCGTCAGCAGGATGACGGTTGCGAGCGTGAGCGCGAGCCCGGCTACGATCGGCGACCACCAGAGATAGGACGCCAGGCCGAAGGCCACGCCCACGGCTGCCTGCAGAAGGCCGGTGATACGAAGACGGGCTGCCGAGACTTCGGGAGCGCCGCTCAGGTCGGTCGCGCGCCAGCGCCAGATGGCAGCGGCGGCCTCGGGTCGACCCGGTCGGGTCTCGCAGGCTGTCTCGAGCGTCGTTTCTGCGGACTTGGGGGAACTCATACGCACTTGGGCAAGATAATGACCTTACAACGATCCTGGGTTGGATTGCGAGGGCGAAAACCAAGCCGAACAGGGCGCGCCGATGTCCGAGCACGGCGTCGCGCGCAACCCGGTGAAGCAGGATCTGTTGCGCCGCCTCTGCGGCGACGCTGGCGTGGCCGCCATGCAGCGAGTCAAGAGCGGGCTCGACCCGACGCGGAAGCTCGCGCCCGGCGTGATGGTGCCACCGCCCTAGGCGTTGTCCGCCGCCGGTGCTAGGGTCCGGGCCGGAGGACGGGAACGCCAATGACCAACACCATGCAGATCTCGCTCACCACTCTCGCGCTAGCCTGCGCGGTCGCCTGGCAACCGCCCGTGGCGCAGGCGCAGGGCGGGGCGTGCGCGGCCGACGTGAAGAAGTTCTGCGCCGACGTGAAGCCGGGCGAGGACCGCGTGCGGTCGTGCCTGGCGTCGCACCGGGCCGAGCTGTCGGAGCCCTGCCGGAAGGCACTGGACGCGGGCGGGTTCGCAAAGCCGAAGCAGCGTCCGCAGCGCCCGTGCGCGGCCGACGTCGAGCGCTTCTGCAAGGACGTGCACCCGGGCGAGGGGCGCGTCCTGAAGTGCCTCGACGCGCACGCCGCCGAACTCTCGGCGGCGTGCATGGCGCACCGTGCCAAGGTCGCCGCGCGCAAGCCCGCTGCACAGTGAACCTAGGGACGGCGCGCGCGCCGCACGCCGCCCGGGGTCGAACAGGGGCACGCGCACCGTCCTCCCGCGGCTCGTCGCGCTCGCGCCGGTGCCGGCCGCGCTGGCGCGGTTCTTCGCTGGCGGCGACGCGCAGCGCCCAGCATCCTGCTCATCGTCGTCGGCACTCTGCGCGCCGACCACCTCTGCTGCCCGCGGGACCCGCTTCGCCGCACGGCGGGCGCCGAGCTGGTGGACCTGCGCCACCGTCGACTCGATCCTGACCGGCATCGACCCCGCCGTGCACGGCGTCGAAGCGGCCGGCGCTTCACGCGGCGGAACTTGACGGCGGCGATCGGCCCTGGCTACTCTCCGGCGCGTGCGGGGTTGGCTAGCGGCGTGCGTGGTGCTCGGGGGTCTCGCGGGTCTGCCGTTGGCCGACGTCGCCGGTGCGCAGCAGCCCATCTGTCCCGTGCTCGGGGCCGGCGCCATACGCGCCACCATCTGCATGCCCGGCGGCGCCCTGCGGGCGAGCCGCTTCCTCGCAGATTTGGCAATCGATCAGCACTTCAAGGGCGGGCCGCCACCCTTCGAGCGGCGCCCGGAGGAGATCGTCCGCCTCTTCGTCGCAAGCGAAGCGCTTGAGGAGTTGCCCACGTTGGTCGCTGCGCTGCGCGGCTTGACCCCGCTCGCGTTCACCGCGCTCGACACGACGACGGGTCTCTTCCAGTCGTCGGTTGAGGACGCGACACGCAACATCGCGTGGGAAGGGGAGATCGACGAGCGACGCTACGTCGTCCGGGCGACGGTGCCGGCGCGTCTCGCGGGCGGCTACTGGCGCGCCCCCGATGTCCTTCACCTGGCGTTCTGGGAGGGCGCGCGCATGCACGTGGACGTAGAGGCGGGCGAGGTCCGCCTCGGGGCGACGATCGCGTGCGTCGCCCTCACCTCGGAGGGGTTGCGGGTGGTGACCGCCGGCGCCGAGCCTCGCGAGCTCGTGCTCACCTACGGCCGATGCGAGTAGCGTTGATCGCGCGCGCCGCTGCCGTGTTCGCCACGCTCGGCGTGACGGCGTGCGCCCCCCCGAGCGGTGATGTCCCGTCCTGTCGGCGGGTCGAGGGTGTCGTGCTCACAGCAGAGAACGGCTTCGCGGCGACCGTCGCGTCCGATCCGGCCGTCACCATCGACACAGAGCCCGAGCGGATCAACGTCGCGATGACCGTGATGCGGCCGCTCCACAGCGTGATCGAGCTCGTGCACGTCGTCGGTGACCGCGAGGCCGCGCGGTGGCGCCTCGTACCGGCCGCCGGCGGCTCGCCCGTCGTCGGCTGCACGATCGCGCTGGGCGCACGGTCCTCGAACTGCCGCGCCCGCGTGCGAGAGGTGCCACATCCGGTCGGCGGTTACTACTACCTGCAAGCGTACGGCAACACTGTGCTCGAGGCGGGCGTGTCGTTCCTCCTCTGCGACTGAGGTGGGCGGCGACTCCCTCGCCGAGCGGCGAAGGAGTTCGGCCCTGGCTAATGCCCGGCAAGCAATCCAGGCTGGTCGAGACACGCAGTGTGTCAGAATGATACGCCCCTGCGGCGGTGCGTATTGACGAATCGTCGTATCTCATGCGACGGATCTCATCCGATGGTTGGGCCCATGAACTCGCCGCGCTTCCGCCCGCCGATACTATTCCAAGGAGGGGAGAACGATGATCAAGCGCACTTCGATGTTGGTTGCTGCTCTTCTGACGCTGGTAGCAGTGTTGCGCACGCGTGCCACCTGAAACGATACCTGTAAGGTCTACGGGGTCACGTACGTATGCGACAGGTGTTTCGGTGACGATCGAACCTGTGTCATCGAAGGGGCCGACGTCTGCCCGGGTACTTGCAGTATCTCGGGTGACCCCTGCCTCGAGCAGGACGAATGTACCGGTGGAGATGACGTCTGCAACTTCACCGGCGATGGCAACAAGGTATCCTGCTATAGCGACGACGCTGACACGATCAGCGGCACGACGGGGCGTGACATCATCTGCGCTGGCGGCGGTGATGACAGCATTGACGCGAAGGGCGGAGACGACGAAATCGCCGGGCAGGATGGCGACGACACAATCAGCGCAGCAGGAGGCAACGACATCGTCGAGGGCGGTGCCGGCGACGACTTCGTCGACGGGGGCAACGGCGACGACATCCTCCTCGCAGGTGAGTACCTGTTTGCGGCGTCCGAGACCGGGAACAACGTCATCTTCGGGGGTGACGGCGACGACGTCATCGAAGGCGGCAAGGGAAACGATCGCCTCTTCGGAGAAGGAGACGACGACTTCATCAACGGCATGGGCGGCCGCAACGCGATCTTCGGCGGGGATGGGGACGACGATATGCTCGCCGGAGGCGTCCTCGGTACGCCGTCTCCGGACGGTGCCACGGGATCCATCCTATGCGGCGGCGACGGCAACGATCTGCTGCTCGGGTGGGGGCCATCGCACCAGTGCATGGACGCCGGCGCGGACCAGACGTCGCCGCATTTCCTGTGGGTGCGACGGCTGAGCCAGGACGCGAATGAGTAACGGCGCGGGGCGGTGGGCTGGTCCACCCACCGCCCCGTGCCCGTGACGGCAAGCGGGTTCGTGCACCGCGCGAGCGCCCGTTGGGTGTGCAGGTCAGAAGGATTCGGAGGTGCCTCAACCCAAGGTCTCCGCTCTCCGGAACGGTCACGTGGACGGATTCTCCACCGAGCGATCGATCCGCTTCCTGAACGCTCTTGGCCGCGACGTGCGGATCGTCGTGAGCGCAAACCCGCACACGCGCCGTCGGGCACGCCTGACGGTGCGGGCAGCATAGGTCCAGGGGCGTCAGTCGCAGAGGTAGAAACCGCCGGAGCTCGTCGTTCTTCTCGGGGGTCTCACCGTTGACGAACGCCCGCAGCAGGTCGCCGGCCCGGCGCCGCACCGGATCGAGGTCGGACTTGAGGAGGTGATCGATCGCCAGATCGTAGAGGACGCGCGCCACGAGGATCCGATCTCCCGGCGCGCACATCGTTGTGGTACGCGTCCTCGGGCGACGGCTGCGGGCACACCGGCAGCTGCGCGCGGGCAAGCCCGGCGTGCGCCAGGGTCGCAGCGATCGCACCGGCCCAACCCCACACGGCCCCGCGGCGACGCATCGGCGCGCGGATCTACTGACCTGCTTTCGGAGGGTCAAGCGCCGACACGGCCGCGCGCAGCTCCCGTGTCCGCGCCGACGGCGGCCGCGGAGCAACCTGCTCCATCCCGGGCCCGAACGCCATCCCCGCGCCCCGCACGAGGTCGGCCTGGAACCGTGCTGGCGCCTCGCGGATGCGGTCGACGAGGGCGGCGACCGGCGCGTCGTCCGGGTAGTGGTACGCCAGGCTGAACCCGACGCCCTGGTACGCCGGCGCCCGCAGCTCGTCCGGCAGCGCGGCAATCCGCTCGCCGAGGAGCGCCATGTCGGCACCGTGCTTGTAGACGAGCAGGTGGCCCATCGCCTCGGCGCCGAGCGCGCGCGCCGCGGCGGCAATCCGCGGGCGCGCACCGGACCCCGCCGCCAGGAGATGTACCGTACCGGCGACGCCGATGAGGCCGAGCACCCCCACCATCGCCACCCGCCAGCGTACCCGCAGACGCGCCGCGACGAGCGCCAGCGCGAACATCACCGTCGGCCAGAAGGGCACCAGCAGACGAAACGGAAGGAACGGCGCGCGCTCGTGCTCCAGGAAGACGTGATCGGTGGCGGCCAGCATCAGGACGAAGGCGGGGAAGAGCAGCAGCAACGGCAGCTCGGGAGAGCCGCCCGCGAGCGCTCGCAACCGGGCGCGAACGCCATCGGCGCGTCTCCACGCGGCCACTACACACAACCCGACGAGGGCCACCCAGCTCGCGGCGTAGAGCGCCAGATAGACCGACGCCAGGAGCAAGCGGCGCGGCACGCCGGTCAGTGGCGCCACCACGTCCGGGAAGCGCAGGCCGAGACGGATCCCGGTATGCAGCAGGTACCCGAGATATTCGTGATAGGCGGGCCTGCCCGCCGCGCCGGCGTCGAAGGTCCGCGCGACGACGTCGACGCCGCGGCCCCCCGAGACCACGTTGCTCAGGATCCACGGCGCGAAGCCGAGCGCGAATCCCGCCGCCAGCGCCGGCCAGCGGCGCGGCGGCAGCGCGCCTCCCACCAGCCCCACGGCGACGCAGGCGAGGAACGGCAGGACACCCACGTAGGTGAACCAGGTCGCGAATCCGGCGGCGGCCGCCCAAGCCAGCGCGCCCGTTGAGCCCGCGCCGCCATAGAGAACCCGATAGCCGAGCACGAGCTGGATGCCGCCGAGGGTGACGATCTCGGCGTGCGACCCCATCCCGATCAGGTTGTAGGCGACGAAGAGCGGGGGCGCGAAGACGAAGAGGAAGGCGAACAGGTGCGCGGCGCGCCGCCCCCAGAAGCGGTCGACCAGCACCGTCCAGGCAACCAGGCCGCCCGCGCTCCAGAGCAGGGCGACGACCTTCAGCCCGTCGACGCTCGCGCCCGCGAGCGCGACCACGGGCATGGCGAGCACGGCGAAGACGAGGCTGCCGCCCGCGTACGGGTCGGCCTGGAGGTCGAGGAACGCGAGGTTCCACCCCCGGAGGAGCGCCTCCGCGGCCACCAGCCGGTAGGTCTCCTCCCAATAAAAGACGCCGTCGAAGCCCCACCACAGTACGGCCGCGCGATGGACGCAGAAGGCCGCGACCCAGAGCGCCAGCGCGCGCCACCCGAGGCGTTTATGCACCGCTCGAGAGTTGCCAGGAAGGCCGGACACCTGCAATCGCACTCTCGCTCGGGCGACTTGCCCACTCAATGATGGCCATGTAAGGTGGCCATGGCTATCCAAGAGGGCCAGATGAAGAACCGTACCGTTGCCGCCGCGGAGTTCAAGAACGCCTGCCTCAAGCTGATCGACGAGGTCTCGAGGCACGGTATCCCTCTCACGGTCACCAGGCGCGGCCGGCCGCTCGTCCAGATCGTACCGGTGCGAGAAGCCGCGCATCGCCGGAATCTGCTCGGCACGATCGTCCACGAGGACGACGACATCTTCACGACCGGTGAGCTCTGGGAGGCCGAACGACGCTGATCGTGCTCGACACCTGCACCTGGATCTGGCACTGCGCGGAGCCCAAGAAGCTCTCCCGCGCCGCCCACGAGGCCATCCGCCGCGCGCGCGCCGACGCGGAGATCGTCGTGTCGGTCTTCTCGACCTGGGAGGTCGCGAAGCTCGTCCAGAAGCGGAAGCTCGCGCTCTCGATTCCGTGCCGGGAATGGATCGCCGAGGCCACGTGCGCCGAGGGGGTGAGAATGCACCCGCTCACGCCCGAGATCTGCATCGAGAGCACCGAGCTTCCCGGCACGTTCCACGGAGACCCGGCCGATCAGATCATCGTCGCTACGGCACGGATCCTCGGCGGCACGGTCGTCACGAGTGATCGCCGCATCCTCGACTATCCGCACGTGCCGACGTTGTGGTGAGGTTGCGTGTCACTCCCTGAGGCCGACTGGCCGACCCTGCTTCCCGGCGTCGCGCTCGCGCGTCTGGCACCCGCAGCGCCCGCGGCCGCCGGCGACCCGGTGCGCGCCGCGGAGGATGCCCTCGCGGCGGCGGGGGCGGCGCGCTTCCTCGCCGACGCGGCGCGCGCCGGCGGGCCGCTCACGGTCGTCGTCAACGACCCGCATCGCTTCACCGACACGCGCTCGTTCGTCGCGGCGCTCGTCGCGCTCCTCGAGCGGGAGGGGCTCGCCGCCGATCGCCTCCCGCTCCGTCTCCTCGTCGCCGCCGGCAGCCATCGGTCGACCGCGGAGGAGCGGGCGCGGCACGAGGCCGAGATCCTCGGCGCGCACGCGTCGCGCTTCGCCGCCGTTGCCTGGCACGACGCCCGCGACCCGGTGACCCATCGCCGCGTCGGCGGCACGACCCTGCACGGGTGGATGGCCGAGGGCGGGCACTACCTCGCCTGCGGGAGCGTCGAGCCGCACTACTTCGCGGGCGTGACCGGGGCCCACAAGACGCTGACGGTCGGCGTCATGGCGCTCGGGGCGCTCACCGCCAACCACGCGCACGCGATGTCGAGCGCCGTGGCGCCGCTCAAGCTCGCCGGCAATCCGGTGCACGAGGGCATCGAGCAGGCGGTGCGCGACCTGGAGGCGACCGGCGCCCGCCTCCTCGTCTTGAACCAGGTGCTCGCCGACGGCACGCTCGCCGGCTGCATCGCGGGACATCCGCTGGAGGCGCTCGCGCGCGCCGTGCCGCTGGTCGAGACCTGCTTCGCGAAGCGCCTCGCCGGCGCCGTCGACCTGGTGGTCGCCCGCGTCCGCCCGCCGCTCGATCGCGACCTCTACCAGGCCGAGAAGGGCATCAAGAACACCGAGGCGGCGGTGCGCGACGGGGGCGTGATCGTGCTCGAGGCGCCCTGCGCGCTCGGCGTCGGCCTCGACGCGTTCGTCGAGCTGCTCGGCGCGGCGCCGACGCACGCCGCGGCGCTCGCCACCGTCGAGGCGCGCGGCTACCGCCTGGGCGACCACAAGGCGGTGCGCCTGCGGGCGCTCACCGACGCGCGCGGCGTACGGGTCGCGCTGGTCAGCCGCGGTCTCGACCCGGCCCTCGCGGGCGTGCTCGGGATGACTATCTTCCCCGAGCGCGCCACGGCCGCGCGCTGGGTTGCGGCGGCGCTTCCCAGCGCCGCGCGCGGAGTGGTGGTCGAGGACGCGGGCAACGTGGCGCTCGCGCTGGAGTGACCGCGCCGACGTGCCTGGCATCCGCGCATCACAGGATTAGGATCGTCCCGTGACTCGTCGGGCCGCACGGATCCGCCGTGGCGCCGTCGCCCTGCTCGTTCTCGGGGCCGGCGCCGGCGTCGGCGCCTTCGCGATCGGCCGATCCGGGCCGCCGCCCAAGCCCGACGTCGTCCTCGTCGTCGTCGACACCCTGCGGGCGGATCACCTCGGCGCCTACGGCTACGACCAGCCGACCAGCCCCCACCTCGATCGCCTGGCGCGCGCGGGCGTCCGCTTCACGAACGCCCGCGCCACCAGCTCCTGGACGCTGCCGAGCGTGGCGTCGCTGCTCACGGGACGCTATCCCGCCGCCCACGGCGCCGAGCGCAACACCGACGCGCTCGCGAGCGACGTCGTCACGCTGCCCGAGGCGCTCCGCGACGCCGGCTACATGACGGCGGCGTTCTCGGCGAATCCCGCCTTCGTGACGCCGACGCAGGGGCTCGCGCAGGGGTTCGACACGTTCGTCGTGCTGCACGGCGCCGCGACGCGTCGCCGCGCCGAGGGCAACACCGCCCCCGCGGACCCGTGGCTGCGCTCGGCCGTCGAGCTCGCCCCCGCCGACGAGGTCACCGCCCGGGCGCTCCGCTGGATCGCCGGCCGCGACCACGTCCCGGCGCCGTACTTCGTCTACGCGCACTACTTCGACCCGCACGCCGGCTACTTCCCGCCGCCCGCGTACGCCACCCGCTTCGGGGTGGCGGAGGACGATCCGCTCCGCGGCGAGGCGCAGTGGCCCCTCTTGCTCACCTTCGACGCCCCGGCGGGCCCCGCGGACACGGCGACGCTCCGCAAGCTCTACGACGCCGAGATCGCCTTCACCGACCAGCAGATCGGCGTCCTCGTCGAGGCCGTTCGCGCCCGCGCCCGGCGTCCGACCTACTTCATCGTCACCTCCGACCACGGCGAGGAGTTCGGGGACCACGGCGGCATCCAGCATGGACGGGCGCTGTGGGAGGAGCTGATCCGCGTGCCCCTCATCGTGCTCGGCCCCGACGTCCCGCCCGGCGGCGTCGTCGACACGCCGGTGTCGCTGGTGAGCCTGTGGCCGACGCTGGCCGAGCTCCTGGGCGCGGCCCCCCCCGCCCAGGCCGACGGCCCGGGACTCGCCGACCTCCTGCGCGGCGGCGTGCCGGCGAGGGCGCCGCGCGTCTTCGCCGACCTCCTCCCCCGCTTTCCCCGCGACCGCCACCTGCACCGGCGCGCCGTGATCGAC
>Ga0302046_10004900_pt1 | contig 11841 bp, 10 predicted proteins | sample RVTome_11_FD_200261 | JGI IMG/M metagenome (GOLD analysis project Ga0302046, IMG submission 200261) | Soil microbial communities from uranium-contaminated site in the Upper Colorado River Basin, Wyoming, United States - RVT147D111 (version 2) ... | reverse complement strand
GCACGTCTGCTGTGCTGGATCCCGACGGGCGTATAGTCGTCGCCGGATCACGGGACGATCAGGTTATCGTTGTGCGTTTGCTTCCGGATGGATCCCTGGACGATTCGTTCGGAATCTCTGGCGTTTTTGCGGGGCCCGAGACACACGGCGTGGCCCTTGCGGACCCGGGCGCCCTCACGAGCCTCTTGCGTACGGCTGATGGCGGCTATCGCGTGACGGCTTCGAATGCAGCGGGCTGCCAGGTTTTTGCGCTGACCGCGCTCGGCGCGACGGACGATGCCTTCGGCACCTCCGGCATTACCACGGTCGATGCGCCATCGGCCGCGTCCACAGCCTGCAATTCGATGGTGTCCCAGCCTGATGGTCGCTTGCTGGTTGCCGGAAACGCATCCGGGCAGGGTTTCGCTGCGCGTCTGCTCGAGGACGGTCAGCCGGACCCGGGCTTTTCCGCTGATGCGGTGTCGGATGCAATGGCCGACGCGACGGCCGTGGCTGCGGGTGACGATGGCTCAGTCGTCGTCGCCGGCAGGGGCGTAAGCGGCGAATCCATCATGCGGCTGCAGATGAATGGCGAACTCGACGCACTCTTCGGAAACGGGGGTTCGACATTGATCGATCTCCCGTCCGACCGTGGCACGTCCCCGGTGGTTCACGACATGATCGTGCGTGCGGACGGCAGTGTCGTGGCGGCGGGCGGCGAGAACTTTAGCAGGCGGGCATTCGTCATCCGGCTGCTGGGCGCGGGCGGCGGCGATTCGCCGGGCGTCCTCGGGCTCACGGAACAAACTGCAATTGAAACCGATGAAGGGGCGAACGAAGCCGTCGTGAATGTACGACGTACCGGCGGCGCTTTCGGCAGCGTAAGCGTGGCGTACCACACCGTTGGCAGCCCTGTACAATCTGCCACCGGTGGCCAGGACTTCGATGCTGTTGCGGGACGCCTGACCTGGGCAGACGGAGACAGGACCGAGCAGCAAATCCACGTACCTATACTCAGCGACAGTGCCGTAGAGGAGTACGAGTACTTCGACGTGATGTTGACCGATGTGCAAGGCGATGCTGGCCTGGGCACAATCATTGCCAGCGTGCAAATTGCTGCCGACGGCGGACCGTTCGGACAGTTCAGCTTCGTGGACAGTGAGTACTTTGTCCAGGAATCTGATTTACTGGAAGTGTTGGTAGCACGAAACTTCTATTTCTCCGGCCTTGTCACCGTCACATTGACGCCGATCGCCGGTACGGCCACGGCAGGTAATGATTTCACTGCGAGTCCCGTGACGGTGTCATGGGCTGATGGCGACTCGGACTGGAAACTCGTCGAGATCCCCATCGTCAACGACACGGTCGCGGAGATGAACGAATCCTTTACTCTGGAATTGTCGAACCCCACCGGCGGAGCTGTCATCGGGCCGCGATCAAGTGTCACTGTACGGATCCCGGCAAACGACCAGCCGCTGCCGGATTCGGGCGGCAGCGGCGCATTCGGGTTCTTGTCGCTGCTGATGCTTGGAGCCATGTCATTGCTTCGTGCTGCGCGCAAGGCACAACCTCGCGCGTAGTGGAGATGTTGCACAGACTGCCTCGACGGCGGACCGATACACCGAAAAGGCATCGCAGGTACGCGCTGGCATGGACCGGCTTTCGCATACGGTTCATGGCCAGGCGATGCCGTTGGGTTGCCGATACCGACGTCCTTGCACTTTTCCTCTCGCTATTACGCAAACCCTCGGAAACATCTGCGGCAACAAGGTCACTGTCCCCGAAGTAGCAAGAATTGCAACGCTGGATTGCCTCGCCTTTGCTAACTTGTGCTGTACCAGCAGATCACAGTTGTGGTGCCGTGATGACAGCCAGTTTCCTTGTATGCATGGTCGGGTTCCTGATTGGGCAGTTACCGCGCATTCCGTCGTTCCGGAATCCCGCCATTGACGCAGAATTTGTGCGATTGCCAATAAAAATTTCCGCGATAACCTTGCTGGTTTTCTGCGCTGGCCTTTTGGCCCCAGGCGCTTATGCGCAGCATCCGCTCGATTACTTGCACGGAACCTGGGAAGGCTCCGGCAAAACGTCTGGAATGGCGTCATCGGTTCGCTTTACCTGGGGGCCGGCGCTCGGCGGACGGTACACGAGCCTGCAAATTCACAACCGCATGAGCGGAGACGACGGCGCGGAGTACCTGTTCGAGGGCATAGGCTATTACCAGCCATCCGGCGGCCCCGAAGACCTGATCCTGACCGGTGTATGGCTCGACAGCCAGGGACACATCCTGTCCTTGCGCGCAACCCTGGAGGATCGAACGCTGATCGCCCATTGGGGTACCGAGGGCACGAAACAGGGCCGGTCGGTATACCGACTATTGTCTGACGGTACGCTCGAGGCTGTCGATTCAATCAGGAACGATGCCGGCGAATGGCTCGAATTCGGCCACGCTATCCTGGTGCGCGGACAGTGACCGTAATTGGCTCCTCGTTTGTACTCATTGCAAGTAGTTCCTGTCCGAATAACGGTAACTGTCACTAAATAACGGACATGGCGGATTGCGGGTTTGGATTGTTCATTGCATCGAAAGGCCACCGTTGGCACAATCCAATGGAGATGCCTGACTACGGGAGAGCACAATGCTCCGAAGAATTCTAATATCGGGCCTCGCAATTGCATCAGTGTTGCCGGCCGCGGTTAGTGCCGATCAGCTAACACAGATCGTGCAACAGGACCTGCAGGCGCTCGGCTACGCGCCGGGCAACACGCAGGGCGAGGCGACTACGGAAACGGTCATCGCCATTTCCAGGTTCCAGGCGGAGAACAACCTGGAAGTGACCGGCGCGGCCACCCCGCAACTCGCCGGGATCATCAAGGCAAAGCTCAAGGAGCGTAACAATCCGGGAACTGTCGCCAGCACGCAGCCAGCGGCTGCCCAGCCGGCAACTGATTCGGCGGCACTGCAAGCCGCGCAGCAGGCGTGCATCCAGCAGAAAGTTGCAAACGCGCAGGCATCACAGAAAAAGAAACGCGGTCTCGGCAGCCTGATGCGCGCCGTCAGCCGTACCGCAACCCAGATGGGCGGCGGCAGCACAGCCGCGGCAATTTCCCAGTCGACCAGCGATATCTACAACGTCAACGCGACGGCGGCGGATCTCGAATCCGCTGCGAAAGATCTGGGACTTACGACGGACGACCTGGAAGCCTGCCGCAATCCATCGATGTAACGCCGGCAACTGCAAAAGCCGACGAGGAACACCCATGAAAAGATTATCGACGCCTACGAAGTCCCGTGGCCTGACAACGACCTTTGCTGCAGCCGCCGGTGCCATTTTTGCCGCAGCGGCCACCGTTGTGGCCGGTGCTCAGAGCGTTGTCATAACCGGCCTGCAGGTCGACTACGGTGACGAGGTCAATCCGGGCGCACATTTCGATTCAGTCCTTACGATCGACGACATTTGCGACAATGCCGACGACCTCGCATTTCAGATCAACAGGGCACTGGATGCGGTGGACCTGGCCATCGTGGAAACGGGTTGGGCAGTGCCATTATCGGCGGTCCAGAATATCCCGGACATGCCGACGCAAGCTGACATTGCGCGCGATGTCGCAAACGTCAGGACTGCGGTCTGCAATGCTCCGGAGCCGCAAACGACGGCGGAAGTTTTTACGATCACCTATTCGTCCTGCCGCATGGCCATGACCACGGCGACCAATGCCATGGTGATCAACATGCCCACGGGCGGCACCAGTGCTTTCATGCTGGCAGCCGACCACGCGACCAGGGAAGTCGTGCACATCGAGATGACGAGCCAGGTCGATGCCGCCAGTCAGTTCGTCGGTCAAGGCTGGAGTGATCAGATCAACATCAGTTCGCTGGGCGAGACTGCCGAGATTTTTGGATACGATACCGAACACTTCAAATTCAGCTACCAGAGCGGTCTCGGCGAAACCAGTCAGGGAGAGCTTGGCGAGGCTGATATCCAGGCCGGCCAGATCAACGATCCCACACGGCTCGGCAACCTGGTAGCGGTGCAATCCGAAGGAACCGCATGGATCGCGGCTGATGCGCCGGGTATCGATATCGTCAGGTCGTTCTACCAGAACCTGACCAGCCGGTTTCAACCGGATGCGGGAGCCAATTCGTTCTTCGGCGGCATGATCAGTAACCTGGTCGGCATGCTGGAGAAAGGAATTCCGATCGTGATCGAGCAGACCACGAGCTCATCGGTCATGGGACGCACGATGATAAGCGGCAAATCGGAGTCGCATGTTTCGAATATCAGGCTCCGCGACCTTCCGCCGGGTTATTGCGAACGGGAGCTGCAGGCACCCGACGGATATCAGGTCACCAACATGAACGAGCAGATGGACGCTTCGTCGGCCGAAATGGCCGCGGCCATGCAGGAATACAACGCTGCGATGCAGCAGATGACACCGGAGCAGCAGCAGATGATGCAGCAGCTCGGGTTGGGCGGCATGATGACGCAGCCGGGCGCCGGCACGACTGCCGCGCAGGCGCCGCAGGCCGCGGCATCCGGCTCGCGCCCATCCGGCAGCAATACGCCCTCCTCGGCCGAACTTATGTCGGACAATCCCACGCAGACGGTGCAGCGACATCTCGCTGCACTCGGCTACGACACCGGCAACACGGCCGGCGAGATGTCTCTCGAGACGACGATCGCGATCTCGCAGTTTCAGGCCGAGAAAGGTATGCAGGTCACCGGCGAGGTCACGCCCCAACTCATTGGCGCACTCTCCGCCGAGGTAGATCGGGGACAGTGACCGAACTCAAGAGTTCGGTCACTGTCCCCGAATTGCCTTAATTCGAGGATGGTGGCCATAACTCTTGTTTAAAGTCCTTTTTGCCGACGGCATCAAGGCCCTGGCTGTGGCATGTTCCGTTGATAAACTCGCTCGATCAGGGGAGCAATGCCCATGCCAAGGATGGCGCGCCTCGTCGTACCGGGGTTTCCGCACCATGTCACACAACGCGGTAGCCGCAAGCAGACCACGTTTTTTAGCGACGATGACTATCGCGTGTACCTTTCATTGCTGCAGGATTACCGCCTGAAGGCCCACGTCGAGATCTGGGCGTACTGTTTGATGCCGAACCATGTGCACCTGGTTGCGGTACCTCAGCAACCCGATAGTCTGGAAAAGCTGTTGCGGAACGCTCACCACCGCTACGCGCGTCGCATCAACGTGCGTAACGGTTGGCAAGGACACCTGTGGCAGGAGCGCTTCCACTCCTTTGTCATGGACGAAGCTCATTTGCTGGCTGCAGTTCGTTATGTCGAGCTGAATCCGGTGCGCGCAGGCCTTTGCTCACACCCGGCCGAGTGGCGCTGGTCGAGCGTGCACGCACACCTCAACGCACGACCGGACCCGGTCGTGGACCGGCGGCCGATGTGCGAGCGGATCCCGAACTGGCAGGCCTATCTGGCAGAAACATCGAGCGGACCCACGGATCACGAGCTGCGCCATCACGCGATGACAGGCTTGCCGGCGGGGAACGAAGCTTTTGTCGCCGGGCTGGAGGCGATGTTCGGCATGCGCCTGCGAAGACTGCCGCCCGGGCCGAAGCCGAAAGAATTTGGTGACTGTCCCCAAGCTCCCCAGCGGGGACAGTTACCGAACTCAAGAGTTCGGTAACTGTCCCCGAATTGGTCAGTAGCGGTCGAGGTTCATCACTTTGTTCCAGGCCGCGACGAAATCCTGCACGAACGTCTTGCTCGCGTCATCGGATGCATAGACTTCGGCGATAGCGCGGAGCTCTGAGTTTGAACCGAAGATGAGGTCGACGCGCGTGCCGGTCCATTTGAGCTTGCCCGATTTGCAATCTCGCCCCTCGAACAGATCCCTGGATTTGCCAGCCGCCTGCCACTTCGTATTCATATCCAGCAGGTTGACGAAGAAGGCATTGCTGAGTGTCCCGGGCCGACCGGTGAAGACACCGTGTTCGGCCTGCCCGACGTTCGCATTCAGGACGCGCAAGCCGCCAATGAGAACTGTCATCTCGGGCGCGGTGAGCGTCAGCAATTGTGCCCGTTCCACCAGCAACTCCTCTGCCGCACGCTGATTTCCGTTTCGGAGATAGTTGCGGAACCCGTCAGCGGTCGGCTCGAGCACCGCGAATGCGTCCACGTCGGTTTGTTTCTGCGACGCGTCCGTGCGGCCCGGTGTAAACGGTACCTGCACCTTGATTCCGGCATCCTTCGCCGCCTTTTCGACAGCCGCGCAGCCGCTGAGGACGATCAGGTCCGCCAGCGAGACTTTCTTTCCTCCGGACTGCGACTTGTTGAACTCCTTCCTGATCGCTTCCAGCTTCTTCATAACCTTCGCCAGTTGCGCCGGCTGGTTGGCCTCCCAGTCCTTCTGCGGAGCGAGGCGAATACGCGCGCCATTGGCCCCGCCACGCTTGTCGCTGCCACGGAATGTCGACGCCGAAGCCCAAGCGGTCGAGACGAGTTGAGAGACTGAAAGTCCCGATGCAAGGATCTTGTTCTTGAGGACAGCAATCTCCTTCCTGCCGATCAGTTTATGGTCCACAGCGGGAACCGGATCCTGCCAAAGCAATTCCTCATCGGGGACTTCCGGACCGAGGTAGCGCGATATCGGCCCCATGTCGCGATGGGTCAGCTTGAACCAGGCGCGTGCGAAGGCGTCTGCGAACACTTTCGGATTCTCATGGAAGTGCCTTGAGATTTTTTCGTAAACCGGATCCATCCGCATGGCCATGTCCGCCGTGGTCATCATCGGCGGGTTTTTCTTCTTTGGATCGTGCGCATCCGGCACGACGCGTGCGGATGCTTCCTTTGGCACCCATTGCTGCGCGCCCGCAGGACTCCGGGTGAGCACCCACTCGTATTTGAAGAGATTGTCGAAGTAGCCGTTGTCCCACTTCACGGGGTTGTTGGTCCAGGCGCCCTCAAGGCCGCTGCTGATGGTGTCGCCACCCTTGCCGCTGCCAAAGCTGTTGGCCCAGCCGAGCCCCTGCTCCCCGATGCCGGCCCCTTCCGGTTCCGGGCCGACGTACTTGCCCGGATCGGCGGCGCCATGGCATTTGCCGAAGGTGTGTCCTCCGGCGGTGAGCGCAACGGTCTCGTAGTCATTCATCGCCATGCGAGCAAATGTTTCTCGAATGTCTTTAGCCGAAGCCAGCGGATCCGGGTTGCCGTTCGGTCCCTCCGGATTCACGTAGATCAGGCCCATCTGCACGGCTCCAAGAGGATTCTCGAGTTTCCTGTCGCCGCTGTAGCGCTCGTCTCCGAGCCACGTGGTCTCCGGGCCCCAGTAGATGTCTTCTTCGGGTTCCCAGATGTCCTTGCGCCCGCCGCCGAATCCGAAAGTCCTGAGGCCCATCGACTCGAGGGCGCAGTTGCCGGCGAGAATCATCAGGTCGGCCCACGAGATTTTGCGCCCGTACTTTTGCTTGATCGGCCAGAGCAGGCGACGCGCCTTGTCGAGACTTACGTTGTCGGGCCAACTGTTGAGCGGCGCAAACCGCTGTGAGCCGGAACCTGCACCGCCGCGGCCGTCGCTGATTCGGTAGGTGCCTGCGCTGTGCCATGCCATGCGTATGAAGAACGGACCGTAGTGACCCCAGTCGGCGGGCCACCAGTCTTGCGAATCGGTCATCAACGCATAGAGATCCTGCTTGGTCGCTTCGAGGTCGAGACTCTTGAACTCCTCGGCGTAGTCGAATGCCTCCCCCATGGGATCGGAAAGGGAACTGTGCTGATGCAATACCTTGAGGTTCAGTTGATTCGGCCACCAGTGCTGGTTTGCCGTGCTGCCCATCGCCGTGTGTGCGTGCGTCATCACCGGACACTTCCCCGCGGCTTTTGCTTTTTGGTCATTCATGATGTGGTCCTTCCGTTCAATAAGGTGGAGTTTGAAGTTCGGTCTTTTGCAGCCGGCCGCCGGCACGACGGGCAGCGTCCCCAGTAGATGACTTCGGCTTCATCAATCTCGAAACCGTGGTCATCGTTTGCCGTGAGACACGGCACCACGCCGATCGCGCAGTCGATGTCCTGCACGTTGCCGCAGCCACGACAGATCAGGTGATGATGGTTGTCGCCCACCCGATCCTCGTAGCGCGCAGCGGAACCGGCTGGCTGGATCCGGCGGATCAGGTTTCTCTCGACCAGTATGCCGAGCGCGTCATACACCGCCTGGCGGGAGATGGAGCCGATCACCGCGCGGACGTCGTTTGCCAGCGCGTCGGCAGTGGCGTGGGGGCGATTCGACACCGCGCGCATGATGGCCAGCCGCTGGGCGGTAACCTGCAGCCCGTGCTGGCGCAGCAACATTGCGATGTCGTCTGGCATGGCCCGACAGTCTACGCATATTCTGGACTAAGTCCAGTATTTGAACATATCTGATTAACTACCCGGCAAAACCTGCCGGGACTTGCGTTTCCACCGGCGGCGTACGAGACTGGCTTGAATGATCAATCAAGTCCCTGGCAATACCCGCCAGCGCATTGTGGATGCGGCCATGCACCTGTTCTGGGAAAAGGGTTACGGCTCGACCTCGATCGCCGATATTCTCGGCCGCGCTGCCGTCAACAGCGGCAGCCTGTATCACTTTTTCCCGGGCAAGCAGGACGTGCTGCTGGCCGTGCTCGATGCCTACCGCACGGGCATAGACGAGAACCTGCTTGCGCCCTGCTGGCAGCATGTCGACGACCCGATCGACAAAATTTTCGCGCTGCTCGCCGGCTACCGCGAGGCGCTGGTGCAAACCGAGTGCACTTACGGCTGCCCTATCGGCTGTCTCGCACTCGAGATCCACGAGCCCGATCCTCCGGTACGGGAGCTGCTGGCGGTCAACTTCACCGGCTGGGTCGATGCCATCGAGGGATGCCTGCAGCAGGCTGGCGAACGCCTGCCCGCCGGCACCGATCGGCGCGCACTGGCGGAGTTCGTGCTGGTCACCATGGAAGGCGGCGTAATGCTCGCGAGCAGCCACCGCGACGTCGCGTATTTCGATCGTGCCGTGCAACAGCTCAAGGAATATTTCAATCGCCTGCTGCATCCGGTGCCGCTGGCAGCGCGCCGCAAGCCAAAATCTAACAAAAAGGGGAAATCAAATGCCTGAGATCAACTGGCTGGCTGCCCTCGCGGCCGGCGTGTCGTCATTCGTCGTCGGCGGGCTCTGGTATTCGCCCGCGCTTTTCGGCAAAGCCTGGCAACGCGAAACCGGCTTGAGCGACGAACAGCTCAAGGCCGGCAATCCGGCGAAAATCTTCGGCGGCGCGCTGGTGCTTTCGGTCGCTGCCGCGGTCATGTTCGCCATGTTTCTCGGCCCGAACCCTGATCCGGGATTCGCAACCGGTGCCGGCTTCGCAGCGGGCGTTTTCTGGGTAGCCGCGAGTTTTGGCATCAATTACCTGTTTGAACACAAAGGCCTGACGCTGTTCCTGATCAACGGTGGTTATCACACGGTGCAGTTCACTGTATTCGGCCTCGTGCTTGGCCTATGGCATTGAGAAATCATATGGCTCGATTACAGATGACCCGATGGCTGTTGCTCTCCGCCCTGTTCTTTTGTCGACCGGCAGTTACTGAAGAGGGTCCGTTGGCGCCGCTGGCTTTCCTCGCAGGACATTGCTGGACCACGACATTTAATGAAGGACGCGAGACCGATACCCATTGCTATGAATGGATGCACGACGGCATGCAGTTACGCGACCGACATGTCGTGCACAACGACCAGCCCGAATACCGCGGCGAGACCATTTATGCGTGGCATGGCGAGCGCAAACGCATCGAGTACCGTTACTGGAATTCGCTGGGTGGCCAAAGCGACGGCTACGTCGAGATTGGTGACGATGGCACGTTACGCTTTCTCGACGACCGCTACGTCGGTCCCGATGGCGCCGCGTACCTGTTTGCGAGTGAGATGTCGCAACCAAACGATGCGCAATACCGCATCATCTCGCGCTACCTCGAGGGAGAGGAATGGCGCGACATGTGGACGCGCACTTTCGATCGCGGCCAGCCGAACTGACGCGAAGCCTGGGCCGGCGAATGGCGCCAGCCCACCGCGCGGCGGCGATCGACGCCGTCCGCTTCAAACCCTGAGCACCGATCAATGAGTCCGGTCTGTTGACTTGCCGCCAACGCCTATTATAGTATTCAAGCGAATACTTGATTACTGGCAAGTCAATATGCAAACACGTGAGATGAAGGACGGCGTTTTCGGCCAGTTCGCCCGAATCGGCAAGGCGCTCTCCTCCGCCAAAAGAATCGAGCTGCTGGAGCTCCTCTGCCAGGGCCCACGCACGGTGGAGTCCCTTGCGGAGCAGACGGCGGTGAGCGTCGCGAACGCTTCCCAGCATCTGCAGATTCTTCGCCGGGCCAGGCTCGTTGATGCGCAGAAGCACGGACTGTACGTGGAGTACCGTCTAGCCGATGAGCAGGTTCTGAAGTTCCTGCACGGGATGCGCCAACTTGCCGAGTCACGTTACGCCGAGATCGGCGAGATCATGAAAACCTTTCTCGAGAAGCGCGATTCGATGGAGCGGATAGCCGGCAAGGAATTGCTGCGACGGGTCCGCGACGGCGAGGTCACGCTGCTTGATGTTCGTCCGGCGGAAGAATACCGGGCCGGCCACATCCCCGGCGCGCGATCGGTTCCGGTCAGTGAGATCAGCAAGCGACTGTCGGAGTTGCCGAAAGATCGCGACCTCGTGGCGTATTGCCGCGGGCCGCAATGCGTGATGGCGGTCGAGGCGGTCGAGTTGCTGCGCAAAAAAGGATATCGCGCACACCACATGGACGAAGGGGTCGTGGACTGGCGGGCGCGCGGCTGGCGCGTGGAAAAATCCTAGAACGAAGACCCGTCGTGATATTCATACCGTACTATACCGACCGTCTCTCCGGCAGAGCTGAGCTTGCCCGGCGCACTGACGGCAGGGCCGGTCCGTGAGCACCGGAGATATTCGCCTCGGACTTCGGGAGAACTGGGCTCAGTTTTCGCTCCTGGTCGTCGTTAACGCATTCGTCGGCGCGATGGTCGGGCTGGAGCGCAGCATCCTGCCGGCCATTGCAGAGCACGAGTTCGGGCTGACGGCACGGACGGCAATCCTTTCCTTCATCGTCGCGTTCGGAATGACCAAGGCGGCAGCGAATTACGCAGCCGGCCGTTTGTCGGATCACTTCGGCCGCAAGCACGTGCTGATCGGCGGTTGGCTGATCGCGGCACCGGTGCCGTTCCTCCTGATGACCGCACCGACCTGGAACTGGATCATCGCGGCCAACGTGCTGCTCGGTATCAGCCAGGGACTGACCTGGTCGGTGACGGTGATCATGAAAATCGATCTGGCCGGCCCTGAGCAGCGCGGTCTGGCAATGGGTCTCAACGAATTCTCCGGATATTTCTCCGTTGCCTTGAGCGCGCTTGCAACCGGGTGGGTTGCCGCGACTTTCGGACTGCGGCCCGAGCCGTTCTATCTCGGCGCAGGCTTCGTGGTCGCCGGCCTGCTGCTATCGGCATTCGCGGTACGCGAGACCCGCCACTATGCTGCCCTGGAGTCTGGCGTGCAGGCACAGTCGCCACTCTCGCAGCGCGCGATTTTCTGGCGCACGACCGTCAGTGACCCCGATTTGTCCAGCGCCACCCAGGCAGGACTGGTCAACAACCTTAATGACGGTATGGCATGGGGATTGTTTCCGCTGGTCTTTGCCGCACACGGCATGAGCTTTTCCCAGATCGGCCTGCTCGCGGCCGTCTACCCGGCGGTCTGGGGCGCGGCGCAGCTTCTGACCGGGGCGTGGTCGGATCGCATCGGCCGGAAATGGCTGATCGTCTTTGGCATGTGGCTGCAAGCTGCAGGCATTGCCATCGTCATTG
>Ga0302046_10004899_pt1 | contig 11842 bp, 12 predicted proteins | sample RVTome_11_FD_200261 | JGI IMG/M metagenome (GOLD analysis project Ga0302046, IMG submission 200261) | Soil microbial communities from uranium-contaminated site in the Upper Colorado River Basin, Wyoming, United States - RVT147D111 (version 2) ... | reverse complement strand
GTGCGAACAGGTCGGATGGTTATCTCGCTCATGAAGTTCCCTGCTTAGGGTGTTCAACAAGAAGGCCGCCTTTTGAAAAGCGGCCTTGCATGAAAGAAAACGATCACCAGAGTCTGCGGGAGAGACCGGGTCAGGATATGACGCCTTGTTCCCTGCCGACTGTTTTGAAAATGTCGAGGGCCTTGTCGAGATGTTCGTCCTCATGAGTAGCCATGTAGCTCGTTCTCAACATTTCCATCCCCGGGGGCACACCCGGCCGAATGAAGGCATTCACAAAGAGCCCCGCCTCGAACAGCCCCCGCCACATTTTCAGGACCTTTTCCGTATCGCCAATGATCACCGGAACAACTGCTGAGTCATGTTCACTGACGCGAAACCCCATTGCGGCAAGGCCTAAGCGCATTTTCCGGGCATTTTTCATCAATTTATCGATTCGCTGAGGTTCTTTTTCGAGGATGTCAAGAGCGGCCAACGCTGCGGCAACCGAAGCCGGAGTGGGGCTGGCACTAAAGATCAAAGCAGGAGCCTGATGTTTGAGAAAGTTGATCACGACCTTGTCCCCGACAACAAATCCGCCGAGTGAGGCAAAGGTTTTGCTGAAGGTGCCCATGGTCATATCAGTTTCTCTCTCAAGGCCGTAATGACTTGCCGTGCCGCGACCTCCCTTGCCTATCACCCCTGTGGCATGGGCGTCATCCACAAGGATACGCGCATTGTATTTCCGGGCGATCGCAATCATGGAGGGAAGATCCACGATTTCGCCGGAAGTACTGAACACCCCATCCGTGACAATCAGCTTGCCGGCCTCCTTGGGAAGGCTCGAAATCACGCTCTCAAGGTGCTTCATGTCGTTATGCTTGTAGCGTACGATGGTTTTCGATTCACCATCGATCAGCGAATTTGCTCCCGCAGCAATAAGGTTCCCCGTAACAATACAGGCGTGATTGTCTTTGTCGGAAACCACATATTCCCCTTTTTGGACAAGCGTGGGGATGATCCCCTGGGCTGTTTGATATCCCGTGCTGTAGAGCAGGCAATCTTCCTTGCCGAAAAATCTGGCAAGTTTGCTCTCAAGTTCAACGTGCAGATCGAGCGTACCAGTCAGATAACGGGATCCGGAACACCCTGTCCCATATTTTTCAACCGCCTTCATCGCCGCCTCTTTCACACGAGGGTCGGCCGTCAGGCCAAGGTAGTTGTTGGATCCGGCCATGATCACCTTGCGGCCTTCGATCTGAACAACCGGACCTTCATTCTCCTCGATGGCATGGAAATAAGGGTACAACCCCATCGCCTTTGTTTCATCGGCGCGGGTAAACGATCGACACTTTTCAAAAAGATCCAACGGGAAGGCTCCATTGGTTGGTGAACATCGGAGGCGGTCTGCGACAGCCGCTTTGTTTGTCAGGACAATTTTAAATATACTTGAATATATAAGGAAAGTCAACGAACGCGACTTCAGAGGGTGGTGCATTCGTTGGCCAACGACCTTCATCAGGACACAAGCACAGATACGTGAATACGGTTGCCGTCACTGGAGGTACAGGTTTTATCGGGAGCCATACTGTAGAGGCTCTTCTTCGGGAAGGATATCGGGTCCGCTGTCTGATTCGCCCGGCCCGGACTCATGACGGGTGGCTCAAGGGTCTGCCAGTTGAAATTCATTCTGTCGATTTCTTAGACAGGACAGCCGTCCGGGCGACTCTCGATCACTGCGACGCTGTGATTCACATCGCCGGAGTGACGAGAGCGAAACGGCGGAAGGATTTTTTCCTGGGGAACGTAGAACTTACCCGGAATATTTTACTCGCCTGCAAGGAGCTGGGATCCGTTAAGAAATTCTGTTATATAAGCAGCCTCACTGCAACCGGTCCGAGCGATGCCGTGCAACCGGTTAATGAAGATTCACCCTGCCGCCCCCTCACGGCCTACGGAGCCTCGAAGCTCGAAGCAGAACAGGCCTGTAAAGAATTTGCAGGTTTGTTTCCCGTGGTAGTCCTTCGTCCGCCGGCGGTCTATGGACCCAGGGACCGGGACATTCTCCATATGTTCCGGTGGATAAAGTTCGGAGTCATGCCGGTGATGGGTCCATCGTCAAAAACGCTGAGCCTGATTTATGTCACGGAACTCGCAAGGGCTATCACAACGGTACTGAAGTCGGATTCTTCAGCGGGCAGGACGTACTTCGTGGGGGACAAGACACCGTATCGGTATTCCGACCTCGTCTCGATTACTGCCTCTCTTTTGGGAAAAACGACCATCAGCCTCCCCGTTCCCCGGTTAATCCTTTATGGTATCGCCGGAGCGACGCAGGCTGTTTCATGGCTTATTGCCAAGCCATCCATCGTCAGTATCGACAAAGTGCGCGATCTCGTTACGCCGTACTGGACGTGCGACTCGGGAAAAATCGAGAGGGAGCTGGGTTTTCGTACAGAAATCGGTACACACGAGGGTTTACAGCAAACCCTCGACTGGTATAAAGCTGAGCGCTGGCTCTAACCTCAGAAGAGAGGAATGGTAAGTTCAAAGACGAGAGCGGAGACGAGAGCAGCAACAGGGATCGTCAGGACCCATGCGACCACGATGCGCCCGGCGATACCCCAGCGGACGGCTGAAAGACGGCGCGTCGATCCCACACCCATGATTGCACCTGCGATGGTATGCGTTGTGCTCACGGGAATTCCAGCTATGGCTGTTCCAAGAAGGACAAACGCTCCACCCGTTTCGGCGCAAAATCCGCCAACCGGTTTTAAGTGAGTCAATTTCATACCCATCGTTCGAATCACCTTCCACCCGCCGACAAACGTACCCAGCCCTATTGCCGTGTGCGCTGAGAGAATGACCCACATGGGCACCTCGAATTCAGAAAGATACCCGCCTGAATAGAGAAGTATGGTAATAATTCCCATGGTCTTTTGAGCGTCATTGGTGCCGTGTCCCAGGCTGTATGCCGCCGAGGACAGCAGTTGGCCCAACCTGAAGTACCGATCCACTCTTCGGCTCGATTTGTGCCGGAAAAGCCAGTTCACGGCTACCATGAGAATAAACCCTGCAACCAGTCCAATGATCGGCGCCAGGAAAATGAACAAAACGACCTTTGTGATTCCCGCAGCATTCAAAGCGGCCAATCCGCCTTTGATTAAACCTGCACCGACAAGTCCGCCGATGAGCGAATGGGAAACACTGATGGGGAAGCCATAACGCGTGCAGAGATGAGTCCACAGAATCGCGCCGGCCAATGCCGCCAGGATGACCTGGTGATCAACGAGATCAGGGTCAATAATTCCCCTTCCGATCGTTTTTGCAACGGCGACCCCGAACCCAAACGCCGCAACAAAATTAAAAAAGGCCGCCCAGAGGACGGCCATTTTCGGCGAAAGCACGCGGGTCGAAACGACTGTCGCAATCGAGTTCGCGGCATCGTTCATCCCGTTGAGAAAATCGAAAATCAGGGCAACAATAATCAGGGCAATTGTGAAAGTCAGCATGGTCCGGGAATGGTGGAGTCAAGCGTATTTGATTACAATGCCTTCAAGGACATTTGCCACATCTTCGCACTTGTCGGTCGCAGTCTCCAAACCGACATACACTTCCTTCAACTTGATAATCTGGATGGGTTTTTTTTCCTTCTTGAAAAGATCAGCCACCGCCTGGTCAAAAATCGTGTCTGCATCATTTTCATACTGATTGACCCGCTGGAAGACTTCCTGCAGCCGGTCAGTATCGTCAAGATTTCTCATCAGGCCGATGCCCCGATGCAACTCGCCAATGGAAAGATGGAGGACATCGCAAAGCCGGACCATGGCGGGGGGGAATTTCTTGATGCTATAGAGCACCAGCCGCTGGGCGCTTCCGTCCATATAATCGAGGATATCGTCGAGGGCGGAAGCAAGCAAATGGATGTCTTCGCGATCCAGGGGAGTCACAAAAGTTGCGTTGAGTTGGGAAAAGATCCCGTGAGTGATTGTATCCCCCCGATGCTCCACCTCCTTGATCTCCTCTACGAGCTTGACCTGTTGAGCTGTGTTCTTCGATCCGGCAAGCTTCTTGAGGAGTTCCGACCCGACCAGAAGATTGCTAGTGGATTCTTCAAGCATTGCGAAGAATTTTTCATCACGGGGAAGCAGTCGTTGAATGAGCTTTTTGAGTTTCATGGGTCGATTCCGGAGTATTGGACCTTCGATGAATGAAGTTGTTTCTTGAGTTTTTCATACTGGATGGAAATTTCCCGCGGAAGCCGGTCGCCGAACCGGCTGAAGAAGGAGGCCATATCGTCTGCCTCTTTTTGCCAGCCGTCGCGGTCTATATCCGTGATTGTTTTCAACTGATCCGAGCTAATGGAGAGGTTGTGAACATCGATCGAACCGGGTGCCGGTACATATCCGATCGGCGTCTCCCGAGCCGTACTGTCCTTGTTCTGCAATCGTGCAAGTACCCATTTAAGAACCCGGATATTTTCGCCGAATCCCGGCCAGATGAATTTACCAGTCGACCCCTTTCGGAACCAATTGACCCGGAAGATCATGGGGGGCTTCTTCAGCTTTCGGCCCATTTGCAGCCAGTGAGAAAAATAGTCGGCCATGTTATAGCTGCAAAACGGAAGCATGGCCATGGGGTCGCGGCGAACAACGCCGACGGCACCAGTCGCCGCTGCGGTTGTTTCTGCACCCATTCCCGCTCCCATGAATACACCATGGTCCCAATCGAGCGCCTGGGAAACAAGCGGAACGAGCGAAGAACGCCGCGCACCAAAGAGGATGGCGGAAATCGGTACTCCCTGCGGATTCTCCCACTCGGAATCAATAATGGGACATTGTCTTGCCGGCGCTGTAAACCGTGAATTGGGATGGGCTGCGGGCGATGCCCCGTCCCACAGGTTTCCTTTCCAATCGATCATCCCCGTACTGGCCGGAGTACCCATGCCTTCCCACCAGGGCTTGCGATCGGCGGTCATCGCAACGTTGGTGAAAATTGTATTTCGCTCGATCGTCTCCATGGCGACGGGATTCGTTGAAACGCTCGTGCCTGGAGCGACTCCAAAGAATCCTGCCTCCGGGTTGATGGCGCGAAGTTGACCTTCCGCATCAACATGGAGCCATGCGATGTCGTCTCCTACCGTCCAAATCTTGTAACCTTCAGTTGCCAGAGCCGAGACCATCATTGCGAGGTTGGTTTTGCCGGATGCGCTGGGGAAGGCAGCCGCCATATAGGTTTTGTGTCCAGAAGGATCCTCGAGTCCGAGGATCAGCATGTGCTCGGCCATCCACCCCTGCTCTTTTGCCATCCAGCTTGCGATCCGTAAGGCGAAACATTTCTTCCCGAGAAGAGCATTGCCGCCGTATCCGGAACCGATACTCCAAATGAGCCTTTCCTCCGGAAAATGCATGATATACCGCCGATCGGGCGAAAGATCCCGGAGGGAATGCAATCCGGGAACAAATTCGCCGGCCGATTTGAGATGATCAAGTGCAGGGCGTCCGACGCGGGTCATCGTCAGCATGCTGGCGGCGACATACGCGCTATCGGTCGCCTCAACTCCCACTTTGCTGTAGGGGGAACCTGCCGGGCCCATCAAGTAGGGAATGACGTACATCGTCCTTCCCTTCATACTACCGTCAAAAAGGCGGCCAACGGTATCTTTTGCTTCAACGGGGTCCATCCAGTTGTTGTTGGGACCCGCGATTTCCTTCGTCTTTGTGCAAATAAACGTAAGGTTTTCCGTTCGTGCCACATCGCTTGGGTGGCTGCGATGCAGATGGCAATTGGGGTAGGATCGGTCATCCATTTCGACGAGTGTTCCGTCCTTCACCATCATTTCCACGAGGGAAGCATATTCGGACTCCGAACCATCACACCAGACTGTCCCGGCTGGCCGCGTCAATTGAGAGACCTCATCAACCCAGCGTTCTATTCCTTGCGTCGACACCCGATTCTCCTTACGGTTAAAATCTGCTTTGCCATTGCCGAACTGCGACCGGATCAATCACCACCATATCCCCCAACACGGAACTTGGGACCGGGTCGGGGTAAAACCGCTGACAGCAGGCGTACGCCTCCATACTCGCCATATTCCAATACGACGGGCACAAAGCGCAATGGATATTGTTTCCGCTCAGGAAGAAATCGGTTGAACCGCATTGTTCGCTCTTGCTCATCGCCGTTACCAATTTCCCCTGGGGTGTGATGTATGCAATGATCGGTACGTCCTGTTGCTTTTCCGGATCGAAAAACCGGACGAGTTTGTGCTCCTGAACACTCCTGAGAGGTACGCCGATTTTTCCATCAGTCATCACCGCTTGAACTGGTGTACTGCGTATCTGCTCGTCGCGGTACATCGTCATCATCGCAACATCAGGCTGGCGCTCGATCACCGGATGAAACGTGCGCAGAAGCTGATCGAGGAACGCGCCGATTCCCACCACAAGGACGAGAAGAATGACTCCGCAAATAACCCAACGCTTCACCTGCGGATTCTTCACCGCTCTATCGGTTTCGACGGCATCCTGCTGCAGCTGAAGTGTACTCCCACAGACAGGACAAAACTTCATTTCACTCCGTATTTCGGAACCGCACTTGCGACAGCGCATTGCTTGATCTCCTTCTACTGAATCGAAAACGAATGGCGTCGTTCTGACCGGCTGGCTGGGGACTTTTCGCCGATCAACTCCTGAATCTGCTCCACTTTCTTTCCGACTTCTTCTTCTGAAGCGCCCAGGATCGTCACATGCCCCATTTTCCTTTTTGGCTCGATCCGTTTCTTGCCGTACAAATGAATTTTGGTTTCCGGAATTTTCTGCAGTTTGACGAGATCCAAGTGCTTGAGATGTTTTCCCAGAATATTCACCATTGCACAGGGCCCCAGGGGCCGCGGTTTCTGCACGGGAAGGCCTCCGATCGTGCGGATGAGCGCCTCGAATTGCGACATTGTGGACGCATCCAGGGAAAAGTGACCCGAATTGTGGGGCCGCGGCGCAAGCTCATTAACGAGCAATGTTCCGTTTTTGGTAACGAACATCTCAACACACAGGATGCCGACAATGTCAAAGTGAGTTATGGCAGAAATCGCCAATTTACCGGCTTCGGCTCTCAATGCATCCGTAATCCGGGCAGGGATCCGCGAGAGGTGAAGGATATTTTCGCGATGTTCGTTTTCAATGACCGGGAAAGCCGTGACAGCTCCATCATGTCCGCGTACGGCTATGACCGAGACTTCAACAAGCAAGGGGAGGAATTGTTCGACGATCCATTCAGGGACGTCTTTGCCTTCCGAGCAGAAAGAAGTGAGGTCGGCTTCATTCTCCAGAACTGCCTGTCCCTTTCCATCATAACCCGCCGTTGTCGTTTTGACCACCACGGGAAAGCCGATCTGTTTCGTTGCCTCGCGCAGCTCATTCGTCGTTCCCGCGATGGCAAACGGAACAACGGGAAATCCCGCCTTTTGCAGGGCTTCTTTCTCGAGTCTGCGATGACGGGCGATCCGGAGGATCCGGCTCCCCGGAAAAACCGGCCTCGTGTTCTCCACCAATTCAACCATGCCGGGGTCGATGCTCTCGAATTCATAGGTGACCACATTCGAAGATTCTGCGAGTTTGTGTGCTGCCGAAGGATCCGAAAAAGGTGCAGTAAGGAGGGTGTCTGCGAGGCGCGCGGCCGGGCACTCGGGGTCGGGATCCCAGACAATGCTCCGGAACCCCATCCGGTGTGCCTCCCGTATGGTCATCATTCCGAGCTGTCCGCCGCCGATAACACCAATCGTGGCCGGGGGCAAGAGTGGTCGCATCATATCTTGGACGCCAGGGCTTGTTCCTGCATTTTCTGCTTATGGGCGTGCAAACGATCCGTGAGTTCCGGATGGGTCGAGGCCAGAATGCGGATGGCGAGAAGGGCAGCGTTCGCAGCACCGTCGATTGCAACGGTCGCTACGGGAATACCGGCAGGCATTTGAACAATGGAAAGGAGTGAATCGAGTCCGCCCAGCGACTTCGATTTCACGGGTACACCGATAACCGGGAGCGTGGTTTTTGAGGCTATCATGCCAGGCAAGTGTGCCGCCCCGCCGGCCCCGGCAATAATGACCTGAATTCCCCTGCCTGATGCTTCTTCGGCATAACGAAACATCTGATCCGGGGTCCGATGGGCAGAGATCACCTTGAACTCAAAGGGGACCCCGAATTCCTTCAAAATGGTCCGGGCGGGATCCATGTGTTCGGCGTCCGAGGAACTTCCCATGATAACGCCGACGAGAGGATTGCCTTTAGGCATGAGAGATTTCCGTTATCCAAGATAATTTCGTGGAACACCTGATGAACAGCGAGGTTTTAAGATACAAAAGAGTTCAGCAAATCTAAAGGTTTTTTTGGCATGATTAGGCTGTTTCTTGGTTTTTAACGCAGAGACCGCGGAGAAAAGGAAAAGAGGGGCGCAGAGGATTTCTCTCTGAGTCCACTGCGATTCTCCGCCCTCCTGCGTTGAAAATCAACGTCAAGATTACACTTTACGAACGGCTCCTTTCCCGGGAGGCCCGACTCGATTGCGGGGATCTCATGACCTCGGCCACCCTATTTGCGATGAGAGCTGCAGTTGCCCCGGCTCCGAAACCATTATCGATATTCACCACTGTAAGCCCGGGAGCGCACGATTGCAGCATGGTCATGAGTGCCGCTTCTCCTTTTCCGCCATAACCGTATCCCACACTTGTCGGGACACCAATGACGGGAACCGCCACGAGACCTCTCACCACCGTGGGCAAGGCGCCTTCCATTCCCGCAACAGCAACGACCGCCGAGATCTTCTTCTCATGGATATGCTCCAGCGGCCCGACAAGGCGATGAATGCCCGCCACACCCACATCGTAGAATCCGGACACCGTGCACCCCATCCACTCTGCGGTTACACGCGCTTCTTCGGCAACGGGAATATCGGATGTGCCTGCTGCGAGCACAGCAATTGCACCTCCGGTTTCAGGGCGCCGGAATCCAGTCCGGGTCGCGACAAGAACACGGGCAGTTTCATAGTACATCATTTCATGTGTCCCGTGCTTCTTGAGTTCGCGGGCAACCGCGGCGGATACCCTGGTCACAAGAGCCATTCCTGCACGCGCCACCATCTGGTCTGTGAGAGCAACTACCTGATTCACGGATTTCCCTTCGGCAAAAACGGCCTCGGGAATACCGGTCCGTTCCCGGCGGTGAAAATCGAGATTGGCAAACGACTCCAGCGGGTGGGAGGATTTGGATGGCTTGTGTCTTTTGGATTTCATTACGCCTCCGAAGCTTTTCTCAAACGGTCCATCACAGCCGCGCCCAATCCCTGGTCTGTGACAGACTCTACGATAATGATATCTGTGCTTTCCTGATCCAGCTCTCTGAATGTGCGAAAGAGATATCTCGCAAAGAAATCAATGGCAGCCGGGAGCACTTTGTAGTACCCGCCTGTTTCGATCTTCGCAAGTTCCGGACTGTGAACAATGCAGCTCACGTTTTTCCCTTGTTGCCGGTACTCCTTCAAAAACCGGGTTAACGTTCCGGCGTCTTTTTCCGGAACCAGGACAACTCTTGCCCGCGGTGCATAGTGACGATGGCGGGTGCCGGGTGACCGACTTAATGCATCCGCATCAGATGCAATTCTGATTTCTCCGACGATGTCCTCGAGGCTTTCCTTATGCAGACCGCCGGGCCGCAGAATGACAGGCGGATCAACCGTCATATCCACCACGGTTGATTCTATTCCGATTTCAACGGGACCGGTGTTCAGAATCATGTCAATCCTCCCCCGAAGGTCATCCATGACATGTGTTCCGGTTGTGGGACTTGGACGTCCGGAGAGGTTCGCACTCGGCCCCACCAAACCACCGCCAAATTCTTCAATCAAAGCGAGCGCCACCGGATGATCAGGCATCCGGACCGCAACGGTATCAAGTCCTGCCGTGACAATATCAGGGACGAGAAATGTTTTCTTCATAACCAGGGTAAGCGGACCCGGCCAAAACTCCTTCCCCAGGGCCTGCGCCTTGTCCGGAATTTCGTCAACGAGATCGATAAGCTGACCGTGATCTGCGATGTGGACAATGAGCGGATTGTCAGCCGGGCGGCCCTTGGCCTCGAAAACCTTCTTTACGGCTTCCTGATTCAGTGCATCTGCGCCCAATCCGTACACGGTTTCCGTCGGGAACGCCACAAGCCCTCCCTGCCGCAGGATTTCCGCCGCATTTGCGATCGTATCGAGATCGGGATTTTCGAGGGAAACCGATATGAGTTTGGTGTCGGGCATTATTGGAGACTCTTACATTCGAAATTCGACGTTGGACGTTCTAATTTGCCCGCCCGACCGAACCCGTTGAATCAATCACGGCCGCCTGCCTGACCTTATGGCTCCAGAAAGTCGGGCAGGTTCGGGCGGGGACGTTCGATATTGGATATTGCTGTTATCGGGTAAAAAGAAATATCCAACGCCGAACGTCCAATGATGAATCTCGATTGGTGAAGTGGGTTGGGGAAGCTACAATGGCTTGAACCGCTCAAAGGACTGCCGACATTCGGTGCAATAGAACAATTGCTTGCAGAGGGTCGCTCCGAATTCCCCCTCCAGCCGGGTTTCCTTTGAGTGGCAGAATGGACATTCCACGGGGAGCATGAGGGCGGCGACCAATGAGTTTCCCTTTTTGCCTGGAGGCGCTATTCCGAATTGCTGAAGCCGTGTGCGGGTGGCATCCGACAATTCATCGGTGGACCACGCGGCTGTTCTATCCACCCGGACGTCGACACTCTCGAATCCCATTGTGCGAAGTTTCTCTTCGACGTCCTGACGCATCATCTCCAGAGCCGGACAGCCGGAGAACGTGGGCACAAGGCGGATCGCAACATTGGCTCCATTGAGATTGACGTCCCGAATAACGTTCAGATCGACGAGCGAAAGGACAGGGATTTCGGGATCCATGACGTCGCGGAGTGCGGCCCAAACTTCTTCAGCGGTATGGTGGATGAGAGGTGTCATTTATTGAACTTAGACCTTCGACATTGGACGTTCGATATTGGATATTCATCTTATATCTCTGAAAAAGAAATATCCAACGCCGAACTTCCAACACCCAATTTCGAATTCGGTTTCCTACTCCCTGTTTCTTTCAGCAGTCTGAAGACTCTTCGCAAAAATTGCAATCAACTGACTACACTCATTGCTGCATCGGGCAACAGACTCGATGATGCGAGTCATCCTTCTTTTGCTGATAATTGCCAGGCCGACTCTTGTTTCCCGCAGTTCCTTCAAGACGACCTTCATCTTGTGAATGAAGTCATTTCTGGACTCTGCGCTCTGGACCTCTCCGTAATGTAACGCTGGCGATGTCCCCGATCGTATCAGCTGACCCGCTACATGATTCCCTGCGCGGGTTTTCGGAATCGACTCTGCAACATCAATAACCGCCACGGCGAATTCAATCAGCCGTTCCTCTAAATCGTATTTCATGGTTCCCCCCATGAATTTGGTTTACTCCTTTTCTCAGTTGGACGTTCTAAATTGAACGTTCGATATTGGACATTTTCTTTTATCCCCGATAAAGCAATATCCAACGCCGAACGCCCAATATCCAATGTCGAATTTGGTTTACTCCTTTTCTCAGTTGGACGTTCTAAATTGGACGTTCGACATTGTATATTTTCTTCTAACTCTGAAAAAGAAACACCCAACGCCGAACGCCGAACTCCCAATATCGAATAATAGCTACCAGCTTCCCCCCGGTGCCATCTGATACACCTGCTGCAAATCCGCAACAAGTTGGCGAAGATGTTCCGTATGGTTGTTCCTGCGACCTCCGTCGTCTGACGGGCTTTGAGAATCCACCGTT
>Ga0302046_10004898_pt1 | contig 11843 bp, 10 predicted proteins | sample RVTome_11_FD_200261 | JGI IMG/M metagenome (GOLD analysis project Ga0302046, IMG submission 200261) | Soil microbial communities from uranium-contaminated site in the Upper Colorado River Basin, Wyoming, United States - RVT147D111 (version 2) ... | reverse complement strand
CTGGGCGCGGTCGGGGGTCGGATCCGGTGGAACGGTTCGAGGCTCCTCGGCGACACCCTCGACGTGGCGGGGGCGCCGGACCTGCGCGTCGGAAATCGGGAAAGGACCGGCCGGGTCCGCATCCTCGCGCGGAACGGGAAACTGCTCGCGGTCGCCGTGGCGCCGCTGGAGGCGTACGTCGCCGCCGTGCTCAGCCGGGAGTCCCCGCCGCGGTTCCACCCGGAGGCGCTGGCGGCGCTGGCGGTGGCCGTGCGGACGTACGCCGCAGGGGCGGCCGTGAAGCCGCGCGACCCCGCGTATGACGTCGTGGCCGGCGTGGAAGACCAGGTGTTCGACGGGATGGACGGGGTCGCGCCGATATTCCGGGAGGCCGCCGGCCGGACGCGGGGGATGGTGGTGCGTTACCGGGGCGAGCTTGCGCGGACGGTGTACCACTCCACGTGCGGGGGCCGGACCGAAGACGCCGGATCCGCGTGGGGGAAGGACGTCCCGTATCTGCGGGCGCAGTTCTGCGACGATTGCGCCGACAGCCCGGTCTACCGGTGGGAGTACCGGATGTCCGGGGCGGAGGGGCGCCGCGTGGCGAAGGCGCTCGGTGTCCCGCCGGGGGGGGAGCTTCGGATCGCCGTGACGGGCCGCACGCGGACGGGGCGGGCGAGCCGCGTCCGGATCTCCTCCGGCGGCGTCTCCCGGGAGCTGCAGGCAGCGGTGTTCCGGAAGGCGGCGGGGTACGCGAACGTCCGCAGCCTGAAGATGGAGATCGTCCCCGCCGCCGGGGAGTGGCGGATCACGGGGGAGGGGTGGGGACACGGGGTGGGGATGTGCCAGTTCGGGGCGAACGGCATGGCGAAACGCGGGGCGGGATATCGCGAGATCCTCGCCCGCTACTACCGCGGGACCGATATAAGCGAAGAGAGCCCTTGAGGACCGACTTGCTGGAGTACGGCCTGCCGGAGCGTCTCGTCGCGCAGCACCCGGCTCCCCGTCGACGCGACGCCCGCCTGATGACACTGTCCCGCGCGACCGGCGAGATCGGCCACCGCATATTTTCGGAATTGCCGTTCCTTCTTCGCCGCGGGGACCTGCTGGTCGTCAACGATACGAAGGTTCTCCACGGGCGGCTTCGCGCGGTGCGACCGACGGGCGGGGTCGTCGAGGTCTTTCTCCTGTCGCCCCTGCCGGAAACGGGAGCCGTGGGGGAGGAACGTTGGGAAGCGCTCGCCCGGCCCTCGAAGCGACTGAAGGAGGGGGAGGAGTTCGAGATCGGAGGCGCCCTGCGGGTCCGCCTCACGCGCAGGCTGGACGGAGGACGCTGGGAGGTGCTCCTGTCCGGGGGGAGCGTCCCCGTCGCGAAGGCGCTGGAGCGCGCGGGGGAAGTGCCGCTGCCGCCGTACATCCGGCGAAGCAAAGGCGATCCGGCGGCGAAGGAGGACGTGGTCCGGTACCAGACGGTGTACGCGAGGAACCCCGGCTCGGTGGCGGCGCCGACCGCGGGACTTCATTTCGACGAGGACCTCCTGGGCGAGATCGCGGCCGCGGGCGTCGGCATCGCGCGGTTGACCCTGTCGGTCGGGTATGGCACCTTCTCCCCGATCCGCACGGAGGAGGTCGAGGCGTACGAGATCCATCCGGAACGGTACCGGCTGCCGCCGGAGACCGCTGCGGAGATCAACGCGGCGCGCGGCCGCGGCGGACGCGTGGTCGCGGTGGGCACCACCAGTGTCCGGACCCTGGAGACGTGCGCGGAGAAGGACGGCACGGTGACGCCGGCGGGAGGGACGACGAAGAAGTTCATCTACCCCGGCTACCGGTTCCGGTCGGTCGACGCCCTGCTGACGAACTTCCACCTTCCGCGCTCCAGCCTCCTCGCCCTGGTGATGGCGTTCGCCGGCGTGGACGCGGTGCGGGCGGCGTACCGGGAAGCGGTTACGCGGGAATACCGCTTCTACAGCTACGGCGACGCGATGTTCATCTCTTGAGGAGACCCCGATGACGCTCCGGTTCACGGTCGACGCGCGGGACGGCGGCACCGCCGCGAGGGCGGGCACGATATCGACCGAACGGGGCACCCTGCGCACCCCGGCGTTCATGCCCGTGGGGACCGCGGCGACGGTCAAGGGGGTCTGGCCGGAGCAGCTGCGGGAGATGGAGTACGGCTGCATCCTCGGCAACACGTATCATCTCTACCTGCGCCCCGGCCACGAGCGGATCCGGGGCCAGGGGGGACTCCACCGGTTCATGGGGTGGGATCGCCTGATCCTCACCGACAGCGGCGGGTTCCAGGTCTTCTCCCTCAGCGCATTGCGGAAGGTGTCCGACGAGGCGGTGACGTTCCGATCCCACCTCGACGGGTCGGCGCACACCCTCACCCCGGAACTCGCCGTGGCGGTGCAGGAGGCGCTCGGGTCGGACGTGCGGATGGCGCTGGACGAGTGCGTGGAGTACCCGACGGGCAGGGGAGAGGTCGAAGAGGCGGTGCGCCGGACGACGTTGTGGGCGACCCGCTCCCTCGCGGCGCGGACCTCCGGCGGCGGCGGCATGTTCGGGATCGTCCAGGGGGGGATGTTCCCGGACCTGCGGCGGCGCAGCGTCGAGGAGATCTGCGCACTCCCGTTTCAGGGATTCGCCATCGGGGGCGTCAGCGTCGGGGAGGGGAAGGAACTCCAACGCGAGACCGTGGCCGGTACGGCCCCGATGCTTCCCGCTTCCTTGCCGCGCTACCTGATGGGGGTGGGAACGCCCGCGGACGTCTTTTTCGCGATCGCGCGGGGTGTGGACCTGTTCGACTGCGTTCTGCCGACGCGCAACGCGCGAAACGGGATGATGTTCACCTCCGCGGGGCCGGTCTCGATCAAGCAGGCCCGGTACGCGGACGACTCCCTTCCGCCGGACGAGCGGTGCGACTGCCCCACGTGCCGCGGCTTCTCCCGCGCGTACCTGCGCCACCTCTATCTCCAGCGGGAGATGCTGGGATCGATGGCGATGACCGTGCACAACCTCCATTTCTACGCGAGGATGATGCGGAGGGCGCGGGAGGCGATTTCCCGTGGAAATTTCGGGGAACTTGTGAAAGAATCAGGCGTTTCGGAAAACGAGTAAAGGCCAAGGAGGAGAAATTCATATGTTGATCACCGGCGTGGCGTACGCGATGGGCGGATCCCCGGGCGGCGGGGGCGGCGGCGGCCTTATGGGACTTCTCCCGATCCTGCTCATGTTCGTCATCTTCTACTTCCTGCTGATCCGTCCGCAGCAGAAGCAGGCGGCCAAGCAGCGCGATTTCATCAAGAATCTCAAGGTGGGCGACCGGATTGTGGCCGCGGGGGGGCTTCACGGCGAGGTGAAGGGATTGACCGAGACGACCATCACCCTCGAGATCGCCGACAAGGTCAGGGTGAAGGTCACCCGCAGCGCCGTCTCCGGCTCGAGCCAGGACGCGGCCGTCCCCGAGGCGCAGAAGCCCGCTTGACACGGATAAGGTAACGGAAAGGAGCACCAGCGGATCATGTGGAAGACCATCACCGGAAGGATCACGCTGATCGTCGTCCTCACGGCGGTCGCCATCATCGTTCTCGCCCCCTCGCTGACCGACCGGCTCCCCGCGGCGTGGAAAGACCGGGTCCCCAAGATCAACCTCGGTCTCGACCTCCAGGGAGGCGTGTTCCTGCGCCTGGCCGTCGAGATCGACAAGGCGATCGAGAACACCACCATGCGCTACGCGGACGACGCGCGCGCCGTCTGCCGTGAGAAGGCGCTGCCGGTCCTCGCCTTCCAGAAGACCGGGGAAGGCGGGTTCTCCCTCCGGTTCCCCCCGGGCGATTTCGCTTCCCGCGCGCAGGCCACCCTCAAGGAGGAGTTCCCCTCCCTCGACGTGAGCCTGGGCGAAATGAAGGCCGACGGTGCGACGGTGATCGCGAGGATGAAGCCCGCGGAGATCCAGGCGATCCGGACGAACGCGGTGGTGCAGGGGGTGGAGACGATCCGGAACCGGATCGACCAGTTCGGCGTCCGGGAACCGCAGATCATCGCGGAGGGTGAGGACCGGATCGTCGTGCAGCTTCCGGGCGTCAAGGACCAGCAGCGCGCGATCGAGCTCGTCGGGAAGACGGCGCTGCTCGAGTTCAAGCTCGTCGACGAGGGCGCGAGCCTGGAAGAGGCCCTCAAGGGGAGCATCCCCGAGGACGACCAGGTGCTCTACCAGAAGTCGGTCGACCCGCAGAGCGGCCGGGCGACGAAGACCCCGCTGCTTGTGAAGAAGCGGGCGCTGCTCACCGGCGACACGATCAAGACGGCGAAGGTGAATTTCGGCGACCAGGGCGGGGGCGCGTACGTCTCCCTCTCCTTCGACACCCGGGGGGCGAAGGTCTTCGACCGGGTGACCGCCGAGAACGTGAAACGCCGCCTGGCGATCGTCCTCGACGACACGATCTACTCCGCTCCCGTCATCCAGGAGCGGATCTCGGGCGGCGAAGCGCAGATCACCGGAAGCTTCACGCCGGAAGAGGCGTCGGACCTCGCCATCGTCCTGCGGGCCGGGTCGCTGCCGGCGCCGGTCAAGGTGATCCAGAACGTCTCCATCGGCCCGTCGCTCGGGCAGGACTCGATCAAGAAGGGTATCCGGGCGGCGATCATCGGGGGGCTGCTGGTGGTGGCATTCATGGCGTTCTATTACCGGTTCGCGGGGATGGTGGCGGACTTCGCCCTCGTCTTCAACATCCTCTTCCTCCTGGCGGGGATGGCCGCCTTCTCTGCGACCCTCACCCTGCCCGGGATCGCGGGGATCATCCTTGCGATCGGCATGGCCGTGGATTCCAACGTCCTGATCTTCGAGCGCATCCGGGAAGAGCTTCGGTCGAAAAAGTCGGTGAGGGCCTCCATCGACGCGGGGTACGACAAGGCGTTCATGGTGGTGGTCGACACCCACGTGACCACGCTGATTACCGCGGTCATCCTCTTCCAGTTCGGCACCGGGCCGATCAAGGGGTTCGCGGTGTCGCTCTCCATGGGCGTCGCGATCAACCTGTTCACCTCCCTGGTCTGCACCAAGGTTGTGTTCGACTACCTCAACGCCAGAAAGCCGATGCAGGCGCTGAGCATTTAAGGGAAGCGGGGACGGCGACGCGATGATCGAACTCGTGAAAAATCCGAAATACGACTTCATGGCAATCAGGAATTACGCCTTCGTGCTCTCCGCGGTCCTGGTGATCCTCGGCATCATCGGGACCGTCCAGATCTTCCGCGGGAAGGCGAACCTCGGGATCGACCTGGCGGGGGGGACGTCGATCCAGGGGAAGTTCCAGAAACCGTTCACCCTGGACGAGATCCGTTCGTTGCTGACCCAGGCAGGCCACGGCGGGGCGACGCTGCAGAAAGTGGAGGGGGAGAACATCCTCCTCCTCAAGCTGCGGTCGGAGACCGGCCGGGAAGAGCGCATGGTGGCCGATCCCGTGCTGAAGCTCCTCCGCGAAAAAATGCCGGGGAATCCCTTCACGGTGGAGAGCATCTCGGAGATCGGGCCGGCGATCGGGCACAAACTGCGGCGGGACGCGACGTGGGCGCTCGCGATCTCCGCGCTGGCGATCATCATCTACCTCGCCTGGCGGTTCGAATTCAAGTTCGGAGTGACCGCGGCGATCGCCACGTTCCACGACGTCTTCGCCATGGTCGGGATTTTCTGGGCCCTCGGCATCGAGCAGGACCTCCTCTTCATAACGGCGTTGCTCACCATCGGCGGGTACTCGCTGACGGACACGGTGGTCATCTTCGACCGGATCCGGGAGAATATCCGCTTCCGCAAGCGGAGCACGTTCTCCGAGACGATCAACCTGAGCGTCAACGACGTCCTGAGCCGCTCCCTCGTGACCGGGTTCACGCTGATTCTTGCCGTGCTGGCCCTGCTCTTCTTCGGCGGGGACGTGCTGCACAACTTCGCGCTCGCGCTGGTGATCGGACTCGTGATCGGCAGCTACTCGTCCGTCTTCGTGGCGGGCCCGATGCTCGTCCTCTGGCGCGGCGAGAAGATGGCCGACGTGAAGAGGTGACCGGGGGGGGGGCTTGAAAGGGGCAGCAAAGCGGGAGTGGATCCTCCGCGCCCCCGATCCAGCCGCTGTCCGGGAGTTGTCGGCCCGTCATGGCCTGGCCACCGCGGCATCGAAGGTGCTCGTCAACCGCGGGATCGTCGAACCGCGTGACGTCGATCGCTTCCTCGGCGGGACGCTCTCCGATCTCCCCGACCCCTCCCTCCTCAAGGATGTCGACAAGGCGGCGCGGCGCCTGGCGGTCGCCGGGTCCCGCGGGGAACCGTTGCTCATCTACGCCGACTACGACGCCGACGGCGCCACCGGCGCCGCCTGCCTCTACCTCTTCCTGAAGCGGATCTTCCCCGGTCTCCCCGTACGGATCCACCAGAACGACCGCCGCAAGGACGGCTACGGCCTGCAGACGCACGTGCTCGCCCCCGCCGCCCGGGAAGGGTATCGCCTCGTCGTGACCGTCGATTGCGGGGTCTCCGACGTCGCGGCCGTAAGGGAGGCGGCCCGCGAGGGGGTCGAGGTGATCGTGACGGACCATCACCTCCCGGGCGACACCGTCCCGGAGGCGTTCGCCATCGTGAACCCGATGCAGCCGGGATGCGCGTTCCCAGGGAAGGAGTTGGCGGGCGTAGGCGTCGCCTTCCTGCTCGTGTGCGCCCTGCGCAAGGCGGTGCGGGAGGTCGCGGGATTCGGGCTCCTGCCGGAGCCGCCGCTGCGGCCGTACCTCGATCTGGTCGCCCTGGGAACGGTCGCCGACATGGCGGCCCTCAGGGGAGGGAACCGGCTCCTCGTCCGGGAGGGGATCCGTGAGATCCGCAAGTCGCCCCGCCCGGGGATCGAAGCATTGTTCGATGCGTCGGGCGTCCCGCACGCCGCGGCGACGGAGACGGATCTCGGTTACCGGGTCGGGCCTCGCCTGAACGCCGCCAGCCGGGTCGGAGACGCGACGCGCAGTTCCCGGATCCTCGTGTCGGAGTCCCGGGGCGATGCGGCGCGCCTCGCCCGCGAACTGAACGAGGACAACGCGCTGCGGCAGCGGGAGCAGGAGCGGATCGTCGTCGCCGTGGAAGCCGCCCTCGCCGCGGCGGGGGAAATCCCCCCGGCGATCGTCCTGTCGAACCCCGCCTGGAACGCCGGGGTTCTCGGAATCGTCGCCTCGAAGGTCCTCGAGCGGTACGGCCGCCCGGTCGTGCTCCTCCAGGAGGAGGACGGCGCGGCCAAGGGATCGTGCCGCAGCGTCGAGGGGTTCCACATCGTGTCGGCCCTGTCCTGCCTCTCCCATCTGCTCACGCGGTACGGCGGACACGCGCAGGCCGCAGGCCTCGCCCTCTCCCTCGAGCGCCTCCCTGCTTTTCGCGACGGCTTTGCGGAGATCGTCGACCGGCACGCGCGGGAGACCCCCTTCGTCCGGCGCCGGTCGATCGACGCGCAACTTCGCGTCGCCGAGATCACCCCGGACCTTCTCTCCGATCTCGACCGCCTGCGCCCCTTCGGCGTCGGAAACGAGGAGCCGCTGTTCCTCCTGCAGGACGTTCGCGTCGCTGCGATCTCGCCCATCGGGGCGGGGGGACGCCACCTCCGGTTCGCGGTCGAAGAGGGCGGGCGGCGTCTTTCCGGCGTGGCCTTCCGACGGACGGAGATCCCCGCCTCCGCCTCGGGTCGATCGGACCTGCTCTTCGCCGTCCAGGAACACGTATATCGCGGCGCGCGCTCGCTGCAGCTTCTGCTGAAGGACGCGAGACCCGCCGGAGGCCCGGTATTGTGCGGGGGATCGCCGCCGGGGTAGAATCTGCCTCACCCCAACCGTTCCACAGGAGGTCCTCACCTTGATCCCATACTCCGTCACGTTCGGAGGAATATCCGGAAGGTACGCGTCGTGGAAGTCCGCATCCTTCGTCGTGATCCCGTTCCCGGTCGACATGACCACGACGTACATGACCGGAACGCGGAACGGCCCGCGCGCCATCCTCGACGCCTCCTCCCACATGGAGCTGTTCGACGAAGAGAACAAGATCGAGCCGTACCGGGCCGGGATCTTCGTCTCCACGGAAGTCCCGGTCTCCCTGTCGGGACCGGTCGCGGCCCAGAAAGAAGTCGAGCGGCGGGTGAACGCCACGGTGCGGGCCGGAAAGATCCCGGTGCTGCTCGGCGGGGAGCATTCCGGAACCGCGGGGGCGGTGGTCGCGCTGCGGAAGAAGTACGGGGACCTGACCGTGCTCCAGTTCGACGCCCACACCGACCTTCGGGACACGTATCTCGGGACGCCGCACAACCACGCGTGCGTCGGCCGGCGGATCGTCGACGCGGGGGCCCGTCTCGTCCAGGTCGGCATCCGGAGCATGTCCGAGGAGGAGGACCGCTTCCTGAAGAAGTCCGAGGAGGTGAAGACGTTCTACGCCTCCGAGGTCCGGGACAACGTGGCCGACGTCACGAAGGGGATCGTAAGCTCCCTCTCGGAGAACGTCTACATCTCGATCGACCTCGACGTGTTCGACCCGGGGATCATGCCCGCCGTCGTCACGCCCGAGCCCGGCGGGCTCTCCTGGTTCGAGGGGGTCGACATCCTGCGGGACGTGATGCGTTCCAACAGGAACATCGTCGGGTTCGACGTGATGGAGCTCGCCCCGATCGCGGGGATGGCGGCTCCGGACTACCTGGCGGCGCGCCTCTGCTACCGCCTGATGGGCTGGCTCGTCGCGCGCCAGTCCGACATGTAAGGAGAGCCCGGGCATGTCCGTTCCCACGAAGATCTTCTTCACCAAGGGGGTCGGCCGCCACCGCGAGCAGCTCACCTCGTTCGAGCTCGCGCTGCGGGACGCCGGGATCCAGAAGTACAACCTCGTCCAGGTGTCGAGCATCTTTCCGCCGAAGTGCAAGATCGTGAGGAAGGAGGAAGGACTCAAGCTCCTCGCTCCCGGCGAGATCGTCTTCGTGGTCATGAGCCGGTGCAGCAGCGACGAACCGAGGCGGCTGATCGCCGCCTCCGTCGGGTGCGCGCTCCCCACGGACCGGTCGGTGTACGGATACCTGAGCGAGCACCACGCTTTCGGGCAGAACGAAAAGGTGGCGGGGGACTACGCGGAGGACCTGGCGGCGGCGATGCTCGCGTCGACGCTCGGAGTCGAGTTCGACGAGGAGAAGAGCTGGGACGAGAAGCGGGAAGTGTGGAAGATCAGCGGGAAGATCTACCGATCGTTCAACATCACGCAGTCGGCGATCGTCAAGGACGAGTACGCAACGGTCGTTGCCGCTGCCGTGCTGGTCTTATGACGGATGGAGCGGTGATGCGCGGAGCGCGGATCATCGGCACGGGGCGGGCCCTACCAAAGCGCGTTGTGAAGAACGAGGAACTGACGCTGCGGATGGACACGTCCGACGAGTGGATCGTCCAGCGTACGGGAGTCCGGGAGCGCAGGTACGTCGAGCCGGGGACGGGGTCGTCCCACCTCGGCGCCGAAGCCGCGCGCAAGGCGATCGCGAGCGCAGGGATCGCGGTGGAGGACATCGATCTGATCGTCTTCGCCACCCTCTCGCCGGATCACGTCTTTCCCGGGAACGGCGTACTGGTCCAGGAGCGGCTGGGGATGCGGACCGTGGGCGCCCTCGACGTGCGCGACCAGTGCTCCGGCTTCATCTACGGTCTCTCCGTGGCCGAGGCGTACGTCAAGGGCGGGTTCCACGACCGTGTCCTCGTGATCGGCGCCGAGGTGCAAAGCACCGGGCTCGACCACAGCACGAAGGGGCGCGACGTGGCGGTGATCTTCGGGGACGGCGCGGGCGCGGTCGTCGTCGGCCCCGCGGAACCGGGGAGGGGGATCCTCTCCTCCCACCTGCATTCCGAGGGGAAATACGCCAAGGAGCTCTGGGTCGAGGCGCCCAGCTTTCTCGATAACCCCTGGATCACCCACGAGATGGTCGACGCAGGAAAACATTTCCCGAGGATGAACGGCCGGTATGTCTTCACCCACGCGGTCCGACGCTTCCCCGAGGTGGCCCGCGAGGCCCTCGAGAAGAACGGCCTTACCGTGGCGGACCTCTCCCTCCTCATACCCCACCAGGCGAACCTGCGCATCACCCAGGCGGTCGGGGCCGCCCTCCAGCTGCCCGAGGAAAAGGTATTCTCCAACGTCGAGCGCTACGGGAACACCACGGCGGCGTCGATCCCCATCGCGCTCGACGAGTGCCTCGAACAGGGCCGGATCCGGGAGGGGGACATCGTATGCCTCGCCTCGTTCGGTTCCGGATTCACCTGGGCCTCGGCGCTCCTCCGCTGGTAGCGCGGGGACGTGCGGATCCGGGAGATGCGTCCGTCGGACCTCGACGGTGTGATGGCGATCGAGGAAGTATCCTTCCCGACGCCATGGTCCCGGGGAATGTTTCTCGAGGATTTCCCTCGCGACTTCTCCGATACCCTGGTCGCGGCGGAGACGGAGGACGAGGTCCTCGGATACTCCGTCTGTTGGACCATCGCGGGGGAGTCCCACCTGTTGAATATCGCCGTGCACCCCACACGGCGGGGGGAGGGGATCGGCCGGGCTCTCCTGTCCGAGTGCATCCGACGTGCTGCGCGGGCGGGTTCCTCGCGGATCTTCCTTGAGGTGCGCGCCGAAAACGAAGCCGCGCAGCGGCTTTATCGCTCGATGGGGTTCACGTTCCGGGGAATCCGGAAGGGGTATTACACCGACACGGGAGAGGATGCCGTCATCCTCGATCGGGAGGTAAGGAAGAGCGATGCCGCTGGGTAGCGCCCGGTTCGTCCACGGGAAGATCCTTCACAACACGGGGAGCGGCATTTTCTACCGGATGGAGGTGGCGATTCCGGATCGGATCGACTTCGTTCCCGGCCAGTTCGCGATGGTCTCGGGCTGGCCGGGGAACGATCCGCTGCTGCCGCGGCCTCTTGCGATCTTCCGGTCCGGCGGAATACGGGGGAAAGGGGTCGTCGAGTTCGTGTACAAGGTCGTCGGGCGCGGAACGGCCCTCCTGTCCGGCCTCCACGCCGGCGATCCCCTCGCCCTCACGCTTCCGCTCGGGCACGGTTTCGAGTTCCCCGGCGAGGACCGTTCCTGGTGGCTGGTGGGGGGCGGGGTCGGTTTTTCCAGCGTCTTTCCGGCGGCGGTGGCGCTGGAGGCGGAACGGGCCGATTTCGAGATCTTCCTCGGAGCGCGTTCCCGGGACCAGCTTCCACCGGGGGAGTGGATCCCCGGCGGCGCCGTTCCGGGCCGGGTGCATCTGTGCACCGACGACGGGACGGCGGGATTTTTCGGGACCGTCGCGGCAGCCCTCCGGGAACGGATCGACCGGCGGAAATTGTCCGCGCCGTCCCGCGTCTCGATTCTCGCGTGCGGCCCCCACGAGATGCTGAAAGCCGTCGCGGAACTCGCCCTCCCCCTCGACATCCGGGTTCAGGTGTCCCTCGAAAGCTCGATGGCGTGCGGTTTCGGCGTCTGCTGGGGGTGCGTCACGGCGATACGGGACGGCGAGAAGTCCGGGTACCGAAGGATCTGCAAGGAAGGACCGGTCTTTGACGCGAGGGAGGTCGTCTGGTGACGAAGTCCATAACCCCCGACCTCTCCGCGCGGGTGGGGAGCGTGCTCCTCAAGAACCCGGTGATGAGCGCCTCCGGTACCTTCGGATACGGCCTGGAATTCATGCCGTTCTACGACATCTCCCGACTGGGGGCGGTGATCGTCAAGGGCCTGTCCCTCCTCCCGACACCGGGCAACCCCCCCGGGCGGATCGTGGAAACCCCCGCGGGGATGCTGAACGCGATCGGCCTCCAGAATATCGGGGTCGAGCGGTTCGTGAACGAGG